>Ga0207864_1003056_pt1 | contig 14638 bp, 17 predicted proteins | sample HigsolmetaAR202D_FD_184834 | JGI IMG/M metagenome (GOLD analysis project Ga0207864, IMG submission 184834) | Ionic liquid and high solid enriched microbial communities from the Joint BioEnergy Institute, USA - AR20-2-D (SPAdes) (version 2) ...
GCTCACGGGCCGCGAGGTCTACGACGTCGAAGGGCTCGCGACGGTGCTCGCCGAGGGCTACTCGGGCCCGAAGGAGGTGACGGTCCGCGCCCGCAAGGAGGACGGCGGCACGCTCGAGTTCCGCGCCGTCGTGCGGATCGACACGCCGCAAGAGGCCGCCTACTACCGCCACGGCGGGATCCTGCAGTTCGTGCTGCGGCAGCTGCTCGGGAGCGCGTGAGCGGCGTGGGACGCGCGGGTCTTGCGTCGCGCACGTAATGCTTACGTCGCATTCGTGATCCTGACGTCGCACCCGCGACCTCGTGTCGCAGAAGCCCGCCCCTGATTCCGGGGGCGGGCTTCTCTTTTCGCTGGCGGTGCGCCACAATGGGTAGCGAGCCCCGGCCGGGGATGAGGGGAGGAGGGACGCGAGGGGCGCCTCCCCGTTCCGCGGCCGTCGGCGAACGCGCCCGGCGGACGCGGGTACTCCTGGTGAGACGCCGCCGGACGAGACGTCGCCATCCGATTGATACACGGAGGACGCTTGGACAGGAGCACACACCCGGTGACCGTCGGCCCGACGGAAGACGGTTCCCGGCTTCGAATCGAGTGGGGCGACGGTCACGTCTCGGAGTACGAACCGCGGTACCTGCGGCTCCAGTGCCGGTGCGCGGGGTGCATCGACGAGATGAGCGGCGCGCCGCTGCTCGATCCGCGCACCGTCCCCGAGGACGTATACCCGCTGTCCATCCGGTACGTAGGGCGGTACGCCCTGAACTTCGCGTGGAGCGACGGGCACGACTCGGGGATCTACCCGTTCGAGCTGCTGCGTGCGGTGTGCCCGTGCGAGGCGTGCGGGGCTGGCGTTTAGAGGGTTGACGCCACTTCGGCTCGAGGGGGCCGACGGGTCCACGCCCGACCTCACGCCGCCGCATCCTCCTCGCCGAAGACGTCCTGGATCGCCCCGCTTCCGGCGACCAGCTCGAGTCCCTCGAGGATCTCCTGCCGAAATGCCTCGACGTCGAGCAGTCGCTCGATCGTCCCGGCTTCGGTCCGGCGGCCCGTGCGCCGCTCTCTTCCGAGCCGTGAGGGGGACAGATCGTCGTCGCCCCCTAGCCGCCCCACCTTAGCGCCGTCGCTCCGCCCCCCTACCGCCCTCTCGCCGCCACCATCCACCCGTCCACGACCTCCTCGCCCCGCACGGCCCAGAGGCGGTCCTGGAGGTGCACCGAGACGCAGACGTGGTTGGGGACGATGCGGACGCGGTCGCCTACGCGTGGGCGCCAGTCGGTGTGGGAGAGGTCGAGGATCCCGTGTTCTTCGGAGGTCGCACGGACGACGACGTCGGGGCGGTCGAGGAGCGCGCCGTACCCCGTCGCGCCGGGCGCGCGGATCTCTTCGCGGGCGAGGGCCTTGGAGCCGGCGTCGACGACGGCCTGCCCCGGGACGGCGGTGCTGACCACGGTCGCGAGGATCGTGTAGGCGCAGTCGTCCCATGCGCAGGCGCCGACGAGCGCCGTGGTCCTGTCGTTGAAGATGTAGGTGCCGGGCCGGATCTCGGTCAGCCCGTCGATGGTGTGGGAGGCGAAGGCCGCCGGCGTCGAGCCGCCGCTTACGACCGACGGCGCGAGGCCGGCCGCCGCGAGCGCTTCCAGGAACCGCGCCAGGTCGGCGTTCAGCCGCTCCAAAGCGGGCCCCTGCTCGTCGACCGGCTCGCGGATGTGCCCGGGGTAGAACATCACGCCGCGGTAGGCGACGGCGCGCGACTCCGCGGCCGCGCGCGCGAGCGCGACCGCCGCCTCGGGCGTCGGGACGCCGCAGCGTCGCATCCCCAGGTCCAACTCGACCAGCACGCCGACCTCGCGACCCGCGTCGCGGGCGGCGAGGTCGAGCGCGGCGAGCGCCTCGGCCGAGTCGAGCGCGACGGTCAGGCGCACGCGCTCGGGGAGCGCGAGCAGCCGCTCGAGCCGCGGCCACCCGACCGGCGGGTAGGCGACGAGGATGTCGTCCGCCACCGCGGCCATGACCTCGGCCTCGCGGGGCGTCGCGACGGTCACGCCGACGGCGCCGCGCCGGAGTTGCTCGGCGGCGAGCTCCGGCGTCTTGTGCGTCTTGATGTGCGGGCGGAGCGCCAGGCCGTGGGCACGGGCGTAGTCCGCCATGCGATCGAGGTTCGCGGCCATGCGGTCGAGGTCGACCACGGCGGCCGGCGTCTCGAGCGTGTCGAGCGCACGCGGCATCGCGCCCTTCGCGCCCACGGCGGGCACGGTCCCGGCCTCAGTCATCCGCGCGAGGCGCGCCGAAGCCGAAGCCGTCGATGTGCACGTCGAGGTTGTGGTTGACGCGCAGCCCGACGATCCCGTCGGTGTTCAGGTACGGCACGCGGTCGACCTTCGCGACCTCGACGCCGTTGACCAGGAAGCGGACGCCCTCGGCGCGGACGCGCATCTCGAGCGAGTTCGTGGCCCGGCCGTCGTCGCCCACCGGGCGAACCGCCTCGTGCGCCGTCCAGTCGATAATCGTGTGCGTCTCCGCGCCGGCGCGGTGCTTGACCAGGAACTTCCCGTCTTGACGGATCAGGAAGTAGAAGTAGTCCTGCGCGTCGCCGTCCAGGTCGCGGCCGCCGACGAAGATTCCGTAGGCCTCGGGGTGCTGCGACGGCTTCATCTGGATGAACGTCGCGCGCGCATCGAACTCGCCCGTCGCCACGTTCTCGGGGTTCCAGAAGATCGCGGCCGGGCCGGTCGTCGCGTGCAGCCCGTCGCCCGCGACGAAGAAGCGGACGTCGTTCCGGTTGGCGTTCGCCCGGTCGAGGCGGATCTGCCAGCCGGCGGGGAACTGGAGATCGTTCCCGGCCGCCTTGGCGCCGTCCTGCGCCGCGGCCGGCGTAGCCAGCGCGAGCAGCGCGGAGATCGCGAGGAGCTTGCGCATCGTCTCTCCTGTCGAGTGGTGTCCACGAAAAGGCCGCCCGACGCGCCGGCCGGGCGGCCGTACCCATACTAGCGCGAGGCGTCCGGCGAATCCATAGCGACGTGTGCCGCGGGGTGCGCCGGGCGGCACGTCTTCTGCGGAACGATTCCGGGGTGGCACCTCACGCCGAGCAGGAAAGGAGAAGGCGATGCACAACACGATCGAGCGCTACAGCGAACGCCACCGGGACGAGGCAATGGCCGACCTCCGCGCGGAGCTCATGGAGTTCAGCCACGACGGCCTCGTCCAGCTCCGCGAAGATCTGGCGCGGTCCGCCGTCGTGCGCGGGAGCTGGGCCGGATGCGTGATCTCCTACAAGCGCGGCGCGCCGGGGTCCACTCGCCGCGACCGCCTCGGCCGCGCGCGCAACGCATTCACCGTACTGTGGGACAACGGCTGGATCACCGACGAGGAGGTCATGGCCGTCGTCGACGAGGAGCTGGCGCGGCGCCGCTCGCTCGAGCGGGAGAAGGAGCGCGCCGGGACGCAGGAGGCCGAGCAGACGGAGCCCGTCGAACGCTCCGGCCTGGCCGCCTGAACGGTTGACCCGAAACCGCGTCGGCGCTAGATTTACGGGTCGAAACGGGGGAGCGGGAGCGCGGGTGGGGACGCATCCTCGCCGGCGGCCCGCTCGACCGTTACGGGGCTGTAGCTCAGTTGGGAGAGCACCTGCTTTGCAAGCAGGGGGTCACCGGTTCGAGCCCGGTCAGCTCCATGGTGGAAAGCTCGTGCTCCGCAGGGTGAACCGAATCCCTGCGGAGCTTTTTTCATCGTCGATCCTTTTCGCTTGCCGACCGGCGATTCCAGATTTGCCCCGCCCAGACCGGCGAACATCGGGATAATTACCATGAGTCGCTTCGTCATGCGGGGCGCGAGCCGGCAGTGGAATGGGCGCGCCTCGGCCCCGATGCGCGCGCGGGGGTCGACGACGCCTTGCGTCGGTACCTGGAAGTGGGCGGTTTCCCGGAGGCGCAGGGCGTCGGGCCGCTCGATCGAGTCGCGCTCCTCAAGGGATACGTGGACGTGATGGTGCTCCGGGACGTGATCGAGCGGCATCGGGTGACGAACGTGGAGGCGCTCCGTCGCCTGCAACGGCACCTCCTGGCGCATCCGGCGGCGCCGTTCAGCGTCTCCAGTTCTACCGCGACCTGAGGTCCCAGGGCGTCGCCGTCGGGGAGGATACGCTGTACGGCCTGCAGTCGTACCTCGAGGATGCGTTCCTCGTGCGCGTGGTGAACATGCACACGCCGTCCGAGCGGCGAAGGATGCGGAATCCGCGGAAGGTGTATCCGATCGACCCCGGCCTGATCCCGGTCTATGAGCGGGCGGGACGGGAGAATCGAGGGCGGAGTCTGGAGACCGTCGTGCTGTTGGAGCTCGAGCGGCGCGGCTACGGGGCCGGGTGGGTCCGCGTGGGCGACGGGTTCGAAGTCGACTTCTACGCGGAGCATCCCGTCGCCACGCCGCTGCTCGTGCAGGTGTCCCTCGACACGTCGTCGCCGGAGACGCGGGAGCGCGAGGTCCGCGCGCTGGCGATGGCGGCGGACGTGTACCCGGAGGCGCGGCCTCTCCTCCTCACGCTCGATTCGACGCCGCCGACGAGGGCATTGCCGGGGCGACTCGAGTGGTATTCGGCGGCGCAGTGGTTGTTGGAGGCGACGTAGCCGGGCGGCATCGAAGGGGGCAGCCGAATCAGTGCGACCGCGCGGGGGCGGCGGCGGTGGCGCGGTATCGTCCCGACTCGTCCCGCTGCACCTCGCCCATGATCGCGAGGGTCTCGAGGTGGCGTTCGACGAGGTCGCGGCGGGCGCCGCGGAACGTGGACGTCGCCTCCTCGACGGTGGCGGGCGTGCCGGCGACGAGGTCGAGGAGCGCGGCGATCTGCTCGACGGTCGTCGCGGGCCAGGCGCGGGCCTCGGCGGGCGCGGACCGGGCGGCCGGCTCCGGGCCGGCGAGGGGCGCCTCGGCCTGGGCGGCGTCGCGGGCGAAGCGCGGGATCTGGTAGTCGGGCCGCAGCCAGCGCACGCGCCCGGCGCGCTCTTCGGCCACGCGCTCGTCGTGCAGCGCGACGAGACGCGCGAGGATCTCCTCGGTCTCGAGCGGCCAGGGCCACCCGTACGCCTCGGCGACGAGGCGGTCCAGCTCGTCGTGCAGATCCCGCAGCACGCCGCACGCCGCGATCTCGTGGATCTCCCGCTCCTTCGCCGTCAGCGCCTCCCCCGAGCGCAGCTTCTCGACGACGTTGTACATCCCCGTCATCGTGACCCGCTCGTCCCGCTCGAGCGCCTCCTTCCGGTGCCGGTCCAGCCGCTCGGCGACGTCCGCGATCCGCTGCCGCAGCTCGGGCGGCGGGTCGGGGAAGGGGAAGGGGTCGAAGCAGAGGGAGTTGTTGTATGTGGGGTCGTTACCAATACCAAGCCGAGCACCAGCCGCTTGAGCCCAATCCACGTGCACCCGCGATGAGAGGACGCCAAGGATGTACGGTTCCTCCACAGCGATGCACACCAGCTTCTCGTCCGGAGCTATAGCGGCGTCTAGGAACGTGAAGAAGCGGTGTTTGGACACGTACGGCGTGGCTATGAATCGACGCAATCCCTCCACCGATTCGCGCAGCGTCACTCTCGCCTCGCCGTAACGCCACCAGAACCGCCGATACGTGTCCCTCTTATTGGCGTCCCTCTGCGGCTTGACCCGGTCGCGGACAACGTCGTAAAGGACGGGGTACGATTTCACCTCGGCCTCGTCCCTCATTCCGAAATCAATCACATAGACGCCGCGAGGTCTCGATGTTAGGTCCTTGCCGTTGCGATACGGCCGAATTACTTCAGCGTGTTGAGGGTCCGCCTCCAGGAGCCGAACAGCCTCATCTGCTTCTAATACGAATCCGCGGCCGACAAGGGTAAACCCTCGGGACGAGAGACCTGCATTAGCGAGGAGCGGCAACTCTGCGGTTCGGACCACATCGGCGTGGGCCGTGAGATCTGCGTTGAGCCGTTCCACCTCCACCTGGCTGATTACGTGCGCGTCGTCGTCGACCTGAACGCGGATCGCACGAGTGGGCCCGCGTTCGACGACGGTCATGGCGACCCGCACAGCCGCACTCCCCGCCTCATCCACCCACGGGTGCGTTGGGATTGCCCACACGACGCCCACGCCTTCGTCCATCGCCTTCACGACGACGCCGCGATTGAAGGTCTGTGTGATCGAGTTCGTGGTGATGAGTCCCGCGCGGATCGTACGCCCCTCGGCTACTTCGCGGGCGGCGCGGTGCCACCAGTACATCACGTAGTCCGCGCTTTCCGGCACGTCGGGGTACGCCGTGCGCAGCGCGTCGACGTAGCCGTCGCCATAGGCTTCGCGCATCCGCTTGTTCCCCATATACGGCGGATTCCCGACGATGAAATCCGCCGGCGGCCACTCCGCCTGCCTCGGATTCACGTGCTCCCAATACGGAAGCTTCGCGTTGGGGTCGGGGACGAGCTTCCCGGTGACGGGGTGCGGGATGCGCGGCGTCGGGTCGGGGCGGGCGCGCGCGGGGTCCTCGCGCACCTCGTCGCAGGCGAGGACGGCGTCGCGGCACTCGAGGGTGCCGGTGTCGCGGAGGAGCGGCTCCTGGGGCGTGCGGCCGCCGTGGTGCTCGCGCCAGAACTGGTGGTAGCCGATCCAGAGGGTGAGCTCGGCGATCTCGCGGGCCCAGTGCTTGATCTCGATCCCGTGGAACTGCCAGGGGCCGACCTCCTCGAGGTCCAGCTCGGGCTGGCCGGTGAGGTCGGCCAGGGTGCGCAGCACCTCGGCCTCGATGCGCTTGATGGTCGCCAGCGCGACGTACAGGAAGTTGCCGGAGCCGCACGCGGGATCGAGGACGCGGAGCGAGCGGAGCCACTCGTGGAAGTGGCGGAGCTTGCGGATCGCCTCCTTCCGGTCCTTCTCCTTGCCGGTCTGCCTGAGCTGGAGGACCTCGGCCTCGACGAGGAGCCAGCGCTCGCGGATCGGCTCCTCGATCGTCGGGCGGACGAGGCGTTCGACGTAGGCGCGGGGCGTGTACTCCGCGCCGAGGCGGTGGCGCTCCTCGGGGTCGAGCGCGCGGGTGAGGAGCGTGCCGAAGATGGTCGGCTCGACGGCGCGCCAGTCGGCCTCGGCGGCCTCGCGGAGCACGGCCAGGTCCTCGCGGGTGAGCGGGACGGTGCCGTGGTCCTTGAAGAAGTGGCCGTTGAAGCGGAGCAGCTTCTTGGGCCCGAAGTAGCGCCCCTCGTCCATGGCGCGCCACAGCTCTGCGAGCGCGCCCTCGACCTCCTCGGGGTCGGAGTTGGCGGCGCTGCGGACGATGTCGGTGAACGGCTCGCCGGGGAGGAGCCCTTCGTCCTCGGCGAACATGGCGAAGACGCATCGGATCAGGAACCGCGCGACCTGCTCCTGGTCGTGGCCTCGCCGTTCGAGCGACGCGGCGAGGCGGGCGAGCTTCTCGGCGACGTCGCGCGTGACCCTGGCGGCGCGGGCGTCGCTCGTGCGCGCGTCGGGGTCGAGCCAGATGTCGCGCAGGAGCGCGATGTCGTCCGGGCGGTTGGCCAGGTCCGGGAGCGGGATGCGGTGCGCGGCGTTGAAGCCGCCGTAGCTCCCGGCGCGGCGCTGCCAGACGAGGAGCGTCGCCGCGACGTCCATGACCATGAGGAACGGCGGCGGGCCCTCGGGGAGGTTGATCGCGTAGTCGCGGGCCTGGACGAACGCCTTGCGCAGGAGCAGCTCGGTCGAGAGGCCGGGCTCCGCGTCCTTGGCCTCGAGGACGAAGTGGCCGCGCTTGTAGAGGTCGATGCGGTGCGTCGTCTCGTCGCCGGTGGGGGTGACGACGCGGACCGGGTACTCGATCTGGTAGCCGCTGCCGGCGGGCCCGGGCGCATCCACGCCGAGCGCGGCGGTGAACTCGGCGATGTAGATCGGGAAATTGGCGCGCTCGGAGGCCGGGGCGCCGCGCCAGCGTTCGGCGAGCGCGGCGAGGGCGACGGCGGTTCTCTCTGCCAGGGTCGGGTTGGACACGGGGCGTCGAGTAACGACGGGTGGGTGGATCGATAGGGGTAGGTTGGGACGGGCGGAATGGTGTGTCAAGGGAGCGCGCCGCAGGCGGCGCGGACGGCAAAGGCGGCGAGCTGCGCGCGATTGTCCAGGGCGAGCTTGCGCATGATGTTGCGGACATGCGTTTTCACCGTGTGCACGGAGATCCCGAGTCGTGCCGCGATCTCGGCGTTGGTGCTGCCCCGCGCGATCCAGGCGAGGACATCCCGTTCACGGTCGGTCAGGTTTTCGCCAACCCGGTCATGCCCGCCGCGTTGCGCCCGGCCCGCTTCGGCGAGCGTCGCGATGAGGCGACACGGCATGACGCTGATCCCGGCATGGACCGTCCTGATCGCGGCGATGAGTTGATCTTCAATGGCCCTACGAGATCGTACGTGCGTCGAGCGAGGCGGCCGCGCTTGCCGTCGCCAGCCGACGGGCATGGGTGCGCATCGTGCACCCTGCGGGGGTGAAACGACCATGCAAGCCGCAGAGGGGAGGAGTTACATGAAACGGGCGCGTATCCAGGTGCACGGGCTGCCGGACGACGACGCGGCGGCGCGGTTGGAGAAGAACCTGACGGGGAAGACGGGGGTGCCGGAGGCGCGGATCGATCCGGCGCTGGAACTGGCGGAGGTGAGCTACGATCCGGAGCTGGTGTCGCCGGAGGAGATCGTGAACTGGATCCGGGGGCAGGGGTACGATGCCCGGTTCGCCGGGCCGCCGAGCGGGGGGCGCGGGGCGTAGGGCGTCGCCGCATCGAACGCGCGCCAGGGGTACCCGGTGCCGTCGAGCGATGTTAGAATGGATGGTTCGACGGAAAACGGAAACCCCAGCCAGGAGCGACCTCTGAGCCAGACGACGATGCAGGCGACGGATGTCGGCGCGCGGGCGGAGCGGCTGCCGCGTCGGCTGGGCGTGTGGAGCGCCGCGGCGGTGCTGGTCGGCTCGACGATCGGGAGCGGGATCTTCCGGGTGCCGAGCACGGTGGCGGCGGACGTGGGCGCGGTCGGTGCGCTGGCGCTGCTCTGGGCGGCGGGTGCGCTGGTCGCGCTTTTCGGCGCGTTGACGCTGGCGGAGCTGGCGGCGATGTACCCGCGCACGGGCGGGATCTACGTGTTCCTGCGCGAGGCGTACGGGCCGGTGCCGGCGTTCCTGTTCGGCTGGACGGAGCTGCTGGTGATCCGGCCGTCGGCGCTGGGCGCGATCGCGATGATCTTCGCGGCGTACGTGGGGTGGTTCGTCGAGCTGACAGAGGGTCAGACGCGGCTGGTCGCGGCGTGCGGGATCGCGCTGCTGGCGGCGGCGAACTACCGGTCGGTGGGGTGGGGCGCGGCGGTGCAGAACGCGTCGACGCTGGCGAAGGTCGCGGCGCTGGTCGGGCTCGCGGTCGCGGCGCTGGCGCTGGGCGACGGCTCGGCGGGCGCGCTGGCGACGGCGCCGTCGTTCCAGCCGCTGACGTGGGGCGGGTTCGGCGTCGCGCTGATCGCGGTGCTGTGGGCGTACGACGGGTGGGCCGACCTGACGTTCATGTCGGGCGAGGTGAAGGACCCGGGGCGTACGCTGCCGCGGGCGCTGCTGGGCGGCACGCTGGCGGTCGTCGCGGTCTACCTGCTGGTGAACGCGGCGTACCTGTACGTCCTGCCGATCGATGAGATGGCGGCGTCGACGCTGGTCGCGGCGGACGCGGCGGTGAAGGTCGTGGGCTCGGCGGGCGCGTCGCTGGTCGCCGCGCTGGTCATGCTGTCGACGTTCGGCGCGTTGAACGGGTCGATGATGACGGGCCCGAGGATCTTCTTCGCGATGGCGGACGACGACCTGTTCTTCGAGCCGGTCGCGCGGGTGCATCCGCGGTTCCAGACGCCGCACGTGGCGATCGGGCTCGCGGCGGCGCTCGGGATCGGGTACGTCTCGATCCGGACGTTCGAGCAGCTCGCGGACGCGTTCATCCTGGGGATCTGGCCGTTCTACGCGCTGGCGGTCGGGGCGGTGTTCCTGATGCGGAAGCGACGGCCGGACGCGGAGCGGCCGTACCGGACGGTGGGCTATCCGGTGGTGCCGCTCCTCTTCCTGTTGGCTTCGGTGGCGATGCTGGTGAATTCGGTGATCGAGCAGCCGTTGGACACGGCGATCAGCTTCGGGGTCATCCTGGCGGGGATCCCGGCGTACTACATCTGGCGGGCGCTCAGGCGGAGGCGGGAGGCGGCGGTTTGAGGCAGCTCGAGGCGTGGGTGGCGGCCTCGCCGGTCCACCGATTCCTGGTGCACGTGGGGAAGGCGACGCTGCTGGCGATCGCGGTGGTGAAGACGCTGCCGCGGCCGCGGAGCTACATGGCGAGCACGATCCAGCAGGCGTACACGATGGGGATCCGCTCGCTGCCGCTGGTGCTCTTCATCGCGGTGCTGGGCGGCGCGGTCACGTCGCAGCAGACGGGCGCGCAGTTCGCGGGCGCGTTGCCGATCTGGGTGGTCGGGAGCGTGGCCGAGAAGACGATGGTCACGGAGCTGGCGCCGATCCTGACGGCGCTGGTGCTGATCGGGCGGATCGGCGCGAGCATCGCGGCGGAGCTGGGGACGATGCGGGTCACGGAGCAGATCGACGCGCTCTACGCGATGGGGCGCGACCCGGTCCCGTTCCTGGTCGTGCCGCGGGTGCTGGGCGGGATCATGGTCTTCCCGGCGCTGGTCGTGCTGGCGAACGTGGCGGGGCTGCTGTCCGCGTGGTTCGTGGGCGTACTCACGGTCGACGGGCTGACGACGGCGGACTTCGTCTACGGCCTGCGGTTCTACTTCGAGCCGTTCGACTTGTGGTACTCGGTGATCAAGGGGACGCTGTTCGGGATCGCGATCACGTTCCTGGCGTGCTACATCGGGCTGGAGGGGAAGGGCGGCGCCGAGGGCGTCGGCCGTACGACGACGCTGGCGACGGTGGTCTCGACGGTGGCGATCATGATCATCGACGTCGCGGTCGTCCCGTTGCTGAAGCTGTTCTGATGGCGGGCGCCCGGGCGAAGGGGCCGGAATGATCGAGTTCAAGGGGCTGCAAAAGGCGTTCGGCAACCTCGTCGTGTTGAGCGGCGTGGACCTGACGGTGCGGGAGGGCGAGACGCTCGTCCTGCTGGGGCCGTCGGGTACGGGGAAGAGCGTGCTGATCAAGCACGCGATCGGGCTGCTCGAGCCGGACGAGGGCGACGTGATCGTGGACGGGATCTCGGTGCCGTCGGCGACGCCGGAAGAGCTGGCGCGGGTGCGTCGCAACGTGGGGTACGTGTTCCAGAACGCGGCGCTCTTCGACTCGATGACCGTGCTCGAGAACCTGTGGCTCGCGCTGGACGACGACCGCAACCTGCGGACGCCGGAGTCGTGCCGGGAAGAGGCGGCGGAGCTGCTGCGGAAGGTGAACCTGGACCCGCCGGTGCTGGACAAGTACCCGGCGGAGCTGTCGGGCGGGATGCGGAAGCGGGTCGGCGTGGCGCGCGCGATCGCGAGCAAGCCGAAGTACCTGCTGTACGACGAGCCGACGACGGGGCTGGACCCGGTCAACGCCGAGAACATCGACAAGCTGATCATGGAGCTGCGTCGGGAGATCGGCGTGACGAGCATCGTGGTGACGCACGACCTGGAGTCGGCGTTCCTGGTCGGCGACCGGATCGCGCTGTTGTTCGAGGGACGGATCCACGCGTGCGGCACGCCGGACGAGATCCTGGCGAGCACGGATCCGGTGGTGCGGAAATTCGTACGACGTGGCCGCACGGACGCGGCGGTGGCGTGAGGAGAGCATAGATGGACAAGCGGACGCGGAGCCTGGCCGCGATCGGGCTGCTGGTGGTGGTCGCCGGGGGGCTGTTCGTGTGGGGGCTCTACTTCCTGATGGGGAACCCGATCTGGCGGGGCACGACGGACGTGGTGCTGCTGCTGGAGGACGCGGCGGGGCTGAAGCGGAACGACCGGGTCCAGGTGAACGGCGTGCAGGTCGGCGCGGTGCGGGACGTCCGGCTGGAGGCGCCGAGCCGGGTCCGGGTCGAGCTGCGGCTGGACGAGGGGATCCGGCTCCCGGCGGACACGCGCGCACGGCTGAAGTCGGACGTGTTCGGCACGAGCACGGTCGAGCTGGTGCCGGGCTCGGAGGCGCGGCAGCTGGTCGAGGGCGACACGATCCGCGGTCTCGCGATGCGGGCGCTGCCGGACCTGGTCTCGTCGCTGGGCGGGCAGGCGGAGGCGATCCTGACGAACGCGGACCGGCTCTTCTCGCCGGAGATCGTGGCCGACGTGCGCGCGGCGACGGCGGTGATGCCGGCGGGCGCGCAGGAGCTGGTGGCGCTGCTCCGGGAGATGAGGGTGGTGACGGAGTCGCTGCGGCGCACGGCGAAGGCGGTCGAGGACGCGGAGACGGCGGAATCGCTGGCGGCATCGCTCGAGGAGCTGCAGCGGAGCGCGTCCGCGTTCACCGCCGCCGCGACCGCGATGGAGCAGTCGTTCACGTCGCTGGCGTCGGTACTGACGAAGATCGACAGCGGCCAGGGCACGCTCGCGCGGCTGGTGAACGACCCGTCGCTGTACGTCGAGCTGGAGAACACGCTCCGCGAGGTGCGCCTGCTGGCGACGGACGTGAGGGAGAACCCGCGGCGTTACGTGACGATCGACATCTTCTGAGCACGAGGCGGAACCCGAGGCGTCGAGCGACGGGCGCCGTGTTCTGACCGCGAGGCAGAACCCGGGGCGTCGAGCGACGATCGGAATTTCGGGAGCACGACGGCTCGGCCGGGGGGCACGAGGTTTGCCACCCGGCGCAGCGAGGCGAGGCGGCCTGCCCGGCGGCGGCCGTCGCGAAAAGGGACCCGCCCTCGGGCGGGTCCCTTTTCGCGTACGGTGGACCGGAGCCGCGAGGCGGCCATGCGATTCGAACTGCTGGACTTCCATTCGGCGCCGACCGAGACGGCGACGATCCGTCGCATCTCCGCGCTGGGGATCCACTGGCGAGTCCGGGTCGAGACGTTCCAGGGACCGAGCGGCTGGGCCGGCCGTCTGGTCTTCGAGCCGCAGTCGCCGGTCACCCGCTACGACACGCGCCGCGGCCCGATCATGCTCCAGGCCGCAACGCAATCCGAGATCATCGCCGCCGCTCACGAGATCGACGAGCGCCGCCTGCTGGCGATGTTTCATTCCCTTGGCTGAAAGCGAACGCGGCGGGGGCTGCGGCGCGGGGCGAATTACGGGGACACGCGCTGCGGCGGGTATGTGGGTTCGGGCGGGAGTGCTGGTCGGGGCTGGAGCGCCGGTTCGGGCTGGAGCGTCGGCGCGGGCTGGAGCGCCGGCGGGGGCGAGAGCGTCGGCGCGGGCGCGCCGAGTCGCCCCGGCGCGGATTCCTTGCCCGCCTGAAACCCCGCTCGCGGGTTTGAATCTTGCGCCTTTCGGGGTCGGGTGCGGGACGCAGGAGCGACCGTCGCCCGAGATCGAGTCGCGACCCCGGAGGGCCCTTTGCTTCTCACGATCCTCGCCCTGATCACCCTCGTCGTAATGGCCGCCCTGACGTGGTTCCTCCACCGGGTACCGGAGGCGCCGCTGTGCCCGCGTTGCGGGGCTGCGACGACGATTGGGGTGGTGGGCGCGATGGGCGGGATGGGTGCGATGGGCGGGATGGGTGCGACGGGTGCGACGGGTGCGACGGGTGCGGGGCGGGCTGTCGGTGGCGGGCGCGAGCGGAGCGAGGGCGCCGACGGCGTCGCGAGCGCCGGGAGCGGGCTTGTGACGGGCGACGGGCTCCGGTGGGGGCTCGAGCGCCGGGTCGGCCGGTGGCTGGACCGCGTTGCCGCGCGACGGGTGTGCGACGCGTGCGGGTGGGCCGGCCGGCAGCGAGGCGCGGTGGCGCCATACGCGGTCCGTCGGAGGGATGCGCGGTCGGAGTCGGAGAGTAGGCGATGAGCTACGGGTTGCAGCTGGTCCTGCTGGTCTTCGCGGTCGTCGGCTTCGGCGGGACCGGCGCCGCTCTGGCCGTCGCCCGGCACCGCCGCCTGACCGACGGAGAGCGGGACCTCGGGATGCTCGCCGTGGCCGCGATGCTGGCCGTGTTCGGCACGCTCTGCACGGTCGTCGCCGTCGGTTTCGCCGGAGTCCTCGCCTTCGGCGGCGTGGTCCTCTGGGCGGCGTACGTCTTCATGGCACAGCACATGGGGGTGTTCAGGGTGGAGCTGCATCAGAGGCCGCCGTTCGAGGAGGAGGAGCAGGCGGAGGAGAGGGGGAGGATGGGGTAGGGGGGGCTTGGGGCTCAGGGCTCGGGGCCTAGGGCTTGGGGCTTGGGGCTCGGGGCTCGGGGCTCGGGGCTCGGGGCTCGGGGGGCGGCGACGAGGGCGAGAAGCCTGACGCCTGGGACCCGAGACCCGGCCAGGGCTGGGGGAAGGAGACGTTGGGAGAGTGCGGGCGGAGGTGCGGGGGCGCCGCATCCCGATGTCAGGTAGCCGAGATCCGGGGAGGTTGGTGCGGAGGAACCGGTCCCGCCCCGTGTAGAAACTGAGCACGGAAGGGCAAACCGGGCGATGCGTGTGCAGTTTTCGCACGCGGGATGCGCCGTGGGCGCCCGGTGGCGTGGGTCGGGGCCGGGATCGCGGGGGCCAACGCTCGCCGGACCGCCGTCGTGTGCCGGCGGG
>Ga0207864_1003057_pt1 | contig 14635 bp, 15 predicted proteins | sample HigsolmetaAR202D_FD_184834 | JGI IMG/M metagenome (GOLD analysis project Ga0207864, IMG submission 184834) | Ionic liquid and high solid enriched microbial communities from the Joint BioEnergy Institute, USA - AR20-2-D (SPAdes) (version 2) ...
CGAAAACGAGGGAAACATGACCTGGAAGGACGCCTTGAAGAAGGCTGCGGAAGATGGCGACGAGGAGGCCAAGAAGGCGCTCCGAGCGCTCGAGGACGAAGAGGAGAAGAAGGACGACGAGCCGTCGTCCGAGGACTACGAAGAGGAAAAGGACGCCGAGGAGGAAGAGAAGCGCGAGGAGGCTCGTGCACACGTCGCCGTCGACGCGAAGACGATCGAGAGGATCGTCGATGCGAAGATCGCGGCAGTCGCCGAAGCGACCGAACGCGACCGGCTCCTGGCCGCCCGGAAGGACCTGCCCGAGCAGTTCCTCGCGACGCTGAAGGACAAGCCGCTGTCGTTCGTGCGCGAGGCGCTCGCCGCGCTTCCAGTGGCTCCTCGTCGCAACCCGGCGGCGGACCTCACGCCGAAGGCGACGCGCGGCGACGGTCAGGGCAGCGGCATGATCATGACTCCCGAGGATCAGCGCATCGCCGACGAGATGGATCGGGCGATGGGGCTGAAGGCCAACGGATACCGCGCGCCGTACCGCCGTGAGGATGGCGCGTTCGTCCACCCCATCAACCGCCCGTCTGACGTGCGGGCTCACCGATCCGCGCATGCGGAGAACAAGGAGGCCTGATCATGACGGCTCTGGATAGAGAGAGGCGCGGATCGATCCGCAAGGTGCGCTACGACAAGCGTCCGCTCGCGTCGAACGTGAAGGCATTCAAGGGCGCGCGCGCGGCGTGCGACGCGGATGGGTTCTACTGCCCGGCCACCGGCGCCGCGACGGAGGTCCCCGTCGGGGTGTTCGCCGAGACGGTCGACAACACCGGAGGCGCGGACGGAGCGAAGTGGGCCAACATCGACTTTCTGCGCGACCGGACGCTGTTGCTCCAGGTGAACGACAGCGGCGGGTCCGCGCTCGCGATCACTGACCGAGAGCGGCCCTGCTACCAGCTCGACGATCAGACGGTCACGGCCGACAGCACGAAGTCGTTCACCGGGATCGTCTACGACGTCACGAGCGAGGGCGTCTGGGTCGACGTCTCCGCTGGACCTCGCGGTCCGCAGGGCGAGCCGGGAGGAGGGTGAGTAGGCCATGAAGATTACTCCGACGTGGATTCACAACTTCGAGACGCGGCTGAACACGCTCATCGACGGCTCGAGTGAGCGCATCACGCGCAATCTGTTTTGGGACAAGGTCATGGATCTGAAGGAGAGCGTCACCGGTCGTGAGCTCTTCTTCTGGCTGATCGAGTCCGCGAAGCTCTATCGCGAGGGCCAGGGCGGAAACAAGCGATACGACGATCTCGCTGCGACCTACTTCGAGATCGTCAACGAGGACATCGGCGCTGGTCTCGTTCTCACGAAGAACGAGATCCAGGACAACATGATGGCGGCTCCCGAGCTCCGCGGCATGCCTGCACTCGACTACGCGGCGTCGTGGGCGCGGCAGATGGGAGCGCTCGCAGCTCGGTGGCCGCAGGATGTCATGTTCGATCTGCTCGCCGCTGGAGAGACAGCGACCGGATACGACGGCGTCGCTTTTTTCTCGACGTCGCATCCCGTCGATCCGTTCAACGCTGGCGCTGGGACGTACGCGAACCTTCTCACGAGTTCGGCGTCCGGCGACTACCCCGGCGCGTGTCCGATCGACTCGACGAACGCTGCGCAGCTCGATACTGCGGCAAACAACTTCGCGAAGGCCGTGGCCTACGTGCAGGGCCTCAAAGGCCCCAACGGCAAGCCGCGAAACCTCACCGTGAAGTACGCGATGGCCGGAGTCGGACTCCGGAAGCGCCTGCACGAGATCCTCGATACGAAGTACCTCGGCGTGAGCAACATCGAGAACGTGATCTCGAGGTACGGCATCGAGCCGATCATCGCGAGCGAGCTCTCTGCGAGCGACACCTCTTACTACCTGATCTGTGAGTTCATGCCCGGCGAGGGTGGACCACTCGTCTTCCAGAAGCGCGAGGACTTCGTCCTGTCGTCGTACGCTCCGTACAACGAGGTCGAGCTCCAGCGTCGGAAGGAGTTCGAGTGGACGTACGACGGCCGCAGCGCTGGCTCGTACGGACATCCGTACATGATCTTCAAGGTCAAGGCGACCTGACGTCTGACGGCGCGGAGGTCGCGGGAGACTCCAAGTGCCGCTCACCGGTTCGTATCTCGATCGTGATGAGCTCGCAGCGCGCGTCGGACCCGCGCAGGCGGCACTCGTGCGCGGCGACTTCATCGACCCGACCGGGGCCTTCACCGACCCGGTGATGGTCGCTCGTCGCAACGAGTGGCGTGCGTTCGTCGACGCGGAGCTCGTGACGTGCTCGGCGACGATCAACGATCGACTCCGGAAGCGATACGACGCGCCGTTTGCCCCGCCGGTGCCGGCGATCGTTCTTCGATGGCTCGTCGCTCTGGTCATCCCGAAGCTGTACGAGGGTCGCGGATGGGATCCATCCGACGCGCAAGCTCAGTCGTTGCTCGAGCGTGAACAGCGTGCGCTCGAAGAGATGCGCGAGGCGGCCGACTCCGAAACGGGTCTGTTCGACCTTCCGCTGCGGGCCGACACGACGAAGACCGGCATCGTGCACGGCGGGCCATACGGCTACTCGGAGCCCGGCCCTTACGACTGGATCGATGTGCAGAGGGAGCTCGTCCGATGAGCGGATACGCGTCACTCGAAGCCTTCATAGAGGGCGTGGAGAACCTCCGCCGTCTGAACGAGACAGTGGCGAAGGAGGCAGAGAAGGACGTTGCCGATGCAGTGCGCGAGACCGCTCGCCAGGCGCAGACGCCTACGGGCGAGGCGTGGGCGCCACGCAAGGAGGATGGTGGTCTAGCGCTCCGCGGTGCTGCCGATGCGATCGAGTCATCGACCAAGGGCACGGCCATCGTGCTCCGCATCGGTCTGCCGTGGGTGTTTCACCACTACGGCGCAGGCGGGAGTTCGACGACGAAGGGTGCCGAGCGACTGCGTAAGAAGTCGTCGGCGCGGCGTGCGGAGCTTGGTCAGAAGTCCAAATTCCACGCGCCGCGCAGGCAGATCCTGCCGAATCCGAGCGACGTTCCCGAGAGCGTGCGCGAGGCCATCCAGAAGGCAGCCGAACACGTCATCGAAAAGGCGGTGGGTTGATGTTCGTCGAGCTTGTCGACATCGTCCGCGAACGCTTCCGGGAACGAGGGTTCACCGACATCCTCGTCGTCGACGGCATCAACGCGCGCGAGCAGCAGACGAATTTCGGTTCTGGCTCGGCGAACCGAGTGGCGTTCGTGCCGTCAGCGCAGCCGATTGCGTTCATCCCACCGACGCGGATCGGTGAGGACGAGCACGAGCGACGTCAGATCCTGAACGCAATGTTTGTGTTCGACGTCTCGGTGTCCGGATACGACCCGAGCAACCCCGAACGCGATCTCGCGCATCGTCGACGGTGCTTCGACATCTTCGAGGCCGTCGTGCAGGAAGTCCACCGCGCGTACTACGGTGCATGCGAGTGGACGAGCGCGCGATGGGAAGACGCTCGCAAGGACGGGCGGCATGGCGCCGAGCTCATCGCCACGCTCGTCTTGAACATCCCGCTATTCGACCGCGCATGGGCGGAAGCGACGCCGAAGGCGGTCATCCACTCGCCGAAGACACCTCCGCAGCCGGAGGACGAGGGAGGTGAACCTTGATTCCGAGCGTTTCGATCCAGAAGACCGACGGAAACCTTGGCGTAGCGACCGCGACGGAGCGGATTCTCGCCATCATTGGCACGTCGAGCCAAGGAGACTTCGACAAGCCTTACTCGTTCTCCTCGAAGAACGACCTCGTCGCGGCGTTCGGGTCCGGTCCGCTTGTCGAAGCAGGCGCGTACATGCTCTCGCTCGGAGTGCCGTGCGTGTTCATCCGGTCGGATCCGACGACCGATGGCTCGTACGGAACGATCGACGACTCCGGCGTCAGCGGCTCGTCGTCGGTTTCTGGTGGGTCGTCGACGCCTGACGGGAATTACGACGTCATCGTCGAGATTCTCAAGGGCGGGACCGTCGGGTCTGCCGGTATCACCTATCGGTTCTCTCTCGACAACGGCGTGAACTGGTCGGAGCCGCAGGCGCTCGGCACGGCGACGACGCTCGAATGCGCACGCGGCGTCGAGTTCGATCTGGACAGCAGCGAGACGCTGCTCGACGGCGACACGTGGTCGTGCCGGACGACGGCGCCCAAGATCTCGACTAGCGACCTCGGCGCCTCGCTCGCCGCGCTTCGCGACTACTCCGGCGAGTGGCTCCGGCTGCTCGTTCTCACCGACGCCGATGCGACGATCCTCGCTCAGCTCGACACGTTCGCGAAGAGCTTCTGGGCTGACGGCAAGTTCCCCGAGGTCATTACCTGCACTCGGCCTCGCGACATCGCTAACAGCGAAGATCGAGCGACCTATCAAGCGGCGCTCGCCGCGATCGCGGGGGCGGTGCAGAGCACCGAGGTCTCGTGCTGCGCCGACTACTGCGAGCTGGTGAGCGAGGTCAACGGGTGGCGCCTGCGGCTGCCGTCGTCGATTCCGTACGCCGCGCGACTCATGATCATCGACGACTCGCAGGACGCCGCGGCGAAAGCCGACGGCGCGCTCCCGGGCGTCTTCCTTGAGACCGCCGAGGGAGCACGCGACTACCACGACGAGCGCCGGTACCCCGGGCTCGACGCGCTCGGGTTCACCACGCTGCGCACGTGGGGCGGGCGGCCGGTGACGCCTGGTGTCTACGTCAACAACCCGCGTCTGATCTCGGGTCCTGGGAGTGACTTCCGCTACTTCCAGCACACCGCGATTCTGAATCGAGCGATTGAGAAGGCCTACAAGCTCTTCGAGAATAGGCTCTCTCAGGCGGTGCTTGTCGACCCCGACACAGGCCGTATCCGTGAGGACGTAGCGAGGGCGCTTGAGGACACGATCACCGCGGAGCTCCGGACGGAGTTCCAGGATTCGGGTCGCTGTTCGGCGATTCGGATCTTCATCTCGCGAACGGACAACATCCTCGTGACGGACACCATCACGTTCGATTTGCAGATGGTGCCGCTCGCGTACACGAAGAAGTTCATTGGCAAAGCGGGCCTCGTGAAGCGGCTCGCGGCTGCTGCGTGAGGTGACGCCATGCCCATTCCGACCCTGGTTCGACTGAACGGCAAGATGTTTACCCGCGCGTCCACCGCGGTACTCATCAACGGCATTCATCGCTTCACGGCGGTGGACTCGGTCGAGTGGAGCGATGAGAAGCCGCATGAGCTCGTCGGCGCGATGAACGACGGCGGGCCGCCGCTCGGCAAGGCGGAGGGTCCGTACACGTGCTCGGCGTCGATCGGTGTCTACGCGGACGCCGCGTTCCAGTTCGAGATGGCGATCCGCACCGGCGCATCGCTCCCCGCGCTCGATCCGGCGAACCTGTCGGCGGTCACCTTCCAGCTCCTGATCACGATGCGCGAGGACGTCCGGACGAGGTCGGTGCTCCTGATGAACTGCAACATCGTGGGCCGTCCGTCGCGCACGGTCGGCAACGACGGGAGCGCGATCGTGAAGCAGTACCAGCTACAGCCGACTCAGATCCTCGAGGACGGCCAGGGCCTGAATAACCTGATCCCCGCACTCTGAGGTGACCCCATGAAGCTGACCCCCGAAGAGCTCGAAGAACTGAAGGCCCTCGAGGCCGAGGAGAAGCAGCGTCTCGAAGAGGAGAAGGCCGCATCGCTGCGGCAGCATCTCGAGGCGCTGCGCACGTCGAAACGGCTCTCCTCGAAGCTCGGGCGGCCCGGGCACGACTTCGTCGTTCTCGAGACGAAGGTAGGCAACTTCGTCGTCCGCAAGCCGAAGGACGTCGACCTCGATGCACTGTCGTCGGACGCGCCCGAGGGAGATCGAGCGCAGCTCGAGACGCTCGCAGTGAACGTCGTGGTCGAGCCGGACGAGATCACACTCCGCAAGCTGATGGCGGAAAACCCTGGGCTCGCGCCGGCTATCACGACCGCAGCGGTCAAGCTCGCGAAGGTCACTCTCGAGGAGGAAGCAAAAAAATAGAGGACCTCGTGTTCCGAGCACTGGAGCACGAGGGCGTAGCGACGGACTGCCTGTTTGAACTATTCGCGGGCGGTCGACGGATGACGATCGAGCAGCGGAGGAAGGCTTACGCGGCGTGCGCAGTGCTCGCCGTAACGATGGCCAGGGACAGAAAGCGTGGCTGAGAACGAGGCGACGTTTCGGATCAACATCGACGGCAACGCCGCGAAGGCGTCCCGAGAAATTGCGTCCGAAGCACGCCTCGCCGCGCAGGCCATCGGTGAGTACGAGGCCGAGATCAAGGCGCTCTCGGCCGACCTCAGACGGTTGCGCGGCAATTCCGACGAGGTGAAGGCCGCGAAGGAGGCCATCAAGAAACGCATCGACGAAGCGCGCGCAAGCGTCTCCGCGCTCACGAAGGAGCTCGCTAAGCAAGGCACTACGTACACAGCCGCCGCGGCAGCTGCGAAGAAATACGGTGCCGGAGTCGGCAGGCTGCCGAACCTACGCCGCGGGCTCGCGAAGCTGCTCGAGCCGGTTCAGAAGAAGGTTTCTGCGCTGCTGGCTCCCGTCGGCGAAACGGTACGCAAGCGACTCGCTCCAGCGGGAGGAGCAGTAGATCGCTTCGGGAAACGCGCCGGTTCGGCCATCGGCGGAGTCGGTAAGGCGGTGAAGCAGGATCTCGCGAGCGTGTTGCCGAGCGCGTCGACGATGCTGGGTGCCGTGGCGACGGCCGGTGCTGCGACTGCCGCTGCGCTCGTCGCAGTGGGCGGAGCTGCATTCGGTGCAGCCGCCGCCGTCGCGGCGTTCGGAATCGCGAGTGCAGCGGCGCATCAGAAGATGGCGCGGCAGCGCGAAGCGCTGCTGGGTAACGCGAAGGACGCCGAGGCGCTCGGCGACCAAATCGCCGTGCTTGCGGGCAAGGTACCGCAGGGGACCGCGGAGCTGAACGAGCTGTCGCGCCAGCTATCCAAGACGAGGCTGTCCGGCAAGGCCATTGTCGACACGATGAACGCGGTCGCGCAGGCGACGGGCGCGGTCGACGCGAGCGCCGGAGCCGCGTTGCAGAACCTCATCACGCGCGGTCAGCACACCGGGCGGATGTTCCTCGGACTGCGAGAGTTGCAGGGCACGGGGCTCGAGTTCGACGACGTCGCGAGGGCGTACGCGGAGGGGACGAAGAAGAGCCTCGAAGCGGCGCGCTCCGAACTTCTCCACGGCGAGGTTACGATCGACGCCGGTGCGGCGGCGCTCCGGAAGGCGGCGGAGAAGAAGTTTGGTGCGCTGAACCTCCAGAACGCCTTCTCGCTCGAGAACGCCCCGAAGAAGTTGAAGGAAGCGCTCATGCAGCTCACGGCGGGGATCGACCTCTCGCCGATCACGAAGGGATTGCAATACGCGTTCGGCCAGCTCGCTCCGGAGGCTCCACTCGGCAGCGCGATCAAGACATTTATGGAGACCTTCGGCGGTGGGCTCGTAGACATCGCAGGCAAGTCGATCCCCGTCCTCGTTGAAGGGCTGAAATGGTTGCTCGTCTACGCGCTGAAGCTCGGCGTTACGTACTACGAGACGAAGAAGCTCGTGAAAGATGCACTGAAGGCCGAGAACTGGTTCGGCGTCGGCGTCGAGATCGTGAAGGGACTGGCGAAGGGCATTCTGTCCGCAAACCAGGTTGTCGGCGATGCAATCAAGAATCTGGCGATCGCGATCAAGAAGTCCTTCACCGGCGAGCTGAAGATCGAGAGCCCGTCGAAGGTTTTCGAGCAGTACGGCCGATTCACCAGCGAGGGATACGCGCACGGTGTCGAGCGCGGAGCTTCGAGAGCGAACGCAGCGGTGCGCGGGATGGTGGAGCCTCCTGAGCTTCCCGTGTCGTCTACAACGAACGCGACGACGAACATCGAGGTCCACATCCACGGCGCCCCGACGAACGACGCGCAGGCGATGCAGTCGCCGGAGTTCCTCTCGGCACTCACGAGCGCGATCCGTGACGCGGTTGCGCGGAGAGGGTTGGTGCCAGCGTGATCGACCCCACTGCACCCGAGCTGAACTACGTCGTCGTAGCGGGTATGCGGTCGCCCGGGCGCGCGACACTGACCGGCGTGAAGGTCCCGTACAAATACGACGTGCAGGAGGGCTACGGCCGCTCCGGCGCGACGACGACGTTCCGGGGCCGCGGCATAGCTCGCTTCACGCTCACGATCGACCTCTGGCTCCCTGAGCACTTCCTTGCGTGGGCAGCGTTCGCGAAGGCGCTCGAGCCGCCGAAGGCGTCCAAGCCGCTCGTCGTCGAGATGAGGCATCCGGTGCTCGCCGCAGCGGACATCAGCGCGGTCGCCGTCGAGTCGTTTGGTCAGCCCGAGAAGCAGAGCAACGGCATCTGGCGCGTCACGATCGGTCTCCTCGAGTACCGCCCGCCGAGGGACGCGCTCGTGAAGCCTCGAGGCGCCATCCCGTCGCCCGAGAAGGGCGCACCGCTCACGCCGAAGACGGAGGCCGATCGCGCGCTCGCGGCGGTGCGAGCTGAATTACTCGCGGCGAGGGAGGCGGCCCGATGAGCCTCACGATCAACGGTGTCGAGGTCGCGACGATGCGCTGGACGGCGCCGTGGAGCGGCGTCTGGACGGCCGAGATCGAGCTGCATGATGGCGTGCTCGTCACGCCGTCGGGCCGCGTCGCGATCGCGAGCACGGAAGGGATCGCGCTCGTCGGGACCGTCGACACGACGCGATCGGGCTCGTTCGGAGAGAGGCGATTCGTCCGCGTTGTCGGCGGTGGTGGCGGATGGTCGAAGAAGACGCGACCGCAGCACTACAACTCGTCCGTCGGGCTCCCGCTACAGGTCGTCGCGTCGACGACGGCGGCGGAGGTCGGCGAGGTCGTGACGGTGCTCGAGCCGAAGATCGTCGGACTCGACTTCGTCCGGCGGGCCGCGCCAGCATCGCAAATCTTCACCGACGCAGGCGTGGACTGGTGGGTGGGGCTCGACGGGATTACGCGCGTCGGTGTCCGTCCTCCTGTGACGCCGCCGACGGGACTCGAGATCCTCGACTGGGATCCGAGGGCCGGCACCGTGAGCTTCACGTGTCCCGTCCTAGTCGAGCCGGGGACGGTCATCGTCGATAATCGCTTCGGATCGAAGACGGTGCGCACCGTCGAGGCGATGGTTTCGGGCGGCTCGGTGACCGGCACGCTCTGGCTCGCCGACTCCGCGGCGAGCGTCGGCGCCGTCGACGAACTCGTGGACAGTCTCGCTGCACTCGCACGAGAGGCGACGGGCGCGGCCGCGTCGCGCCTCTACGAGTATCAGGTCCTCACGATGCGAGGCGACCGCGTGGATCTGCGCGCGGTGAAGCCCAGCGACGGCGTGCCCGATCTGCTCCCCGCGAGCGTCTGGGCCGGGATCAGTGGCTACAAGGCGGAGCTGCGTCCTGGCTCGAAGGTGCTCGTCGGGTTCATCGGCGACCAGCGGCGGCCGTTCGTGGCGTTCTACGAGCCGCCCGAGGGCGACGGATGGCGACCGCTCAAGCTCGAGCTCGACGCGACCTCGAGCATCGAGATCGGCGCCCAGGCGTTCAGCATCCTCCTTGGCGGCGCCGGCCCGACGAGCAAGCCCGTCGTCCGCATGACGGAGAGCCTCGCCTCGTGGATCACGGCCGTCACCACGGTCGTCAATTCGATCGCTCCGGGCTCGGCGACGCCGCCGACCGACATCGCGAGCACGAAGGTTCTAGCCACATGACCGAGTACCTCGACATCCGGTGCGGTGACGATCTGGACCTGTTCGCGCGCGACGTGCGCCCGCTCGAGGTGCTCGCGCAGGACATCTATCACTGGCTCATCACGCACAAGGGGTCGCTCTTCCGCGATCCGGACTGGGGGTTCGGTCTGGAGAGCTATCTCGGCAAGCCGCTTCCGACGACGCTGGCGGGAGAGATCGAGGCGGGCATCCGTCGCGACGACCGCGTATCAGACGCCCGCTGCACCATTACCAAGGTCCCTGGCGAGGAGGAGAGCTATCGACTCGATCTTCAGGTCGAAGTCGATGACCAGTTCCTCACCATCGCATTGCAGATGTCCCCCAACGGCATCGTGAGGGTCGCATGATTCCGATCGACGTCCTCATCCGCCGAGTCTCATCAGACGACATCTTCGAGGGCCTCCTGACGGTCCTCGAGAAGATGAAGATTCCCGCCAGGTCGTGGCGCGAAGGTGGCGTCGCACGCAGCATCCTCGGCGCGCTCTCCGAATTCGGCGCGATGGGCGCGGCGATCGTCCGAGACAACGTGGCTGGTGGCTTCCTAGACTTCGCTACGGGCGACTACCTCACGGCGCACGTCGAGGACGTCTACGGCGTCAAGCGCATCGAAGCGACCTTCGCGACGGGGCCGGTCACGCTGACGAACACGCGCAGCGTGAGTCACAACATCGGCGCAGACGAGCTCGTGATCCGATCCTCGAACACGGGCGCCAGGTACCGTGTCACTGAGGCGTTCGTGCTCGGGCCTGGTAGCGAGTCCAGCCCCACGTCGATCACGGTGCAGGTGCAGGCGATCGAGCCGGGCTCGGCAAGCTCGGTCGCGCCAGGGGAGCTTGACGAGCTCGAGACGCCGCTGACTGGCGTGACGGTGACGAACCCCACCAGCATCATCGGACGCGACGCTGAGACCGACGAGCAGTTGAGGTCCCGGACGCGAGCGAAGAAGGGTACCTGGTCGCCGTTCGGTCCGCGCGACGCCTATGAGTACGCGGCGCTGTCAGCGACACTGCCGGACGGAACGCCGACGAGCATCACCCGCGTCCGGGTATCGAGGTACAGCTCCGTCGGTGAGGTCCGCACGGTCGTGGCGACCCCGAACGGGACGCCGTCGAACGACGAGATCGCCGCTGTCAGGGAGGCCATCGAGCGCTGGGCCAGGCCCGACTCGGTGACGTCGATCGTCGAGGGCGCGGTGCAGGTTCCGACCTCGCACAGCGTGATCGTCTGGGCTCAGGGAGGGACTGAGTCTGTCATCCGGTCCAGGGCGCAGGCGGCGCTAGCGGACTTCTATGCGACGTATCCGATCGGCGGCATCGCGAAGACAGACAACGGCCATGGGTACCTGTATCTCGACGCGATCGCCGCGACGCTCATCAAGTCGAGCCCGGAGGTGTTCGACGTCGACTTTATCGGCGGCGCCGATATCCCTCTTGCCCATAATGAAGTGGCGGTCAACACGACGACGCTGGAGGTACGGATCCGATGACGGCGCGACTGAATCTGCGCGACACCGTCAATCGGTTCGTGCCGTCGTGGCTAGCGGACCACCATCCTATCGGGCCGTCGTGGGGCTACAGGCTGCTCTGGGGCGTCGTGCTCCTCATCGACGCCGCGATCGAGGTCGCGGCGCAAGGGTCGCTCGCAGCCGTCGGCAAAGCGACGCCGACGGCGCTCGACTACATCGGTGACGCTCGCGGGCTCATCCGCAACCAGGACGAGAGCGACGAGGACTATGCGCGCAGGCTCGCGACGTGGGTGGACCGTGCGAGGGAGAACGGAAGCGCGTACAGGCTTCCGCTGGCGATCCACGACTACCTGCGCAGCCATCCTCGGATCCGAGTCTTCAGGCGCAACGGCGAGTGCCTGACAGTCGACACCGACCGGACCATCACGCGGCACGAGTCGACCGCGTGGGACTGGGACAGCGTCTCGCATCCCGAGCGCGCCGGATGGTGGAGCGACATCTGGATCGTCGTCTACACGACGTCAGGCACGTCGACGCAATGGGAGCACCGACCCGGCGGGCTCGGTGATCTCACTGGCGATCGCACGTACGCGCTCGGGCACCTCGCGAAGATGGCTGAGGTCGACGCGATCAAGGGACTCGTGCAGCTCTGCAAGGCCGCTCACACGTGCGTGCGGGCCATCATCTGGACGAGTGACGAGAGCCTGTTCGACCCGGAGGAGCCCGCCTCGATGCCAGACGGTACGTGGGGCGCGTGGTCGATCAACGTCGGCGGTTCGCAGGTCGTGGCGCGGAACACGACGACGTGCCGCTACTGGGAGCCGAGGTAGATCATGGCGGAGCAATACGCAGGCAACCCGAACAACTACCCGGAGGACTATACGATCCCGGACGACGCGGACCCGCCGACGGCCGCAGCGGTAAACGTCGCGCTCGAGGCCCTCGGCGACCGGACCGCGTATCTGAAGGCCGGTCATGACGCGCTCTCGGCGCGCACCGGTCAACTCGAGGAGGACGTCGACCTCTCCGTCCTCAATTTGCAGGTCGCCTTCCCAGGCGTGGCGGATGCGTTTCGAGCTGCCGTCTACAACCCGGTCGATCTCCGCTGGTACATCGTCGGCGGCGTCGGCGGTACCGCGGAAGTTCGCGCCTCCCACGACTGGGGCAAGAGCTGGTCGACCGACTCCCTCATCGACTCGGTCGATGATGGCGAGGAATGCTGGGACGCGGATTACGCCTCCAACGGTGACATGATCGTCACCACGGACACCCCGAAGGTGTTCATGCGCCTCGGCGGCTCGTGGTCGGTCCAAACGGCGTTCTCGTCCGCTGCCTCCGTGCCTGCGGGCGCTGTCTACGACCACGTCAACGGGAACTGGCTCGTTGTCAGCGGAACGGCCACGGGGACGATCCTTGCCGCGACAAGCGCCAATGGTACGACGTGGTCGCAATCCACCATCGAGGGCGACGGCGGTTTCGCGCGCCCCCGACTGCACATGCGGCGGGACACGTGCCGCATCGTCATCAGCTACATCAAGACGGCCGGAGTCGACTACACGCTCATCACGCGATACAGCGATGATGGCGGTGCGTCGTGGTCGACTCCCGCCGAGTATCCTCTGCCAGGCGGCCCATCGCCGGGGCTCTCGTTCGGCGGCGCGATCCACTACAACCCGACGACGGATCGGTGGCTGCTCTTCGTGACCGCGCCGCTCAACTACACGCGCATATACGAGAGCGCGGACAACGGCGCTAACTGGACGCTGAAGGCGTCGCTGACCGACGTTCATTTCTCCGGACGCTCCTTCGGAGCGATCGGCGAGCTCTGGATCGCACAAGGCTTGAGGAACGGCGTCGGTGTGTACCTCTACTATTCGCTCGACGGCGGCGAGACGTGGAGGTGCACGCCGCAGGGTTTCGACACGGGAGCGAGTGACGGACAGGGCGTCTACGTCGCGCCGAAGGCGAACGGCTTCCTGGCCCTGACGCGGTCGTACGCGTACATGAGTCACGTCCGCGGCGCGCCGGACCTCGGGCTGGCAACGTGAGGTGACCTATGGCTCGCAAGCGAACGTGGCTCGACTATTTCTTCGGACCTTGGGTGCTGCGGTTCCTCGGTGTCGAGTACCCCGAGCGTCCGACGCTGGAGCTCGTCCAGGGCGAGGGCGTCGACATCACGGTCGAGGACGACCCGACGACCGACGCGACGAAGGTCACGATCTCGGCCAGCGGCGACGCGACGGGGGTCGGTCCGACGATCGCGAACACCGGCAGCGGCACGCTGAACAACATCGCGAGCACGGACGGGACAACCCTCGCAGGCGCGATCCGTTTCGCGAACTCTGCGACGGTGACCGGTATCGCGGATGGCGCCGATCGGCGGCGGCTCTGGCTGTTCGCGGCTGGCGGCGCGCTCGTCCTCGCCAACGAGAGCGCTCTTTCCACGTCGACGAACCGCATCGTCACCGGCACGGGGAAGGACATCACGATCCCGCAGGGCGGCGCCGTCGCGCTCGCGTACGACGACACGTCCGACCGATGGCGCGTCGAGCGCGTCGGGACGGAGATCGAGTTTCCCGGCGACGAGGGCGAGCTTCTCGTCAGCGACGGCAACGGCGGCGTCGACGCGCTCGCGATCGACGACGGCGGCGCAGACGAAGGAAAGGTCGTGCGCGTCGTCGACGGCAAGGCCGCGCTGGACGAGATCGTCGAGCCGGGGGTCGGGGGGCACATCGCGGTCTATGACGAGACGGGAACAAAGCTCATTGACGGTGGAGCAGTCCCGGAAGGCGCGAGCGTCCCAACGGGCACCGGCTTCCGACGCGTGACGGACGGCACCGAGGAGGCTGCGGCCGAGGCCGTCAACCTCGAGGGCGGCTCTACGTACGTCACGGGCGTACTGCCGGTCGACAACGGCGGCACGGGCCTCGACGAGAGCGACCTCTCGGGACAGGCCGGCAAGGCCCTCGCCGTCAACGAGGGCGAGGACGGGTTCACCTTCCTGACCATCCCCGCGGGCGCGACGGTGCCGACCGGCACCGGCTTCCGTCACGTCGTGGATGGCGTCGAGGACGTTGCAGCGAAGCTCGTGGAGGACGCGGACGTCGCGAGCAACGCCGGCATCACCGTCACCAAGCTCGCGGCCGGCAGCGAGAACACGGTCCTTACCACGGACGGCAGCGGGACGATCACGTGGGGCGCAATCAACCTCAACAGCAACATGACAACCGGGACGCTGCCCATCACCAAGGGCGGCACGGGCGTCACGGTGCTTCCTGGCTCGTCGGGCAACCCGCTGATCAACAGTAGCGGCGCGATCGGCGCGGCGACGGACTGGACCTTCAACAGTTCTGGCGGGCTCGTCGGCAGTTCGAGCAGCTTCATCGCGCTTGGCGGCGG
>Ga0207864_1003059_pt1 | contig 14622 bp, 15 predicted proteins | sample HigsolmetaAR202D_FD_184834 | JGI IMG/M metagenome (GOLD analysis project Ga0207864, IMG submission 184834) | Ionic liquid and high solid enriched microbial communities from the Joint BioEnergy Institute, USA - AR20-2-D (SPAdes) (version 2) ...
GGACCCGGTTCGCAGCGACACGCTCGGGCACATGCTGCCCCTGCGCGACTACGAGGACGCGAACGCCTGGACGCCGCTGTACCTGCGTGACGCCTGGGACGCGCAGATCACCGCCGACCTGCAGCTAATCGCCGACTCGTGGGAAGCACGCGTGGACGGCGACGTGCTGCGCCGCATCTTCAGCAACGCCGAGAACCCCATCGGCAGTGCCGGTTACGACGTGCCCTGGGCGATTGGCAGCGGCGTGAACGTGCCGTACATCCCGCCGCAGACGCCCGGCTGGCCGGCGTTCGACAGCACGCACTCGCACTTTGTGACGCAAAGCGGCACCTGGAACGCGGCCAACGCGGCGGCGCTGCTGGAAAAGATGGTCGTGCACCTGATCCATCATGGGCACACCGGTCGACTGCTCGGCCTCGTGTCGGGCGCGGACGTGTCGATCTACAAGGCCATCACCGGCGGCAAGTTCGTCGAACTGCTGCCTTCGGGTGTGACGATGGTGACCGGCGGCAGTAATCCGGTGGCCGTGGCGAGCGGCGAGACGACCGGCGCGCCTGGTGAGGTCTTCGGCCTGTACCGTTCGGACGCCGGGCCGGTGGTCGAGCTGCGCTCGATCCAGCGTATCCCGACGAAGTATCTCTTCCTGACGAAGAGCTATGGCGAGAACAGCATCCGCAACGGCCTCGCGATCCGCGAGCACCCGGCGACCGGCTTCGGCCTGCGCGTCGACCCGCAGCTCACGCGCTCGATCCAGCCGGAACTCGAGTACGTGCAGTTCAAGGCCGTGCACGGTGTCGGCGTCAACGACCGCCTGAACGGCGTCGTCGGCCAGGGCGGCACGGAAAGCTACACCCCGCCAACCATCTAGGCTGCCGATGCGCAGGCCTGCGAGCGCGTACCATCAGGGTGCGCGCTTTTGATTGGCCTGAGAGAAAGAGGAATGCCATGTCGCGAACCTCGCGAGCCATTGACTACGGAACCGGGCAGAAGACCGGCATCACGACCGATGCCGTGCAGCTCGGCGAGTCGTTCCCATGCAACGAGGTGCTGGTGCAGGCCGAGCACGATAACACCGACCTTATTCGCGTGGGCCCGGCTGGTGGGCAGTTCATCGTGCTCGACGCGAAAGAGAGCATCATCCTGCCGATCAACGACGTGGCAAACGTGTACGTGAAAGCGGAGTCGGGCACGCAGAAGGCGAACTGGATCGCGCGATGAGCGGACTGGAAGCAAGTCTCAGCTTGCCAATGCACCGGCTGGGGCAGTGGCGGCTGCTATCGCGTGTTAGCGGCACACCGGAACCGGAGCCTTTAGTTACCAATCTCGTTTCATACTGGTCGATGGACGAGACCAGTGCCGGGACGCAAGCAGTCACGCGTAACGACAGCCACGGCGAGAATCACCTGACGGATGTGAACACCGTCGCCAGCGCAACGGGCAAGGTCGGCAACGCGGCCAGTATCAACAACGCGGGCAACGAGGTACTGACGTGCGCCAGTAATCCCACGCTCCAGATAGGCGACATCGACTTTGCGATTGCCTTTTGGGTGAGATTTAGTGCCGTGTCCCTCGCCAGCGATGTCATGGTGATGTCCAAGTGGGAAACCACCGGCAACCAGCGTGAGTGGTGGTTGCTGCTTACGACATCAAACCAATTAGATTTTACAGTCACAAGCGCTGGCTCTGGGGCATCGTCTACTGCTGTATGGCCTGGACCAGTTGAGGCAGATACCTGGTATTTCGTTGTCATGTTTCATGATGCCGAGAGTAACACTATCAACATCCAGGTCGACAATGGCGAACCCGTCAGTACCGCTCACACTGGCGGCATATTTGCTGGAAGCGCTGCGCTGCGGATTGGTCGCGGCGTGTTCGGCACGGGCGCGACGACAACGCTGTTGGATGAAGTCGCGTTCTGGAAAAACTACTTCCCGACCGTCGATGAGCGCACGTGGCTCTACAACAACGGCAACGGTCGCTCCTATGCGGAGGTCGCGGCCTACCCAAACTGAGTGGCGGGGATGGCCCCGCCGACGACCCAACCGTGTCCTTTGCCGCTCTGTACTGGGATGTAAACACGGATTTCGACCGTGCCGCGCTGACGCCCACAACACGCGACTGGTATGACCTGGCGCAGCAGTCCTATGCAGGAAGTGGCTGGCAAGTGGGCTTCACCAACGACCTCTACGAAGCAGCGCGAACGCTCTGGTTCCACGCCGCTGGGCCGCTGACGGCGTTCCTGGCGACCGGCTCTAAGGACATGCTTGTTGCCGTGAACGGCGTTGCGGAGCGCGTACTGCAAGAATTGGACGACTACGACGCGGACGGCTACCGAGAACTCGTCTACGAGAGCAGCCCGCCCGCCGCTGCGTGGCAGGTCGGCACGGACGACGGCATGGATGCCAATCTGCTGGCGGCGTGGCTAACGTGCGTCGGCTACCTGCTCGACAGGAATCGGGCGCACGATGAAGCGTTCGGCGCGACAGCAGACGCAATTGCCGATTGGCTTTTCAACGACTATTTGCCGGAAGTGGAGAGCGAGCCACCGGGCGGTGGCAAGCCGCTTGTACCTGACGACCTGACCCACTGCTGGGCGCGCGGGGCGTTGTGGCTGCACTTCCTTGAAAAGTGGACAGGGTACGGCGCTTACGATGAGTGGCTGTCGGCGCTCAAGGCGACGGTGTTCAATGACTTGAACGCGACGTTTCTGGAGCGTCCGAACGGCTCACTCGTCTGGGACCACCGTCCGGCAAACCACCCAAACACGCTCGGATTGCACCCCAGTATCTATGCAGGCGACACGCTGATTTCGCTCGTGCTACTGGCCGCGGACGGGGCGCTGGATGCGGCGCTGCTTCCGAAACTCGCCAAAACCGTCACACACAACATCTTCGGCGGTGAAGCGGCGTTTCCCGGCGCTTATGACGTGGGCGGCGGCGTGGTACTGGAAGGTGAGCCGTTCAAGCCAGAAGGCACAGGTATCACGACGACCATCACGGAAGGCCGTTTCTCGCAAACAGGTTTCCCGGCGCTCATGGCGTGGGATGACAGCGGCATCATTGCCGCGCTCGTCGCCAAAGCGCGTGCGGCAGGGGCCAACGGTATGGCGCTGTCTGGCTGGATGGTGTTCGGCAGGTTGATTGACACATTGCCCTAAGATCGTGTGCCACATGATCTTAGGGCACATCGAGCGCATAGATACTGCCCCCATCCGCATAAATAAACTTGAGAGGGCCGGTGTTTGCAAAACGTCTCGACAACCTCAAGCGGCACGTATCGGTCGCACAGTCACCCAGTTCTCTGTTGAACTCTGCAATTAGCGTGAGTTCGCGAGGCTCCCATTCTGCACCAAACGGGGTATTTAAGACCTCACGCGCAAGAAGTCGAGGTGACCATTCCAGGAGAGCCTGATTTGTCGGATCAACGATAAAACGGGTGTTGTGGTCAGTAGTGCGGCGCATGTCATGGAAAACGGCGCTGGCATCAGGGGGAAGTACAAACTCTTTATCTCCTATCTCATTGCGCAGATGCCAGACCGCATTAAGTATGGAATATCCGACCAGCGCCAACAGTAGTAAGAGGGCAAAACGGCGACTCGTGACGGAATGAATAACAACTTGTGTTATGGCAACGGATGCGGCAATCGCACTTGGTACAGAAACCAGCCACTTCCCTTCACGTGGAATGGCAAGGCAGAGTACAAGCCATATGGCGGTAATCCATCGTCCGGTGGATATAAGGTACAGAGCGCCGATGAAGGCTAGCCCGTCCACCAGAACAGGAAAGGATGCTCCGCTTGCCCCGAAGCGCAACACATTTACCAGTGGAGTGTAAACGGAACCCGGAAATTGAGAGAACAGCGTGTTGGTAAATACGGTCATCCCATGCTGGGATAATACGGGCCACCAGTATACGCTTGATATAACTGCCGTAAGTGCAGCCGACACGATCAAGCCTACAAGCTGTTTCCTGTTCCGTTGAACGGCTATGGCGTCGATAAGGAAAATTAGAGCGAGAGCGACTGAGCATAAGGCGCTGCCGGGCGACGCCGTCAGGCAAAACGACCACGCCAATGCCATCCGCAATCCGTCCCGATACGTACCGCTATTTAGGAAAAGGGTTGCAGCAAAGAGGGGTATTGCGACCGTGCCAAGCGCCTCAGCCAGCCCCATAGCGGGGACCTGGTTCTGATACGCAGACGGGAACACAGCAAAGATCGCAAGCGCTGCGACCTGAGACGTTTCCGGCAACCGCATTGCTCGAACAAACAACCAGAATGTTCCCATGCTTGCTACTGCGAACATCGGCGGCAAGAGGTTTACCACTAGCATTTCAGGAATGCCAAGCACCCAGATACCGACAGCTTCTACATAAAACGCCAATGGCGGGTAGGCAAAGGGGATACCGCCAGACGTGTAATACGGAATTACTACTGGCAGACGCCAACTATTCGCCGCGATTTCCTCAGCAAATTGGGCAAATAAACCACCGAGCATGTACGGCTGGCTCAGATCAATGAACGGAATATGAGCGAAACGGATCATGGCTCCAACCACAACGATGAAGGGTAATAATGCACGTTTGCTAAGTGCGCCAGTGATGCGGTTGTCCGGCATATGGATGGGGGTGTAGAAAGTCGTCATGTTAAGTATGTCCGTCTGAATGCTTGGCATTATTAGAGTATAAACCTGCCGGGATATAAATACGCGTTGAGTTCTGGCGCGCTCCATATATCGGTTATGAGCAAAGCCAGATTCGCGCAGATGGTCGGTCTGGAAACCGCCGGATCGTGCTAAACTAGAGGTCACAGAAAGCGGAACCGCGGGGTGCTGGTAACACCGCCGCGGCTCCTAACCACCTCGAAGGAGTGCGCTTCGGATGGCCTCAATGCATTCTACACCATCTGCGTCTTCACGTCTCACCATCACCCCAATTCACTGCCAGGACTGCGGCCTTGCTCGTGAAGATCCGGGCTGGATCGTCGCGCGTGTGCCGGACGACGTGTGGCAGCAGATCAGACCGCGGTCCGGCCTGCTCTGCATCAACTGCATCGCCAGGCGCTGCGCTGCCGTCGGGCTGAAGGACGTGCCGGTGCAGCCCGACGGCGGGCCGCTGCGCGCGATCCACGCGAGCACGGCTGAATGGTTCCTTGGCGAATATCGCGAGTACCTGCAGAGCGAGGACAAGTCGGCGAAGACGATCTACAACTATCTGATCGACGTTCGGCTGTTTGGCGAGTGGCTGGCCTCGAGCGGCTTCTCGACCAGCCTGCTCGCCGTCGACTCGGAGGTCGTGATCGCTTACCGCAGCTATCTGCAGTCGATTGGCCGGAAGCCGTCGACGATCAACCGCAATCTGGTCGCGCTGCGCCTGTATTTCGAGTGGCTGGTTCAGATGGAGCGCGTGCTGCGCAATCCTGTCAAGGCGGTCAAACGCGTCGCGCAGGTCGCACCCAAGCCGAGGAAGCTCACCAGCGACGAGGTGTCGCGCTTCCTGAAGGCGGTTGAGGAACACGGCACGCTGCAGGACCTGACGCTGTTCATCACGATGATCAACACCGGGCTGCGCGCGTCGGAAACCTGCAACCTGCGCTGGGACGCGCTGACGCTCGCCAGGCAGCCGCACATGGTTGAGGTGCGCGGCGGGAAGGGGAATAAATACCGGGTCGTGCCATTGAACGACTCGACCTACGAGGCCCTCAGCCGCTACCGCGAGTCGCTCGACGCGAAACCGGCAAAAGACGCGCCTGTGTTTCCGTATCGGGACCGGGTCATGCCGCCGCGGGAGCTGGATCGGAAGATCAAGCACTATGCCGCGCTCGCCGGCGTCGAGGACGTGAGCGCGCACGACTTCCGTCACTACTTCGCCTATCAGGTGGTGAAGGACACGCCGATTCACATCCTGAAGGAGCTGATGGGCCACTCCAGTATCGCGACGACCGCGATTTACACCGGGCCGACGATGGACGACCTGGTGCGCGCGACGGCGCGGCTGTCTGCCTGATCGCGCCTGCGCCGTCCCCTTCGCCTGGTCGCCCTGCGCCGATAGCGCCCCTGCCCAGCGCCTACACTGTCGAGTGTGGGCGCTTTTTGTTGCGGACAGGAGCCGGGTTTGCCGAGACTGAACCTCTTCCCAACCAACCGCATGAACCCTACCGGCGGCTACGGACGCGCCGAAATCGGCATCGCGCACGGCCTCGCCGCGGCAGGCGTAGACGTCCGGCTTGCCGCGCCGCACTGGATTTCGTTTCCCGACGTGCCGGTGCTGGTTACCGGCTACCCGACGTGGGCCGAAACGCTGCCGGAGAACACGCGCCTGTGGTCCTACACCATGAGCGAAACCGACCGCGTGTCGCCGTCGTGGGTCGACATCCTCAACCAGCGTTACGAGCGCGTGCTCGTACCCTGCGCGGCGCTCGTCGATGTGTATCGCGACAGCGGCGTGACCATCCCCATTGACGACGTCGGTCTGCCCATCGACGCCTTCGCGCCGCTGTTCCAGCCGCGCTCCTGGACGCCCGGCGAGACGTTCACCTTCCTGACCTACAGCCTGGGCGACGTGCGCAAGGGCGCGGACCTGACAATGCTCGCCTTCAACCGCTGTTTCCGCGGCGATTCCCGCTTCCGGCTGGTCATCAAAGGCCCGAAGGAAGAGTCGTGGCTGGACGGCTGCGTCGACGACCAGGTGGAGGTGGTGCGGGGCACGCTGGCGGAAGCGGAATGGCACGCGCTCCTGAACCGAGCGCACGCTTTCGTCTTCGCCAGCCGCGGCGAGGGCTTCGGCATGCCGCCGCGCGAGGCGACGCTCGCGGGCCTGCCGACGATTGCGACCGAGTGGCTGGGGCTGGCGGACGTCGGCGAGTGGGGGTATCCGCTCCCGGTGCGCGGCCTCAAGCGCTGCTATTTCGATGACTACGAAGCGAACGCCGACGGTGCGCGCTGGGCAGAACCGGACGATGTAGCGCTGGGCGCGCTCATGCGCCGGATCGTCGAGGATTACGAGGCGGCGGCGTTTGTCGCCCAAAGCGGGCGTGATTACCTGCTGCGGAATTATTCATGCCGGCGCGTGGGGGAGAACATCCGCGCGCTACTGGAGCAAAACGGATGATCGACGACACGACCTATAAGGCACTGCTGCGCGACTTCGGCGACTCGACTGGCGCTGACGACGAAACAGTGGCCGTCTTTTCGAAAGAGGAAGTGACGGAAATCTGGGACGCGCTTTCGGGCGCGTCGAGCGACTGGCAGCGGCGGCGGGCGGCGCTCGCGTGGATGTTTGAGCGCACGCTGAACAGCGCGACCAGGCTGCACGATTACACCGCCGGCGAGACGCAGGAAAAGCTGAGCCAGGTGTATGCCCAGCTCGAAAAGCGCTACAGGGACTACCTGCCCGATCTGCAGGCGGCGCTGGGGCCGGCGAAAGCGCCAGTGGCGTTTGTGAGCCTGCGCGCGAAGCCGCGGCAGGGAAGGGTGCTGCCGGATGCCTGACCTGGGGCGGTTTCTCAACTGGGCAGGGCTGGGCGCGGCGTGGGTCGACTCGTTTGCGCGCGCCGAGGGCGTGGAATACATGCTCGGGCATCGCGGCGTGTCCGTCGTGCTGGTGCGTGAGGGTGAGGGCGCGCTGCCGGCGCAGACGGTGCTCCTGTTCCCTGCGAGCCAGTCGCGGCTGGAAGTCGAAGGCGAGGCGGGTGAAGCCAGCACGATCGCCATGACCGTCGTCGGCCCGCGCGACCACTCGACGCTCCCCGATCTCGACATCCGGCGCGGCGACCGCTTCCGCTATCCGAATGTCCAGGGCGGCACGCAGTACGAAGTGACGCACGTCGACCTGACCCAGCCGGGCAAGGTCGAGGCGCGGGCAATAGCGGCGGAATGATGGCGACGCGGGTGACGTGGCGGGGTGATCGCGAGGTAAAAGCGCGCATGAATGCGTACGCCGACCGCATGCGCCAGGCGGTGCTGGCGGTCGCGGAGTACTGGGCGCCTGTGCTCGAGGCGTACGCGAAAGAGCACGCCGGCTGGACAGATCGAACGGGCAATGCTCGGCAAAGCCTGGAGGGGTTTGTCGAGGAACTGAGTCGGGACACAGTGGCCATCTTCCTGACCCACGGCATGGAATACGGGCTGTTTCTTGAAACCCGTTTCCAGGCTCGCTACGCCATTATCCTCCCGACACTTGAAGCGCATTACGAGCCGATTAGACGCATGCTGCAGGAGATCTTCCGGTGATCGCGATCTGCATTCTCACGCGCAACCGGTTCTCTGTCTTACGGCGGCTGGTCGACAGCCTGCGACCGGTACTCAGTCCTGACGTGTTTCTGGTCGTGCTTGACCAGGCGAGCACGGATGGCACACGGCAGTATCTGGCCTCGGAGCCGGTGACGGCGGCCTGGGCGCTGTATGCCGATCACAACCTTGGCTGCGCGGGTGGCCGGCAGCGTCAGGTCGATTTCCTGCGCGCCGTGCTCCAGCCTGATGAGATCGCCGTGTTCCTGGACGACGACTGTTACGCGACGAACGCCACCTGGCTCGATGCGCTGACGGGACCGATCCGGCGCGGCGAAGCCGACATCTGCGGTGTCGACGGGCGGCACATCGACGCGCACGGCATGACCTGGCCACTGCAGCCAGGCGAGCAGCCGGATTACGTCAGCGGCGGGCGCATGGCGGTGCGAGCAGCGGTCTTTGAAGCCTGCGCGTTCGATCCCCGCTTCAATCCGAACTATTACGAAGACGTGGATTTCTGCTTTCAGGCACGCGCGGCGGGCTACCACATCGCGGCGGTTGGCGACGTCGGCATGGCGCACGACGATCATCCGGGCGATGCCACAGCGGCGGCGAAGAGCATGCGCGCGTTTGTGGACAAATGGCGAGGGCGTGGACTATGACGACGCTGCGAGAGGCCTTCAAGGCGGCGCTGACGAGTGACGCGGAACTCGCGGCGATCCTGACCGGTGGCATTTTCGACGTGGACGATCTGGGGCGGCAGGGGCTGACGCCCAAAAACGCGCCGCGCGCCGCCGACGGGGTCACGCTGCTGCCGGTGGCCGTCATTCGCTGGTCGACGAGCGCGCCCTACATGCTCCGCAATGCCGAGCGCCGGTTCGTGCAGGTCTGGTTTTACGACGATCGCGGCGCGGCGACGATAGATCGGGCGCAGCGGCGGGTCAAAGACCTGCTGCACCGCGCGCGGCTTGGGCCAACCGCAGGCGACGCGCTGGGCCTCAACTTCGTCCACTGGGTTGGCGACGTGAACGGGCTGGCGGCGGAGGAGCTGCAGGACGCCTCGGCGGCCTACAGCCGGTACATGGTGGATCTCACGCGGCGTTGATGCGCCGATAAACCAGGGCCCGCAAGGCGACAATACAGACCAAAACAAGGAGAGGCGAGATGCCACACCAGTTTGCCGAAGTAAGCTATACCCTGACGGACCTGATCGTCGCAGCGTACAACATCAACGACGGCTCTTATGGCACGCCGGCGCGGTTCGCCGACGGGCAGCTGCTCGTGTCGGAACCGGAAGCGGACACCGACAAGCTGCGCGGTTACGGGCAGTACACCCGCGGCCTGACCGTGCCGATTGGCGCGCGGGTGCAGCTCAAGGGCGGCGGTGTCGATTTCGACGTGCTCGCGATCATCGCGGCGGCGAATATCGAGAGCAGCGGCTCGGCGCCGAACCGCGTGCGTACGGTCAGATTCCCGGTGGGCGGCAGCGGCCTGCCCTATTTCGGCGTGATCGGCGTGAGCGCGACCGACGACGGCGGCGTCGCCGTGATCGGCCTGGAAGCGGTCAAGCTCGATACCGTGCCCAAGTACACGATGGACGGCGAGGCCAATAAGTTCAACATCTTCGAGACCGCCGGTTACGCCTTCCCTCAGACCGCCGGCGTCCTGGAAACCCTCAAGACCTACGAAACGGCGAGCGACTGGACACGCCCGGTGGACGGCGCCGCTTTCAAGGCCTTCTTCAGCTAGGCGGGCGCGATGGCAAAAAACGAACTTCGAATCGCGGGCCTCGACTCGTTTCGCCCGACTGCCGAGCGGGTGCAGCTCCCCAGCCAGGCCGGGACAGATGAAGCCGTGCTCCTCAGGCGGCCTGACCTCGTGAGCCTGATGGCCAATGGCGACGGTGACGTGCCGGATGTGCTTTCAAACCTCATCCTCGGCATGCTGCAGACGACCGAGGGCAGGCAGGGCAAGGCGCAGCGGGTGGAAATCACGGCGGAAAACCTGCCGGACGTGATGCGGTCGCTCAACGTGATCGCGCTGGCGACGTTTGCCGAGCCGCGGCTGACACCGGCGAGCGAGCCGGAAGGCGACGCCGTGCCGGTGCACTGGCTGTCGTTCGCGGATAAGGCGTGGGTCTTTTCCTGGGCGCTTGGAGGGGAGCAGGCCGTCGCGGCGCAGCGATTTCCTGACGCGGCGGACGGACGTGCTGGAGCTGTACCAGCGGTGCAAGGCATTCCACCAAACGCCAAGCGAAGCCGTCGGGCTAAGCGATAACCCCTGGCTCGCCTGGCAGTTCGACCGGGCGGTGTATCTGTTCGGCTCGACGGTCATGGCCCGCTGGAACGCGCGGGACAAGGACGGCAAGCGGGTCTATGCCTCGCTCGAAGCGTGCATGGGACTGGAAACGAAGCCGAAGAAACTGAACGTCGGGGCACTGCTCGCGCGGGGCGGCGTCAGAGTGAAGAACTGAGGGCGCGGATCTCCGCGCCCTGTTTGTTTGACTGTGAAGGGGCCTATTCGGCTAACGCAATCGGCTCAAAGGTCAGCGTCCAGCCGTCGCTGCCGCCAGCGTCGACAACTGCCAGGCAGGCATCCAGCGTGGCGGATGCCTGATCCCGCCCACCGTTCGTGACCATCAATACAAGGAAACCGCATTCTCCGCTCAGCGCCTTCAGTGACGCCGACGCAAAGCCTGGCGATTCCAGCGTGACGCGGTAGAAGCCGCTTTGGAATGCTATCGGATCAGTAACAACGTCGGTTCCGTACTCATCGGATGTAAACACGCGACCGGCGCAATCGGAACGGTAAGAGGCAATGAGTATCTGAGCGCCCAGCAGCGCATTGTCAGCGTCGCCGCCGTTGCGCAGGACTTCCAGAACCTGTTCCAGATAGCTGGTGACATAAACGACCCCTTCGACCGAACACAGGTCGTCGGGCATTTCATCCTGAGCGGAGACTGCGACCGGAATAGCCAGTAGTAGCGCCAGCGCGATGAGCGGTCTTCTGAGCATGACGGGGCTCCTTGTAGGTCGGTAATGGCTCCACCTTATTCTATCCCGGGATGGGCTCAGCGCCGATAAAGGTTTGCCTGCACAGGCACACTGAGGCTGTGCAGGGCGGTTTTGATTCGGGGTGACCATGTTCCCAGGCGGCGGCGTAAACCTCGGCAGCGCGTACGGCGCTATATACATTGATCAGTCGGGTATCGACGCGGGCTTGCAGGAGGCGCAGCGCGCGTTTGATAACGCGCTTGCCAACGTCGGCACAAGACTGTCGCAATTCGGTGACAGTGTCGCAAATATTGGCGGATCGCTCACGCTGCTCACCGCGCCGCTCACGGCATTTGGCGTAACGGGCGTGCGGACGGCTGCGACCTTTCAGCAGGCGATGACAGAGATTTCGGCGCGTACCGGACTGGTGGGCGAAGACCTGGAACGCGTGCGTCAATTCGCCCTGCAAATGGGTGCAGATACAGTGTTCAGCGGCCAGCAGGCGGCGGACGCCTTCCTGCAGTTGCTCACGAGCGGCTCGTCGGTTGCCGAGGCCATGGAGATTTTGCCAAGTGTGCTCAACGCGGCGGCAGCGAGCGGTGGCGACCTAGGGCAGACGGCGGACACGCTCACCGACATCATGGCAGCGTTCGGGCTGGAAGCCGAAGACGCGGCGGGTGTCGTCGACAGTCTGTCGCGAGCATCCGGATCGTCATCCGCCACCCTGCAGGACCTGGGGCAAGGGTTCGCCAATGTCGGCAATGTGGCGCGCAACTTCGGCCTGTCGGTCGACCAGACGGCGGCCATCCTCGCCATCTTCAGCGAAAATGGCATCAAGGGCGCCGAGGCCGGGACTCAGCTCCGCTCGATGCTGCTCAACATGACGCGGCCAACGGAAGAGACGCAGGCGGCGTGGACGCGGCTCGGCGTGTCGATGTACGACGCCGACGGCAACGTGCGCGACCTGAGCGCGGTGCTTCAGGAACTCGACGCGGCGCTGGATCAACTACCTGTCGATGAGCAGAACGAGCTGATGTACCGGCTGGCGGGCAGCTACGGCATCATGGGTCTGTCGGCGCTGCGGAGCAGCATGTCTATCGACGAGATGCAGGCGAAGATGCAGGAGTCGGCCAGCGCAGCGGAGATCGCTGAATCGAAAATGGGCGATTTCAACGTCGTCGTAGACAGCCTGCTGGGCTCGATTGAGACGCTGCAAACAGAAGCGCTGACCCCGTTCATCGAAGCCACACTGACGCCGCTCATCCAGCGAGCGACGGATGTCGTCAACACAATCACCGCGTGGGTACAGGCGAATCCGGAACTGACGGCGCAGATCGTGCGGATTGGCGCGGTGGTGGCCGCCCTGGGGCCGACGCTGCTGGTAGTTGGCAAAGCGATCAGCGCGGTTGGCGGACTGGCATCGAACCTCAGCACGGTGTTTTCGGTGCTCGGAGGACCACTGTCGCTGCTCATCGGTCTGGGCACAGCGTTTGTCGCGGCCTATACCTCGAATTTCCTCGGCCTGCGCGACGCGCTGGAGCCGGTCTTCAACTGGATTCTCGACGCGCTGCGACTCCTGGTGACGGGTGATTTCGTCGGCGGTATGTTCGGCGGGGCGATGGAAGACAGTCCGCTGGTGAGTTTCTTCCTGAACCTCCGCAACACGGTGCTGAGCGTCATCGAACAGGTTATCGCCGCTGTGCAGCCCTTCGTTGAGGCGGTCGGCACGTTTTTCAGTGGACTGTTCGAACTGCTGGGCGAGGGCGTGCCCATCCTGGACGCGCTGTTTGCGGCGATGCTCAACGCCTTTGGCCCGGAAGCGGCGACCGCGGCGGACGATCTGTTTCGCGGCATCGCCGTGGTGGTGAACGCCGCACTGGGCGTGGCCCAGGCATTTTTCGACTTCCTGGGCGGCGCGTGGGCGATTGTCGCCCCGGCGCTGGGCGAGCTGTTCAACTGGTTTACGCAGACCGCGCTGCCGGCGGTGGTCGGCTTTGTGACGGATGTCGTGCTGCCGGTGATCGGGGAATTCATCAGCATACTTGGGCGCGTGTGGAGCGCCGTCGCGCCGTCGCTGCTGAGCCTGCTGGACTGGTTTATCAACATTGGTCTGCCGGCCATCGTCAACATTATCAACACGTACGTACTGCCGGCGGTCGAGGCGTTCTTCAACTTCATTGGCGGCGTGTGGGCGCTCGTCGAGCCGGCCTTGAGCGCGCTCGGCAACTGGTTTCTCGACTCGGCGCTGCCGGCTATCGTCGGTTTTATCAGAGACGTGGTCGTGCGCGAGGTGGAGTTTTTCATCAATCTGCTGCGCACGATCTGGCAGGTGGTCAGCCCGCCGCTGACCTCGCTCTACAACTGGTTCCGCGACACGTTCCGCTGGATTGGCGAGAACTTTATCAAGCCGGTGGTGGATTTCGTGGGCAGTCTCATCCGCGAGGTCGAGCGCGCGTTCGATGCGCTGAGCCGCCTTCTGGGCCTGAGCAACCAGCCGTTTGCGTACACCGTGCCGGAACGCCCGGCCGTCAGCGTGCAGGGGCCGACGCAGCTTCCCGGCAGTCAGGATTCTGGCGGTCAGGGGATCGCCGGCCTGCCGTATCTGATCGGCGTCGGCGCGCAGCCCGAGCTGTTCGTCCCGGAAACGAACGGCCAGTTTTTCCCGGCGGACCAGTGGATGCGGATGCTTGCCGGAGCGGGCGACCAGTATCAGATCACGGTCATGATGCCGCCGGAGGCGCTGGCCAGCCCGGCGCTTGCGGAACAGCGCGGGCGCGACTTCGGCGCGGCGCTGGCGGAGGAACTGCGGAGGCGAGGCTAATGACGTTCATTCGGTTTGGAAGCGGCGGCCGCTCGTATGCGTTTCCCGGCGCGACGCTGCACGCGAGCAGCGATACATTCGCGAGTCTCGCGCCGCAGACAACCCCGCTGCCCGGGCTGTCCGGCGGTTTCGACTTCTATGGCGTGGGTCCGGCGCCGGCAGTTGTGGGACAGATCCAATTGTCGTTCACGCTGGTCGCGCTGACCCGGAGCGAGATGACGGCCAAACGCGACGCCGTGCGGGCTATGGCGCGCTGGGGCGTGCAGCGCCTGTGGAAACAGCCAACAGACCCCGACGATCCGGAGCGCTTCTGCTTCGCGCGCGTCGCGAGTATCAGCATGCCAGAACAGCACGGCGGCCAGACGGACCTGCACCAGCCGGTGACCGTCACCTTCCAGGCCGCCGATCCGCGCTGGTACAGCAAGGAGAATCTCTGGTATCTGGATGGCAGCCTGACGCTCGACGGCGGCAGAACCGTGCAGGGCGCGGCGGCGGTCGAGGTTGAGGACGGCGACATCATCACCGTGACCAACGCGGGCACCGCGCCGACGCCGCCGCGGATTCAGATCGAGCCGGTGGCGAG
>Ga0207864_1003066_pt1 | contig 14599 bp, 17 predicted proteins | sample HigsolmetaAR202D_FD_184834 | JGI IMG/M metagenome (GOLD analysis project Ga0207864, IMG submission 184834) | Ionic liquid and high solid enriched microbial communities from the Joint BioEnergy Institute, USA - AR20-2-D (SPAdes) (version 2) ...
CGAGCCGCCACAGCAACGGTGCCAGCGCTACGTCCAGCATCGAGAACTCGTCACCCAACAGATACTTGTTCTTCACGAACATGGGTGCGATCTGCGAGAGACGGTCGCGGATGGCCAGCCGTGCAGCGTCGAGTGCCTTTTCATCGCTTTGCAGGGTGCGATCCTCCAGCGTGCTGACGTGCGTGAAGAGTTCGCGTTCAAAGTTGAACAGGAACAGACGCGTACGCGCACGCATGACCGGATCAGCCGGCATCAGCTGTGGGTGAGGGAAACGCTCGTCGATGTACTCGTTGATGATGTTGGACTCGTAGAGGATCAGGTCGCGTTCCGTGAGGATGGGAACCTGGCCATACGGGTTCATGACCGAAATGTCTTCGGGCTTGTTGTAGAGGTCGACGTCGCGAATCTCGAAATCCATGCCTTTCTCGAACAGCACGAAGCGGCAACGCTGCGAGAACGGGCAAGTGGTTCCGGAATAAAGCACCATCATGGCAAGGATTCCATCAATAACAATCAATCATAAAAGACCATCAGCGCCCGCGGAAAATCAGGCGCTGATGGTCGCTGACAGCCGTTATATGGGGATGATTCGCGTTACTTCACGTCTTTCCAGTAGACCGCGTTCAGTCGCCAGGCAATGACCATGAAGATCGCCAGATACAGAATGACCCACACACCAATGCGCTGACGCTCAAGCTTCATGGGTTCGGCCATCCACTCCATGAAGGCAGCCAAGTCAGCGATCTGGTTGTCGAAGGCCTTGGCTGCTTCCGGATTCAGCGGCGTGAACTTGTACTCGACCGACGCATGGTGACCGATGGGCGCAGCCGTGGGCTCTACCTTGGTGGTGCTGTAACCGAATTCATCGTATTCGGTGGTGACCCGCTCCCAGCTGCCATCAGTGGCACCTTCCACGGGCCGCACCTCCACCTTGGTAAGGCGGCGCGGGCCTTGCTCTCGCCACATGACATGCGGCATGCCGACGTTGGGGAAAACGAGGTTATCCCAGCCAGTGAGCTTGGTGTAGTCGCGGTAGAAGCTACGCAGATAGGTGTAGATGTAGTCCGTTCCGGACGGACCGGCGTTGGTGGACTTGGCACGAGCCATCACCGACAGATCGGGAGGAGCGGTACCGAACCAGGTCTTGGCGTCGACGGGATTCATGGCCACCACCATCATGTCGTGCACCGAGTTGCCGGCGAACACCAGATTGTTCAGGATCTGGGCATCGGTCAGCCCGATTTGTCGCAGGTCGCTGTACCGCACGCTGGATGCGGAGTGGCAGTTCAGGCAGTAGTTGACGAAGAGCTTCGCGCCGTTCTGCAACGCGGCCAGATCGTTCAGCCGATCGGGAGCGCGTTCGAGCGGATAGGTTCCTCCGGCGGCACCCGCCGGAAGGGCGGTCACCATGCCGATGATCAATGCTAATGCACCAAGCAGCTTCTTCATTTTGCTTTCCGTTCGTCCGTTGGCTTAGTGAGCTTTATAGGTGACCCGTTCCGGCACCGGCTTGAAAGTACCCCACGTGCTCCAGAAGGGCATGAGGAGGAAGAAGCCGAGGTAGATCAGGGTGCCCACTTGAGACATCAGGTTGTACACGTTGTTGGGAGCCTGGGTACCCAGAAAGCCCAGCATCAGGAAGTTCACGATGAAGATCGCGTACAACACCTTGTGCCAGCCCGGACGATACCGGATGGAACGTACCGGCGAGCGATCGAGCCAGGGCAGGAAGAACAGAATGATGACCGCGCCGCCCATGGTCACCACACCCCAGAACTTGGCGTCGATGGTGCGCAGCAGAACGGCCAGGACGACGAAGATGACCGGTACACCCACGCGCCAGATGCCGCGCAGGTTGCTGCGGACGAGAAAGGCAAGCGCAGCGAGCACGGCCAGACCAGCCAGCACCCAGGTGAAGTCGTCGGTAATGGCGCGCAGCATGGAGTAGAACGGCGTGAAATACCACACCGGAGCAATGTGCGGCGGCGTCTTCAGGGGATCGGCAGGCAGGAAGTTGTTGTACTCCAGGAAATAGCCGCCCATTTCCGGCGCGAAGAACACGATGGCCGCGAACACGATGAAGAACACGGACGCACCGAAAATGTCGTGCACCGTGTAGTACGGATGGAATGGCACACCATCAAGGGGAATGCCATTGGCGTCCTTCTTGGCCTTGATTTCGATGCCGTCGGGGTTGTTCGAACCCACCTCATGCAGCGCCATGATGTGCAGGACCACGAGGGCGATGAGCACCAGCGGGATGGCAATGACGTGGAATGCAAAGAAGCGGTTCAACGTGGCGTCGGAAACGATGTAATCGCCCCGGATCCAGATGGCGAGGTCGGGCCCGATGAACGGAATGGCAGAGAACAGGTTCACGATGACCTGGGCACCCCAGTACGACATCTGCCCCCACGGCAGCAGGTAGCCGAAGAAAGCCTCGGCCATGAGGCAAAGGAAGATGGCTACGCCAAAAATCCAGACCAGCTCGCGGGGCTTGCGGTACGAGCCATAGAACAGGCCGCGCAGCATGTGCAGATAGACCACCACGAAGAACATGGACGCGCCAGTGGAGTGCATGTAGCGGATGATCCATCCTCCAGGCACTTCGCGCATGATGTATTCGACCGACTGGAAGGCCTTCGCGGCGTCGGGCTTGTAATGCATGACCAGAAAGATTCCGGTCACAATCTGAATGACCAGCACCAGCAACGCCAGGGATCCGAAGATGTACCAGACGTTGAAGTTCTTGGGTGCGTAATACTCGGAGGCGTGCGCCTTCCAGAGATAGGTCAGCGGAAAACGAGCATCGATCCAGCCAATTAGGCCCGTCGTCTCGATCTTCTTCTCGCCAGCCATGACAGCGGCTCCTTTTGCTTGGCGGGTTTATTCGAATCCGGTGAAACACACGGGCTGAACGCCCACATCGCCCGATATCAGGCCTTGTTGTCTTCGTCGACACCCACGATGATGCGGGTATCGGAGAGGAACTGATAAGGCGGGACTTCAAGGTTGTCGGGTGCGGGCTTGTTCTTGAACACCCGGCCGGCGAGATCGAATGTAGACCCGTGGCACGGGCAGAAGAATCCACCTTTCCAGTCGGCGGGCAGACCAGGCCCCGCTGCGGGAGTGAGATGCGGCGTAGGCGAGCACCCGAGATGAGTACAGATGCCTACGGCGACGAAGTATTCGGGCTTGCGCGAACGCCATTCGTTCCGCGCATAGGGAGGCGTGAAACCAGGGCGGTTCGAGTCGGGGTCGGCCACTTCGCTGTTGGTCTTGTTGAGCGTGGCCAGCATTTCAGGCGTGCGATGAATGATCCAGACGGGCTTGCCGCGCCACTCGACGGTCATCATCTCGCCGGGAGGGATGGCACCAATGTCGACCTCGACCGGAGCGCCCGCAGCGCGCGCGCGAGATGAGGGAGCGAAGGAGCCGACCAGCGGCACTGCCACACCGACCCCCACAACGCCACCGGCGACTGCCGCCGTGCCAATCCAGAACCGGCGTTGTGGATCGAGCGGTTGCTTGTTCTGGGGACCTAACGGGTTAACTTCCTTTTCGGCGTTACCGCCATCCAGCGGCGCCCGACCGTCGAACGTCATCGTATTCTGACTCATCATCCCATCCTTATTTCGACGCCTTTGCGCACGCGTCGCAACTGGCGATTATAGCGCAGGGTCACATCCTGACACCAACCGCGTACGTGTGCGCCAAGGCAGACCGGCCACTCGACGGGCCGGCCACAGGGGCGCCGGCGACCCCGGCCGAGAAGAGAATCGTGCGCCCGCCAAGATACCGGAAGAACCTGCAGAATCCAATGGTTCATGTCGGGTGCACGGCCTGAGCTCCCGCGCACCGCAGGATTCGTTGCATGAAACCCACATCACGGCGTTGCCAGACTTCCAGCGTCGAATACCTGATCCGATATTGGCTGCACTTGCCTGCGCCGAACTTGATGCAGACCGCATCCTCGATTACTTTTGTCGGGTCGAGTCGCGTCGATCCCTCGAGCACAACCCCAGCCAACACACTCCGTTCAACCCGACACGACGCCCGCTTGGCCAGCACAGGCAATACGACCGCGTTCCAGCCGGTTCCATCCAGTGCCTCCGCTCGCCGGCGGCCGCGACAACCCGGTTTCATACGACAAAAAGGAAGCACCCATCATGAGCGGCTTTATCAAGGAATTTCGCGAATTCGCGATCAAGGGCAACATGATCGACCTGGCCGTCGGTGTCATCATTGGTACCGCGTTCAGCAAGATCATCGACTCCCTGGTCGCCGACATCATCATGCCCATCGCCAACTTCATCCTGGGCGGGCAGGTAGACTTCACCAATCAGTTCATCGTGCTGCGCATGCCCGAGGGCTACGCCGGACCTGACACCTACGCCGACCTCACCGCGGCCGGAGCCATCCTTTTCGCCTGGGGCAATTTCCTCACCATATTCATCAATTTCCTGCTGCTTGCCCTGGTGGTGTTCATGATCGTGAAGGCCATGAACACGGCACGCCGACGCTTCGAACGTGAACAGGAAGCCGCCCCGCCCGCACCGCCGGCCGAGGAAGTGGTGCTGTTGCGGGAGATTCGCGACGCACTGAAACAGCGCGAAGGCGCGAACTGATTCTGTACGGCAGAACGTTCATTGCTGAGCCTGCCGCCCGCCCCATCGGGCGGCCTTGACTTGCTGGGTACCACGCATTGGGCACGGATCCGTCGGAACGCCGCGTGGCCAACAACACCGGATCACTTCATGCCGGTCGGGTCATGTTGAACACCGACGCGGCACACCTGCTGCCCTACACCGGATTATCGATGTCGATGAACCTGACCTCGACGCCAAACTGACGCGCAACGGCCTCACCCAGAGCCTGCACGCCGTAGCGTTCGGTAGCGTGGTGCCCTGCCCCGATGAATGCCACGCCTGTCTCGCGTGCCATGTGCGTGGTTTGCTCCGACGCCTCCCCGGTGATGTAGACGGTTGCACCGACGGCCACCGCATCTTCCATCATGTTTTGCGCAGCCCCGGTACACCACACCACACGCCCCACCGGTGCGTCGCGATCGCCAATGACCAGCGGTTCACGCTGCAATCGCTGGGCCACACGTTCCGCCAGTTCCCCAACCGTCGACAACCCCGGCGCGCGGCCGATCCACAACAGCCCTTCTGGCCCCGCCGTGAGAGGTTGCCCCGGCTTCGACGCATCGTCGTCCGGCAGAAGGTCGGGCGCCAGACCCAACACACGGGCGAGCTGCGCGTTATTACCCCACCGCGGATGAAGGTCGAGTGGCAGATGGTACGCGAATACGTTGATATCGTTGCTCAGCGCCAACTTGAGTCTGCGGCGGCGAGTGCCAATGACGCGGACGTCGTCGCTTTTCCAGAACCAGCCATGGTGGACGAGGACGGCATCGGCACCCATCCTGACCGCTTCCTGCAGCAAGGCTTCCGAGGCCGTCACCCCTGCAATGACCCGGCGGATCTCAGCACGCCCTTCAACTTGCAGCCCGTTGGGGCAATAGTCGCGGATGCGGTGCACCTGCAGCTCACGCGCGAGCCAGGCGTCGAGCTCATGGCGCGTGACCATGGGTGTGGTGTCGGCCGGCCCGGGTGTGGCCAGCAGCGTGCCCGCGTTACCCGCAGACGTGATGCGTGAAGTTGGACTTGTCATGACGGTTTCCTGCGCGGATAGCCCGAAAAGAATCGCGACCGGCAACAACATCAGGGCTGCTCGGCCCGAGGTACGTCTTCACGCTCCTCCTTGGGCTCGACGAGCCGGGCAACCAGCAGGCCGGCTTCGTACAGCACACACAGGGGCACAGCCAGCATGAACTGGCTGACCACATCTGGCGGGGTGAACACCGCGGCAACCACGAATGCACCGACGATGATGTAGCCACGCACGCTCTTGAGCTTGTCGACGCTGGCAATGCCGGTACGCACCAGCAGGACGACCGCCACCGGGACCTCGAACGTGATCCCGAAAGCCAGGAACATGGTCATCACGAAGTTCAGGTAGGCCTCGATATCGGGCGCTGGAGTAATTGACTGGGGTGCGAACGACGCGATGAACTGGAATACCGTGCGGAACACCACGAAATAACAGAACGCCATGCCCAGAAAGAAGAGCACCGTGCTGGACAGTATCAATGGCAGGGCGAGCCGCTTCTCGTGCTGATACAGGCCCGGTGCGACGAACGCCCACACCTGGTAGAGCACGACGGGCAACGAGATGAGAAACGCTGCGAGCAGCGTGACCTTGACGGGCACCATGAATGGCGTGATGACGCCCGTGGCAATCATGCGCGTGCCTTCCGGTAGCGTGGCCAACATGGGCTGGGCGAGCAGGTCGTAGATGTACGATGCTCCCGGATAGGCGAACAGAACCACAAAAACCACCAGCACGGCAAGCACCGACTTGAGCAGCCGCTGCCGCAGTTCGATGAGGTGTGAGAGGAAGCTTTCCTGCTGTTCTTCGGGGTCGTACTTGTCAGGCGTGCTCATGAGGTACTGGACTTGCCGGAAGCCGCGATCTGCAAATCAGCAGAACCTGCACTTGCGGCATGACTTCCTGGTTGGGACTGCGTAGGGGGCACCGCCGTAGCGGGATGGTCGGCCCGAGGCTGTTGCAGGGCTGCGCCCGGGGTTTCGTCACTGGCGACTGCAGGAACGTCCGCATTGCCGGAGCTCGACAGCGGCTGGGCAGCCTCATGTTTGACGTCGTCGAACGCCTCCTGGATTTCACCCATGTGCTGACGAGCCGAGACTTCCAGTGAACGCGCGGTGGCCTCCACCGAACGTGCGGCAGCGTCCATCTCGGCACGCAAACGCCGCAGCTCCTCAAGCTCTATTTCACGATTGATATCGCTCTTGACGTCGGCAACGTATCGCTGCAGGCGACCCAGCAGATGGCCAGCGGTACGGGCGACCTTGGGCAGCCTTTGCGGCCCGATGACGATGAGCGCAACAACGGCCACCACCAGCAGTTCAGAGAAGCTGAAGTCGAACATGCCACCCTACCGTTGCGCCCGATCAGGTATTGGTGCTTTTTTCACGCGCCTGCACGTCGATCGTTTCGTCCTGTACGCGCCTGGTTTCAGCCTTTTGGGCCTTGGCCTCCTCATCGCCTTCCTTGAGGCCTGCCTTGAAGCCGCGCACCGCACCGCCCAGATCCTCGCCAAGGTTGCGCAGCTTCTTGGTGCCGAACACCAGAGCAATGATGAGCAGTACGATGAGCCAGTGCCAGATACTGAATGTACCCATGGAGAACTCCGTTGTCTGATTCGTGCATCCGGCGTTCGACCCGGCATGCAAAATTTAATTCTAACGGACCGACGTCATTGTGCGACCCACCAGGAGACACAGCGAGGAGACACAGCGGCCCATAACCGGTACGGTACCACGTCATGTGTGAGGACGGGCGGGCATTAACCCGGAGTTCCGGATGTACGGATCGCGCCCGCGCCTGACCACCGCGGGATGGCGCCCTGCACCAGGGGCCTGACCGGCAACACCTTGCACACTGTGTGCGTGGTGGGTACAGTACCGCGGCTTGCGTCACCCTTGCTTGCGGGCCGCCTTCTCGGCCAGGCCCGATACGCCCTCGCGCCGGGCGAGCTCATCCAGCACCTGCTTTGGGTCAATTCCGTAATACTCCAGCATCACCATGCAGTGAAACCAGAGGTCAGCCGTTTCGTACACGATCTTGTCGGGGCTTGCGTCCTTGGCGGCCAGCACCACTTCGGTGGCCTCCTCCCCGATCTTCTTGAGGAAGGCATCAGGCCCGCGCGAGAGCAGCCGGGCCACATATGACGCTGCGGGATCGCCGCCACGCACCGGATTACGGGAAGCGATCGTTTGCGCGAGCCGCCGCAATACGTCGCCTGTGCCGGAGGCATTCGACTCGGGGGAGATATCGGTCATGAATAGATGGCCTTCGGATCTTTCAACACGGGATCGGTGGTGCGCCAGACAGGACCTTCGTCGCCGTGCGTGAGCTCGCGGTAGAAGCAACGCTCGCGACCGGTATGACAGGCGATTCCACCCTCCTGGCTGACCTGAAGCAACACCACGTCGCCATCGCAGTCGAGCCTGATGCTGTGCACCCTCTGCCGGTGTCCTGACTCCTCACCCTTCTTCCACAGACGCTGACGTGAGCGCGACCAGTACGTGGCATAGCCGGTCGCACGGGTGAGCTCCAGCGCTTCGCGGTTCATGTAGGCAAACATCAGGACGCGCCCGGTTTCGGCATCCTGCGCAATGGCAGGAACCAGACCATTGCTGTCGAACCGCACCTCATCCAGCCAGTTCATCATGCATCATCCAGGCGCACCGCGATACCACGGGCAGCCATGTACTCTTTGGCCTGCCGCACCGTATAGCGGCCGTAGTGAAAAATGCTGGCTGCCAGCACGGCGCTGGCATGCCCCTGCAGGATGCCGTCTGCAAGGTGGGACAGGTCGCCAACACCCCCTGAAGCGATTACCGGGATGGGTACCGCGTCAGCGATGGCGCGGGTCAGTTCGAGGTCGAATCCCTGCTGCGTGCCGTCGCGATCCATGCTGGTGACGAGCAGTTCGCCTGCACCCAGCTGCGCCAGCTTGCGTGCCCACTCGACGGCATCCAGCCCTGTGCCACGACGCCCGCCATGCGTGAAGACTTCCCAGCGGGCCGGCTCGCCCGCAGCAGACACCCGCTTCGCATCGATGGCCACCACGATGCACTGCGAACCGTAGTAGCTGGCTGCCTCTTCCACCAGACCCGGGTTGGCCACCGCCGCAGTATTGATTGAAACCTTGTCGGCTCCCGCATTGAGCAGACGTCGCACATCACCTGCCTGGCGCACCCCACCACCTACGGTCAGAGGGATGAACACCTGCTCGGCGACCCGCTCGATCACCGGCAGAATGAGGTCGCGCTCCTCGCTGGAGGCGGTAATATCGAGGAAGGTAAGCTCGTCGGCGCCCTGTTCGTCGTAGCGCCGGGCAATTTCGACAGGATCGCCGGCATCGACCAGGTTCACGAAATTGACGCCCTTCACGACCCTCCCGGCGTTGACATCAAGGCATGGGATGATGCGGCAGGTAAGGTCGGACCTGGCGGATGCCATGGCTGGGGTACCCGTCATCGCACGTTACCTGTGAGTTCGTCCGCACGTGCCTGGGCAGCCTCGAAATCGAGGGTGCCTTCGTACAGGCTGCGCCCCAGGATGGCGCCTTCGACGCCTTCGTCGTAGACGGCACAGAGTTTCTCGATGTCTTCGATGGTAGCGATGCCGCCGGAGGCAAACACCGGGATGCTGACTGCCTGCGCCAGACGCACCGTTGCCTCGACGTTGACGCCGGTCAGCATGCCGTCGCGCCCGATGTCAGTGTAGATGATGGCCTCCACACCATAATCTTCAAACTTGCGGGCCAGGTCGATCACGTCGTGCCGGGTGAGCTTGCTCCAGCCGTCGGTAGCTACCTTGCCATCCCGCGCATCGAGGCCGACGATGATGTTGCCGGGGAAAGCGCTGCACGCATCGTGCAGGAAACCCGGACTCTTCACCGCCGCAGTGCCGATGATGACATAGGAGACTCCGCCATCAAGGTACCGTTCGATGGTGTCGAGGTCGCGGATGCCACCGCCGATCTGCACGGGAATTTCATCGTCGATCGCATCGATGATGGCCCGTATGGAGGCCTCGTTGCGTGGCTTGCCAGCCACCGCGCCATTGAGATCGACCAGGTGCAGGCGTCGGGCGCCAGCCTCCAACCACTGGAGCGCTACCGCTGCCGGGTCATCGGAAAATACAGTGACATCGTCCAGATCGCCTTGGCGTAAGCGGACACAGCGCCCGTCTTTGAGGTCGATGGCGGGGATAAGCAACATAGCTTGAAACTGGGGAAGATTGTGAGACTCGCCGGCATAGCTGCCAGACTTGCTATGAACTGGCTTGCGAAATCATGCCTGGCAAAGAGTTTGAGAGACTCTGGATGTACTAGGGTTTCCAGTGCACAAAGTTACGATACACGCGCAAGCCAGCGGCCGCGCTCTTCTCGGGGTGGAACTGCGTAGCAAAAATGTTAGCGTGTGCTACCACCGACGTAAAGTCGAATCCATAGTACGTTTGACCTACAGCAATTTCCGTGTCTGCAGGCGCCACGTAGTAGCTATGCACAAAATAGAAGAAACTGTTGTCGGGCACGCCTTCCCAGAGCGGGTGCGATCGTACCTGCCGCACGCGGTTCCAGCCCATGTGCGGAACCTTGAGCACTTCGTGCGGAGCAGCCGGTTTCTCGTCGAAAGCCGTGCCCCGGAACCGCAGGACCTTGCCGGGGAAAATGCCTAGCGCGGCGACATCGGGGGCCTCTTCGCTCATCTCGAACAGCATCTGCATGCCGACGCATACGCCCAGCAATGGTTTGGTACGGGCTGCTTCGATCACCGCATCGGCGAGGCCGTCACGACGCAACTGTTGCATGGAGTCGCCGATAGCGCCCTGCCCCGGCAATACGACGCGATCTGCCGCCCTGACCCCCTCGGGCGTCGACACCAGCTGGATGTCGGCCTCGGGAGCCACATATCGTAACGCACGTACGACCGACCGCAGGTTGCCGGCGCCGGAATCCACGACCGCTATGCGTGTGGCTCCCACCTCAGAGAACTCCCTTGGTTGACGGCACGACACCGACTGCACGCGGATCGATTTCGACCGCCATGCGCAGGGCGCGGCCAAACGCCTTGAATACCGTCTCGCACTGGTGGTGCGCGTTCTCGCCCTTGAGGTTGTCGATGTGGACCGTAACCCGGGCGTGGTTCACGAACCCCTGAAAGAACTCACGCGCCAGATCGACATCGAAATCGCCAATGCGTGCCCGAGTAAAAGGAACGTTGTAGAACAGTCCTGGACGTCCTGAGAAATCGATGACCACGCGGGAAAGTGCTTCATCCAGCGGCACGTAGGCGTGACCGTAACGCCGCACGCCTGCCTTGTCGCCCAGGGCCCGGGCAAAGGCCTGCCCCAGAGTGATGCCCACATCTTCCACCGTGTGATGCGCATCGATGTGCAGATCGCCGTCTGCCTGGATGTCTAGATCGATCAGCCCGTGCCGGGCGATCTGATCCAGCATGTGGTCGAAGAACGGCACCCCGGTTGCAAGGTTCTGCCGCCCGGTGCCGTCGAGGTTGATTGCAACGCGAATGCGCGTCTCGTTGGTATTGCGGGTTACTTCTGCGGTACGCATGCTAGAGCTCAGGTAATCGACGCGGTTCACGGGCGGAACCGATATTCAGCGCTGGCGGCGTGTGCCTGAAGACCTTCCCCGTGCGCCAGCACGGAAGCTACGCGCCCCAGCTTCCCGGCAGCCGCGGCAGAGACCTGGATGATGCTGGAACGCTTCTGGAAGTCGTAGACCCCCAGGGGAGATGAAAACCGCGCAGTGCGAGACGTCGGCAGCACGTGGTTGGGTCCGGCGCAGTAGTCGCCCAGCGACTCCGAACTGTACCGCCCAAGAAAGATGGCACCCGCGTGACGAATGTGCGCCACCCATTGCTCGGGGTGCTCGGTGGAAATCTCGAGGTGCTCGGGAGCGATGCGGTTCGCAATGGCGCACGCCTCGGGCAGATCGTGCACCTGGATGAGCGCGCCGCGATTCGACAGGCTGGTGCGTATGATCTCCGATCGCGGCATGGTCGGCAGCAGACATTCGATCTCGCGTTCAACCTGATCGAGATACTCGACGCTGGGGCACAGCAGGATGGCCTGCGCGAGCTCGTCGTGCTCGGCCTGCGAGAACAGGTCCATCGCCACCCAGTCCGGCGCTGTGGAGCCATCGGCAATGATGAGGATCTCGCTGGGCCCGGCAATCATGTCGATGCCGACCGTGCCGAACACGCGTCGCTTGGCCGCAGCCACATATGCATTGCCCGGACCGACGATCTTGTCGACGGCCGGAATGCTTTCCGTCCCGTAAGCCAGCGCACCGACTGCCTGCGCACCTCCGATGGCCCAGATGCGATCGACCCCGGCGATGGCTGCTGCTGCGAGAACGATCGGATTGCGTACGCCGTTCGGCGTGGGCGTGACCATGACCACTTCACTTACGCCAGCCACTCGCGCAGGTATGGCGTTCATCAGCAGCGAAGACGGGTAGGCTGCCTTGCCCCCAGGGACGTACAGGCCTACACGATCGAGCGGCGTGACCTTTTGCCCCAGTACGGTGCCGTCATCTTCCGTGTACTGCCAGCTCTGCGCCAGTTGCCGCTGGTGATAGGAACGGATACGCTCGGCCGCGGTCTCGAGCGCCTCGCGCTGTTGGGTGCCGAGCGCGTTCAGGGCGGCCTCCCATTCGCTGCGGGGAATTTCAAGCGCGGGCACGCTTGGCGCGGGATGATGATCGAAACGGCGGGTGTATTCGAGGACAGCCGCATCACCGCGCTCGCGTACGTCGGCCAGGATGGTTTGCACCGCCTGCTCGATGGAGGCGTCTTCCGTCGCCTCGAACGCGAGCAGGCGGCCAAGCCGCGCATCGAAATCGGGCTGGCTCGTCGCGAGCCGATTGATTACCGTCATGTCAATCCTTTCCATTGTTGGCCGCGACCCGGCCGAATACATCCAGCAGCGGCTGCAGTCGCTCGCGCCGCGTCTTGAGGGCAGCCTGGTTGACGATCAGCCGCGATGAAATCGGCATGATCTCTTCGACTTCGACCAGGTTGTTGGCACGCAGGGTGCCTCCGGTGGAAACCAGGTCAACGATCGCGTCGGCCAGTCCGACCAGCGGCGCGAGCTCCATGGAGCCATATAGCTTGATCACGTCGACATGCACGCCCTTGGCCGCGAAATGCTCACGCGTGGCCTGGACATACTTGGTCGCCACGCGCAGGCGTGCGCCCTGGTGGACGGCCGCCTCGTAATCGAACCACCTAGGAACCGCCACGCACAGCCGGCAACGGGCGATGTCGAGATCGATCGGCTGGTAAAGACCTCCCGGATGCAGCGTCTGGTGTTCGTACAGGACATCCTTCCCGGCTATCCCCATGTCGGCCGCACCATATTGCACATAGGTGGGGACATCCGACGCACGCACAATGATGACCCGCAGATCCGGATGGCTGGTGGGAATGATCAGCTTGCGGGTGGTATCGAGGTCTTCCAGCACTTCGATACCGGCCGCCGAAAGCAGCGGCAAGGTTTCATCGAAAATCCGCCCCTTGGACAGCGCCAGCGTGATGGGGGTGGGCGTCCGGTTCATGCTGGCACCTCGTCAGGATTGCCGTTCCCCCGCACCCGGCGGATATTCGCGCCCAACTGGGCAAGTTTGTGCTCCATATGTTCGTAACCACGATCGAGATGGTAGACGCGCTCGAGCGTCGTCACGCCGTCGGCCACCAGGCCCGCAATGACGAGGCTGGCCGAAGCGCGCAGGTCGGTGGCCATGACTGTGGCACCCGACAGCCGCGGCACACCTTTGACCACCGCCGTGGCGCCGTCGATATCGATGTCGGCCCCCAGGCGGCGCAATTCCTGAACGTGCATGAACCGGTTCTCGAAGATGTTCTCGGTGATGACGGCGGTGCCTTCGGCAATAGTGTTCATGGCCATCAGCTGCGCCTGCATGTCGGTCGCGAAGCCGGGGTACTCGAGCGTGCGAAAACCCACCGCGGCAGGCCGGCGCGTCATGCGTGCCCGAATGAAGTCGTTACCACATTCTACCTGCAAGCCCGCTTCGCGCAGCTTGTCGAGAGTGGCACCCATGGTGCCGGGCGCTGCGTGGGCGAGCACGACTTCCCCGCCAGCGGCCGCTACCGCACACAGGAACGTACCCGCCTCGATACGGTCGGGCATGACGGCGTGGCGCGCCCCGTGGAGGGATGGACGCCCGTGCACGACGATACGGTCCGTACCGTGACCTTCTATCTGCGCACCCATGGCGATCAGCGCGTTGGCCAGATCCACCACCTCGGGTTCACGCGCGGCGTTGTCCAGGATGGTTTCACCTTCGGCCAGCGTCGCGGCCATGAGCAGGTTTTCAGTGCCAGTCACCGTAATGATGTCGGTACGCACCACCCCGCCCTTGAGCCGACCGGCGCGCGCGACCACGTATCCGTGCTCGATGCGGATGTCCGCCCCCATGGCGGCAAGCCCCTTGATGTGCTGGTCGACCGGCCGCTGACCGATCGCACAACCGCCAGGCAGACTGACCCGCGCTTCACCGAAGCGGGCCAGCAGCGGGCCCAGCACCAGAATGGCGGCACGCATGGTCTTGACGAGTTCGTATGGCGCCTCGTTGGAATGAACTTGAGAAGCCTCAAGCACCATGCAACCCGCTGCGTCCCGGGTAACCTTGACGCCCAGCTGACGCAGCAGACGGGCCATGGTGGCAACGTCGTTGAGTGCGGGCACATTCTCGAGCACCAGCGGTTCAGAAGTGAGCAGGCTTGCGCACAGAATGGGCAAGGCTGCGTTCTTGGCGCCGGAGACGGAGATTTCACCGTTCAACGTCGCGCCGCCGGTTATTTCGAGTCTGTCCATAGGATGGGGCTGGTGGTAGGGGCTATTACGGGTAACGATCGGGAGTCACGAAGGCGCGCCACACGACTCGTGCGGCGCC
>Ga0207864_1003069_pt1 | contig 14580 bp, 13 predicted proteins | sample HigsolmetaAR202D_FD_184834 | JGI IMG/M metagenome (GOLD analysis project Ga0207864, IMG submission 184834) | Ionic liquid and high solid enriched microbial communities from the Joint BioEnergy Institute, USA - AR20-2-D (SPAdes) (version 2) ...
GGACGAAAGCAGATGGATACCACCGGCCTGCTCACCGTCCGAAACCATCTTCACCGACACGAACTGCGACGAGCCGAATTCGGTGCTCTTGAGCACCAGGCCGGTGCCGCTGGTCGCCGCCGACACACCTGTGACCTGCGTAAAGGTGTTGATCGCGTCGCGCATCGATTCGAGCGTCGTGCCCGAAGCAAAGGTGAACTGACGCGAACCCTGGGCGCCAGCGATTTCGAAGATGAACTTGGATTCGGAGCTGGACAGGTCCAGTTGCGCGCCACCCAGCGACAGGAACAGACCCGCACGCTGAGCCGACTTCGTGATGAGCACCTGAACTTCGCGGTTCTCGTCGAAGTTCATCTTCGCAGCGTTGACCTCCAGATCCGCGACGAAGCTGCTCTGGGCGCTGACGGTGAAGTCATAGGTGCCGTTGAGCAGCTTGGTGCCCTGGAAGCTGGTGGACGCGGCGATACGGTCGATCGTCTGCAGGATCGAGTCGATCTGAAGCTGATTCGCTTCGCGTTCCTCGATGCTCAGGCCGGCGTCGTTGGCGCTCTGACCCACCAGGCCCTGCAGTTCCATCAGCAGGCTGTTGATTTCCTGCAGACCGCCTTCCGCGATGTTGATGACCTGGTCGGCGCGTTCAGCGTTGCCGATCGCCGCCATGATGGCCGCCTTTTCCGAGCGCAAGGCCTCACTGGCGATCAGACCCGCCGGATTATCGGCGCCACGGTTGATCGCCAAACCTGTGCTCAGACGTTCCAGCGACTTCGTCAAGGAGTTGTTGTTGGTCCTCAGAATACGCTGTGAAAGAAGCGATCCGACGTTGGTGTTAATGCGACTCATGGTGTGATCCTCCCTGAATTCTCAGGTTCCGGTTGACGCCGAACACCTTCGCGTGTCCGGCTGACGGGCGTCTTGCCCTGATCATTTGCGTCCGTTGACGTGTCCGATTTGATGCTCACTCGTGCCGTGGGTTTGTGCTTAGCCTGCTCATCGCATGACTGCTCTCCTTTCCGCCCTGCTTGCGGGAAGGGTCGTCCGCGGCGGTGCCCGATTCCCCACGTCGACATCCCTGTCACGCATACCGAACCTCACATGCGCCGGCCGCTCATCCCTGAGCGGTCCCCCGTCCGGAGACCTGCCGGCCGCAACTGTCTGGTCGGTACGCCGATCGACATGCGCCCACTTTGCGTGTGAACTGGTCTTATCGGAACAACGCCGCATCAGCGGTCTCCTGGACGGACTACCCGTCCTCTACGACCGCTTGCATCGACATAAACCCGTCGTCCCTTAAGCGCAGCACAATCGGATTTGCCAGAAATTCCTCGCCCACCCACCTAATCAATACAACCCGACATCATGGTTATCAGGCCTTGCATGGACCGAATCCGTTGAAGCGAGGAAATCACGGTTGAACTGCGTGACCATTCGCGAGGTCTGATAACAATGGAACCGCGAATGAACGCGGAGAGACACAAATAAAGAAGGGGCTAAATGGTTTATGACGCGATGCGATTTGTCGCGTCATTAGTAATAAACCGCCGTCGCTTTCACGGGCGACGGCGGAATGATATTTCAGAAATCAGAAAATCCTGAATCAGGAATGCTGACTGTCATAAGTCGCTGCGTCGAGCAGCGAATTGACCTGGGCTGGATCGCTCGCCTTGATTTTGATCAGCCAGCCCTTGCCGTAGGGGTCCTCATTGATGATGCCCGGGTTGTCGACCACTTCCTGGTTGACCGCAACGATTTCGCCGTCAATACCGCTGTACAGTTCGCTGGTGGTCTTGACCGATTCGATTTCGCCAAACGCCTCACCCGCCTTGATCGGCCCGGAGGTCTTGCGGAAATCGACGTAGGTGACGTCGGTCAGTTCATCAACAGCGAACTGGCTGATGCCCAGCACCACCGTGTCGCCTTCCACTTTGTGCCATTCATGCGTCGGGCTGTAACGTCGATCAGCAGGTGAAGCCATGTCGCCTCCAAAAATCTCCAATGTTGAGCCGAGATCATACCCCCACCCCTCGGACATCCGCAAGCCATCGCACGCAACTGGCGGATACAGGACGCTGCAGGTCCCCCCGCGCATCATCGGCGAAGACCTGAGTGTGCCGTAAGGCCAGTAATGAAACAGGGTTGAATCGCTGCATGAACCGCTGCGATTCGTTGACGGGGTCGCGTGTGGGCCCTAGGAATCTGGTGAAACGCGGCCTGCGTCAGCGTGACGGCGGGCGGACCGGCGACACGACGCCGATACATCAGGCCAGGCTCGGTCACAGCCAAACACAAGGAGCAGTGCGATGACCAGAGTGGACACCATGCAGGAAATGGGCCAGGAAATCCGGGAAGGCGCGCGGGATCTTGGCGAACAGGTACAGGAGCAGATCGGCCAGATCGGTCATGAGGAAGGTCGTGTCGCACGCATGATCGAAGAGCAGACCGCCAAGCTGCCCAGCGACACGTTCCTGTGGGCGGCCGCTGGTTCCATCTGCGGTTCGCTGGCGCTGAAGATCATGGGACGGGATGAGGATGCGCTGTTCGTGGGCCAGTGGGCGCCGACGTTCCTGATCCTTGGGCTTTATAACAAGATCGTGAAGGTGCTGGGCAGCGACTGACGTGGCCGGTTCGTGGGAAGAAGGTTCATCCGCATGGAGGCGCGCCCAGGCGTGACCATCGACGTCACGCGGGAAGGATGTTGGGAGGTTGGTTGAAGGAGGCCGCGGTGCGATCGCGGGGCGAAAGGCCATGTCGCTCTGTCATCGTCCGCGGCTTTTTACTACGAATCAACTCGAAGCACTCGTGTAATACCGCAACGCGAAGCGCCAGAACAATCGACTGGCCGTGAACAGCCCCACCGCCAGCAGCGCCGCTGCGACCATCCACGACCAGGTCGCACGTCCCAGCATCGCTTCGGCGGGCACAGTCGTCATGAATGCAACGGGAATCACGAACGTGAGCACGCTTCGCCAGACACCCACATACCCCTGAATCGGAAATCGCCCAGCTTCCAGCACCGCTCGTAAGGCTTCCGTTGCGTTGTAAATCTTCACGAACCAGATCGTCGTCGCCCCCAGCACGAACCAGATGCTGTAGAGCACAACGATGCCCAGCATCGCGGGTATGATGCCCTGCAAATAAGCGTACAACGGCAGTGGATCAGGCTGGCGCTGCGTGCCACCGTAGATAATCATCGCGACGCCCACCACCATGCTCGACAATCCCCACGGCGAGCAGTTACGAAGTGACAACCAAAACTGCGAATCGATCGGCTTGAGCAGAACAAAATCGAGCGTTCCGTCGCGCACGTGATTCACGATGCGACTGAGATTCGGCGCAAGAAACGATGCTGAAACACCTTCCAGAACCGTGTAAAACCCCAGCACCAGCATCGCTTCCTGCCACGACCAGCCCGCGAAGGCATAATCCTCCTGATAGAAAAGCGACAGCGTGAAAATCGCGCCCACCAGGCCAAGCAGACTGGTCAGCGTGGCGATGATGAAGTTGGTGCGGTATTCCATCTCCGCACCGATCGCGGTCGACCAGAACAGTGTCAGGGCATGGATGTAGCGAATCACGGTTGAACGCTCTCCATTTGCTCATTGATGAAACCGGTCAAGCGCCCATCGCGGAGTACCGACGCAATCCCACGCGCCAGAAGAAACGGTTGAGCACAACGAACAGCAACGTCCATCCCAGCAATACCGCGACCCCCTGCGCGAAAGGAATCGTGTTCTGCTCCACCAGCACCGTCGCGGGGAACCACACCACATACGGAAACGGCGTCCAGATCGCGATCTGCCGCACCGCATCGGGGTACAAATCCAGTGGCGCGATGATGCCGGAAAGATAGACGTAGGGAATGTAGAGGAAATTCTCGAGCGAGGTCGGCTTCTCGATCCAGAACGACGCCATCGCCATCGTGTATTGCAGCGCGAACCGCGTCAAAAACGCGGCATAGATCGCCACTATTGCGCCCAGCACCGCCCTCCACGAAGGCAGCCACCACAGATCAGGCTGATCGATGCTCACACTGAGCGATGCGGGATACATCACGATGAACAGTACGACCATTAATGCCACGAATGGCGCTCGGGCAACCTGCTCGCTCAGATGTGCCCCCAGAAAACGCCAGACCGGATCGAGCGGTTGCAACAGGAACGGCGACAGACGTCCCTGCACGACATACCACTCAAACTCGTAGATCACCCAGACAATGGAAAACTGCCGCACAAGGAAAGCCGCCAGGAAGTAGCGAGCCACCTCGGTTTCGTCCATGCTGAATTCGCCGCGTCGCACCGCCAGAATCCATAACCCCATCATGATCAGCGGCAGGCTGGTGGCGAGCATCCAGAACAACAATTCCACACGATACTCCACCATCGTGGCGAAGTTCACGCTCAGAATCGTTCGTGCTCGCTCCCAGATCCACTTCATGACTCGATCCCCTGCTCAAACAGGCGACCGATGATCGGTTCGATCGGCGGTTCAGCCACGGTCAGATCCTGCACATCCAGATCACGCAACAAGCGCACCACGGTGGGCGTCAGATTTTCACGCCGCACGATAAGGCGCACTTCGCAACCCTCTACCGATTCGATCTCACCGTACTGCGACAGCACCTCCTCGCTAACGCCCTGATTCAGCTCAAGCGTCACCTCCCGATACGGGGCGAACCGCTCGACCAGATGATCCAGCTTGCCGTCATACATCAGTTTGCCGTGATGGATGACCAGCACGCGACGGCACAGCGCGGTGATATCAGCCATGTAATGGCTGGTCAGAAGGATCGTCGCGTTGTAACGGGCGTTGTACTGCCGAAGGAATTCACGCACGGCGGACTGCGCGTTGACGTCCAGCCCCAGTGTTGGCTCGTCCAGAAAAAGGATGCTCGGCCGGTGTAGCAGCGCCGCCATCAGCTCGACCTTCATCCGCTCGCCCAGTGACAGTTTGCGCACCGGCTGGCGCAGATGATCCGCCACACCCAGCATGGATGACAGCTCTTCCAGTCTCGCCTGAAACTCGCTGCGATCGATGCGGTAGACCGCGGCATTGATTCGCATCGAATCCAGCGCGGGCAGATCCCAGATCAACTGCTGTTTCTGCCCCATGACCAGCGTGATCTGCTGCAGGAACGCAGCCGATCGATCGAAGGGCGTGTATCCCGCCACGCGCACGGTCCCGGAACTGGGGTGAATCAGCCCCGTAAGCATCTTTAACGCGGTCGTCTTGCCAGCGCCGTTGGGGCCAAGAAACCCCACCACCTCGCCCGGCTCGATGGTGAAGCTGATGCCCTTGACCGCCTGTATATCGGAGTACGACCGACGGAAGAAATGGCGCAGTGTGCCCAGCAGTCCCGGCTCCTTGCGCGCCACGCGGTAGGTCTTGCTCAGCTCGCGAACCTCGATCGACGCCATGCCGCGATTCTAGAGGTCGGCCGTCAGCCGTTCAAAGCAGGCGCGATGTGCCGCCCCCCAAATGACCGAGGGACGAGGAAGCCGGTTACACGGCTCCTTCGTCCCTCATGTCGTGGTTTGAAATCGATGCGGTTGAACCTGAGGCGATCAGCCCAGCAGCGACAGCACATTCTGGGCCGCCGAGTTGGCGATGGCCAGCGTCGAGGTGCCCGCGTTGACCAGAATCTGGGCACGGGTCAGTCGCGAGGTCTCTTCGGCAAAATCAGTGTCGCGAATCTGGCTTTCCGCAGCCGTCAGGTTCTCCAGTGCGATCTGCGAGCTTCGCACGGCGGTCTGCAACGTGTTGCGTTCGAACGCGCCGAGTCGGCCGCGCAGTGTCGCAATCTGTTCGATCGCCAGATCGACGATCTGCGACGCCTCGCGTGCTCTACCCGCCAGGAGGCTGTTATCACCGCCGGACATGATCGAACTGAGGAAGCCGACCGTGTTGTCGCCCAGGTGGCTGGCCGCAACGGACTGGATGCCAAAGCCGATCTGCTGACTGGAGTTGACGCTGGGGCCGACCTGGAACTTGGCCCCGCCGCCGGTGATGGTGAAGGTGTGCGGCGTCCCGGAGGTAAGCGTCTGCGCCGCAGTTTCGGTCAGGTTCAACTCGACGTTGAGCACGCTGGATTTGAGTGTCACCCGCGTGCCGCGCCCCAGCGCCAGGTTGCCGTTCACCAGCGCCAGCACGTCCTCGCCGGTGTCACGGATGACCGGCGAGCCGTCCATTGCGTCGAGGGTCTGGAAGAACTTGCCTTTGTCGAGCTTTCGGACACTGACGAAGGCATCAGAACCGAAGCCGAGACTGGTCATGACGAAGCCCGAACCGTTGACGAGCGAGGCGGAGACGCCGGTGGCGTCGGAGGTGCGGTTGATCGCCGCCACGACTGCCGACAACGCCGTGCCGCTGACGAAGGTGAACACCTCCACGCCACGGTTTCCCGTCACTTCGAAAGTGACGCTGGAGACCAGTGCCGACACGATCGGGTTGCCGCCCGCCGAGACGAAAAGCTGCGCCCGCTGAGCCGACTGCAGCACATCGACGCTGACCGGAATGCTCGTGTCGGTGCCGAAGTTGGCGCCGTAGACGCGAACGTCGGTGAAGACGCCCGTATCGACCCCGCTGACCAGGTAATCCAGCGAGCCGTTGAGCAGTTTAAGCCCGGCGAAGCTGGCGGTGTTGGAGATGCGGGTGATCGATTCGACCGCCGAGTCGATCTGAAGCTGGTTGGCTTCGATTTCCGCCTGGCTGAACGCGCCGGTGTTGGCGGCTTCGACAATCAGCGCCTTGATTGAGGTCAGCAGCGTCGAGACCTCCGCCAGCGCGCCTTCCGCCGTCGCGATGACGTTGGCGGCTCGCTCGGCGTTGTCGATCGCCTGGCCGACACCCTGAATCTCACTTCGCAGGCGTTCGGAGACGATGAGTCCGGCGGGGTTGTCCGCGCCGCGGTTAATCGCCAGCCCGGTGCTCAGCCGTTCCAGACGCACCTTCAGGTCGGCGTTGGACTTGGCCAGGTTATGCCGGGCCACCAGTGCGGGTACGTTCGTGTTGATCCTGGACATGACAATCCTCCTTGATTGTCGCGGTTTTTTCCGCTGCGCCGACGCCGGATGACGGACGCTCGGCCGGGAAATCGTGTTGCGTTGCGGCCCGGCTCCAGGCCGGTGCGGCGGTGAACCTTTCCTCAAAAAACGTTTATCACTGCTCGGGGATGGGCGGCGGCGGAGTCAGCCGCAACGGACGTCGACGCGACAACGTCCGCCCAAGCCCCGAAAGATCATCCAACTGAACTCGACTGGCTTCAGCGTTCTCACGCTTGATCGCCTCGTAAACCTCCTTGCGGTGAACCTGAACCTGACGCGGCGCATTGATCCCCAGACGCACCTTGTCCCCCCGGATATCCACCACGGTGATCTCAATGTCATCACCGATCATGATTGTCTCGTCACGCTGACGAGAGAGCACCAGCATGTCATCGGCTCCTTCCGACGTCTTGAACCGTGCATCCGTGCACGGCGGGTTTCACTGCTCCGGGCGACGCCGCCATCGCCCACGAGCTGCAAACGGTCACGCGCTCATCGCTTCCACCGGCTGAGGCAGCTCGATCAGTGGCACGCGCGTCGTGAAACGACGATCCGACAGCACGATCTGCTCTCCCGTGCGATTGGCCACGTGAATCACGAGCGGCCCCTGCAGGTTGCCCGTCAGCATGTTGCCCCGTTTGTTCACGATCACGAAGACCTGTGCCTCGTCCAGCGACTGCATCCCCATGTCCGCGATCTGATCCGGACGCAGGGGCACCCGGTAGCTGGACACGAACAGGCTCGGATCGGTCACGACGAACGCCAGGTCCGGTGTGTCGATCGACTGCAGCCACCAAAAGTAGCCGTCCTCCGTCGGGTCGATCAACACATAATGCTTGTACCGCGGGAAGCCCAGCAGCCCCTTCGGGAAGCTGATGATCCGATCTTCCTCGACCTGCACGTCTCCGAATCGCGTCGTTTTCACGACCATGCCCGTATCCTTGTCGGCCTGCCATCCTGACGATTCACGCCGGTATCGCCTGGCGTGCGACGGCATCCTGCCGTCCGTTCGTGAGCGGGTGCAACCGGCCGAAAGTTGCGCCCGTCGCGCAAAAGCTGCGCTGCTAACGCAGGAACTCCAACAGCGACATCTGAAAGGCGCTCGCACCCACCTGCAGGCTCGCCTGCAGTTGCAGCTGCAACTGGCTGAAGCGCGTGATCACCTCCGTGAGGTCCGCACCCTGCAAATTCTCGAGCAATGCCTCTTCCGTGATGCTCATTTCCGACGACCGTTCTGTTTGTCGCTCCAGGCGCTGTGCCTTGACACCCACGTCCGCACGTACCCGGGCGATCAATTCGATGCTTTGTTCAATCCCCTCTCCAGCAAGCGTGATGCCAAGCGTGTCATCGTTTTGCAGGGCATCGCGCAAATCGATCAGATGGGTGAACACGCTGTCAACGCGCACCTGCGCGACATCATCACCGACGATTGTGTTGCCCGTTCCCGCGTTGTGGTAAATCCCCAGATGCGTGGCGGCCAGACTGGTGCCGAGCTGCCTGATACGAAACGCGCCACCGCCTGCGGTGTTGTCCTCGAAGACGAAGCCGTTGCCCGTGGTCGTCAGGCCAAGGTTGAAGTCGGTACCGGCATCGCCGACGTTGCCCACAGTGATGCCCGCCGCCGCGGCCGCCGCCGAGATCGCCGCCAGCACATCGGCGACGGTGTGTGCACCATCGATGTTCACCTCGAACGACCGACCATCGTGCAGCTCGATCGCAAAGTCCGGCTCGCCCTGCTGTGGCGTCACGCCCAGCCCGAACCGGAACGTGCTCAGCTCGGTGTCCATGCCGAATGACCGCAGCCCCAGATCGCTGGCGGTGCTGCCGCCATTCTCCCCCACCGACAGCGCCAAACCGCTGACTTCGCTGATCAGGTCCAGTCCGGTGCCCGCCGCATTGATCTCCAGCCGCAGCCCCAGACCAAGCTGGTCGATCACGTTCATCATGTCCTCGATCGTGGTCGCGGTGGAGAAGTCGGCCACACGGGTGTATTCACCCTGCTTGATGAGCAGGCCTGAAGTCAGGTCCAGTCCGCCGGGCAGGTCGGCCAGGCGTGTGTACCGCGTCAGCCGTGGGTCGATATCGCCGCCGATGGTGGTCGCACCCGAGGCGGTGATGGCGATGCCCAGGTCAGCCGCGGTCGCCCCGTTCACCAGATCGCTGATCGCGATCGTGTGGCCCGCGTTGGCGGTCAGTTCAAAGCCGTTGGCACCGATGGCAAGCGTACCTGCCGCGGGGTCGATGGATGCGATCGCGTCATTGATGCGCGTGGTAATGTCACCCAGTATGTCGGCACCGGACAGATCGACGTATACCGCATTGCCGTTGACGGTGAGTTGAATCGAGCCGAGCCGTACACCCATGCCCTGCGCGCCGTTCACATCGCTGAGCCGCACACTGGCATGGGCCTGCGGGTTGAGGTCGGTCGCACCATGGATGCGGGTGGACAGTGCCCCAAAGGCATCGGCACCATTGATGTTGAAGTCGATCAATCCCTCCAGGCCGAAGTCGCCCGCGAGGTTGTCACTGGTTGCACCGAGGTAGCGCACGCCGCCGAGGAATTCGACGAACACATCGCGTCCAGGCGCTGCCCTCTTGTTGCCGCCATAAATCGATATGCCGTTGTATTGCTGGTTGGCTGCGGTGATCAGCGCCTGAATCTGAGCGTCAATCACCACCGCCTGGCTGGCGCGCGTGCCCTTGTCAGCCACCGTGCTCACCTGCGACAGAGCGACTGACTTGGCTTCCTGCAGGATGGATGAAACATCCGCCAGCGAGGAATCCAGCACGTTCAGCAGCCCGGTGGCGTGCTGCAGGTTCTGATCCCACTGCTTGCGGGCGAGAATCTGTTGTCGCAGTGTGAGAATTGCAGCGGCACGCTCCGGCGCCTGCGACGGGCTGGTCACCATCTTGCCCGTGCTGATCGCCGTCTGCATCCTGAGCAGCTCCTGTTGCGTACGCCGCAGTGACGACAACAACTGGCTGCTGGCAGCCAACGTCGTCGTGCGGGACAGGTTGGTGTTGATGCTGCTCATGATTCGTTTACTCGTCGTCGATCACCTCAAAGCATCGACAACAGCGTCTGCATCATTTCGTCCACGATGCTGATGAACCGCGCACTACCCTGATAAGCGCGCTGATACGCCAGCAGGTTGATCGTTTCCTCATCTGCGTTCACACCGCTGATCTGCTGTTGCTGCTGTTGCAGGTTCTCGCGCACGATGGTGTCGGCTTCGCGCTGGTTGGTCGCCTGAGCTGTGCGAACAGCAAGGTCCTCGATGTGGCGGTTCCAGTACTGCAGCACACTCAGGCCTTTGAACGCGGGCTGCGCGTCGTTCGCCATCGCGGCGATCGCCAGGGCATTGCGGTTGTCGCCCTCGGCGTGATCTCTGCCGACCGCCATCAATGCCGGGTTCTGATCGATCACACTGTTCACCGCGACGTCCAGTGCACTGGAGCCGGTGAAGAACGTGTTGATGCCCAGTGCCGCCAGCACGCCACTGGTGTCATCGCTGAAGGTAAAGCCAATATCGCTCGCCGCCGCGTCGATCTTCAGGCGGCCGTCCGCCCCGATCGTCACGTTCAGCCCGGGAATCGCTCCCAGATCGGCCGCCAGACTGTCCAGCGTCGTGTCCGCACCGGGGTTGATACCATCCAGATCAACGTGAATCGTGTAGCTCGTGCGCTGACCTGTGGAGGCCTGCACGACATGCACCCGGAAGCTGCCATGCACCGGCGTAAAGTTCAGGCCGGAATCGGGATCGTTCAGCGCGACCGTTGTGTCCAGCACCCGGTTCGTCGCCGCCAACGAGCTGAACGGCTCCAGCCCCTGACCCTGACTGTAAACCTTGTTGATCTCAAAAATGAGTTGGTTCGTGAAGTTGTCCAGAAAATCGATCGTGCCGGTGAGATCATCGCGACGGGCAGCCACCATCGCGCCCAACTGACCTGTGGAACTGTCCAGCACCGTGCCATCAATGCCCAGCACAACGTCCATCTTCAGGTCGCCATCGACCGTTCGCTTGCGGATGTCCAGCCCGAGGCTGCGTCCACCGAGCATGATCGGCGTCGAGCCGACGAAGATGTCCACCATGCCAGTCTGATGCTCGACTGTCGAGATATCCAGGTATCGCGCGAGGTCTTCCAGCAATGCGCTGCGCTGATCGCGCAACCCGGCCGCCCCGCCCTGCGCGCCGTGTGCCACCGCGATCGCCTGATTCAGCGATTCGAGCTGCTTCAAAAGGTCGTTCGCCGCGACCACAGCGCCTTCGATGGACTGGTCCAGCGTCATTCGCGCCTTGGACAATTCGCTGCGCAACTGCTTCAGATGTGACGCGAGGTTGCTGCCCTCCTGCAGCACAAGTGATCGCATCGAGTTGTCACGCGGGTTGAGCGCCAGTCGGCTCCAGGCGTTGAAAAATTCACCAAGTTGCGTGGAAAGGTCGTGATCAGACAGTTCGTTGTAGATCGCTTCGATCTGTGACAGCACTTCCTGGCGGATCGCGGATCGCGACTCATCCGCGATGCTGCTGCGCAGCCGTGCCTCGAGCGCCTCGTTGACGGTGCGAGTGATCTGCATCACCTGGACACCGCGACCGACAAAGAGATTCGAACCGATGTTCTGGCTGCGCATCGGCGCGAGCGTGACGACCTGACGGTGATAGCCCCGCGTCGCCATGTTCGCAAGGTTATTGCCCGTCACCTCCAGCGCCGTCTGGCTGGCGAGCAACCCGCTGCGACCGATTTGTAATGCGCCAAGGCTCATGCTGTTGCTTCGTCGGTTGAATCGCTCGAATGCGTCGTTTTGATCCGTTCTTCGTTCGCTATGCTGTCATGCTGAACGTGCTGACCACCGAGGCTGCCGCCGGTCTCGTGCCGCGGGCGTTATACGTTGCCACGCCGCTGCACAGGGCGCTCACGCTCAACAGCAACCCCTGCATGTGTCGGTGCAGCGCTTCCAGAGCGCGCTGTGTCACGCGCGTCTGTTCCTGCACCGATTTCATCCGTTCCATGAGCTGCGTCCGCAACACCAGCAGCCGCGTACGTGCTGGTTCCTCCAGCCGTTGGGCCAGTTCCGCCAGACGCAACGGCGCCGCCGCGTTGGGTTCGACCATCAGCGTCAGCTCCGCGACGAGCGCCAGTCGTCGCTTTTCCAGTTCGCCCAGAAGCTGCACCTTCTCATGCTCCAGCGAGCACAACCGCTCCACTCGCGCCTGATCCGCTGCCCGAAGCGCCTCGCGCTTCTGCTGCAGCAGCGACAGCATCGCTTCGTTCGCGGCCAACTGGTCGCGCAGCACCTGTTCGAGTTGTGCCAACTGCTTATCCAAGGGTGTCGATCCTGATCTGTGCCGCTCGTTCGATCTGCTGTGGGTGGTCCTTCAACCAGCGGGTGAAGTGCTCGGTCAGCGTGTTCACCAGCGGAATGCCGGTGTGTGCAGCGATGCGGTCCGCCAGTCGCGTGTCCAGTTGCTGCATGAACACATCCTCACCGAACCCACCGTGGAACATCTCCGACTTGAAGGGGTCGTCACGCATCTGCTGCATCAACGGGATGAGCAGCGCACTGGCAACGAGCTTCTGCGCCACCTGATTGAGCTTTTCCTTCGCCTGATTGAACACTTCCGCGAACGCATCATCCCGCTGCTGCGTTTCCTCGACACGGTTATCGTGCATCCCAGCCGTGGCAGAAGCGGCGTAGACGTCAACAGGTTTGAACACAGGCACTGTCATCCTTCGGTTCACTCGAAGATCAGCTTGGCGTGCAACTGACCTGCACGGTCGATTTCCTTGATGATTTCAATCTGATCCGCCGTCGGCACCTTGAGCTGATTCAGCGCCGTGAGCAGATGCGTCAGCTCCGGCGAAGCCCTGCGGTCCGGGTCCACCATCAGAAAGCGGTTCTCCTCAACCCGCGGGGTGAACGGCGTCACCGGCGGCTCAGGTGTTACGGTCGTGATCGTCAACCCGCGATGCGAAATAATCACAGGTGAGATGCGCACATCACCCGTCATTACGATCGTTCCGGTCTTCTGATTGATCGTGACCCGCGCTTCGGTATTGATCAGTTCGGGATCAATGTACGCGGTAAGAATGCGATTGATGAACGCGGAAGGATTGCTGCGTTCAGCCTCCGGCACTGCCACGATCACGTTCTTGCCGTCGATCGCCCTGGCAATGTCCGGCCCATCGGGCGCAAGGTCGCCGTTGATGTGTCCAGCGATCAGATGCGCCACTGGCCAGCCAGCCACCTTGTCTTCAAGCACCAGCGTGATGCGATAGTATTCATCGTAGAACTGCGCCCACACATCGCGGGCCATCTTCGCACCGCGTTCGATCTTCGCGGTCGTGGGATTCTGCGGGTCTTCCACAACGAGCGCCCCCTCGGCGAAGGCGCTTGGCCGGGCGTCGTTGCGGCTGTGAATCAACGGCGTCATGATGAGCCGGCCGCCCACCAGGCTCTTGGCCGCCACCGCAGCCACATGCACATCCAGCAAATCACCCTCGCGCACGCCCGATGCCGGAAGCTTCACGCTCACATACACCATCGCCACGTTGCGGGCATCGGTCAGTTCCGACGCCAGCACGGTGTCGTCGATGAACGCACCCATTGTGTTGGCAAGCGCACGCATCGACGGCGCGAATTTGCCGCCATCGCCCGTCCCCTTCAGCCCCACCACCAGCCCCATGCCGATGAGCGTGTTCGTTTCCGAACCCTTCAGTCGCACAAGATCCTGAATCTGCGTGGCACGGGCAGCATTCGTCAACAGCACCACGAGCAAGGCTGTCAGCAGCGTCAGATTATGTAGTGCAGGACGCATATCGTTCCTCATCACCATCGCGATCAGAAGTTGAAGATCGTCTCGAAGAACTTCGTGAGCAGTCCCTTCTTCGTTGCCCTGCGAAGTTCGCCCGTGTGCTCCTTGATGAGCCGCAGGTCCGCCACCACTGTCGAAAGCACGGTATTGTCCGCCTGGATATCCTCCGCCCGGCAGGTGCCCGTGAGCGTCATCGTGAGCGTTTCGTTGTCAGTCTGGATGTATCGCCTCGCTTCGAGCACGAGGTTGCCGTTGGGCTTGATGTCGATAATCTCTGCCTGCACACGGGCGGTGAAGGAATCAACCCGCTTATTCTCACCCTCGCCTTCAAACTCATTGTTCATCTCGATCGAGACTTCCGGGATACCCCTGCTCATCTTCGACTGACCAAGCTGAAACTGCAGCAGATCGGAAAGCTGCAGCTTCGGAAACGCTTCGATCTTGCCTTCGATCTGCGAATCCTTTTCGGTCTTGATCTTCGCACTGGAATCGTTGGTCACCGATTCGCGAATGATGATCGTCACCAGGTCATGCTTGGCGAACTGACGAGGCTCGGGTTTGGTCACCGCCGTCACGCTGGACTGCGCGATCGCAGGTGACAGCCGTGTGGGTTGTTCACTCGGTCGTGCAGGCGGCGGCGTGACCGGCTGCGGCTGGGGGCGGGATTGCGGCAGTGACGATTGCGTCGTCTGCGGCGCATCGGTCACGCGATCCAGTTGCGGCCGGGC
>Ga0207864_1003087_pt1:0-7500 | contig 14501 bp, 10 predicted proteins | sample HigsolmetaAR202D_FD_184834 | JGI IMG/M metagenome (GOLD analysis project Ga0207864, IMG submission 184834) | Ionic liquid and high solid enriched microbial communities from the Joint BioEnergy Institute, USA - AR20-2-D (SPAdes) (version 2) ...
CCCCTTGGCGCCGCGCCGCGGCAGCGAGGCGCGAAAGACCTCCAGCACCACCGCCCAATCCGCTTCCGTCATCTTCGTGGACATGCCGACCTCCAGAATCAGTCGGCAATCCATGAATCACACTGGACTCCTTCGCGGAATCCTCAGGCCAATACCTGAGTCAATTCGTCCACACGGCCTAGATGTAATGTTCCTGCTATCGGCTTTCGGAGCAGGAGTTCCTATTGGGGGGCTGACCATTGAAAGCTGTATATATCTCTCTTGTAGCGGCTGGCCTTCTGGCTGCGTGCAACACGACCTCTTCGTCAAGCATTCCGTCGGATGCCAAGCCGATGTCGGTTTCCTTCCGGTGGTGCTCCGGGTCTCCGGAGTTCCAGCTGGGTGGCGTTCCGGCCGGGACGAAAACGCTCTCGTTCCACATGGTCGACAAGCACGCTCAGAGCTTCCAGCACGGCGGCGGCGAAGTCGCATACAGCGGCAGCAATACAATTCCGTGCGGCGCTCTGACTGGCGGACGGTATATTGGGCCCAATCCCCCTCCGCCTCAGGTACACGAATACGAATGGACCGTTTTGGCTAAGGATGCCAGCGGCAAAGTCATCGGCGCGGGCAAAGCATCGCGGAAATTCCCGGAATAACTATACGCAATGTGCCCCGCGTGAGCACAGCTCACGCGGTTTTTTCTTGCGACAATTCTTGGTGTATACAGGAAAACGACAAAGACACCCGACCAGATAAAAGGTGCCCACACGAAAAATCGGAACACGAACTCTCTTGTTCAAGAGCGAGGCACCAACGCTCCCATCGTCATTGACCGAGTGCAACCTCAATGCACGAGGCCGACGACGACGGCGAGCGTGAAGCCGAAGGCCGCGGCGAATACGGCATAGGCGGTCACCGCCCGCGCCGTCGCGTCCGAGAGCCGGCCCCTGCGCGCCGACCGCACCGGCCGGGAGATGGTCAGGAAATCAGCCATGTCGTTCCTCCAACGCCATGCAGCCGGCACTCAACGACGGGCGCAGCGGATTGGTTCCTTGAAACGTGCGTGAAGCTCCGGGCCGGCCCGATCACCAGAGCCCGTGCGCGCATCCGAGCAGCGCATGCGCTTCGGGGCAGCGTGCGGTCTCTTCATCGCTGTGTGCGTGTGTCGCGTGCTGCGATGCAGCTGAATGGAGATGCGCCACCAGCCGGGCGAGCCAGGTGCTCAGGAGCTTCGGGAACGGCTCTTTCATCCTCTGATCCCCGTCGTGCCGCCCCGGGCGGCTTGCGCACTTTCGGCCGGAGTATGGGCCGCGGCGCAGCGATGTCAATTATGTTGATAAATTTAGTAGCATAAAATTCGAGCGTTCGCCGCAGCAGGCGCTTTACGGTTTTCCGGACGCCCGCCCCTAAACGTCTGGTCGGCAACGGCTTTGGAGCGCACGCCACCGGAACAATTTCATAATGTCTATCGATTAAGTAGATATTTATTGACAGGCCCTGGCATCCGTGGTGCTATGGCGGGGCTCGCCAGATGGATGGATGAGCGCCGCGGTGATTTGATTGCAGCTTGCGCCGCGTCATCAAACGCTAAAGCGCCACGGAGCGACCTCCGCCTCGTGGTCCATGATCGAGAGGTTGGGAGATGTCACGTTTCCTCATGAGAGCCTGCTGTCGTAGCTGAGGCTCGGGCGCACGCCGCCTTCACGACCCCCTGAAAATTCATTCCGAACGTCGGCGCCGCGCCGGCGGAGGGAGCTTTTATGCCCAATTCCGCAGCCTCGACCCGCACCGGGTCGCGTGCACCCGCCCGCTCGCCCGCAGCCGGGCGCCAGGGTTGGTCCCCCCGAACCGACAACTCCGCCCCGCAACGGACGGCGCAGCCCGTCCGCGGTGTCGGCCACGAAGGAGGCTCACGATGAGCCGGTTGAGCATCGTCGCCGTGAGCGGCAACACACATCGCCCGTCCCGCACGCGGCTTCTGGTCGAGGCCATTGCTGCCGAGGTGGGCTCCTGGCGCAGCATCGACCTTGAAGTGTTCGACCTCGTCGATATCGGCGAGGAGATCGGCGCCTTCAGCCGCGCAGCGCTCGGCCCTCGGGCCGCAGCGATCATCCGGACGATCGAGGCCGCGGATGGCCTTATCGTCGGCAGCCCGGTCTACAAGGGTTCCTACACCGGGCTCTTCAAGCACCTCTTCGACCTCGTCGAGCCGCAGGCTCTGGCGGGCAAGCCCGTCATCGCCTCTGCCACCGGCGGCGGCCACCGTCACGCGCTCGTCGTGGAACATCAGCTGCGTCCGCTCTTCGGCTTCTTCGGCGCCCATACGGTGCCCACCGGCGTCTACGCGAGCGCGGAGGATTTTGCCGACGGCGCCCCTTCGCCCCAGCTCCAGCAACGCATCGCGGACGCCGCCTTCGAATTCGACCGTCTGCTCTCGCTCGGCAGGGCGAACCGCCCCTCGGTGGCGCGCGTCGCCTGACCGCCGGCAACATCATGGCCGGAAACGGCCCAGGAGATCGATCATGCCCCTCAGGACCGGACTTGCTGCGCTGCTGCTGGCCGCCGCTGTCGCATCGGCGCCGGCCGCAGCCGCGGGCGACGACCTGCCGCGCGACGTGCCGGCCGGCACGAAGCTGGTCGTCGCCGACCAGAACGAAGCCCTGCAGACGCTCATGCGAGCCTCCGGCGAGCACGACCGCCTCGCCGCCGAGGTCACCTATGCGAACTTCCTTGGCGGGCCCGCCATTCTGGAAGCCTTCCGCGCCGGCGCGCTCGACCTTGCCTCGGTCGGCAACACGCCGCCCATCCAGGCGCAGGCGGCAGGCGAGGCCATCCCGATCGTCGCGGCGGTGACGAGCCAGGTCGTCGACTATTCGCTCGCCGTGCGGCCAGGCCTCTCGGTGAAGACGCTAGAGGAGCTCAAGGGCAAGCGCATCGCCTATGCCGAGGGCACCGGCCGTCAGCCCTTCGTGCTGCATGCCCTCAAGGCGGCCGGGCTGACGCGCAAGGATGTCGTGCTCGTGCCCCTGCGCGTTTCCGACTTTCCGGACGCGATCCGCACAGGGCAGGTCGATGTGGCGGTGCTGAATGAGCCCCACTTCTCGCGCTACCTCGCCGACACCGAGGGGGCGAGTGCCCTGCCTGACAGCGAGCATGACCGGCTGCCGCGGCGCCTGTCCTATCTCTACGCCAGCGCCAAGGCCCTCTCCGACCCCGGCAAGGCTGCCGCCATCCGCGATTTCGTGACGCGCTGGATCAAGGCCAGGCGCTGGGCCGCCGCCAATACCGACGCCTGGGTGAAGGCCTATTTCGTAGACCGCCAGCGCCTTTCGGCCGAGGACGGCCGGGCCATCGCCCTGTCGGAGGGCGAGCCGGTCTTCCCGCTGCTGTCGCAGCTCGTGCCGCGCCAGCAGGAGCTGGTCGACATCATCTACGAGGCCGGAGACCTGCCGGAGCGCCTCGATGCGTCCAAGCAGTTCGACCTGCGCTTCGACGCGGTCATCTCCGAAGCGGCCGGCGACTGAGCCCGCGCGAAGGACGAGGAGGTTTCCATGACCATTGTCTCCCCGCGCGAGTTCTACGGGGCGTCCGCCTGGCGCGGCTTTCCGGGCCCCTCGACGCGCAAGGCCGGCAGGGCGGATCGGCCCGCGCGGCCGCTGACGCCGCGCCGGCTCGGCCCGGGCGGCCAGCTGTTCGGTCCCGCCCTCGTTCTGGTGATCTGGGAGCTCGCGTCACTGACGGGACTGCTGTCACCGCGCCTGCTCGCCGCGCCGTCGACGGCGGTCGCGACCGGCTACAGGCTGCTGGTCGAAGGCGTGCTGGTGCAGCATTTTCTCGCTTCCGCCGAACGGGCCTATCTGGGCCTTGCGATCGGCGTCGCCCTCGGCCTCGCGCTCGCCCTCATCGCGGGCCTGACGAGACTCGGCGAAGCCACGATTGACGGGCTCGTCCAGATCAAGCGTGCCATCCCCACGCTGGCGCTCATCCCCCTCGCCATCCTGTGGCTGGGTATCGGCGAGACCATGAAGGTCGCGCTCATCGTCACGAGCGTTCTGGTGCCGGTCTACATCAACACCCACGCGGCGCTGCGCGGCATCGACCTGCGCTACGTCGAGCTCGCCCGGACGGTGGGCCTGTCGCGGCTCGAGTTCATCCGCCGCGTCGCGCTGCCGGGCGCCCTGCCCGGCTTCTTCACCGGCCTGCGGCTGGCGGTGACCATGTGCTGGACTGCGCTCGTTGTGCTGGAGCAGATCAACACGACGGAGGGCATCGGCTACCTCATGAACCGGGCCCGCGACTACGGCCAGACGGACGTCATCGTGGTCGGGCTCGTTGTCTACGCCGCCCTCGGCCTCCTGTCCGACGGCGCCGTGCGCTGGTGGGAACGCCGGGTCCTCTCCTATCGCAAGGTGATCGGAACATGACGACGCTGCGCCTCGAAGCGGCCGCCCCGGTCGCGCGCCCCGCCGCCGTTGTGCTCGAAGGCCTGAGCCGGGGGTTCGGGGGCCGCCGGATCCTCGACGGCATCTCGCTCACCATCGCGGCCGGCGAATTCGTCGCGCTCATCGGCCGCAGCGGCTCGGGCAAGAGCACCCTCCTGCGGGCCCTCGCCCGGCTCGACGACGATGCCGAGCGCGAAGGCGTGCTGCACGTGCCGGCCCAATCCTCCGTGCTCTTCCAGGATGCGCGGCTACTGCCCTGGATCCGCGTGCTCGACAACGTGATGCTCGGCCTGCGCGACAGCGAAGCCCGCAGCCGCGCGCTCAAACTGCTCGCGGACGTCGGCCTCGCCGGCCGGGAGGCCGCCTGGCCGGAAACCCTGTCGGGCGGGGAGAAGCAGCGTGTCGCCCTCGCCCGCGCGCTGGCGCACGAGCCGGAACTGCTGCTGGCGGACGAGCCCTTCGGCGCGCTCGACGCCCTGACCCGCCTGCGCATGCACGCGCTGCTGTTCCAGCTCATCGGCAGATACAGGCCGACGGTGCTCCTCGTCACGCATGATGTCGACGAGGCGCTCACCCTGGCGGATCGCGTGCTCGTGATGGAAGAAGGCCGCATCGCGCTGGACCGGCCAGTCGACCTGCCCCACCCGCGGCGCCCCTCCGACGCTCGCTACGAAACCCTTCGCCGCAGCCTTCTGGCGGCGCTCGGCGTCTTTGCCTGACAGCCCTCACCGGTCGGGAGAACCGTCATGACCAGACAGCTCCACTTCAACCTCTTCGTGCACGGGCGCGGCCACCACGAGGCCGCCTGGCGGCATCCCGCCGCCACGACGCAGTCCCTCACAGACATCACCTATTACCAGGACCTCGCCCGCCGCGCCGAGGCAGCCCTGTTCGACGCCATCTTCTTTGCCGATGCGCTCGCCATCAGCCATGAGGTCGAGCACAACGCGCGCGGCGGCCTCGAGCCGCTGACGACGCTCGCGGCGCTGGCCGGCGTCACCGAACGGCTCGGCCTCATCGCCACCGCCTCCACCACCTATACCGAGCCCTTCAACCTTGCCCGCCAGTTCGCCTCGCTCGATCACATCAGCAACGGGCGCGTCGGCTGGAACATCGTCACATCCTGGGTCACGGGCGCGGGTCCCAACTTCGGTTACGACCATCAGATCGAGCACGCCGAGCGTTACGAGCGTGCCACCGAATTCGTCGAGGTCGTTTCCAAGCTCTGGGACAGCTGGGCCGACGACGCCGTACTCGACGACCGTGCGGCGGGCCGCTACGCCGACCCCACGCGCATCCGGCGCATCGACCATGTCGGGCGCTGGCACAAGGTGCGCGGGCCGCTGAACATTTCCCGCCCGCCCCAGGGGCGGCCGGTCTTCGTCCAGGCCGGCTCGTCGACCACCGGGCGGCGTTTCGCTGCCGCCCATGCCGAGGCGATCTTCACTGCCCACCTGGAGAAAGCATCGGCCGTAGCCTTCTATCGCGACATCAAGGATCAGGCCTCGGCGCTCGGGCGGTTGCCGGAGGAGATCGTCATCCTGCCCGGCATCAGCCCTGTCATCGGCTCCACCGAGGCCGAGGCCCAGCGCCTCGACCGCGAGCTCAACGAGCTCACTGTTCCCGCCGTCGGCCTCGAGCACCTGTCCAACCGCTTCGGCGGCCACGACTTCTCCCATCTCGATCTCGACGCCGTGCTCTCGGTCGACGACTTTCCTGACCCGGAGACGGTCCAGGCCGCCCGCAGCCGCACGGAGGTGATCATCTCCTTCGTGCGGCGGGAGCGCCCGACACTGCGCGCCCTGCTGCACAAGCTCGCGGGCGCGCGCGGCCACCTGACTGTCGTGGGCACGCCCGAGCAGATCGCCAATACCATCGAGGACTGGTTTGAGAGCGGCGCGGCTGACGGCTTCAACGTGATGCCGCCCATCCTGCCCTACCTCTTCGACGTCTTCGCCGATGAGGTGGTCCCGATCCTGCAGAAGCGCGGCCTGTTCAGAACGCGCTACGAGGGCCGCACCTTGCGCGATCACTACGGGCTGGAACGGCCGGCAAACCGCTTCTTCGAGCAGGCATCGCCGGCGCTCGAACCGGCCTAGCTGCGGCACGGTGGCGCTCGACGGGGCGAGAAAAAGGCCCTATTTCTACCGCTTACCTAGAATAATACCCACCCTGCCGGACGCCGCCGCCGCAAAATGCTGACAAAAAAGGGAAAGTACGGGCTCAAGGCCCTGGTCCATCTCGCGGGACTGGGAGGCGAGGAACTGGCCCAGGTCTCGGACATCGCCGAAGCGGAGCGCATTCCGAAGAAGTTTCTCGACGCCATCCTCGCCGAGTTGCGCAATGCCGGCTTCGTCCAGAGCCGCAAAGGCAAGCACGGTGGCTACCGCCTGGCCCGCCCCGCGCACGAGATTTCTGTGGGGCAGGTCATCCGCGTTCTCGACGGGCCCCTGGCGCCGATCCCCTGTGCCAGCCGGACGCGCTACGAGCCCTGTGAGGACTGTGTTTCGGAGGAGCATTGCTCCGTGCGTCTGATGATGCTCGATGTGCGCAACGCCATCGCGGCCGTTCTGGACGGACGCACCTTGGCGGACATGCGCGCGCTCGGTAACGTCAGAGAGCTTGAGTTGATCTATCATATCTGACGGCGCCCCGCGGCCCGTCGACTGCCCATTTCGATAACGGAAGCCATAGACGAATCCGGAGAGGTCCATGCTGTCGGCCCCGCGCGTGATCATCATAGGAGGCGGCGCTAGCGGCACCCTGCTCGCCTGTCACCTTCTGCGCGAGCCGCTCCCCGATCTGCGTGTCACCCTGATCGAACCGCGCGATGAGCTTGGCCCGGGCATCGCCTTCTCGTCCCCGAGCAGCAACCACCTGCTCAACGTTGCCGCCGCCAACATGGGCGCCTTCGCCGACGAGCCGCGGCACTTCTGGCACTGGCTGGTCCGCAACGGCATGCTCCCGGCATCGGGGGATGCCGAGCCGTTTTTCTTCGCCCCGCGCGCCCTTTATGGAACCTATCTGCGCAGCCTTATCGAACCGCATCTGACCGGCGACGACCGGCCCGGGCGGC
>Ga0207864_1003088_pt1 | contig 14501 bp, 18 predicted proteins | sample HigsolmetaAR202D_FD_184834 | JGI IMG/M metagenome (GOLD analysis project Ga0207864, IMG submission 184834) | Ionic liquid and high solid enriched microbial communities from the Joint BioEnergy Institute, USA - AR20-2-D (SPAdes) (version 2) ...
CTTCGCCTCATCCGCCTTCATGCCGCCGTACTGGGCCCGCCAGCGGTGGAACGTGGTCTCGCTGATCCCCAGCTCCTTGGCGACCTCGGGGATCGTAGCCCCGCTCGCAAGTCGGGCCTCGGCATCTGAGCTGCCCCCCGGAACCTGATCCAGTTATTATGGAACTCCTTCGAAATGGGAGGAGTCATGAGGAAAAGCCGGTTTACGGAGGAGCAGATCATCGGCATCCTGGCGGAGTCCGATGCCGGTGCCCAGACGAGTGATTTGTGCCGCAGGCACGGCATCAGCGCAAACACGTTCTACCGCTGGCGTAAGAAGTACGGCGGCATGGATGTCTCCGAGGCGCGCCGCCTGAAGCAGCTGGAGGACGAAAACGCCAGGCTCAAGCGTATTGTTGCTGATCAAGCCCTAAACCTCCAGGTGCTAAAGGACCTGCTGGGAAACAAGTAGTGACGGCTCGCGAGCGGCGGCGCGTCGTCAAGGAGATCGAGGCCGCATACGGCATTTCGGAGCGTCGGGCGATCCGGTTTACTGGTTTTCCGCGCTCGAGCATGCGCTACCGGAGCCTGAGAGAGCCGCAGGAGGAGCTCCGCTCCCGCATTCGGGAGCTTGCCCATGAGCGCCCACGCTGGGGATATCGGCGCATTCACCTGCTGCTTCGGCGCGAGGGGTGGACGGTAAACCGAAAGCGCGTAGAGCGCCTCTACCGTGCCGAAGGGCTTGCTGTGCGGAGGAAGGGCAAACGGCGCAGGAGCCAGGCACCCCGGCCGGTGAGAGAGCCGCTCGGGCGTCCAAACGAGCGCTGGAGCATGGACTTTGTGAGCGATACTCTCGCAAATGGTCGGACCTTCCGGTGTCTGACCATAGTCGATGAGTTCAGCAGGGAATGTCTGGCGACTCATGTGGCGCATTCCATTCGGGCCGTGCATGTGATCGAAGTTCTTGAAAAGCTCCGGGTTGAGCGGGGCCTACCCGAGATCGTGATCACCGACAACGGGAGCGAGTTTACGAGCCGTGCGTTCGATGCCTGGGCGTATGCCCGAGGTGTCAAGATCAGCTACATTCAGCCGGGCAAGCCCGTGCAAAACTGCTACATCGAAAGCTTCAACGGCACGCTGAGGGATGAGTGCCTGAACCTGCACTGGTTCATTTCCCTGGCCGATGCCAGGCGCACGATCGAGGCATGGAGGGCCGACTACAACAGGGTCCGGCCGCACAGCTCCCTGGGCAATCTCACCCCCGAGGAGTTTGTAGAAGTTCAATCACAGAGCGAGGAGATCCTCGCCAACACCATCAACGCGGTAGTCCCAGAAAAGCTGGACCAACTTTGGGGGTCAGCTCAGCGACGGTGGTGCAACCTGGTCGCGGTCACGGGGAAAGGTGCAACGGCACCACGGGGAGGAAGTCCATGAAAGCGACGCTCCTTGGCCTTGCCGCGATGCTCCTCGCCGCTACTCCGCTCCTCGCGCAGGACGCGCCGTTCAATGGGGGCAAGTTCGAAGTCGTCGCGCTGGCGCGGCCGGGCTACATCCTGGGCGTCCAGGGCGAGTACGCAGGGTTCGGGCGCGTCGTCCCCTGGGTGTCCGCGCGCTACGGCAGCCACACTGGTGCCTGCGATCTGGACCTCTTCGGTCCAGATTGCGGCGACAGGGGGTTGGGCGCGCTCGCTGGCGTGCGGCTCAAGGCAAAGCCGTTGGGGCTCGTCGAGCCGTATCTCACCTTCGGCGGCGGGCCGCTGTGGACCCGTGAGGACGACGGGGAGCTCAGTCGCGACGTCACGGGCACGGCCCACGTCGGGGTCGCCTGGCTGGGATTCGGCCGCGTCCGGCCGCGGATCGAGTTCGGGTTCGAGACAGGCGCCAGCCCGTGGATGAACGTCGGGATCGGTCTGGTGCCGTAGGGCGTGAGATCAGTAGGCGACGTCGCTCTACGGCGTTCGTCGCCTTTACCGCCCTTGTGTTGCCTGCGACGGCGCTGGCGCAGGTAGCACCCTCGGGCGCACCAGGCCAGCCGGTGCCAGGCGGCCGGGCGCTCTCCGTGGCCGAGGAGATCGTCGCCCGGCAGGAGGAGCTCCGCGCCGTCTGGCCTGGATTCTGGCCGATCGGCCAGCCGTTCATGCTCGTCGACTCGCAGGCGACGGTCCTCTACTCCCCGGCGCGGTCGGCGCCGCCGGCGGGGTTCGTCCCCGCCCGGGGGCCACGCGTGGCCGAACTCGCGGGGATGTGGCTCCACGCGGGCGTTCCGCCGGACCTCGACATCGCGCGCGGCCGCAACGCTCACCTCGAGTACGACGCGGACGGCGACGTCGTGACCGCGGTGCGCGTCGGCGACGACGTCGCAGAGGCGATCGAGTTGCTCTTCCACGAGCAGTTCCACGTCTTCCAACGATCCCACTTCCGGCCCACGCTCCCGTCGGCGCCCGTGGAGGGCGCTCCTCTGGATTCCGTCGAACTCGCCAGACTCGACGAGCTCGAGCGCGCGACGCTGAAGCGCGCATTGGCGGCCGACCCCGCGCACGTCGGGCAGGTGGCTCGGGACTACGTCGCCATCAGGATTCGTCGCATGTCCGGGCAGCCGGACAGCGTGGTGCAGGCGGAGCACGGGGTGGAGCGGACCGAGGGGAGCACGCAGTGGGTCGGAATGAGGATGCTGACGCGCGTGCAGGGCGACGACATCGGGTCGTTCCGAGGTCGGCTGTCCGAACTCCTGAACTGGAGGCCCGCACCTGCTTCGTTTGACGTCGTCTTCGATGGGCTCCCGATCGCCCGTCGCCAGAGGCTGTATTCGACCGGCGCGGCGATCCTGGAGCTCCTCGACCGCCTCGGCGCACCGGATTGGCAGACCCGCCTCGCCATGGGCGAGGCGCCGTTCGATATCCTGGTGGCTACGATCAGCACGTCCTCTCGATCCAGGCCGCGTTCGCGGAGCGCTCGTTTCGGAGAACGCAACAACAACTTGCCTGGCGAAGGCGGACGTGAGAGGTTGGCTGCGGCGATCGCACGAGCCGCGGCGTCGTGATGCCGTTCCCGCGCGAAGACATCTCTCACCAGCATCCGTTACATGTCCGGACCTCCGCCTACCGTCGAAGACATCGAGCGCGAGCTCCAGGAACTCGCCAACCCCGAGGTCGCCGCGTTCCTCGCGGGGTTCTTCAAGACCGGTCCCGGCGAATACGGCGAAGGGGACCGCTTCCTCGGGATCCGCGTACCGGTCCTGCGTCGCCTGGCGAAGAAATACCGATCGCTCGACCTGGCGGGGTGCCGTGCGCTGCTCGTCTCGCCCTACCACGAGGCGCGGCTCCTCGCGCTGTTGATCCTCGTCCAAGCATACGCCCGCGGCGACGAGCGGAAGCGGGAAGAGATCTACCGGCTGTACCTGGATCACACCGCCTACGTGAACAACTGGGATCTGGTCGACTCGTCGGCGGAGCCCATCGTTGGGCGCCACCTTCGGGACCGCGACCGCTCGATCCTCTACGACCTCGCGCGCTCGAGCTCGGTCTGGGAGCGCCGGATCGCGGTCATGGCTACGTTCCACTATGTGAAGGCCGGGTCGTTCGACGAGACGCTGCGCCTCGCGGACGTGCTTCTGTCCGACCCGCACGACCTCATCCACAAGGCCGTCGGCTGGATGCTGCGGGAGGTGGACAAACGCGACCGCGACGTGGCGGAGGCGTTCCTGCGGCCCCGCTATCGTCGCATGCCCCGTACGATGCTGCGCTACGCGATCGAAAAGTACCCCGAGCCGTTGCGGCAGCAGTACCTGCGGGGCGAGGTAGAGGCGGGGAGCCGGTGAGGCGCGGCCTCACACCTGGCGAACCGCCGTCCCGGCGTGCTATGGTGGTCGGGATCGTAACCGGTCGAAGGAGATGAACCGCCGATGCCGATGAGTCCTGAAGACATGATGGCCGCCGTCGCGGCATCGATGAAGGAGCGCACGGGGCGGACGCTCGAGGAGTGGGTCGCGCTGGTCCAGGCGAGCGGGCTCGACCCGCTGGACCAGAACGCGGTGCGGAAGTGGCTGAAGGAGGAGCACGGGATCCTTCAGAACTCTCAGTGGGCGATCGCGGACGCGGCCGCGCGCGCGGCGGGGTGGGTACCGCCGACGACGGATGAGTACATCAACCAGCAGTACGCCGGCCCGAAGGCGCATCTGCGGCCGATCTTCGAGCGGGTGCGCGAGATAGTCATGGGCTTCGGCGACGACGTGTCGATCGAGGGGCGCGGGACGTACACGCCCTTCGTGCGGCGCCGCCAGTTCGCGGCGGTCGCGGCGGCCACGAAGACCCGCGTGGACATCGGCGTGCGCTACACGCAGCCGCCGGCCTCGCCGCTGCTCCAGGCCGGGAACGCGCCGGGGCAGGGGACGCACCGGATCTCGTTGCAATCCGTCGACGACATCACGCCCGAGGTCGTGGAGCTGCTCCGCGCGGCGTACGAGCAGAACGGCTGACCGGGGCGAGGCCTTTGCGGCTCACGTCGTCGGCTTGACGGGCCCCGCCGGAAGGTGCACCATGATGCGCCGGAAGGCGGGGTCGTTCTGGAGTCGGAGAGCGGGGCGACAGTGGACGTTTTCGAAGCGATAGAGGCGCGGCGGTCGATCAAGCGGTTCACGGACCGACCCATCCCGCGCGAGACGATCGAGCGGCTGCTCGAGACGGTCGTGCTCGCGCCCAATCATCGCATGACACAGCCCTGGGGCTTCCTGGTGCTGGGAGACGAGGCCAAGCGCGCGTACGGCCGGGTGCTCGGTCGCCGCAAGGCGCGCCGGGTCGAAGACGCCGAGGCCGCGCGGGCCGTGGCGGAGAAGGTGCTCCAGGAGACGGCGGCGGTCCCGGCCGTCGTCGCCGTGACGATGCGGCTGGACGAGGATCCGGAGATCCGCGAAGAGGACTATGCCGCCACCTACATGGGCATCCAGAACATGCTCCTCGCGGCCACGGCGATGGGAATCGGGACGCACGTGAAGACGGGTGCGGTCATGGACGACCCGGAACTTCGCGAGGCGCTGGCTGTACCGTCGGATCGAAGGGTCGTCGCGCTGGTCCACCTGGGCGAAGCGGCGGAGGTGCCGCCGCCGAAGCCGAGGACGCGGGCGGCGGAGTTGACGACCTGGCTCCCCTGAACCGCAACTCCAAGAGAAAGGAACTGCCATGATCCGCATCCCCGGGTGGATCCTCGGCACAGCGTTCGTCCTCTCCGTCGCGGCGTGCGGCGCGGGCGAGAAGGCGGACGAGAACCCGTCGACGACGGCGGTGCAGCCCCAGCCGCAGCCAGCGACTCAACCGCCCGCCCAGCCGGCGTCTCAGCCGGAGCCCGAGCCCCAACCCGAGCCGGAACCCGCGCCTCCGGCGGCCCCGACGGGACGTCTCTACACGGTTCAGGTCGGCGCCTTCATCGCGCCGGACTCCGCCCGCATCTGGTCCGACCGCCTCAGCAGCCGCGGTCTCCCGGTGTGGACGGACCAGGCGATCGTGGGCGGGCGCATGTTCCACAGGCTGCGCGTCGGCGCGACGCCGAGCCTGGCCGAGGCGCGGCAGCTGGGTGATCAGATCCGTCGCGAGTACCGCTGGCCGGTCTGGATCGCCCCGATCGAGAACAATGCCGCCATCCCGCCAAACGCGGTCTCCAGGACGCACGCGCTGGTGAGCGGCACTTCGGGTCGTTAGGTACAGACATGCTCCGGCTCCCCGAATTCGTCTACCACAGGCCGACGTCGCTCGCGGACGCGCTCGCGCTGCTCCGCGAGCACGCGGGCGACGTCATCCCCATCGCGGGCGGCACCGACGCGATGCCGAACATGAAGCACCGGCTCCTCACGCCGTCGCACCTCGTCGGGATCAAAGGGCTGCCGGAGCTGAAGGGGATCGAGGTCCGCGACGGCCACCTCGTGATCGGCGCGGCGGAGACGCTGACGACGGTCGCGAACCACCCGCTGGTGCTCCAGCACGCGCCGTCGCTGGCCCGGGCGGCCGGGCTCGTCGCGGGGCCGCAGCTCCGCAACATGGGGACGATCGGCGGGAACCTCTGCCTCGACACCCGCTGCACGTTCTACAACCAGACGCACTTCTGGCGGAAGGCGCTCGGGTTCTGCCTCAAGAAGGACGGGACCGTGTGCCACGTCACCAAGGTGGGGAAGAAGTGCGTCGCCGCGCACTCGGCCGACACGCCGCCGGCGCTGATGACGCTCGGTGCCGTCGCGGAGCTGGCCTCGGCCGACGGCGTGCGCGAGGTCCCCGTCGCCGACTTCTTTGTGGCCGACGGGGTGTGGAACACCGTGCGGCGCCCGGACGAGATCGTGACCCGGATCCGCGTGCCGCTCCCGCCGCCGGGGCTCCGGGCGACGTTCCTCAAGCTGCGGCAGCGGCGCAGCATCGATTTCCCGCTCCTGAACGTGGCCGTCGCCGCGGAGCTGGAAGGCGACGTCGTGCGCGACCTGCGCATCGTCGTCTCCGCGCTCGGGTCCCGCCCCCGCGCGCTGGCCGGGCTCGAGAAGATCGCCCTCGGCGAGCGGCTGACCGACGATGTCGTCGAGGCGGTCGCCGAGCGCGCGTTCCAGCAGTGCCATCCACTCGACAACATCATCGTCGACCCGAACTGGCGTCGCGCGATGGTCCCGGTCTACGTGCGCCGCGCGCTGAACGAGCTGCGTGGGCGGGTGCCGGCCGCGGCCTGAGGCGCGCGACGTCGCACACGGGGCAGCCGCCAGGCTCGGACGCGCGCGCTACGGTGCGTCGGGGCGCGCTGCCTCCCTCCCGCTACGCCGCGCGGTCCGGCGCCGGCGAGGCCTTCGCCCGCGGCACGCGCCGGGAGCCGGGGCGCGCCGTCGTGATCACGACGACCGAGCCGATGATCACCGCGGACGCCATCAGCACCCGCACCGAGAGCGGCTCGCCCGCCAGCGCCCACCCCAGCAACACCGCGACGACCGGGTTGACGTACGCGTACGTCGAGACCCGCGCCGGCGTCGACGCTTTGAGCAGGAAGACGTAGGCCGAGTACCCGATCAGCGAGCCGAAGACGATCAGGTACAGCAGCGCCAGCACCGACCGGAACGTCACCGCGTCCAGCGCCAGCCGCGCCCCCTCGCCCGTGATCAGCCCGAACGCGACGAGGAGCGCGCCGCCGGCGAGCATCTCCAACGCCGTGCCGAGGAGCGGCGGCTCCGGGTGCGGCACGCCGCGCGAGTAGATCGAGCCCACGGACCACGCGAGAGAGCCGGCAACGAGCGCCGCCGCGCCCAGCGGGTGCACGCCGCTGCCGCCCAGCTCGCCGGGGCCGACCAGGAGAACGATCCCGCCGAAGCCGACGACGACGCCGATCAGCGTGCCGAGTGTCGGGCGCGTGCCGCCCGGGCGCAGCCACTCGAGCAGCACCATCCACAGCGGCACGCACGCGACGAGCAGCGCCGCGACGCCGGACGGGACCCACTGCTCGGCCCACACCACCCCGCCGTTCCCGCCGAGGAGGAGGAGCCCGCCGATCACCAGCGCGTGCTTCCACGCCTCCCGTGGCGGACGAGGCGCGCCGCGCGCACGCACCCACGCGTACAGCACCGCACCCGCGATCAGAAACCGAACGCCCGCCATAAGGAATGGCGGGAGCGTCTCGATCGCGAACCGAATCGCCAGATAGGTCGAGCCCCAGATGGTGTAGACCGCGGCGAAGGCGGCCAACACCTTCGACCGCGGCGACGTCGCCGCCTCAGGCGCCTCCCGCATGCACTCCCTCGCTCTCCTCCACGGCGCCCAGGTCGAGCGCCGTCGTCTCCTTCACCGTCTCCAGCACGATCGTCGTCCGCGTCGACCGCACCGTATCGATCGCGCCCATCCGCTCCCGCAACAGCCGCCCCAGCGCATCGGTGTCCGCCACCCGAACCTTCACCAGGAAACAATCCTCGCCCGCCACGTGGTGCACCTCCTGCACCTCCGGGATCGCGGCCAGGAGCTCGGCCGTCTCCGGCGCGCCGACCCGCTCGTCGGCGCGGACGAAGACGTAGGCGAGGAGCCCGCGGCCGAGGCACTTGGGGTCGAGGACCGCGCCGTATCCACGGATCACGCCTCGCTCCTCGAGCTTGCGGATCCGCTCGTGCACGGCGGACGCGGCCATCCCGACCTGCCGCGCGATCTCGGCGGTCGGCGTCCGGGCGTTCTGCTGTAAGATCTTCGCGATCTGGCGGTCGATATCGTCGATCATACGGCCTCCTTGCGGAAGGGCCGAGTTTATTTCGGGGTTGGGTGGGTGTCAAGCGAGGGGTGGGGGTGAGCGCTGGGCGCGGCCACACGGGGGAGATTCGGGGCAGGGAGGGGAGGCCGACGGGTGGCACGGCGTCGCGCCGGTTTGGTACCGCGGCGTTGCGGCCCCCGAGGGCGTGGCGTTGCGGCCCCCGAGGCCGTGGCGTTGCGCTCCGCGTCGCGGGTGTCCCAGACTGTTTCGGGCCGGCCGAGTGCCGGGCGGGACGGGCATGAGAGTGCGGAGGCGACGTGAGGATCGAGTACGAGGTGATCGAGCTGCGGACGCGGCACGCGTTCCGGATCGCGCGGGCGGGTTCGTACGGCGGGCCGACGGCGGGCGCGCCGGTGCCGGCGCGGCGGTCGGTGTGGGTGCGCGTTCGCGACGACGACGGAGTCGAGGGCTGGGGCGAGGCGGCCCCGCTGCCGTACTACGGCGAGACGGCGGACACGGTGGTGACGGTGCTGCCATGGCTGGGCGAGGTCGTCGCGGCGGCCGCAGACGGGGACGCGTTCGCGCTAGAGCGGATCGAAGCGGCGGTGTCGCAGTCGCTCGGCGGAAACCCCGCGGCGAAGGCGGCGCTGTCCGCAGCGTTGCACGACCTGGTGGGGAAGCGACTCGGCGTCCCTGTGTGGCGGCTCCTGGGGCTCGACCCCGCGCGGGCGCCGATGTCGTCGTACACGCTGGGGCTGGACGAGCCCGAGCGGATGCGGGACCGGCTCCGCGATTCGGCCGGCTATCCGATCCTCAAGGTGAAGGTCGGGACCGCGCGGGACGAGGACGTGCTGCGACTGATCCGAGAGGAGCGGCCGGACGCGGTCGTGCGCGTCGACGCGAACACGGCATGGAGCGTAAAGGAAGCGATCGCGCGGCTGCCGCTCCTCGAGGAGTACGGCGTGGAGCTGCTGGAGCAACCCGTGCCCGCGAGGGACATCGACGGTCTGCGGCGTATCCGCGACCGCACGCGCATTCCGGTGTTCGCGGACGAGTCGTGCCGGACGGCCGATGACATTCCGCGGCTCGCGGGCGCGGTCGACGGGATCAACATCAAGCTGGCGAAATGCGGGTCGCTGCGGGAGGCGGTGCGCATGGTCCACGTCGCGCGGGCGCACGGGCTTCGGGTGATGCTGGGGTGCATGGTCGAGACGACGCTGGGGATTGCCGCGGCGATCCAGCTGGCGCCGCTCGCGGACGTGGCGGATCTGGACGGGGCGGCGCTGTTGGCGGAGGATCCGTTCACGGGGCCGGGCCTGGAGCCGGACGGGCGGTTGAGGTTCAATGAGGGGGCGGGGTTGGGGGTGGGTCTTCGGGCGACTCCGTGACCCGAGGCGCGGGGCTCGCCATATCGGTCTGACGACCGGGGCGCGGGCGGGCGTCCTGGGCGCGGCCGGGCGTCCGGGGCGCTTCCGGCGGGGCTGCTGGTTGCCGGGCCCGGGCGCTCGGCGGCTCCGGCGGGCGCGGGCAACTGCGCCCGCCCCCCTCGGGTCATGGGGCTTTGGGTCGGGGCTGGGGTGTGGGTGGGATCGGGCGGGGGCTTACCGGCGCGTGGGCGTGCACGCCGTTGCGAGGACCAGCAACCGCACCAACCGCGTCATCGCGCTCTGTCTGCAGGAATTGTTGGTGCTGCCGTCTCCTGCACGCCGAAAGCACGCGATCGCAACCCCGTGTGACCGCTCGAGCGGTGCTGGGGACGCACCAAGCTGCGCCAGCTGCCCCCCGGATCCCTCGGCGGCCACCGCCCGGGTGTGCCCAATCGCACGCGAAACATCCGTTCAGCCTCGGTTGTGCACTTGGGTGCAGCCGCGCCCACGCGGCGAAGTGGCCGCGCGCCCGGATCCCGCCGGCCGCCGGTCGCCAGCCACTCGCGGCCCTCGTGCGCACCCCGCGCCCGTCACCGCAGCACTTCGACAACCGCCTCGGCGTGCTCCTCGGGCTTCACGTTGGGGAAGATCTTCACGATCCGCCCATCCTCGCCCACGACGAACGTCGTGCGTTCGTTGCCCATGTACTTCTTGCCCATGAACGTCTTTTCCTTCCAGACGCCGTAGGCCTCGGCGACCTGATGGTCGACGTCGGCGAGGAGGCGGAAGGGGAGCTGGTACTTGTCGCGGAACTCGACGTGGGAATCGACCGGGTCGGGGCTGATGCCGTAAATGAGGGCGCCGGTGGCCTCGAAATCGGCCCAGCGGTCGCGCAAGTCGCACGCCTGAACGGTGCAGCCGGGGGTGTCGTCCTTCGGGTAGAAGTAGATGACGACCTTGCGGCCGCGCAGCTTCGACAGGGTGACCTCCGAGCCGTCGTCCGCCTGGAGCGTGAAATCGGGCGCGAGATCGCCTTCCTTGAGCATGACTGCCTCCGTGGTCGGGTGTCCGGGATGAACGCGCCCCAATGTACGGGTGGGTGGGAGCGCGAACCAGCCCGCGCCGCGCCGCCGCACCCGGGGGCTCGGGAGCTCGGGCGCTAGGACCGTCGGCGCCGTCCGGGCCGTCCGCCGCTGCCTGGGGTTACCGGGCCGTCCGGGGCGTCCGGGGCGTCCGGGGCGTCCGCCGCTGCCCGCCGCTGCCCGGCGCTGTCCGGGCTGTCCGGGCTGTCCGGGCTGTCCGGGCTGTCCGGGCTGTCCGGGCACGCGTCGCGCCGCCCCCGCCCGGACCCCGTCGCCATCGCATCTTGACTCCGGCGGACCGATCGCAGAGGATGGGGGCGGCCGGCGACGGCGCGGCGACGGGCGGCGCGCCGACCGAGGATGGCGCAGACCGGAGGAGCGACCATGGCGGGAAAGGGCTGGGCCGGGGAGCTGCCGACCCCGGACTTCTACGATCCGAAGCGAGCTGCGGACTGGAACTACGTGCCCGACCAGCAGGCGGTCTTCGACGCGGCGGTGGAGTGGCGGAAGCGGTTCGGGTTGCGGCCTTCGGCGCAGGACGAGGCGCGGGTCCACCTGGTCCTGATCGACCTCCAGAAGGACTTCTGCCTGCCGCAGGGGACGTTGTTCGTGGGGGGGCGGAGCGGCCGCGGCGCGATCGACGACAGCGATCGGACGGCGCGGTTCATCTATCGCAACCTCGGGGTGATCTCGGAGATCACCTGCACGATGGACACGCACTTCCCCTATCAGATCTTCTTCCCGTCGTTCTGGGTGGACGACCGGGGGCAGCCGCCGTCGGCGCACCGGGAGGTGACGGCGGAGGACATCCGGAGCGGCGCGCTGCGGCCGAACCCGGCGATGGCGAAATGGCTCGCGGGCGGCGACTACGACTGGCTCGTGCGGCAGTGCGAGTACTACTGCGAAGAGCTGGCGAAGAAGGGGCGCTACCGGCTGTACCTGTGGCCGCCGCACGTGATCCTGGGGAGCGACGGCCACGCCCTCGTCGGCGTGATCCACGAGGCGCGAATGTTCCACGCGTTCGCGCGCGTCGCCGAGAACCACATCGAGGTGAAGGGTGCGACGCCGCTCACGGAGTACTACAGCGTGATCGCGCCGGAGGTCATGACCGACGTCGACGGGCGGCCGCTGGGCTCGCGGAACGAGGACTTCCTGCGGATCCTGGCGGAGTCGGACGCGGTCATCATCGCGGGCCAGGCGGCGAGCCACTGCGTGCGCAGCACGATCGCGGACCTGCTGGAGCACACGACGGAGTCGCTGGCGAACAAGGTCTACATCCTCCGCGACTGCATGTCGTCGGTCACGGTGCCGGACCCGGAGCGGGAGGGGGAGTTCGTCTTCGACTTCACCCCCGAGGCCGAGGATGCGCTGCGTCGCTTCCAGGACGCGGGGATGCACGTGGTCGAGTCGACGACGCCGATCACGGAGTGGCCGGACTTCCCGGTGCGGTGAGGGGCAGGGGAGGCGATGGAGGCGCACGGGCGCTCTCGCACGGGGCGCCGGTTCGGGGGTAGGATCTAGTCGACGCGGTCGGCCGGGCGGGCCGGGCCGCGGGCTGGAGACATGAAAGGGAGCGGAATGGCGGTACGGCGGAGGCAGACGACGACGGTCGTGGTGGGCGGCGTTCCGATCGGGAGCGCGCACCCGGTCGTCGTGCAGTCGATGACGAACACGGACACGGCGGACGTGGCGGCGACGGCGGCGCAGGTCGAGGCGCTGGCGGCGGCGGGGAGCGAGCTGGTCCGGGTCACGGTCAACAACGAGGAGGCGGCGCAGGCGGTCCCGGAGATGGTGCGGCGGCTGCGGGACCGGGGCGTAGATACGCCCATCGTCGGCGACTTCCACTACAACGGGCACCTGCTGCTGACGCGGTACCCGGAGACGGCGCGGGCGCTGGACAAGTACCGGATCAATCCGGGCAACGTCGGCGCGAAGCACCGCGACGAGAACTTCCGCACGATCATCCGGGTCGCGATCGACAACGGGAAGCCGGTCCGGATCGGGGTGAACTGGGGCTCGCTGGACCAGCGTCTCCTGACCGAGCTGATGGACGAGAACGCGAAGCGGCCGCAGCCGCTCGACGCCAAGTCGGTCATGATGGAGGCGATGGTGGAGAGCGCGCTCCGCTCGGCCGCGCTGGCGGAGGAGACCGGGCTGCCGCACGACCGCATCGTCCTGTCGGCGAAGGTGTCGGGCGTCCAGGACCTGGTGACGGTTTACCGGATGCTCGCGTCGCGCTGCGACTACCCGCTCCACCTGGGGCTCACCGAGGCGGGGATGGGGATGAAGGGGATCGTGGCGACGACGGCGGGGCTGTCGATCCTGCTGCAGGAAGGGATCGGCGACACGATCCGGGTGTCGCTCACGCCGCGGCCGGGCGGCGACCGGACGGAGGAGGTGCAGGTCGCGCAGCAGATCCTGCAGTCGCTGGAGCTCCGGAGCTTCCAGCCGCAGGTGACGTCGTGCCCTGGTTGCGGCCGGACGACGAGCACCTTCTTCCAGCGGATGGCGGAGGACATCCAGGGGTACATCCGGGAGAAGATGCCGGAGTGGCGCGAGCGCTACCCCGGAGTCGAGGAGATGAAGGTCGCCGTGATGGGGTGCGTCGTGAACGGGCCGGGCGAATCGAAGCATGCGAACATCGGGATCTCGCTCCCGGGCACGTTCGAGGAGCCGAAGGCGCCGGTCTACGTGGACGGAGAGCTGTACACGACGCTGCGCGGCGACACGCTCGTCGCCGATTTCTTGAAGATCCTGGACGAGTACGTGGATTCGCGCTACGGGGCCGGACAGATGGCGGGGGCCGCGGCGGAGTGAGCGCGGGTCGGGCCGTGCACCGGTCGCGGGGGCGGTCACGGCGTGGCGTCGAGACGGACACCGCGCGCGCCGCGTGTCGCGGCGCCCGGAACGCCGATTGCGCATGACGCTTCCGGACATTTGGGGATCCACAGGGTGAAGGCGCGCCCGACCGATCGGAGGTCGGGCGCGCCTTCGTTTCCGGAGGTGGGCATGGCCGAGCGGGAGTCCAGAGTCGACGCGGCGCTGAGCGCATTGGAGCGGTACCGTGAGTGGGCCGCGGATGGCGGCGCGGCGGAGGGCGTCGAATGCCTGATCCGACGGGCGCACGTGGCCGAGGACGAGGCGGCGCGGCACGGGCGCCGGAGCGAGCTGATCGAGCGGGCCGTGGAAAAGGACGGGCTGGACCCCGAGCTGGCGGCGGAGGTCTACGATATCGCGAGGGAGGAGGGGATCGAGCCGGCGTTCGCGTTCGAGCTGGTGCGGTGCGGCGTGGCGGTGCGGGACATGGGCGAGACGCCGGAGGCGACGTACACGGTCCGGGGCTTCCCGAGCTGGTTGGAGATGCCGCCCGAGCCCGAGGAGGAGGCGAGCCGGGAGCGGATGCTGCGGACCAGCTTCCGTCGCCTGCGGCACCTCCTGGAGACGCGCGGATCGCCCGAGGAAGCGCTGATCGCCTTCGCGCGCGAGCCGGACGTGGGGGAGGCGGAGTACGAGTGAAACCGGCGCTAGGGTTCGTCCGTATGGTGCGCCGTGCGGTGGGGAGGTCGGGGTTTTGGGAATAGATCCAACGGACTTCGAGTGGAGAACCGAACGATGACGACGGCGATTGTGGTGACGTTCCTGGGCTTCGCGATCCTGGCCATGCTCGAGCCGACGCCGCGGCAGGTGGCGGCGGCCGAGCGGGCGAAGAGGACGGGCCGCACGCCGGGCCGGCTCTTCACCTGAGGCCCGGAGCGATAGAGGCGGCGCCCCCGATCCCGACGAGGTGGAGCCCATGTCCCTGCATCGTCTTTCCTTCGCCGGCCTGACGCGCGGCGCGGAGCGCCTGTCGCTTCTCGCCGTATGGGCGAGCGGCGCCCTCACCATCG
>Ga0207864_1003093_pt1 | contig 14488 bp, 13 predicted proteins | sample HigsolmetaAR202D_FD_184834 | JGI IMG/M metagenome (GOLD analysis project Ga0207864, IMG submission 184834) | Ionic liquid and high solid enriched microbial communities from the Joint BioEnergy Institute, USA - AR20-2-D (SPAdes) (version 2) ...
CGGCGCACCGGGTCGCCGAGCGCATCGCGCACGCCCGCCTGGTCCGCCTGCCCGGCTGCGGACACGTGCCGATGGCGGACCGGCCCGCCCTGGTGGCGGCGGTCGTCGCCGAGACCGCCCGGTCCGGGGAACGGCCCGCGACCCGCTCCTGACTCGCGGATTCGGTCGATCCGCCGATTCGCGCGCGAGAGCCGTGTGGTTGCCTTGATGCGGGCTCTTCTCCCCTCTGGAGGTGACAACGGTGAGGACGCGACGGGACGACCACGTCCGCTGGCTGCGCGTGGAGGGTGCGCGCATGGCCGAGGCCGCCGAGGCCGCGGGAATGGATGCGAAAGTGCCGACCTGCCCCGACTGGCGGGTGCGCGACCTGCTGCGGCACACCGGCGAGGTGCACCGTTGGGCCGCGATGATCGTGGCCGAGCGGCTGGCGCAGCGCCCGACGGGGGAGAAGGCGGCGTCCGTGCGGAACTGGCCGGAGGACGACGCCGCGCTGCTCGACTGGTTCCGGGAGGGCCATGCCCGGCTCGTGGACGTCCTGGCGACCGCCGACCTGGCCACGGAGTGCTGGTCCTTCCACCCCGCGCCGTCCCCGGTGGAGTTCTGGGCGCGCCGCCAGGCCCACGAGACGACCGTCCACCGCATCGACGCCGAGGTCGCGGGCCGGGGCGCGACCCCGGTCTCCGCCGGTTTCGCCGCCGACGGGGTCGACGAGATCCTGTGCAACTTCTTCACGTCGCGCAACCCGAAGGTCACCGCGGAGCCGTCGCGGACCATGGCGGTGCGGGCCGTGGACACCGGCGACGCCTGGCTGGCCACCATCGGACCGGAGGGCGTGGCCACCGTGCGCGGCTACGGCACGGCCGACTGCACGGTCACCGGCAACGCCAGCGACCTGTACGCGCTGCTGTGGAACCGGCGCGGCACCACCGGGATCACCGTGGCCGGGGACGCCTCGGTGCTGGAGCTGTGGCGCACCGACGCCCGCGTGCTCTAGTCCCGGGGCCGGGTGCCCGGCCCGCACGGCAAGAGGCCCGCCCCGGGCGTGCGGGGCGGGCCTCGGTGTGTCTCAGGCCTTGTCGCGGGCCAGGCGGCTGGGCCACCACATCGCGCGGCCCACGTCGAGGCTGAGCGCGGGGACCAGCAGGGAGCGCACGATCAGCGCGTCCAGCAGCACGCCGAACGCCACCAGGAACGCCAACTGGAGCAGGAACAGCAGCGGCACCACCACCAGCGCGGCGAAGGTCGCGGCGAGCACCACGCCCGCCGAGGTGATGACGCCGCCGGTGACGGTGAGGCCGCGCAGCACCCCCTCGCGGTGGCCGAAGCCCTTGGCCTCCTCGCGGACCCGGGTCATCAGGAAGATGTTGTAGTCGATGCCCAGGGCCACCAGGAACACGAACGCGAACAGCGGCACCCCGGGGTCGGCGCCCGGCAGGTCCAGCAGGTGGTTGAAGACGATCGCGCCCACCCCCAGCGCCGAGCCGAACGACACCACCGTGGTGATGATGAGCAGCACCGGGGCGACCAGCGACCGCAGCAGCACGACCAGCACCAGCAGCACCACGGCCAGCACCAGCGGCACCACGACGTACAGGTCGCGGGTGGCGGTGTCGAGCGTGTCCAGGGACTCGGCCGAGGGACCGCCCACCAGGGCGTCGGCGCCGTCGACGGCGTGCACGGCCTCGCGCAGGTCGCGGGTGATCTCCACGGCCTCGGTGGACGCGGCGGGCTCGCTCAGGGACGCCTCCAGCAGCACCCGGCCGTCCACGACCTTCGGCTCGGCCTCGACCGGCTCGCCCCCGGTGACGCCGGGCGGCGGCCCCTGGGCCTCCGAGTCCTCACCGCCCGCGACGCCGGGCGGCGGCCCCTGGGGCTCGGAGTCCTCGCCTCCGGTGACGCCGGGCGGCGGACCGGCCGGAGCGTCCTCCCCGCCGTCCGCCGGGGGAGCGCCGGCGGGGGTCTCCGGCTCCTCGGTGACCGGCACGACCTCGGTGACGCCCTCGACCTCCTCGGCGGCCGCGACGACCTCGTCGATCCGGTCGGCGTCGGCGACGATCACCGCGGGCTGGGCGGTCACCGCGTGCCCGAAGCCGTCCTCCAGGATCTCCTGGCCGGTCACCGAGTCCACCTCGGTGCGGAAGATGTCGAAGTCGGAGGTGCCCTCGGCGCGGAACTTGGGCACGAACGCGGCCGCGGCCAGCAGCAGGACCGTGGTCGCCACCCAGTAGCGGCGGGGGTGCCGGGACACGGCGGTGGCGATGGCGCCCCACAGCCGGTGGCGGCGCAGCATGGTCTCGGTGGTCTCGGCCTCCCCGCTCGCCTCGACGCCCTCGAAGCGGGGGCGGACCGGCCAGAACGCGGCGCGGCCCAGCAGCAGGAGCACCGCGGGCAGGAAGGTCAGCGCCGCGACGAGCGCGGTGGCGATGCCGATCGCGGCGACCGGGCCGAGGCCGCGGTTGGAGGCGAGGTCGCTGGCGAGCAGGCACAGCACGCCGAGGATGACGGTGCCGCCGGAGGCGAGGACCGGTTCGACGGTGCCGCGCACCGCCGTGCGCATCGCCTCCAGGGGGCGGGCGTGCTCTTGCAGGGTCTCCCGGTAGCGGGAGACCAGCAGCAGCGCGTAGTCGGTGCAGGCGCCCACGACCAGGATGAACAGGATGCCCTGGCTCTGCCCGTTGAGCTGGATCCACTCGGCGGCCGCCGCGGCGTAGACGAGCGCCGCGGCCAGCACCAGGGCGAGCATCGAGGTGAGGATCACCACGACCGGCAGGATCGGGGAGCGGTAGACGGTGACGAGGATGATCAGCACCGCGCCCAGCGCCACCAGCAGCAGGGTGCTGTCGATGCCGCCGAAGGCCGCGGACAGGTCGGCGACGAGCCCGGCGGGCCCGGCCACGTACACCTCCACGCCGTCGACGGGGTCCTCGGCGAGGAGGGCGCGCAGTTCCTCGACGGTGTCGCCGACGTCGGCGCCCTCCCGCAGCGGCACGACGACCTGGGCGACGGAGTCGTCCTCGGTGCCGGGGACCGGGCCGATCGCCTCGCCGTCGGAGATCTCCGGGTGGTCCTGGATCGTGGCGACGTGCTCGCCGATGGCGGCCAACTGCTCCTGGGTGAGGGTGTCCTCGGCGGAGTAGGCGATGATCGCGGGCACCCGGTCCTGCTGCTCGAAGTCCTCCTGGATGCGGCTGACCTCGGTGGACTCGGCGCTGACCGGCAGGAACGAGGAGTCGTCGTTGGTCTGCACCTCGGTGAGGCGGCCCATGAAGGCGCCCAGGGGGCCCGCGCCGAACAACCAGACCAGGGTGAGCAGGATCGCTGCCCCGTACCAGACGCGGCGGCGTGCCGGTGGTCGGGGGCCGGGGGGACGGTCGTCGGCGGCGGCCGACGGGGTGGTGCTCCGGCGCACGGAAGGCTCCTCAAGCGGTCGACATTTGAACGGAATTCACGTGTGCGGGGAGCAATGAGACCACACCGCCCGGGCGGGTGATGTGGATCACGCTCGCTGGTGTGCGGTCTCGCGGACCGCTGCGAGGGCGATGTTGCGGGCCATGGAACCGAAGACGACGTCGTGGAAGACGGTGATGCCCCGCCAGTACAGGTGGCCGCCGAGACCGCGCGGGCGAAACAGGGCGCGCTGCCGGTAGCGGACGACCCCGCCGTCCTCCTCCACGCGCAGCTCCAGCCACGCCCGCCCGGGCAGCCGCATCTCGGCCCGCAGCCGCAGCAGCTCGCCGCGCTCCACCTCCTCGACCCGCCAGAAGTCCAGGGAGTCGCCCACCCGCAGCCGGTCCGGGTCGCGCCGCCCCCGCCGCAGGCCCACGCCGCCGCCCAGCCGGTCCAGCCAGCCCCGCGCCGCCCACGCCAGCGGCCACGAGTACCAGCCGTGCTCGCCGCCGATCCCCTCGACGACCCGCCACAGCGCCTCGCGGGACGCCGCGACCGGGCGGACCCGCTCGTCGACGTAGAGCGAGCCGCCCGCCCAGTCCGGGTCGGTGGGCAGCGGGTCCGCGGGAGCCGACGGCCACGACGCCGAGGACCAGTGGGTGTCCACCCGCGCCTCCCGGACCCGGCGCAGCGCCAGCCGCACCGCCTCGTCGAACCCCAGCCGGTCGTGGTCGCCGAGCAGGTCGGCCAGGTCGTCCTCGCGGCACACCACCTCGTTGCGCAGCGACTCCACCAGCGGCCGGGCCACCGCGGCCGGAACCGGGGTGACCAGGCCCACCCACAGGCTGGACAGGCGCGGCGAGAGCACCGGGACGGGGATCACCAGCCGCCGCCGCAGCCCCGCGACGCGGGCGAAGCGCTGGATCATCTCCGCGTAGGTGAGCACGTCCGGCCCGCCGACGTCGAAGACCCGGTTGACGTCCGCGGGCAGCTCCGCGCAGCGCACCAGCAGCCGCAGCACGTCGCGCACCGCGATCGGCTGCACCCGCGTGGCCACCCAGCGCGGCGTGGTCATCACCGGAAGCCGCTCGGTGAGGTGGCGCAGCATCTCGAAGGAGGCCGACCCCGAACCGAGGATGACCGCGGCCCGCAGCACCGCGGTCGGCACCGGCGAGGCCAGCAGGAGGGCGCCGACCTGGGCACGGGAGCGCAGGTGCGGGGAGAGCTCCTCCCCCTCCGGGGTGAGCCCGCCCAGGTAGACGATGCGCCGCACCCCGGCGGCGTGCGCCGCGGCCGCGAAGTTGCGCGCCCCCGCCGCGTCCCGGCGGGCGAAGTCGGCCCCGCCGCCCATCGAGTGCACCAGGTAGTAGGCGACGTCCACGTCCGCCAGCGCCCGGGCCAGGCTCTCCGGGTCGAGGACGTCGCCCCGGACGACCTCCGCCTCCGGCCGCCACGGGTGGTCGCGCAGCTTCGCGGGCGAGCGGGCCAGGCAGCGCACCCGGTGCCCCGCCCGCAGCAGTTCCGGGACGAGCCGCCCGCCGATGTAGCCGCTCGCCCCCGTGACCAGCACCCGCATCGGTCACCCCCGCCCCACGAAGAACGGGCGCTGCCGCCGGGGCGGCTCCGGCACGGCGTGCGGGTGGCGGGACCGCCAGTACGGGTTGTCGTAGGGCAGCCGTCCGCTGAACCGCCCGTACATGCCGAACGTCAGCAGCACCACGCCCACCACGAACACGCAGATCACGTTCGGCATGCGCAGGGCCAGCAGGTTGTACGGGGTGTCCAGCACCGCCAGGGCCGTCAGGCCGCTCAGCACGAACACCGCCCCCAGCACGATGTTGACGGTGGAGGCGAAGGTGCCGCCGACGACCGCGCCGCCCAGCAGCAGCGAGCCGAACGCCACCATGAGGAACCCCCGCGCCTCGGTCGCCGAGATCCCCGAGACCACCTCGCCCTCGCTGGTGAGGAGCGTGCTCTGGTCGGCCGCGCCGAACAGGCCGCAGACGACGAGCACCCCGCCGGTCAGCGCGGCGCCGAAACGGTAGACGTTGCCGAGCCGCCGGTCGGCCGGCCGGTTCCTGTCGAGTCTCATGACCCACCCCCCGGCGGACCCCTCTACCCACTCGGCGGCCGGATACCGGGGAATCCCCGGCACACAGGCGGTGTTCTGTCCAGCACCGGTCCCGGGCGGCTCCGGGCCTGCCGCGCGGGACGCCGAGCCACGCACGACACACGGAAAGAGTGGGCATGGGAACCGACACGTCGGACAAGCCGGAGTTCAAACGGTCGCCGAGCGCCTTCACCGACCGCATCACCGCCGACGGCGCCGAGGGGTGGCCGGTCGAACCGGGACGCTACCGGCTGGTGGTGAGCCGCGCCTGCCCGTGGGCCAACCGGTCGATGATCGCGCGCCGCCTGCTCGGCCTGGAGTCGGCGATCTCCCTGGCCGTGGCCGACCCGATCCAGGACGAGCGCAGTTGGCGCTTCACCCTCGACCCCGACGGTCGCGACCCGGTCCTCGGCATCCGCTACCTCGCCGAGGCCTACCTGGCCCGCGACCCCGACTACACCGGCGGCATCAGCGTCCCCGCGATCGTCGACGTCCCCAGCGGGAAACTGGTCACCAACGACTACCTGCGGCTGCCCGCCGAGTTCGCCACCGAGTGGCGCGCCCTGCACCGCGAGGGGGCGCCCGACCTGTACCCCGAGCCGCTGCGCGACGAGATCGAGGAGATCAGCGACGTGATCTTCCGCGACGTCAACAACGGGGTGTACCGGTGCGGCTTCGCCCGCACCCAGCGCACCTACGAGCGCGCCTACACCGCGCTGTTCACGCGGCTCGACGCGCTGTCCGAGCACCTGGCGACCCGCCGCTACCTGGTCGGCGACAGCATCACCGTCGCCGACATCGCGCTGTTCGTCACCCTGGTCCGCTTCGACGCCGTCTACCACGGCCACTTCAAGTGCAACCGGAACAAGCTCACCGAGATGCCGGTGCTGTGGGCCTACGCCCGCGACCTGTTCCAGACCCCCGGCATCGGCGACACCGTGGACTTCGACCACATCAAGCGGCACTACTACGTGGTGCACCACGAGATCAACCCGTCCGGCATCGTGCCGCTGGGCCCCGACCTGTCGGGCTGGCTCACCCCGCACGGCCGCGAGGAGCTGGGCGGCCGCCCGTTCGGCGACGGCACCCCGCCGGGGCCGCCCCCGGAGGCGGAGCGGATCCCCGCGCAGCTCTGACCCGGGTCAGCAGGGCGCGGCGGCGCGTGCGCGGCCGTCGCGCCAGGCCAGCGGGGCGGCCGCGGCGATGAGGAGCGCGGTCGCGCAGTAGGCGCCGGGGAAGGCCAGGGCCTGGGCGAGCAGCCCGGTCGCCACCGACCCCGCCCCGGTGCCCGCGTCGAAGGAGACGTTCCACGCCGCGCTGGCCGTCCCCGACCCTCCCGGCCCGGCCCGGTGGAACATCACCACCAGGGTGGCGTTCTGCACGACGCCGAAACCGAACCCGTAGAGCGCCGCCGCGGCCACCACCGGAACCGGCAGCCCGGCGACCGCGGCCGCCACGCCGCCCACGCCCGCGGCGCCCAGCAGCGTGCCGGGGGCCGTCAGCCGCCCGGCGCCGCCGCGGTCGCTCCACGCCCCCGCCGCCCAGCGCCCGGCGACCATCGCCGCGGAGAGCGCGAACAGCGCGGCGGACACGGCCGCGGTGTCCGCCACGGCCAGCGGCAGGAACGAGGTGACGCCGCCCAGCGCGCACGCCGAGACGACCATGAGGACGCTGGGAACGGCCAGGGCGCGCCACCCGGCCGGGGCCGGACGCGCCCCGCCCCGCGGCGGCCCGCCGCCCGCGCGCCGCCGCGACATCCCCGCGACCAGGAGCGGCACCACGGCACTGGCCGCGCCCGTGGCCAGGAACACCGCGGTGAAGCCGAACGACTCGGCGAACCACACCCCCAGCGGCAGGAACACGACCTGCGGCAGGCCCACGGCGACGCCGTGCCACCCCACGGCCCGGCCGCGCTGCTGCGGCGCGGTCAGCTCGGCGACCAGCGCGCTCCCGGCCACGGTGACGATCCCGAAGCCGACGCCGCGCACCGCCGACACCGCCAGCACCCAGCCCAGGCCGGTGGAGAGCGGGTAGCCGAACGTGGGCGCCCCCAGCAGCAGCGCCCCCGCCGACAGCAGCCGGTAGGGGCCGAAGCGCCGCAGCAGCCGTCCCATGCACGCCTGCACGCCCACGGTCGCCGCCATGGTCACCCCGGTCGCCGCGCCCGTCCAGCCGTGCCCGGCGCCCCCCTCGGCGGCCCACAAAGGGACCACGGACAGCAGGGGTGCGTAGTTGCCGAACATGCCCACCGTCGCCGCCAGCAGCAGCAGGAAGTCGCGGTCGGCGAGCGGGGAGCGGGCGCCGCCGCGTCCCCGGAGCAACACGGAGAAAAGGGACATGCCTCCTTGGTACCTGCCGCGCCTGCCCGCGCGGGCAGGCGGGGCGGCCGCGCGGGCGGGCACTCCGCGCGGCCGACTTCCGAGAATCCCGCTCGCCCCGGCCCGCACCGGATCCGGCCGCCCCGCCCTCCGCCCGGCCGCCGCGGCAGGAATGCCCGCCGGGGCTGTGGGTAGCGGCGAACACCGGCAGACGCACCGACCCGAGACAGCAGATGAGGTGGCGGTGATGGCATACGAGACCGCGCCCCCCGGATCAGGAGGACGGTCCGGCCAGGCGAAGGAGAAGGCGGCGCAGGCGGCGGGACAGGCCCGCCAGTCCGCCGGCGAGGTCGCCACGACCGCGAAGCAGCAGGCCGGTGAGGTCGTCGGAGCCTCCCGCGAGCAGCTCCGGCAGGCGACCTCGCGGATGCGCGACCGGATCGAGGAGGAGACGCTGACCCAGGCCCAGCGCGCCGCCGAGGTGCTGCGCGAGTGGTCGGACGACCTGGAGGCCATGGCGGAGCGGGCCGACGGAGACTCGCCCGTGCGCGACGCCGTGCGGCGCATCGCCGACAGCGGCCACAGCACCGCCGACTTCCTCGACCAGCGCGGCCTGGGAGGCGTCGCCGACGAGCTGCGCGCCTTCGCGCAGCGGCGGCCGGGCGTCTTCCTTGCCGGAGCCGCCCTCGCCGGGTTCGCGGTGGGGCGGCTGGCCCGGGCGATGGCCAAGGAGGCCAAGCAGGACCAGGCGGAGCAGTCCGGCGGAGACGTCGAGGACGCCGCGCCCGGCCCGGTCCGCACCACCCCGCGGCCGCGCCGGGAGGAGCCGGGCCGCTACGACGTGCCGCCGCACGACTCCCCGTACGACCGGTCCCGGCTCGGAGAGGAGAGGTGACATGGCCAGCCCTCAGGTTCCCCAGCCGAGCAGCGAGCCGCGGGTGAGGGAGCCGCAGCCGCGCGAGGAGTCGATCGGCCAACTGGTCGGCGAGGCAATGGGCGACCTGCAAAAGCTGTTCCACCAGGAGGTGGAACTGGCCAAGGCCGAGCTGCGCGAGGAGGGCGCCAAGGCGGGCAAGGCCGCCGCGATGCTCGCCGCGGCCGCCGTGGCCGGGCTGCTCGTCCTCGTCCTGCTCAGCTTCGCCCTGGTGTACGCGCTGGCCAACGTGATGGACGCCGGATGGGCGGCGCTGATCGTGGCCGCGCTGTGGGCGGTCGCCGCCGCGGTGCTGGCCCTGCTCGGACGCAACCGGATGCGCGAGGTCTCACCCAAGCCCGAGCAGACCGTCGAGACGTTGAAGGAGGACGCGCAATGGGCCAGACACCCGACGAGATAAGGAACGACATCGAGACGACCCGGGCGGAGCTGCGCGACGACGTCGACCGCATCGCCGACCGCGCCAGCCCCAGGCAGATGGCGCGGCGCCGCACCGAGCAGATCCGCGGCAGGGTGCGCGGACTGAAGGACCGGGTCATGGGCCGCACCCCGGACCGCGACGCCGTCCGCGAGGCCGGGCAGCGGGCGCAGGAGCGCGCGGGGTCGACCGGGGAGGCCGTCAGCAGCGGCGCGGGCCAGGCCGCGGAGGCGGTGAAGGCGGCTCCGGGCCGGGCCGTGGCGCGCACCCGGGGCAACCCGCTGGCCGCCGGGCTCATCGCGTTCGGCGCGGGCCTGCTGGCGGCCTCGGTGATCTCCGACACCCAGACCGAGCGCCAGGCCGCCCGGCGCATCCGGGAGCAGGCGGGCGGCCTGGTCGAACCGGCCAGGCAGTCGCTCACGGAGTCCGCCCAGCGGGTCGGGGAGGAGGCCCGGGAGACCGCGCAGCAGGCGGCGGGGCAGGTCAAGGAGACCGCCTCCCAGGCCGGGCAGACCACGCGGGACACGGCCCGCCAGGAGGCGCAGCACTCCCGCGAGCAGGTCGGCCGCACCGCCCGGGGCTCCCGCTGACCGTCGGCGCTGCCCCGCCCGGGGCCTTCCCGGGCGGGGCAGCGGCCGCCGCCCCGGGCGCGCGCCGAGGGGGTCAGTCGAGCAGCGGGACCAGCGCCTCCAGCCACCGCTGCGCGATCTTGGCGTCACCCGAGGCGTTGGGGTGCACGCCGTCGTAGGTGTCGGTGGCGGTGCTGAACCCGGTCCACTGGTCGACGACGATCACCGGGGACCGGGGCGTGCTCACGTCGGCCGCCCACCCGGGGATCGCGGCGTTGAGGTCCTGCACGCCCTGGGCGCAGGTGGCGCAGCTACGCGCGGAGTCCATCGGAATGATCTGGGCGACCAGGACCGTCACCGACGGGTTGTGGGCCCGCATCTGGGCGACCAGGGTGCTGTAGGCGTCGAGGACGGCCTGGGTGGGCCGGGAGCTCCACACGTCGTTGGTGCCGAAGTGCATCAGCACGATGTCGGGGTCGGCGGCGGACAGCCAGGCGGACAACTGGCCGCTGCCGGCCAGATTGGTGACCAGCATGCCGCCGTGGCCCTCGTGCTCGTGGTCGTAGGGGAAACCGCAGCCGTCACCGGACCGGGAGCCGACGAAGTCGACGTCGGGGTACCCGGCGGCGGTCAGGTCGCGCCAGAGCAGGGCGCGCCAGCAGCCGGGGGAGCCGGTGATCGAGTCGCCCAGCGGCATGATCCGCACGGGGCCGCCCGGGTCCCCGCCGCCCGGGTCGTCCGGGTGTTCACCGCCGGGGTCCCCGCCGCCCGGGTCGCCGGGGGTGCCGAAGGAGCAGGACAGGTCGGAGGGGACGGAGGAGGCGCCCGAAACGGTGCCCTGGAGGCCGAACGACGTGCTGGCGCCGGCGGGGAGCGCGCCGTTCCACCCCGCGTTGACCGCGGTCACCGCGGACCCGGTCACGGACAGGTCGGCGTTCCAGGCGTTGGTGACGGTGTGCCCCGGGGGCAGGGTCCACGTGACGGTCCACTGCGTCGCGGGGCTGCCGCTGTCGTTGGTGACGGTGACGTCGGCGACGAACCCGCTGCCCCAGTCGCTGGCGACGGTGTACGCCACGGAGCAGCCGTCGGCCGCCGACGCCGCGGACACGCCGCCCGTGACGATCGAGGCCGCGGTCAGAGCGAGCGCACCGCACGCGCCCGCAACCGCGCGTGCCGAGGTACGGGACATGGAAGACTCCTCAAGGTCGCTTCCCCTCCCTCCTCCAGGGACCGGAAAGCGCACATTGCGTGGAGTGGTGAATACTCACGGTGAATGCTAGTGATCCGCCGAAGGGGTGTAAAGAAAAGGAAAAGCGGACAAGAGGCGTGATGCGCGGCTAGCTGAGGTCTTCCACCTCGTCGGCCTCCCGCGGCCTGCGCGGCAGCCGCAGCAGCGGCTTGGGCGGCCGCCTGCGGAAGGCCAGGAACAGCCAGAGCGACGCCAGCAGGAGGCTCGCCGCGATGTTGGGGTGCCCGACGGCTACGAGCCCGCCCGCGACCAGGAGGAGGACCGCCACCACCAGTGCCGCCCGCAACCGGCGGCGCGGGGCACGCTGTGATGAGGACACCAACCGGACTCCCGACTCCTCGAAGAAGGCCCTTGCAGACGGAACCGTTCCGGAACGGCCCCTGACGGGCCGTCCGGAACGGGCTGTCTGTTGCGCTGCCCCGTGCGGGCCGGGCGCAAACGTGCCCCCCGGCCCGCACGGACGGGCGTCCTCTCGGTGCTTTTCCCGGGCCTAGCCGCGGTCGATCGTGGTGGCCAGCGGCTTCTCCGTGACGAACATGAGCAGCACGGCCGCCAGGATTCCCAGCGGCATCAGCCACAGGAAGATCGGCATCAGGGCCTCGTTGTAAGAGTCGATGATCGGATGACGCAGGGCGTCGGGAAGGCTCTGGACCAGTTCCGGGGTGAGCGAGGACCGGCCGCCCCCGGAGGGCAGCTCCGCACCCGCGGGCATGCGCTGGACCAGGAAGTCCATCAGGCGGCTGGTGAACAGGCTGCCCACGACCGCCGAGCCCAGCGAGGCGCCGATCTGCCGGAAGAAGTTGTTGGCCGCGGTCGCCGTGCCCACCTGGGAGACGGGGAAGGAGTTCTGCACGATCAGCACCAGCAACTGCATGCTCGCGCCCAGGCCCACGCCGATGACGGAGAGGTGGACGCAGATGACCCACACCGGCGTCTCCGGGGTGACGGTGGACAGCAGGACCATGCCGCCCGCGATGACCAGCGACCCGGCGACCGGGATCCACTTGTAGCGGCCGGTCCGGCTCACGAACTGGCCCGCGGCCATCGAGACGAGCAGCAGCGTGCCCATCATGGGGGTCATCAGCAGACCCGACGCGGTGGCGTCGGTGCCGGTGGCCATCTGCAGGTAGGTGGGGATGTAGCCGAGCGTCCCGAACATCATCACGCCGGTGAACAGGCCCGCGACGGTGGTGAGGTTGAAGTTGCGGTCGCGGAACAGGTGCAGCGGGATGACCGGCTCGACCGCGCGGCGCTCGGCCAGGACGAACAGGACCGACGCGACGACGGTGCCCGCGATGAGGCCGAGGATGACCGGGGAGTCCCAGTCGTACCGGTTGCCGCCCCACGTGCTGGCCAGGATGAGGCAGGTGGACGCGGCGGCCATGAACGCCATGCCCCAGGCGTCCACGTGCAGCCGCTCGGGCCGCTGCTTGGGCAGGCGCAGCAGGAAGGCCGTGGCGACCAGAGCGAGCAGGCCCAGGGGCAGGTTGATCCAGAAGGCCCACCGCCAGCCGATGCCCTCGGTGAACCAGCCGCCCAGGAGAGGTCCGGCCACGGAGGAGACCGCGAACACCGCGCCCAGGGCGCCCATGTACCTGCCGCGCTGCCGGGCGGGGATGATGTCGGCGATGATGGCCTGGGACATGATGATCAGGCCGCCGCCGCCCAGGCCCTGCACCACGCGGGAGGCGATGAGCCATCCCATGTCCGGGGCCAGGGCGCCGATGATCGACCCGCCGGTGAACAGCGCGATCGCGAGGAGCGACAGGCCCTTGCGGCCGACGAGGTCGCCGAGCTTGCCGTAGATCGGCATCATGATCGTCGACGCCAGGATGTAGGCGGTCATCACCCACAGCATCTGGTCGACGCCGTTGAGCTCGCCGACCATCGTGGGCAGCGCGGTGCTCAGCACGGTCTGGTTCAGCGAGGCCAGCAGCATCGTCAGCATCAGCGACAGGAAGACGAAGAGGATGCTGCGCTGGGAACCGGTGGTCGGACTCGTCTCGGAAGACTCCGAACGGGCGGTCACTGTCATTGGAGTTTCCGTATTACCTTTCTCAGTAGTTCCACCGCCTGGTCGAAGCGGGCCTCGACTTCCTCGATGGAGGTGCACTCCCCGGCGGAGGGGGCGTGCACGGCGAAACGCAGGGCCCCGGAGCAGACCACGACGATCATGCGGGCCGCCTCGTCGACGTCCAGGGAGCCGTCGGCGAACCGGGGGTCGGACTTCAGCTTCCGGGCGAGGACCCGCCCCAGGTGCTGTTCGATGAGCGAGACGCGTTCGAGCTGACGGCGCCGGAGCTGCGGGTAGCGCAGCAGCACCTCGCGGAGCTGCTCGCGCGCGTGCCCGTCGAAGGTCGAGGTGAACACCGAGCGGACCAGGTGGGCCACGTCGACCAGCAGGTCTCCGCTGGGCTCCCGGTCCATCAACGACTCCATCGTCGTGTCCTCGGTGAGGCTCTCCCGCATGTCCCGCAGACCGAGGATCGCGTCCTCCTTGGTCGGGAAGTAGTTGAAGAACGTCCTGGTGGAGACGTTCGCCTCGGCGCTGATCTCGGCAACGGTCACGTTCTCGATCCCGTGCTCCAGGGTGCGGCGCAGTGCGGCCCGGTGGATGGCCGTCCGGGTCTGTCGCTGCTTGCGTGCCCGAAGAGTCTCGCCGGGCGGAAACGTCGTGTCGGTCATGTGGGTAGTCTGCCAACCGCAAAAAATTGCATGACTGCAATCTTACACTGCTGTAACTGTGCACGACTGCAAAATTATTTCGGTGCGAGTGTGATCCTCCGGACACGGCCCGCGAGCAACCCCGGGAACGGACAGGACGCGCGGGCTCCCCGGCCGCTCCCAACCGTCGGGAGAGCCGGGAGGAGCCGCTCCCCCCGGTGGAGCACGGCTGTTTGTGCGGCACGGCCGGGGGTAATGGGAGCACGGTCACCGCCGTCGTCCCGTCGGAGGCAAGCTAGGGGGGAGCGGACGTGCCACGACAGCGCACACGCCCGCGGAAGGCCCCCCGGCGCCCTCGACACCCCCGCACCCTCCGCGGCCCCCGGCGGATGGGAGGGGTGCGAGACCACTCCCGTCGCCGGTGTTCCCGTCCACGCCGCGGTCCTGGGCCCGGCCACGGCCCCGGAGGTGGTGTGCGTCCACGGACTCGGCGTCTCCCACCGCTACTTCCTCCCGTTCGCCCGGGCCCTCGCCCCCCGCCGCCGGACGGTCGCCGTGGACCTCCCCGGCTTCGGCCGCACCCCGGGGCCCCGCCGCGGACTGGACATCCCCCGGCTCGCGCGGTCCCTGGCCGCGTGGCTGCGCGCCACCGGCCGCGCGGGCGTGCCCCTGGTCGCCAACTCCATCGGCTGCCAGATCACCGTCCACCTGGCCGCGACCGCCCCGGAACTAGTGGGGCCCCTGGTGCTCAACGGCCTCATGCTGGAGGGCGGGAACCGCGGCGTCGCACAGAAGACCGGGCAGCTGCTGCTGACCGTGCCCAGCGAGAACCCGGCGCT
>Ga0207864_1003097_pt1 | contig 14481 bp, 14 predicted proteins | sample HigsolmetaAR202D_FD_184834 | JGI IMG/M metagenome (GOLD analysis project Ga0207864, IMG submission 184834) | Ionic liquid and high solid enriched microbial communities from the Joint BioEnergy Institute, USA - AR20-2-D (SPAdes) (version 2) ...
GGTGGATCGAGGCTAGGCTTGGTCGCCGACCGCCCTTCCACCGAGAGTGCCGCCGATGGCAAAGACGTTGAGACGCGCCTGAGCCAACTTGTGGACAAGAGCGGCCGCCTCGCTCACGTCTACATCGCCGGCAGCCGACCTCTGATAGTCGATCTCGGCGTTCGCTTCGCGCCTGACCGCTGGGGCCTGGTGGGCGCGGCGTTTGTCGCTTCGTTCTTGATCTCGCTGCTCGCCACTGCCGCATTCCTCTTCCGTGACTGGATCAATCAGCCGGCGAACCTCGACGCCACCGTGGCCGTCCTGATCCTTGCCCCGGCACTGATCGGCTACCTCGTCGTGCGGTCTTCCGACCATCCTGTTGCCCGAAGGCACCTCGCCGGCGTCCAGTTGCTCTCGCTGTTCTCGGCTCTGATTCCTCTCGCGATGGCGGTCGCCCTGCTTCGCTTCGACGAAGACTTGTGCACGCTTACTGTGGTGTGGGCGGGAATGGACACGGCCTCGTGGATCGTGACCGTGGTGCTGCTCGTAGGCCTGGTCAAAGCCGGACCCGGGCCGGAGACCCACTAGTCGCCCCCGCGCACCTGAATGCGCCCGACGGGAATCGAACCCGCGACCTTCGGCTTGAAAGACCGACGCTCTTTGGGCCCCCGGAGGGACCCGTTGACCACTGAGCTACGGGCGCGTGTCTGAATCGTAGCCGCGCAACGGCCTTTGAGCGTTGCGGCCGGTGGATAGGCTAGCGCGGATGGATCTGGGAATCGAGGGTCGAGTCGCCCTGGTGATGGGCGCCAGCCAGGGCATCGGTCGCGGGGTCGCCGCGGCCCTGGCGCGCGAGGGCGCGCGGGTCGCGATCGCCAGCCGCTCGCGGGAGCGGCTGGAGGAGGCGGCGGAGGAGGTCGGCGCCGCCGGGATCTTCGTCGCCGACACCAACGACCTGGAGCGGCTGGCGCGGCTGCCGCTGGAGGTGGCCGAGGAGGTCGGCTCGCCGGACATCCTCGTCACCAACACCGGCGGGCCGCCGCCTGGCGGGGCCCTGGACCACGGCTTCGAGGAATGGGAGGAGGCTTACCGCTCCCTGGTGCTGGCGCCGCGCATCCTCGTCGGCGCGGTGGTGCCCGCGATGCAGGCGCGGGGCTGGGGGCGGATCGTCAACGTCGGCTCGACGACGACGATCGAGCCGAACCCGGCGCTCAACCTCTCCAACGCCCACCGCGCGGCGGCGGTCGGCTTCTTCAAGACGTTGGCGCGGGAGGTCGCCGGCGACGGGATCACCGTCAACACGGTCGCCACCGGGCGCTTCGCCACCGAGCGGTTGGCGCAGCTGGGCGGCTCGATGGAGGCCGTGGAAGCCGCGGCGCGCGAGGAGGTCCCTGCCGGCCGCCTGGGCACGATCGAGGAGTACGGCGATCTGGTCGCCTTCCTGTGCTCGGATCGCGCCGCCTACATCACCGGTGCCGTCATCCCCATCGACGGCGGCCTGCTGCGCTCGGTCTGAGGCCCGTGCGACGCCCCCGCCCGCTTGCACTCGCCGCCGCCGCGCTCGGTGCGCTCGGTGCCGTGGTCGCGGCCCTGCTGCCGCTCCAGTCCTCCGCCGACGGCCGCGAGACGGCGCTTGCCGCCGCCGGCGACTCCGGGGTCGCGCTGCTCATCGGCTGCCTGGCGCTCGCCGCCGCCCCGGCGCTGGCACCGGAACCGTCCTTCCGCTGGCTCGTGTGGGTGTGCGGGATCGCCCTCGTGGCGGCCTCGTTCTTCACCGCCGTCGCCGTCCCCTTCATCCCCGCCGGCCTGGCGCTGCTGGCCGCGAGCTGGGCCTTGGACCGCCGCCGCTAGCCCGGGTTGCGGGCGGCGACGAACCACACCGAGGCCGGCCCGACGACGCTGCCGTCCGGGCGCTGCCATTCGGCGAACCGCTCCGCCAGCGCGGCGGCGATCTGCGGCCGCAGGCTCTCCCCGTGCTCGCCGTTGAGGCGGATCAGCTCCGCGCCCGGCCCGAGGGCGAGCATCACGTCGACCGCCTCGTCCACGTCCGCGCCCATGAAGTACTCGAAGTCCCGCCGCCACAGCTCGACGTCCTCGAAGCCCGCCGCCTCGAGGATGCCGGTCAGCGTTTCCGGGTTGCCGAGCGAGAACGGCCCCGGGCCGCAGGTGTCCGCCTCGTACTCCTCGGGCCGCGAGAGGAAGCGCTGCACCACGCGCTCGGTCTCCGCCCAGATCGGGCTCTCCGCCTTGGGCCGCCAGCAGATCTTGCGCAGCACGCCGCCCGGCTTCAGGGCGCCGCGGATCGCCCGCATCGCCGGCACCGGGGCGGCGAAGAACTGCGTGCCCATGCGCGAGTAGGCGTAGTCGTGGACCGGCTCCCAGGTGGCGGTCTGCGCGTCCGCGACCTCGAAGGCGATGTTCTCGATCCCCGCCTCGGCGGCCTCACGGCGCGCGTCGGCGATGAAGTTGGGCGAGGAGTCGGTGCCGAGCGCGAACCCCTCGTCGCCGACCAGCCCGGCAAGGATCCGCGTCGTCTCCCCGAAGCCGCAGCCGATGTCGATGCAGCGCCCGCCGCGCGGCGGCGGGAGGCGCTCGAAGAGCTCGGAGGTGATCTCGTCCAGGGCGCCGACGAAGACGGCCCGGTTGCGCTTCCAGCGCTCGTAGAGGACCGTGTCCCAGGCCCGCACCGCCTCCTCGTTCGCCGGCGCGACCGCCCCGGCCCGCATCCCGTCGCTCATCGGGCCACAGTACCAGCCGGATCCTGCTCCTCGGCACCCTTTGTCGCCCTCTGGGCTACAAACGGCAACTGCGGGACGCTGAGGCAGCCACGGCGGGGCGTCAGGGACGGTGGGGTTGAGCAGCCAGGGCGGGCCGCCAGGGACGGCGTGGTTGAGCTTCGTGTCTCTGTGAGCGACAAACCTCAACCACGGCGCGATGCCCCGAGCGCCGGTCGACCTTCGTCGCCCTGTGGGCTACAAACCGCAACCGCGGCGCCGGGGCCGCCGCCGGGGCGGCCGCCGCGGCGCCGGGGCCGCCGCCGCGACGCGCGCCGCGGCGCCGGCGCTACGCGTCCTCGCCCGGGGCCTCGCGCATCGCGGGGTAGATGATCACGTCGCGCAGCGTCTTGGCGCCGGTCATCAGCATCAGCAGGCGATCGATGCCGAGGCCGCAGCCGCTCGCCGGCGGCATCCCGTATTCGAGCGCCCGCACGAACTCCTCGTCGTGCGGGTGCGGGTCGCTCACCGCCCCCCGCTCCTGGCGTTCGCGCTGTTTGACGAAGCGGCGCCGCTGCTCCACCGGGTCGTTGAGGTCGGTCCCGCCGCCGACGATCTCCATCCCCGCCACGATCCCGTCGAACGCCTCGCAGACCCGCGGGCTCTCCGGGTGCTCCTTCACCAGCGGCCAGATGTCGATCGGCAGGTCGATGATGTACGTCGGCTGGATCAGCTTCGGCTCCACCAGCTTCCCCTGCAGCTTGTCGACGACCCCGGCCCAGTCGTCGGTCTCGTCGACCGCGTCCCCGGCCACCTCGGCCAGTTCGTCGCGGCTCGCCTCGTAGATGTCCAGCCCCGTCTCCCGCAGCAGCTCGTCGCGCAGCCGCACGCGCGGCCAAGGGGCGGCGAAGTCGATCTCCACCCCGTCGCGCACCACCTTCGTGGTCCCCAACACCGTCTCGACCACGCTCGCCACCATCTGCTCGACGAACTCCATGACGCCGTTGTAGTCGGCGCCCCCCACGAACATCTCCAGCATCGTGAACTCGGGGTTGTGCTGGGGCGACATCCCCTCGTTGCGGAAGAACTTGCCGAGCTCGTAGACGTCCTCGTAGCCGCCCACGATCGCCCGCTTCAGGTACAGCTCGGTCGCCGTGCGCAGGTACAGCTCGCGGTCGAGCGCGTTGTGGTGGGTGACGAAGGGGCGCGCCGCCGCGCCGCCCGGAAGCCGCTGCAGGACCGGCGTTTCCAGCTCGATCCAGCCGCGCGAGTTCATGTAGTTGCGGATCTCCCACAGCAGGTCGGAGCGCAGCTTGAACACCCGCCGCGACTCGGCGTTCGCCATCAGGTCCAGCTCGCGCCGGCGGTAGCGCGTCTCCGGGTCGGAGATGCCGTGGAAGAGGTCCGGCGGGTCGCGCAGCGACTTCGCCAGCAGCACGCACTCGCGCACCGCGATCGCGACCTGGCCCCGCTTGGTGACGTGGACGACGCCGTCGACGCCGATCACGTCGCCGATGTCCAGCTCCTCGATCCGCTCGAACGCCTCCGGGCCGACCTTGTCCCGCCGCGCGTAGGCCTGGATCGTCCCGCTGACGTCGCGCACGTCCAGGAACGCCGTCTTGCCGTGGCCGCGCTTGCCGGTCACCCGGCCCATCACCCGGTAGGCCAGCTCCGGGTGCTCGCCCTCGCCCAGCTCGGCCGGGTCGTGGGCGGCGAGGATGTCGGCCGCGTGCGTGCGCCCTTCCCAGGAGTGCGGGTAGGGATCGACGCCCTGCGCGCGCAGCCGCTCGACCTTCGCCCGCCGCTGCTCCTCGGTCGAGCCGCCGCTGCCGCCGCTCGCCGACGCCGGCGCGCCGCTCCCCGTCGGGGCCTCGCTCATCGCCTCCGGCCGTGCGTCATGGGGCGAAGCCGACAGTCACCCGGTCGTCACCTGCATAGTCCTGAAGCGTAGTCGCGTCGCGCAGCAGCTCGCGCATCGCGGGACCGTGGTGGGTGTCGTGCTCCAAAGCCAGCTTCCAGCCGGGGGGCGTTTCGGCGATCAGGCTGCGGATCACCCCGAGGCCGTCCGGGCCGCAGGCGCCGGTGACCGCGATCCGGGGCTCCTTGCGGATCTCCGGCGAGCGCTCGTTGATCGTCGTGTCGGTGACGTAGGGCAGGTTGGCGATCACGAGGTCGACCGCTTCTTCCTTCACCTCGTCGGGCAGCCCTGTGGCGACGCGAACGTCAAGCTCCAGCCCCAGCCGCGCGGCGTTCTCGCGCGCCGCCTCAACCGCTTCCGGCGAAAGGTCCGAGGCGGTGACGCGCAGGTCCGGCCGCTCGTGCAGCAGCGCCAGCGCGATCGCGCCCGAGCCGGTGCCGACCTCGTGCACGCGCGCCCGCTCCGGGAGCCCGACGCCGACCTCGACCAGCAGCTCGGTCTCCTTGCGCGGCCACAGCACCCGCTCGTCGACCGCGATCTCCAGGCCGCGGAACGGCGCCCGGCCGAGGATGTAAGCGAGCGGCTCGCGCTCGACGCGCCGCCGCACCCGCTCCTCGATCGCCGCCAGCGTCTCGGCGTCCAGCTCGCCGGCGCCGTCGCGCACCAGCTCCGCGGGCTCGACCCCGAGCGCGTCGGCGACCAGCGCCTCGGCGTCGGCGCGCGCCTCCTCGACCCCGGCGGCGGCGATCCGCTCCGCCGCGGCCTCGACCGCCGCGCGCACGGTGCGCGGCGGGTCCTCCTGACTCTGCACGTTCACAGCCGCCATCGCCGACGGAGCCTCCCCGGGTCGAACCGCTCAAACTGTCTTGCGCAAGATAGCATCGTTTCCACGGCCTTCCGCGGCCGCCGCCTCAGCCGGCGTCGCGTGCGGCGCCGTCGGCCGCCGCACGGGTGATGGCCCCGTGTCGGCGGACCACGATAGCGATCCAGGCCGCCCCGGCGAGGATCATCGCCACGCTCTGCAGCTGCGGCGCGGTCAGCCCGAGGGCGACGGCGTCGTTGCGGCGCACGAACTCGACCAGGAACCGCTCCGCCCCCGCGTAGACCAGGTACAGCGCGAACAGCATCCCCGGCCGCACCCGGTCGCGCAGCCGCCACAGCAGCCAGGCGCCGAGCGCCATCGCCAGCGTCTCGTAGACCGGGGTCGGGTGGACGCGCTCCTCCGTCGGCACGACGCCGTCCGGGTAGGACATCGCCCACGGCCCGTCCCAGGGCTCGCCGTAGTCGCCGTCGCCGGAGAGCTGGCACCCGATCCGCCCCACCGCGTAGCCGAGCGCCAGCGCCGGGGCCGCCACGTCGAGCAGCGTGAGGCCGAGGAAGCCTCGCCACCAGGCCCAGAGGACCACCGCCAGCGCGCCCCCCAGCACGCCGCCGTACCAGACCAGGCCGGAGCCGGAGAACAGGTTCCCCAGCAGGTCGTCGGAGACCTGGTCGTAGTTCTCGACGATGAAGTACAGGCGCGAGCCGACCACGCCGCCAATCAGCGCCGCGAAGCCCATCTCGTAGGCCCAGTCGCCGGGCTTGCCCAGCTCCTCCAGGCGCCGCCAGACCAGCGCCCCCGCGGCGAGAAACGCGAGCGCGAACATCAGGCCGAAGGTCTGCAGGGTCAGCGGCCCGATCTGGATCTCGGGGTACACGCCTACTCCGCGAGCAGCATCTCCAGCAGCGCCTTCTGGACGTGCAGGCGGTTCTCCGCCTGGTCCCAGACCGCGGAGGCGTCCGAGTACAGGACGTCGGCGGTGATCTCGTCGCCGGGATGCGCGGGCAGGCAGTGCAGGACGATCGCCCCCTCGCGCGCCGCCGCCAGCAGGTCGCGGTCGACGCGGTACGGGGCAAGGTCGGCGCGGCGGCGCCCGGCCTCCGCCTCGTCGCCCATGCTGACCCAGACGTCGGTGTAGATCGCGTCGGCGCCGGAGGCGGCGTCGCGCGGGTCGTCGGTGAGCTTCGCCGCGCGGCCCTCCTCGAGCTGGTAGCCGGGAGGCGCCGCCACCGTCACCTCGACCCCCGCCGGCTCGCCGAGGATCGCCAGCGAGCGGGCGACGTTGTTGCCGTCGCCGACGTAGGCCACGCGCAGGCCCTCGAGGCGGCCGAAGCGCTCGCGCAGGGTGAGCAGGTCGGCGAGCGCCTGGCAGGGGTGGTGCAGCGGGGTGAGGCCGTTGACGACCGGCACGCTCGCCTCGCGCGCCAGCTCGGCGACCGCGTCGTGCGAGCCGGAGCGGATCGCCACCGCGTCGACGTAGCGCGACAGCACGCGCGCGGTGTCGGCGATCGACTCGCCGCGCGAGAGCTGCATCTCGTCGCCGCGCAGCACCACCGGGTGGCCGCCCAGCTCCGCCACCCCGACCTCGAACGAGATCCGCGTCCGCGTCGAGGGGCGTTCGAAGATCAGCGCCACGCTGCGCCCGGCCAGCGCCTCGGCCCCGAGCCGCTCGCGGCGGCCCGCTTTCAGCTCCGCCGCGCGGTCGAGCAGCTTGCCGAGCTCGAAGGCACCGAGCTCCTCACCGGTGATGAAGTCACGCTTCAAGGGGCCGGATACTACGGCGGTGCAGTTCACCGCACTGACCTGGAATGTCTTCCACGGGCGCGATTTCCCGCCCGACCCGGCGCTGCGCACCTGGCGCTCGCGGCTGCTGCGGATCGAGGAGCGCAACGAGACCCACGTCCAGGTCAACCGCGAGCTGCTGCCCGAGTTCTGCGCCCTGCTGCGCGAGGCGGAGTGGGACGTGGCACTGCTGCAGGAGTGCCCGCCGCGCTTCGCCGCGCCGCTGGCGCGCGCCTGCGGCGCCGAGTGGCACCGGGCGCTGACCTCGCGCAACTCGTTCGGGTCCCTGCGGGCGCTGCTGGCGCGCCGGAACCCGGACCTGATGGCCTCCGCCGAGGGCGGCTCCAACCTCACCCTGGTGCGGGTGCCGGGCCGGCTGGGCGGGATCGCCGAGCGGCGCGAGGCGACCATCCACGAGGGCGCGCCGGAGCGGCGAGCAATGGCGTTCACGCGCACCGCCTCCGGCGTCTGCATCGTCAACCTGCACGCGACCGCCCACGAGCCCGAGGCGGCGGCCGCCGACGTGCTGCGCGCCGCGCAGCTGGCACGCCGGTGGGCGGGGGACGCGCCGCTCGTCTTCGGCGGCGACTTCAACCTGCGACCGGGGCGCGACCCGGCGCCTTTCGCCCGCCTGCGCGAGGGCTTCGGGCTCACGGGGGCGACCGCGCCGGGGGCGATCGACCACCTGCTGGCCCGCGGCCTGCAGCGGGTCGGCGAGCCCTTCGCCTGGCCGCCGGAGCGGCGCGAGCTGCCCCACGAAGGCCGCGCGCTGCGCCTCTCCGACCACGCCCCGGTCGAGGCCCGCTTCCGCCGCGCCGAGCCGAGCGCCTAGCCCCGGCGCCCCCGGAGGGCCGCCGCGACGCCGCAATCCCGCTCCCCGCCGCCGCGCATGGAGGACGCACTTTGCGGGGAAGGTGAGATATTCGTCAGCACACCCACCGGGTCACCCCTTTCTCAGAACACGGAGGCGCCTTGCAGATGGCAGAGAAAAAAGCAGCGGCCAAATCGGGCGGCAAAGCGAAAGCCGGCTCGAAAGCGACGGGCAAAGCGAAAGCCAAATCCGAAGCCAAACCGAAAGCGAAAGCCAACAAAGCGACCGCGAGCGCGACGAAAGCGAAAGCGAAGCCGAAAGCGGAGAAAGCCGCGGCGCGCAAATCGACGGCGAGCAAAGCGAAAGCCCCGGCGGGGACGAAAGCCGCCCGCACGGCCGCGACCAGCGCGCTGGAGAAGAGCATCGTCCAGCTGCGCGAAAGCCTCGAACAGAGCCTCACCCTGAGCCGCGACCGCATCCAGGAGGTCGTCGACGACGCGGTCAAGCGCGGCCGCATGACCCGCTCCGACGCCGAGAAGATGCTCAAGGACCTGGTCAAGCGGGGGCGCAAGGAGACCGACGCGCTGCTGAAAGAGCTGGAGCGGCTGGTGCGCCAGGCGCGCAAAGAGGTGAGCGGCAAGACCGAGCCGGTGCGCAAGCAGGCGACCCAGGCCGCGCGGCGGGCGAGGAGGAAGCTCCCCTAGTGGCGTCCTCCGGCAGCGGGCCGGCGGCCCGCGGCGCGCGCCGCGGCGAGCTGCTGGAGGTGGAGATCGAGTCGCTCGCGTTCGGCGGGCGCGGCGTCGCCCGCGTCGAGGGCCGGGTGGTCTTCGTCGCGGGGGCGCTGCCCGGCGACCGCGTGCGGGCGGAAGTGACGAAGGCGAAGCGCAGCTTCGCCGAGGCGCGCGCCGTGGAGCTGCTGCGGGCAGGGGACGAACGGCTCCCGGACCGCTGCGTGCACGGCGGCGAGCCCTGCCCCGGCGCGCCCTGGCAGGGCCTGCCCTACGAGCGACAGCTGGCCGAGAAGCAGGCGCAGGTGGAGGACGCGCTGCGGCGGCTGGGCAAGCTGGACGGCTTCGAGCTGGAGGAGATCGTCCCCGCGGTCGAGCCGTGGCGCTACCGGAACAAACTCGAGTACTCGTTCGGGGAGGTGGCGCCGGGCGGCGACGACGGCCAGGCGCCCGAGCTGGCGCTCGGCTTCCACGCCCGCGGCCGCTGGGACCTGATCGTCGACGTCGACGATTGCCTGCTCGCCTCCGAGGCCGGCAACGCGGCCCGCAACGAGGTGCGCGAATGGGCCCGCGCCGAGGGCGTCCCCGCCTACGACGCGCGCGAGCGCCGCGGCGTGCTGCGCAACCTCGTCGTCCGCGAGGGGCGGCGCACGGGGCAGATCCAGACCCGGCTGGTGACCTCGCCGGCGCGCTTTCCCCGCCCCCCGGTCGACCTCCACACCCAGATCGAGGGCGACTCCGGCGGCACCGACGGGCCGACCGGGGTGCTCGGCGCCGAGCGCCTGCGCGAGCGCCTCTGCGGGCTGGAGCTCGAGATGTCCCACGGCGCCTTTTTCCAGACCAACACCGAGATGGCCGAGCGGCTGTACGCGGTGGCGGCCGAGTACGCGGCGCTCGAGGGCCGCGAGCGCCTCTTCGACCTCTACTGCGGGATCGGCACGATCGGCCTCACGATGGCCCGGCAGGCGGGCGAGGTCTGGGGGCTGGAGATCGTCCCCGAGGCGATCGCCGACGCGGAGCGCAACGCGCGCGCCAACGGGATCGAGAACGCCCGCTTCATGGCCGCCGACGCGCGGCTCGGAGTGCGGCCGCTGCTGGAGCGGGCGGGGCGCCCGGACGTGGTCGTCGTCGACCCCCCGCGGGCCGGGTTGTCGAAAAAAGTGGTGCGCCGGGTACTGGAGTGCGGGGCGCCGCGCATCGTCTATGTGTCCTGCAACCCCACCACGCTGGCGCCCAACGCCGCCCTTTTGGTCGAAGCCGGCTATACATTGCGCCGCGTGAGGCCCGTCGACATGTTCCCGCAAACCCCCCACATCGAGTGCGTCGCGCTGCTGGAGAAGGACGGGGCCGCGTCCGTCGCCCCCGGCGGCGAGGCGGGCGAGGAGCAGGGTTGAGGTCGCGCGGCTTCGGCATCGCGGCGGGCTTGGACCCCCGGGTGGCACGGCCGCTGGCGGCGCGCTGCGAAGAGCTCGGCTACGCCTCGGTGTGGTCCAACGACCACCCGGGGGCCAAGGGCCTGGAGACGCTGGCCGAGTTCGCGGCCGCGGCGCCGCGGATCGAGCTCGGCGTCGCCGTGATTGCGATCGACCGCACGCCGCCGGAGGAGATCGCCGCCGACGTCGAGCGGCTGGGCCTGGACCCGGCGCGGCTGTGGCTCGGAGTCGGCGCGGGCATGCAACCGAAGCCGCTGACGCGGATGCGGGAAGCGCTGCCGCGGCTGCGCGAGCGGCTGCCCGGGGTGAAACTGATCCTCGCCGCGATGGGGCCGAAGATGTGCGAACTGGCCGGGGCGGAGTTCGACGGTGCCTTCTTCAACTGGATGACGCCCGAGTTCGCCGCCGAGGCGCGGCGGCGCGTCGAGGCCGGCGCCGCGGTCGCCGGGCGGGCGACGCCGCCGGTGTTCGGCTACGTCCGCACCGCGGTCGGCGAGGACGCGGCGCGCCGGCTCGCCAAAGAGGAAGCCTTCTACCGCGACCTGCACGACGGCTACCGGCGCCACTTCCGCCGCCTCGGCGAGCCGGAGGGGACGGTCGGCATCGCCGCCGCCGACGCCGAGGAGGCGCAGGCGGCGCTGGCCCGCTACACAGCCCTGGACACGATCGTCGTCCGCGGCTTGGCGAGCGCCAAGGTGGAGACGATGGCCGCGGTCGCCGAGGCCGCACGCCCCCCGGCGCGGCGCTAGCATCACGCGCCGCTTATTTCCTCAGACCAGCGCCACATAGACCGGCCCCTGGCCCGCTACATCGGCACGACGATCTTCGTCAGCCGCTGGCTGCAGGCGCCGCTGTACCTGGGCCTGATCGTCGCCCAGGGCGTCTACGTGTGGCGCTTCATGAAGGAGCTGAAGCACCTCGTCTTCGACGTCGGCTCGCTGAGCGAGAACGAGGTGATGCTGCTCGTCCTCGGCCTGGTCGACGTGGTGATGATCGCCAACCTGCTGATCATGGTGATCATCGGCGGCTACGAGACCTTCGTCTCCCGGATCCAGATCCGCGACCACCCCGACCAGCCGGAGTGGCTGTCGCACGTCAACGCCAACGTGCTGAAGGTGAAGCTGGCGATGGCGATCGTCGGCATCTCCTCGATCCACCTGCTGAAGACCTTCATCGACGCGGGGAAGATCGACTCCAAGACGATGCTCTGGCAGACGCTGATCCACCTCGCCTTCGTCGTCTCCGCGATCGCCCTCGCCGCCATCGACCGCTTCCTCTCCCCCAAGAGCACCGCCCAGATGGCCGCCGAAGCGCGCGAGCGCGAGCGCCTCGCCGCCGCAGCCGGCGTCGGCGCCACCGGGCCCGAGCGCGCGGAGCCGTCCTCCGGCGACGGTCGCCAGGACCCCCCGACCGCCCCCGGCCGCCCCGCTCCCGCCACGAGCTGACCGGCCCGGCGACCACGCAAACCGCCCCGGTTGCCGGAGCGCCGAGGGCTGCGGGTCAGTAGGGCGGGAGCTCGTCGTACCAGGCGCCGAGGGCCTTGAAGGCGCGCCAGAAGCGCAGCTTGGCGCCTTCCTCGTCCAGCGAGTCGTCGATGTCCGGCGTGTAGAGGGCGTCGACGCTGGGGGTGAAGGCCTGGATCTCCCCCTCGCGCGGCTCGATCGGGCGCGAGAGCGGCACGTGGAGGCCGTTGACGATGCGCAGCGCCGGCTCGCCCATCACGACGACGATCTTCGGCTGCACGATCGCCAGCTCCTCCGCCAGCCGCGCGACGCACTCGCCCGGCGCCAGGTCCGGCTCGGCGATCGGGCACTTCACGCAGAGCGTGCCGTAGACGACGATCGGGTCGATCCCGAGCCGTTTGAAGCTCTTCATCAGCGCGTTGCCGGCGCGCCCGTAGAACGCCACCCCCTCCTCGACCTCGGAGGCCATCGGGGCGTGCTTGATCATGAAGATGTCCGCCTGCGGGTGGCCCGACCCCAGCACCGGCATCAGCTGCCCGCGCGGACAGTGGGGGCAGTCCTGCAGTTCGCGCCCGAGCTGGTTCAGCTCCCGGATCGCCCGCTCGAGGTACTTCTCGCGGATCTCGTCGTCGGTGCTTCGCATCTGCGCCGACTTCTTTGACGGGCCGCTCGGGTGTCCTTTACGCGAGCGGCCGTGCATCAGCTCTTGCTCACAGCACCCGCCGCCGCGGCCTCCCGCCGCGCGCCGGCTTGGGGTTGCGCACGCGCCGTTTCGCCGCCTTCGGGCGCCCCGTCGTCTGCAGGAGCTTCAGCGTCTGCACGTAGATCAGGTTCTTGTGCTTGCGGGTGATGTCGGCGTCCCGCATCGCCTCGAGGAACTCGGCCGGCCCCTCGAAGTCGTGGATCCGCACCCGCACGCTTCCCAGCCCCTGGGCGACGTGGCTGTCGGACCCCGCCCCGGGCACGATCCGGTACTTGCGCGCGAACCGCTCCGCCTCTTCGTTGAACGAGGTCAGCGCCACGCGCGGGTTGAAGACCTCGAGGATGTCGATCTCCTCGACGATGTCCAGCAGGTGCTCGTAGTCGGGCACCGAGTGGAAGCGGTCGAAGGGGTGCGGGACGTAGACCAGCCCGCCCTGGCGACGGATCTCGGCGATCGTCTCCTGCATCGTCATCCCCTTGGGGATCTTCTCCTCGATGAAGAGGCCGATCACCTCGCCCTGTTCGGCGGTCTTCACCTCCTCGCCGACGATCACCTTGATGTCCCCCGTCCGCTCGGCGATCCGCCGCGCCTCCAGCGCCCCGGAGATCTCGTTGTGGTCGGTGATCGCGATCGCGCCCAGGCCGCGGTCGCGCGCCGTCTCCAGCAGCACCTCGACCGGGGTCGCGCAGTCCGGCGAGTGGTCGGTGTGCATGTGCAGGTCGACCTCGATCAGCGGCCGGGAGGAGATCCGCGCCCGCAGCTCCGGGTCGCCGTCGACCGGGTGGCGTCGCGCCAGCAGCCGCCGGTAGATCGCCTCGAAGCGCTCGGCGACCGCCCCCCAGTACGCGTCTCCCGCGGGCGGCTCAACCAGCTCGTAGTGGCCGCGGAAGTAGCGCTCCAGCAGCCGCGCGGTTGCCTCGCTGGTCGCGGTGCGGGCGTCGATGCGGCCGAAGAAGATCTCGACCAGCGGCCGCGCCACCTGGGTCGAGAGCACCCGCTCCTGCGGGGCGTGGAAGGTGGCGACGTTGAGCGAGGCGGAGTGGCGCAGCGCCGCCGAGGAGACGCTCGGCGCGAACGGCTCGTGGACGTGGACGATGTCCGGCTGCCGCGCGGCGAGCACCTGCTTGACGCGGTCGCCGCTGCCGATCCGCACCACCTCGTGGCCGCGCCGCTGCAGCTCGGCGCTGAGCGCGCCCACGAACGCCCCGACCGCCCCGTCCGCGCCCCGCCGGGTGGGGGCGACCTGGGCGATGGTCAGGGGCGCGTCGGGCACGGCGAGGGCAAGGATAGGCGCGCGGCCCGCCGCCGGGCGGCAGGCCGCGGCGGCCGCTCAGGCCTGGTTCGCGGGCGCCGTCGGCTCGACCTTCGGCGCCACCTTGCGGCGCGCGTTCTCGGCGATGAACTGCTCCGTCAGTTCGCGCGCTTCGTGGTCCGGCCGCTGGGTGTGCGGCGACTTCATCAGGTAGCTGGACGGCCCGTCGAGCTGGCCGCCGATGCCGTTGTTGAGCGCCAGCTTGATGATCCGCACGGCGTCGATCACGACCCCGGCCGAGTTCGGCGAGTCCCAGACCTCCAGCTTCAGCTCGACGTTGAGCGGCACGTCGCCGAAGGCGCGGCCCTCGAGCCGGATGTGGGCCCACTTGCGGTCGGTGAGCCAGGCGACGTAGTCGGACGGGCCGACGTGGACGTCTTCCTCGGGCAGCTCGTGGCCCATGATCGAGGTGACGGCATTGGTCTTCGAGATCTTCTTCGAGTCCAGCCGCTCACGCTCGAGCATGTTGTAGAAGTCCATGTTCCCGCCCACGTTGAGCTGCGAGGTGCGCTCCAGGCGCACGCCGCGGTCATGGAAGAGGCGGGCGAGCTGGCGGTGGACGATCGTCGCCCCGACCTGGGACTTGATGTCGTCGCCGATGATCGGCAGCCCCGCCTCGGCGAAGCGCTTGTCCCAGTACTCCTCGCGGGCGATGAAGACCGGCAGGCAGTTGACGAAGCCGACGCCGGCCGCGAGCGCCTGTTCCACGTACCACTTGGTCGCCTCCTCCGAGCCGACCGGCAGGTAGCAGACCAGGACGTCGGCGCGCGTCTCTTTGAGGATGCCGAGGACATCCGCCGTTTCGCCCTCCGCCTTGC
>Ga0207864_1003098_pt1 | contig 14476 bp, 11 predicted proteins | sample HigsolmetaAR202D_FD_184834 | JGI IMG/M metagenome (GOLD analysis project Ga0207864, IMG submission 184834) | Ionic liquid and high solid enriched microbial communities from the Joint BioEnergy Institute, USA - AR20-2-D (SPAdes) (version 2) ...
GGGGCCGGCCCGCCGTCGTTTTTGCCGCGAGTCGACTCCCGGCCGACGGAAGGAACGGATAGTGCAAAGGTGGTCCCGGGACCGCGACCGGAGGAGCGACGGATGGCACGGGAGATCAGGATCGAGCGAGTGGGCGGGCGGCCCGATTCGGAGCACGCGCCCGCGGTGGAGCCGGCGACCACGGAAGAGGCCCGTCGGGCGATCGAGGAGACGCGGGGTCGCATCTCCGCCACGTTGGACGAGATCGAGGATCGGATCGGTGAGGCCCGGGAGAACATCCGCGAGAAGATGGACGTGGCGCGTCCCATCCGGACTCGGATGCGGCGGAACCCGCTCCCGGGGATCGGGATCGCGTTCGGCGCCGGCATCCTCCTCGGCTTGCTGACGGGCGGCGGGAAGAAGGGGGAGCGGCACGAGATGCTGGGCGAGGACGAGCGGGAAGCGCTCCGGCGGTGGCGCGCGGAGCGTCGCGATCGTTTGCGCGAGCGGAGCCGGCGCGGCCGGGGCGAGTCGGGCGGACCGTCGTTGGCTCGGCAGATCGGCGGCGCCGTGGCGAGCGCGGTGATCGCCGGGTTGATGACGCGGGCCAAGCGCAAGATCACCGGCGAGGGCACGGGCGACGCGGGTGAGCGCCACGTCGCCTCTACCTCTTACTAGGCCGGCTCGCGTGCACCCGTACGGGGCGGCCCGGCGGCGTCAGCCGGTGTGGACGATGATCGCTCCGTGGGTGTGACCGGCGCCGAAGCGCTGGGTCGCCTCGGCGGGGTTGAGGTACTCGAGGAGCGTCACCTCCGCGGCCGGGATCTGGCGCAGCTCGCCGATCCCGCCCAGGTAGGCGCTGTTCAGGTACACTTTGATCGACGGGGTCCCCTCGTCCGTGATCACGATGTCCAGGCCGGACACTTGGCCCCGGGGCGTCTCTCGCATGCTGTGCGTCCCCCGCGTGATGAGCCAGTCCGGCCTGAGCGCCATGATCACGGAGTAGGCGTCGGCCTGGCCGGACTGCCGGATCTCTGCCGTGGTGATCAGATTGCGACCCGTCGGCGGCAGGCCGCGCACGCCGGTGCCGGGTCCCCGGGACACGCTGGAGACCGCGAAGCCGGACACGGATCCGACGACTGCGCCGCCGGCCGCCCATGCGGCGCGGTCGATGTCGCTGCGGTCCCAATCGCTCTCGAGGACCTGGGAGACGAAGTACCCGACCCAGGCGCCGACGACTGCGCCGCCCACGACGTGCAGGAGCGATCCTCTACCGCCGAACAGGGCACGCATGGTCGTCGACCGCTCGGACGACGCCGCCGGCTCGAGTGCGCCGAGCCGTACGCCGGGGATCGCGCGCACGTCCGTGCCGAGCCGGAGCTCGGGCTGCGCCAAGCCGGGTGCGACCGGGCCGGGACGCAGCGCGGGGTGCACCGCCTGCTGCGCGGCTGCGACGGGCGCAGACGTCACCAGGAAGAGAATAGCGACCAGGGTAGGGCGCATCGCTCACCTCCCGGGGTGGCAAGGGTCGTGTCCGCTTCGATGCGGCAGGCCTCGTGCCGCGTAGCCGCGGTGGCACCGGCCTGCCTATCGGCGGTATCCGACTACTATCAAGATATGACCGTCGGAATTTGTGACAAGCCGACACCGACCGGCTCCGTCACCGGCGCAGCGTGGCGACGACCCAGCGGTCCTCCGTTGGTATACGGGCCGTCTCGCGACACCCATGCATCCCCGTGCCGCTGGGTCCCCGGCATGGTCGCGGATGCCGGTCTGGGCCGCGACCTGTTCACGGAAGTCTGGCTCCCGGCCGGGCCGGTCTGGGTGCAGGTGTCGCCGAGGGCGCCCAGGCGCGCGCGAGTGAGCCTCGTGGACCTGGGGGCTTGGTCTGGGCGACCAGTAGGCCCGAGTTGAGGTTCGACCTCGGTCGCTCTTTGTCCAACGGAGCTCCCGTGTTCGTCGCCGACGAGCATCGAATCAGGATGGGATCGGATTACGTCGGCGGCTTTGCATGGGGGCGTTTCGTCGTGCTCGGGGAACCGGGGCGCGACATCGACGCCATACAGCGTCACGAGAACACGCACGTGCTCCAGCACGACTTCATCCTGCAGACCATGAGCAGGCCCCTGGAGCGCGGGGTATGGCGGAGGGTCACCACGCGAGACATTCCCCTGGATCTCGACCTCGCCTTGGCCTTCCCCTGGCTGGCGCTGGGGACGGTGATGCAAGGAGAGGCGGAGGTGTTCCAGTCGCGATGAACAAGACGTTCTGGTTGGCCCTTTCGATCGCGGGCCTCGTCGCATGCGACATCGTTTTCGTCGCCGTCGAGACGGCCGTGGCCGTCGACACGCTCGTCCCGCGCGTGGAGCTGGAGATCCGGACGGACGAGGTGCTGGTCGTACCCCTCGCGTTCCTGGCGCGCAACGGGGCCGGGACCCGGCGCGGGAACGGCGATCTCGAGATCCCGGTGGTCTACGGCGGCGCCCCGGGCGATTCCGCCTCGTGGTGGAGCGCTCAGCTGGTCGATTCGACCGGGAGAACGTTGATCATGCTCGGGTCTCTGGGGACCAGATTGCCTTATCCGCTGGTGATCGACAGCGCCCTCGTTCTTCCGACGGCCGTCGCCGCACTGGTGGCTGCGAGTCGATCCGAAGAGATCGAAGGGGCGTCACTCGAGCTCCGAACCCAAGCCCAAAGCATTGTCCGGGTTCCGACCGAGCCGGAGCCGTGAAGTTCGTCGGGCGGACGGGCTCGATCGTCACGGGCTCCGTTTCGCTCCGTCGTCGCAGCTCAGGTCCGGCAGCGGCACGCGTTCGACGAAGAACACGCCGTCGTAATCGCGGTAGGTCGTGAAGGCGTAGCCGTGCGCGATCTCCACGACCGCAGCACCATGCCGGTCGAGTGGCATGGGCGTGCCCGCGGGCCTCGGGAGCCGGATCACGTCGTCGATCGCGCCTCTTTCGACATCGATCACGACCAGCACCATCGACGTCCCGTCGTGCCAGTCGCTCGGAGAAAAGCCGCTGGCGAAGAGGCAGTTGGCGTAACCGAACAGGGCGGTCACGGTGGGGGCGTAGCGCGCGAACGGATTGTTCCGGGCGTCTTCGCGCATACCTTCCTCGATGCCCTTCGCGCTCGCGGTTTCAAGGAGGTTTCGGGACCAGCTCGAGTTCAGGGCCTGATGGGCGTTGAGCCACTTTGCGCCGTGGATCCGGTCGTCGAAGGTGATCTCGGTGCGTTCACCGGGTAGCCGGACGACGAGGTCGGGAGCGCCCGCGAACCACCGCACGGAGATGCTGCTCGAATCTCCGTGGCCGACGGCGTACCACCCGTCGCCGATCGTCCAAACCGGGCGGCCGGAGTACAACGGCTGGGCGTAGAGCGGATATCCTCCCGGCACCGGGGCGGGCAGCCACGCCTCCGTCGCCGTTCCGGACACCGTCGCGAGAGTGTCCCGGACCGTCGCGTCCAGGCCGTACCGAATGAGATGGGCGGGCGGTGACGGAAAGCTCCTGGGATTGCGAATATCCAGGCTGTCCAGCTCGTTGAACTGGATGAGGTGGACGAACCCGCTGTCGCCGAGGGCGACGAGTCTGCGCGTCACGTCTTCCGGCCCGCGCTGATCCCGCGGGCCGTAGACGCGCGTGGTCGGTTGCCGATAAGCAAGCCGGTGCCAGCCCCCGGGCACCGCCGCGCCGCTCGTCGCGACCACCTTGCCGGTTGTGTCGAACACGGTGAACGTCCGGCTCGGCGAGTCCTGCCACGCCACGAGCACCCCGCCCACGGCCTCGAGCGCCCAGGGGGCCTTGAATTCGCCTGGACCGTCGCCTTCCCGCCCGATGCGGCGAACCGGGGAGCCGGCGGCGTCGAACAGCAGGATCTGCTTCTCCATGCGGTCGAACACCGCGAACCGGCCGTCCGGCAGGACCGCCACGTCGGCCACGGACCCGAACCACAGGTCTTCGCCGCCGCCGATCCGGAGGTCCGATCGCAGCGTCTTCGCCTTCACCCGGCCGGCCGCGACCTCGACGAGCGAGTGCGACAACGTGAGAACGCGTGTGCCGTGAACCTCCTCCACCATCCCGGTCAGCTCCCCGCCCCGGCGTGGCTCGCCAGAGCCGCAGCCCGCAAAGACGCCGATCGCAAGGAGCCCTATCGCGCCGTGCTTTCTCATCGGCTTCGTTTCTTCGAGTGCGTATTGGGTGACGTTCGGAAAGTAGGGGCAGGGTACAGAGTCGTCGCCCCCTGTACCCTGCCCCCAGTGAATTACGCCGGTTCCGTCGCAGCCACGGCCGCCGACCGGACGATTCCGGCGATCAGAACGGTAATGCATTGTAGCAGGCGTGTACAAAAACGTGTTCAGCTATTGCTGAGAAGCATTACCGGATCTGGCGTCGGGCACTACAGACAAAAACGACGTTTTGGCGGAGCCGCTCCGCCCATCCGGCACACACCGCTGTTTCGATAACCGCAAGAGCGGGCGCCCCCGGTGATCCGCACCTAACCCGCCACGGCCTCGGCGCCCACCGTCGCAGCGAGAGTGCCGAATAAGGCCGTCCACATGTCCAACACTTCATCGCTGAGCTTCTCGGGGCCACGGGTGAGCAGTGCCTGCTTGATGCGGCGGGCAAGGTCGACCTTCCATCCGGTGGTCAGTTCGACCCCTTGCTCTGCTGCCCACGCCTCGATCTGCGGGACGATGGGACGACCGGAGACAACGACGTCCGAGAACGCTGTGTCAGGCTCGCGGTACAGCCGGTCAATTTCTCGTGCGACCAACTCCTGGGGGATCAGATCTTCGATCTCGGCACCCTCCATACCGATGATCGTCCCGACATCTAGAACCCTGCTCTCCAGGCCTCGGTAAAGGCCACTCTTCAGCGCCTGGGCGAACTGTAGCCCCGCTTCGTCCCCATCAACGAGCACCGGAGGAAGCTCGCCCTCGCGGCTGCCGAGCACGCTTGCGACAGCTTTCACTCCCTTTACACCTCCCGCTGGCGGGAACACCAGCTCTCTGCCCGGCCGGAGTTTTCCGGCCGCCACCAGAAGGGTCTTCATTCCGCTCAGGTAGATCTGGTCGCTCGCCCCCTCCACAATCACGGGGCTACAGCCGAGGAGCATGCTCTCTGCCACACTTATCCCGAGCGCCGCGTGAACGGCGTAGCTGGATCCATGCTGGTGTGGATCGGCTGGGCCGCCTCGAAGGTCGGAGGTCGCCTTCGTCGTCCCATCCTCCCCCACGTAGACCTTCCTGGCACGGTCAAGGTGGTCGGCGTCGATCATGAAGGGGGAATGTGTCGTGTAGATGAGCTGATTCGTCTCTGCCAGTCCCTCAAAGAAGGCGGACAGGTCTCTCTGTGCCAGGGGGTGCAGAGAGAGCCCCGGTTCATCCAGCAAGAGGATCGCACCTGCGTGCGCATCCTTGCTCTCGACCAAGAAGACAAGGTAGAAGCTCAGAAACCACTGAAGCCCTGTACTGCGTCCTTCGAGTTCGATCTCCTCAGGTCGCTTATCGTCGGAAACCCAGATCCTGAAGTGCTTCCCGTCCGCCTCGAATCGGAAGCGGTACTCCCCCTGCTTCCACCAATCGCGGAACCTCTGTGTAAGCGCCGTCGAGGCCGACTGCAGTAGAATGCTGCGCTGCTTTTTCTTCTCGGCGATCTCCTCGATCTCCTGTGCGGTAGGCTGCCGGTTCTGGCGGGTATCCTCAAAGTCCCGACCTAGCTCCAGGATCTCGGTAGGGCTCAACTTCACGAACTCGAACAGAACCTTCAGGGTCCGCGCTTTCGCCTGGTCCTTCACGCCGAGGTCGGTACGCTTTAGGTTTTCGATAACATGCGGTAGGTAGATCTCAGAATCTAGGTTGCCGTAGTTGGAGTAGTACACGAACTTCGGCAGGTGCTCCTCGACGAGATCCGCTATGCCCTCGACCTGCTGCGGAGCGGGCTTTGACAGATCCGCCACTAGGCCGTCGAGGGCTTCGAGGACCTGTCTGAAGCGCGGTACGATCACGCTCGTCTTCGCCGGTTCCTCCGGAAGGGCGGCGGCCAGAGCCCGACGGATCTGCTCTAGGACCTCGCGAGAAACGATGTCGCCCGTCAGGCGACCGGCCGCCCGCATCAAAGCGTCCTGCAAAGCTCCGTGCAGTTCCGCCTCGCTCTTCAACGGCGTAGCAGACCGCAGATCGGTTCGCGCCGTTTCAAGAAGGGTGCGAACCGGCCCCGCGTCCGTCGCACGCGCCGGCGCCGCCTTGGGGAAGTCAATGATTCGAGTGCCATCGAACCGCCGCTTCACTGAGATCTCCTCAAAGGAGTCTGCTGAAGCACCCGTACGCTCGACCAACTCGGCAACCAGTTCCTGAGTTGGTGCGAACACAGCCTCAATGAAAACGGGTTGAGGTTTCTTGCCACGGAACTCGTTGAACAGCTTTCGCGGGTAGTCAGCCGTCGTATCGATTTCTCCTTCCTTAGCGGGATTCAGCTTCCAGAGCGGCACCAGTAGGTTGGTCTTGCCTGACTCATTCGTGCCGATCAGAGCCGTGACATCGTCCGCTTCGATCCAGCCGCTGTCCTCAACCGATCGGAAATTCGTAACCCGGAACCGAAGCAGTCGCATGATACCCTCTCCTCCTGTGGAGCCGTGCTGAACGTAGTAATTCTATGCTACACAAGTTAGTGATTGGCGCCGACAGTGGTCAGGTGAAACGGCGCATCTCCACTGAACGCTCTGAAGTCAGGGAGAAACCTGCAGTTCGGCGGCTCAATGTGGTGCACCTGCGTCAAGAGCCGGCCTGTGATGGGTGGTTGGCACTGAACCGGGTCATACCGCCAAGAGGTCGATTCGGAAGTCTTCCCGCCGCCGCTGGCCAGATGGGTCGTCCCACGCGACCACGACCTCAAACTCCGTGGGAGAGCCCATGGTTGGGGCGGCCATGAGAGAGACGGATTCCCGGGGCCGGAGCTTCGGCACGGGGAACTTCCGTTCTGCCTCACCGGAGATGAGGACGTCTTCGTCACCGTCATTCAGCGGCTTGAAGGCGTCCAACGTGACGTTTCTGGCCTCTCCCTCTCCCTCGTTCGTGAAGTCGATCCACAGTGTACCGCGTTGCCTGTGCGGCCTGACGGTTGCGCGGACGAAGGCGGCGGGCAGTGGATCGGCCGGTCTCGATCCGGATTGATTCTCTTCGAGTTGCGGGAGCGGCTCCTCACCGAGAACCTCCGCGATGATATCATCAAGTGCCAGGACGTAGTGTGCCAGCTGGACTGCGGTGGATTCGACGATCATGTTGGCCACGGCCCCGATCAGCGGATTGCCGGAGATACCTTCCCACCTCTTCCGGAGCTCGGCGTCGTCATCGTGAAAGACCGAGCCATACAGCCACGCCTCGAAGATGGCCTCATGGCCCATCCCGTCAATCTCGATCTCCTTGCTCCTCAGGACGGCCAGGTAGCTGTCTCGCAGACGCTTGAGGTGCGGCCGACGCTCCTCACACCATTTCGACAGGATGTTTAGCGATCTGAGGAAGTTCGCGCCATCGTTCTGTGCGTAGGTGCGACGGAGAGCAATCATGAACGAACGGAACCGCTCGCTGTCGTGGCCGCGCCGAGAGATGGAGACAGGTTCGCCGGTGCGGGCCGAGATGGAGACACCGATATCCCCGCCCGCCCGGATGACGGTCGAGTTGAAGATCTCGGCTGCGGCGCGACGAAGCGCATGCAGGTGGGATAACTCCTCCGGCTCGAAAGCCGGTACCTGTGCGTTGGTCATCCTCCTCCTCCGGCAGCATCGAACAGCGAAGGGTCGCGATCAGCGGGTGGCTCTTCCGGCATCCGCGTCCGATCCCGCTCCCGCCGTTGTTGCTCGGCGACAAGCGGCTTCAGGTCTGCTTGGACGCGCTGGAGAGTCCCCAGAACCACGGCCAGATCGTACGCGGCAAGGACTCCCTCAACGGGTCTCCCTGGCCGCCCGTGGTGTCCCAGGAACTTCTGCATGGCCCAGACGGCGCGGCGAATGGTCTGCTCCGTCTCCTTCTCCAAATCACCGTCCGTCAGCACTTCCAAGGTATCGTCTTCTCTGGTCAGCACCAGATCTTCTGTAACCGCCTCACCGGCTTCTCGAAGGCGGTCAGCGATCTCTTGGATCTCCGGGTCGCTCTTGTAGAAGAGCGTGCGGCTGCACGGGACGAACTCTGCGGCGGCATCGATTGTGGCGGGGTAGCGCTCCGGGTCCTGCTGATGCAGGGCGAGGTACTCCTCGGTGCGCTCTAGAAGCAGGGATTTCTTGCTCGGGCGCGGCATCAAGCGACCTCCGGCAGGCGCTGACGCAGATGGCGCACGAGGCCCGTGTGCCTCGCTTGGCCATCTTGATCCGCCTCTCGCAGGCGCGAGCGGGCCACGTCATCAGTGATCATGATGAAACGCTCACGTGCTCTAGTGATTGCGGTGTAGAGGATGGGGCGCGAGAGCATGGCTCCGTGTGTGCGGGTGAAGAGGCCCAGGACGTTGGGGAACTCGCTCCCTTGAGCCCGATGCACGGTGGTGGCCCACCCGAGTTCGAGGTTGTACCGACGGAATCCCTCGACGACGATCTCACGGCCGTCGCCCCAGCCAACCAGAACCCGATCGGGCCCAACCGCGCGCACCACACCTTGTTCGCCGTTGAAGACACCGGACTCGCCGAGGGTGTAGTCGTTGCGCATTTGGAATACCCTGTCGCCCACGCGCACACGGGCTCCGCCGCCGATCCGGGGACCCGGACGTCCGTGGGGGTTCAGCTTGCCCTGGAGGAGGACGTTCAGCTTCTCGACGCCCAGCGGGCCGCGCTTGAGTGGTGAGAGCACCTGAAGGTCCGTGGCGGGTGCAACGCCCTCACTTTGGATTAGCCAGTCGAGGGCGTCCATGAGGCGATTGAGAGCGCGAGCCACCTGACCCTCGTTCGTCGGGGCGGAAACGTCCACGATCAAGAAGCTGTGCCGGTCACTGACCAGCTCGGCGCCCGCCAGCGCTCGGTGGGCGTTGGCGATGATCGAGCTGCCCTCAGCCTGTCTAAAGACCTCGGTCAGACGCGCGGATGGTATCGTGCGCGAGAACAGCAAATCGCGAAGGATGGCGCCGTGATCGACGCTCGGGAGCTGTTCCACATCCCCGACGAGGAGGAGCTGCGTTGTCGGACGCAGACTCGATAGTAGCCAACTGAAGACCTCGAGGGAGCACATAGAGGTCTCCTCGATGACGAGAGCGTCAGCCTCCACCGGGGTTGCCCGCGGCGAACCCGGCGGGCCTCCGATCATCCGGTGGATTGTTTCAGCCAGACCCCCGACGACTTCATTCGCACGCGCCGCGGCTTTGCCCGTGGGTGCGGCGACGCGCACCGTTTTCCCGAGGCTACGGAGGCACTCCACGTACGCTCTGAGCGTGCTCGTCTTCCCTGTTCCGGGACCTCCCGTGAGGATGAAACAGCCGGACACGAGGGCTCTCCGGACCGCCGCCTCCTGGGCTGACGAGAGGCCGGCTCGCGCCAGCACGTCGTCCACCTTTGACTCCTCCCGAGTCGTCATCCGGAGGCTCGCCATCAAGTGCCGGCGGAGCCGGCTGGCTATCGTCCACTCGGCCTCGAGCGAAGCAGGTAGATAGCTTCGCTCGCCATCCTCCACGATTTCCGCGGCATCCAAAGCGAGCGTTACCGCAGGTTCAGCATGGTCGGCCCCTACGAGTTCGCTGACGAACTCGGCGAGTTCTTCGACCGGAAGAGCGGAATGCCCGTTCGCCTGAGCCCTCTCCATGGCATGAACAGCGGCGGCGCGTAGCCGTTCCGGATGATCAGGCGCGAATCCCAGCTTCCGCGCGAGTGCGTCCGCCCGTTCCCAGCCGAGGCCAGGCACGTCCATAAGGCGGTACGGGTGCTCGTTGAGGATGAGATCCGCCAATTCGGGCGAGCGGAAGAAGCTCACGATCCGTCGGGCGGTCTTGTACGTCACACCTGCCGACGTGAGCGACGTGGCAATGTCGATGGCCGCTTCATCGGCTTCTTCCGTTCGCATCCAACGCCGCCATGCCTCGACTAGCTGTCGCCCGACAAGGCCAGGGAAGATACTCTCCAACCGTACCGGATCCGCCTTCAGCACGTCGATCGCGGAGGTGCCGAGTACGCTCAAGATGCGCTGAGCGCGTGTGGCACCTAGACCGGTGATATTCGCCGCCAAGAACCGCTTCAACCCATCCGGCGAGGTGGGTGGACGGACCCGGTGGCACTCTAGCACTCGAAGCTGCTCCCCGTGCTGAGGGTGGACCTCCATCGTCCCCGACACCTCCACTTCTGACCCAAGGGGAAGGGTCCGTAGGGCGGGTGCAACGAAGCGCCGCCGAGAGCCGTCTTGTAGGACGAGCATCCCCGCCTGCCATGCCACACCTTCGGACACAGTCCGGTGCGCGATTGAAGCGATTTCCGCGCAGAGGTGGCGAACCACAGTCGATGCAACCATGGACATCAGCGCTTTCGGCCAGCCCGGGAGACGCTTCGGTCCGGGGGTACGAGAGGCCTGTAGAGCTCATCTGGGTCGAAGCCAAGGCGGCGTGCGTTGCCCTCCATGAGCATCACCCGCGCAAGCAGGGTGTCGTACTTCGTTTGCCACTCTTGGATCTGCGCATCCTTCGCGTCGAGCTTCTCCGCGTAGAAGTCTTCCTCCTGTTGGCGCGCCGACTTCTGTTGTCGCTCCTGAATCGTCTGCGCCTTTTTGATCTCGTCCTCGGCCCAGCGCTTGATTGTGCGCCAATCGATGCCGGTCTCCTCGGCGAGGGCGGCGTAGGTGATCGGCATCTCCTCGGGTGACCTCACTTCCGCGCGACGGAGATACGGTCGAATCTTGGTCAGCACCTCGCTTTTTTTCGTGGGGCGACTCATTCGGCCTCCAGCGGCTGAAAGCGTGACTTCTCATCGGCGAATGGCTGGACGAAGGGCGTGCCGTCCGACGGATTGGCGGCAAGCGTGCGTTCAGCGTTGCGAATCACCGTCTCATTTTCGGCAATCCAGGACTCGCTGATCGCCTCACCGGTTTCGGCCGCCTGACGTTTCTCCTCCTCCAGCACTCGCTTCGTCCGGACCGTGAGCTGCACCAGCTGTTGCCGCTGGAGTTCGTCGCTCGTGTCGTGAACGTAGTCGGAGCAGCCTTTCAGGCAGTTGAGGTGGTGCGGGCACGGTGATACCGAGAAGTCGTGGACGCACAGACCGAGGTCTGTAACGTGCACGTGCTGTAGCTGCTCCTCCAAATAGACGTCTCGCACGTCCTCGACGAGCGCGAAGTACATGTCGGCGATCTCGCCCTTGACCCGGCCTGCGACGATTGCCGAACGCAGGATCTCGACGCGTTGTTGCTTGGTGAGATGCTTGTATGCACCCACATCCGCGCGGTGGGATCGGTTCTGCCAGCGGGCAATAACGGGATCCGGGACGCCTCCTGCCGCAACCTGGGTCGTCAACCAGTGCCGGAACTGATGTGTCGTAAGCTCGATGGGTGACCCATCCTCCTCGGTCAGCCCGAATCGATCGAATGCGGATCGTATTATGGGCCTCATCCATTTCCCGTCGCGCTGAACCGCTTCGGGGTGATCCGGCGAGGCGTTCGCCCACCGACCACCCAAGAAATCGTTGACGGTCTGCTCAGTGACGAGTTCAACCAGCAACGGGATCGTGGGACGCGACCGATGGAAGAAGTTCGTATTCACCACGAAGAGGCTATCCGACAGCGCCTGCGTTGCACCTCCTCCTCTCAATGCCCAAAGGGGCCCTTGACGGTTTGCGAGATACACTTCGACATCTTCAACGCGGAAACAGATGGAGCCATCGTCCGTAGGAACCCGAGGCAGGCGGTTCGGTGGGATGGAGCTGATGCCGCCCCGGTCGACCCCCATCCACTTCGCCAGCTCGGTGTTTGTCACCGTGCCCTGCGTCTTCGGGAGCGGATGTCGCCCCGGAGATTGCTCGAGAACCGAAGCGCGATGGCGGGCTGAGGTCGTGATTGCGCGGGCCTCTCGGACCGCCGTCCGAACAAGCTCGGCCTGGAGGTCGGTAAGGCCGAGTGTGGCGAGAGAGCGCTTCTTGTTCTTCTCGACCCAGTAGACCAGGGACCACTGTCGCGGGGCGTCCCGCTTTGGTCGGTGGACCCGTAGGCATCGGTAGGGAAGTGTCAGGACCTCTCCGATCCGGAGCGCCGTCGCATTTAGGATGGCAAGGACGCAGGAGATCAGTCGATCGCTAGGCTCCTGCGCGTGTGTCCTGTAAATGTCCGCGACGGCCTCTAGAGCGGCATTGGAGGGGAGGAGTTTCATTCGCTCCTCCTGGCCGTCGAGCGTAAACCGTTCCGAGTCCTCGGGTCGGGGCGTGGTCCACCTGACGTGCATTGGCTTGATGACGCGCGCGGCCTCCAACAGCTCGATGATCCGGCTCCACGCCGAGCACATCTTGTAGGTAGTCGAAGCCGCCCACATCTCGCGCATCTTCTGCTCCATACGGAGCATGTCTTCGCTCGTGACGCCCTCCCAAAGGAAGGCATCTCCGTCGAGCCGCTCCCGAAGCGCGTCCCACAGCATGCGGGCGGTGTCGATCCTGAAGATCAGGTTCGACTTGCTTTGCATGTCGAGGATGCATGCCGCCTTGATCGGATCGGCGAACCGGGGCGGTAGAGGATCGGTCATCGATCCTCGCACGGTCCAATATCCGCGGGCATTCGACTTCTTGTGGCGCCGCTTCACGAGCGGCGTGAGGTCCCATATGTGGCTTGAGAACTCTTGTCCGGGGAAGAGCGTTGCGAAGGCCTCTCGTCCCCGCTGGATGTACTCGGCTTCCGAACCTCGGACCGGGAAGCGCAGGAGCTCGCTCATGCGTCTCCCTCCGACTCCGCCTCTGCAGCGATCTGGGCGCGAAGCTGAGCGATCGCCTTCAGGACGGACTCAACCTGCAACGGGATCCGCTGATCGGACGTGGTGTTTGCCTTCATAAGCACCATCTTCTCGAGCTGGTCGGCAACGCGGGCATGGGGCGCGTCGATAAATGCCGCGAAGCGATCGCAGAGGTAGCAGGACAGGGGAGGAGCGAGGCGGCACAGGCCATCTTTCCGGATGTCGCGGCCGCACACGCCGATGCTGCCGATCGGCTGGTTCAGGACCGGGAGGAAGGGCGCCGATCCGGGCACGACCCGTTTGGGGATACCCTCGAAAGGCTCGGGATTGTCGCGATCCACGACTTTCCCGAGAAAGCGCCTCACCAGTGGGGTGAGCGCGTGGTCCACCGCGGGTGTCACATCATTCATGAAGTTCGCGGCCGCTTGGATGTAGATCTCGACGTTCTGGAGGTCGGTGTGATCCAACGCCTCTGCTATCTGCTCTCGCGATGCTCCCTCGATCGCCATGTGGGTGGCGAGTGTATACCGGAACCGCCGAGGCGCCAGGTTCATGATCTCACCAGTTCGGTGCGACCGCAGGCCGGCCGAACGCGCCCACTGCTTGAGTTGAGCGGCGACCTTCATCTCCGGCCGCCTTACGGTCCTAAGCCACGGTAACAGGTACCCTTCGGTCTCCTCTCGAGGGAGAGCCCAGAGCCAGTCGCCAGCCTCAGTACTGATCGGGCGCCATTTCCACTTTACGATCTGGGCGGTACGTCCCTTGAGCTTCGGGATCTTGAGGTGATAGTCGATCCGCTCTCCCGACGTGCCGTTAGCGAGAACAATCTTGGCGGAGTGCCTTTTCAGGTGTTGGTTGCGGAGCAGGCTCAAGGCGAGCGGGCGAACTCCGAGATCGAGCAGGAGACGAACAACGACACGCTGCTCAGGAGTCCCGTGCGCTGCGTTCAGTTTCGCCACGATCGCGTCGATTTCGTCCTGATCGAAGGGCCCCTGTACCGGATCCCATGAATCGACGCTCCTCCCTTTCTCATTGCCGCTGGCTCGGATGCTCTCGACAACTCTCAGGAGATTATGTCGGAACTCCGGCCATTCCTTGACCACTGTGCCCCACCGATAGAACGAGCGCAGACGGGAAAAGTCGTTGCCAGCGTCGGAGCTTCGCATGCCGTGGGCGAGGAACGCTCGGAAGTCCGCCTCATCGATGTGCGACCAATCGAGCCTACTGCCTCCCTTATCTGCTGCCCACCAGTTCAACAGCCGGCCGAACATCTCAAAGACATTCCTGACCGTCCATGCGGCACGTGTCTCCAAGAGATGCACTAGGTGGAGTTTTGCTTGAGCTTCGGCACGAGGCGCCAAACGGTTCCCCCATAGCCCGAAGTTCAGTGAGATTGTAGAACCGCCTTCGGCCTTTGCCGAAAAGCGCCAGATCGTGCTGGTGAGGTCGACACGCGTGCCATCCCGGCTGATTACGTACTCGGGAATCTTTAGGGCCTCGACCGGGAGTTCTTGCCGGCGAGCGATTTGATTGTTCATGTGTTCGTGTTCTCCCCGCAGTAGGTGGCGTGCTGTCGCTGGCGGATCCTCTCGTTCACGCCTGTT
>Ga0207864_1003102_pt1 | contig 14465 bp, 9 predicted proteins | sample HigsolmetaAR202D_FD_184834 | JGI IMG/M metagenome (GOLD analysis project Ga0207864, IMG submission 184834) | Ionic liquid and high solid enriched microbial communities from the Joint BioEnergy Institute, USA - AR20-2-D (SPAdes) (version 2) ...
CAGCCATGAACTTGATGCCAGTGTAACCAGCTTCCTTCACCATCAGAGCGCGCTCAGCGAACTCCTGCGGCTCGGTGCTCTCGTACATGCTCTTCATCTGGCCTGCGCCGAGGTGGTTGTACACGCGGATGCGATCGCGCACGCGGCCACCCAGCAGTTCGTATACCGGTACGTTCAGCCACTTGCCCTTGATGTCCCACAGAGCCTGATCGATACCACTGATCGCCGTCATACCCTCGATGCCCGGCTTCCAGAAGTACTGGCGGTACATGATCTGATAGAGGTGCTCGATGCGCAGCGGGTCCTCGCCGATCAGGTAGCGGCTCATATCCTCGACTGCACCAACCACGGTCTTGGTTTTCCACTCAAGCGTAGCTTCGCCCCAACCATACAGGCCGGGCTCGTCGGTCTCGACCTTGACAAATACCCAGTTGCGCATGTTTGCGTTGACAACTAAGGTAGAGATGCGTGTGATTTTCATGAACCAGTGTACCTTTCGTGGGTTATGTTTGTATACAAGTATACGTTGTTTACAGGCGTGATAGTAGCATACAACGGGTGTTTTTTTCTGTCAAGCGCAAAATCGGAATGAATTGCTTATTCTTCGGCCTGACAAACCCATGAATTTGACTGTGCTTTGTATACAAAGATGTGATATAACAGGCGTATAAGGTGCCAATCCATTCGTGGTGGGAGGCACACCCGCCAATGTTTCGCGAGGCAGCATACACAGCGATCAAGGAGGTTATCGCAGTCAGCACGAATGATGTGAATCGGGCAGTGAATCGAAGGGCGCGCGGATCTTGTCGATCTGCCGGAGGTTGGTGCGCAAGAGGCATTGACGATACTGAAGCATAAACGCCTGATTGCATCGATGTATCGTATCGGTGCGGCGTATTGTATGCGAACTTCTCCGTGAGAATCGCCTTGGTCGTCACGAACGAGCGGTCGACCTGTACGGCTATGGCAAGGCCGTTGCCGTATGAAAGCCCCGCGTGTGAGCACAGCGCCATTCCACGAGCGAGCCGCAGGTAGTGGGCTGCGCTGTCGTGGCCACCCTCGAATAACGTGGTTTATTCGATTGGTAAGGTGCGAGGGCGCCTGCAACGCTGCAGACACCCTGTTTGCAAAAACCCAAGCTTAGTGATGATCGACGCGCTCGGGGATCTGCTTGTGATAGAACTCGGTAAAGACCTTCGAGAGACCGATCACAGCGGCCTCAACCAGCTTCAAGCCCTTCTCGCGGCTGGCACCCGTGTTGATGCCATAGACACCCTTCGACGATAAGGTGCTCCAGTGCAGGCGCAGCGGTAGCACCGCGCTGCCGAGATTCATCAGGCCAGTGGGTGGGTCGTCGTAAATTTTGTCCATCTGCACCAGTTCGGGGCGCAGGGCCAAGTAGAACGACGTTTCGATGGCATCTGCATGGCCCCATTTGCCAACCAGGTCAGGGAACTCCTCCGTGGCAACCTTGACGAAGTCGTGCGAATCCATATGGAACATTGTGGCGCAGGCGGTGCGGCCCTCGGTGCGGATGATGGTCTGGCGCGCGGCGAGATCGAGCACGGGCGCGTTGCTGCCGTGGCCGTTCACGAGCAAGATCTTGCGAAAGCCGTGATGCGAGAGGCTGAGGCAGACATCCAGCACGTAATCGAGCATATGGCGTGGGTCGATCGTGACAGTGCCCGGGAAGTCCATATGGTGCGGCGAGTGGCCGTGCGCGATGGCGGGCACGATCACGGCGTGCTCGGGCACCAATGCGCCTGCTCGCTTGCAGATCTCATCAACGACGTAGATATCGGTGTTGAGTGGCAAGTGGTGGCTATGCTGTTCGACACAACCGACAGGCACCACTGCAATGCGCGATTCCGCGACTGCTTCCTTTAGTTCCGGCCAGGTCATTTCGCCCATCAGGTATTTCTTGGTCATGGGATTCCTCTCTTGTTCCTTGATAACGTTTGACGAGTAGGATGTACAGACTGGCTTGTTATTCCTTATCCAGATGACCAGTCAAGACCTGATTTCTTCGCTGATGTGTAAAGAATAGCCGACTAACGAATACGTCCTCTGCCAGACCCGATGTGCGATGTTCGCTCGATCACCCACGCAACCGAGCGAACATCTGTGATGTTGGTGAATTAGGCCAGATCTTTTAAGAGCTTGATGCTCTCATCGATGGCAACCTGGGCCGCCTCGGGAGCGTATGGCGTGATCCACACCTCGTAGCCACCTTCGTCGTACGCCTCGGCGGTGGGCAGGTATGCGTTCGCGCCGTTGGTGTAGCCCGAGAAGAAGGTGGTGGTGAATGGCGAGGCTTCCTTGACGGCCACGCCGATGGCCGAGAACGGCTCGACGGGGATGCCGACGAGCGCCACATCGCCGATGCGGATGGCCTGGAAGGGCATCACGCGCTCGGTGCCGCTGCTGCGCATCCCGATGATGTTGAGCGACATGCCCGCGCACTTCGCGAGGCGATTGGCTTCGCGGATCTGATCGGCGGGAGCGCCTGCGGCGTGAAGGTCGGCCAGGCGTTGACACGCATTCTCGTACTCGGCGATCTCCTCGGGGGTGGCGGGACCGCGATGCCAGATCGGCAGGGCCACATCGCGGGTGATGCAGCGCACGACTGGCTCGGGGCCCTCCACGGGCACATACTCGACCACACCCATCGTCCACGACGACTCGACGGTCTTGCTCATGCGCGGCTCTGTGCGGCGGGTCGAGATCAGTTCGGCCACGCGCACGGCCTCAAGGCCGATCTGGCGTCCGATCCAGCGGGCATCCTCCGGGCGACAGGAGAAATCTCTGATGGTGTCCAAATCGCCGGTCGCGCCCTGTAGGAACAGACATGTGCCGCCGCTGATCTGCTCGACGGTGCGGCGAACAGTGCCCGGGTAGTCGGTCGAGATCAGGCGGTTGTCCCATGCCAGGATGGTCGGGTGAGCGGCGTAGTTGACGAGGATGGCGATCGGTTGGTCGGTCTCGTCGTCGTCGATGCGGATGACGCCGACGCTGTGGTCGCAGAAGCCGTTGGGGTTGGGGTACATCAGCGGCCTATCACCTTCGCGGAGCAGGCGGCGGCTGCTGTTGACCTTGCAACTCCCAGTTCCGCTGCCGATCCGGGCGGGGCGTTGCGCGCGCTGAGCGGCGACGCAGGTGCCTGCAACGCGGTCGGTGAGGCTCGCAACGTATGGCGCGATCATATCGGCTCCGCCATCGAACCAGGCTTTCGAGAGGTTCGGACCGGAGTGGGTGTGGCTGGCCGAGATGCGAATATGGCTGGCGGGCACACCTGTCAGCGCAGTGATGCGGGCCTGCATTTCTTGGAGCCACGCACCTGTGGGCGGGAAGAGCAGATCCCACTCGACGATCAGCACTTCTTCGTTGCCATCGGTAACCGAAAGCACTGTGCAGGAGAGGGGGATGTCGATGCCTTCGGCTCCCTCGTGAACTTGAGCGCTCCAATTACCGTGAGAGATTCCGACGGGAGGGGTAATATCACAACGCGCTGTTCCTGCGCGAAGACGTGCTGTCATGATTTTGGTTCCTGATGAATGAGGAGTTGAGAGTAGTTCCTATGATGACATAGCGAGGTCGGATGTTCGCAACGCTGCGAACATCCGACAGGTGTTTGGGTGAACTCTGGTGAGCACCAAGAGTTAGTTAGACTAGCGGTCGAGCCACACGGTGCGCAAGCCGCTGTGGAAGTCGTTGAAGGCCACGTACATGTCCTTCACGTCGTTGCGCACAGCGCGGAACTTGTAGTTCTGCAGGAGGTAGACGTGCGGGACTTCGTCGAGTACCAACTCCTGGATGCGGCGCACCTGCTCCTTGCGCGATGGGATGTCCAAGTTGACGGCCATCTTCTCGAACAGATCCGAGAGCTCCTCGTTCTTCCAGCCCTCGCCACCGGCGAACCAGTTGGCGGCCTGGCCCACGTGCGGGCGACCGAAGTCGTTGAGGTAGCCGGTCGGGTCGTGGCGCATACCGCGGGCGGTACCACACCACTCGAAGTTGCCCTCGCCGACGCGCTGTGCGAACGTGCCGATTTCCTCGACGATCACGTTCACCTCGATGTTGAGCTCGCGCAGCAACTCCTTGACGATCTCGGCGCTCTGGGCGTGCGCGGCGGGCAAGGTGTGCAGGGTGACCGAGAAGCCATCGGCGTAGCCAGCCTCGGCCATCAAGCGCTTGGCCTCCTCCATGTCGGGGGCGAACCACTTGGCGGCCAACTCCTCGGGCGTGATGTACCAATCGCCGTATCCGGGCGGGATGGGGCCGCTCAACTCGGCAGCGCCGCCATAGACGTTATCGATGATCATCTGGCGGTCGATGGCCTTGCTGATAGCCTGGCGCACCAACTTGTTCTCCCATGGCTTGCCCTCGTTCTTCATCGTAAACTGGATAACGCGGGGGGCCGAGACCAAGCCCTGGAGGATGGTGATGTTCGGGTCACCCTGGAGCGAGGGAACGGTGTCCGACGAGATGGTACAACCGTCGATGGCACCCGAGCGCAGCGCGGCCACGCGGGCGCTCTCGTCGGGCAGCACTTTCAGCGTCAGTTGATCGAGGTACGGCTGCCCTTCCTTCCAGAAGTCGGCATGGCGCTCGTAGGTGAGGCGGTCGTTGGCAACGTATTCGATCAGCTTGAAGGGGCCAGTGCCGTTACCAGCGGTCAACACGTTGCCCTGGTAGGCGTCCTTCTTGACCACGGGGCTGTAGCGTGCCCAGGCCAAGTAGCCCAGCACTGTCGGATCTGGGCCCTTCATGTTGAATTTAACGGTGTACTTGTCGACCACTTCGACGCTTTCGATCTGCGCCGGGTACTGGGCGACTTTGATGCCCGGCTCCGGCGGATCAGCCTGCAGGTCCATCGAGTACTTGACGTCCTCGGCGGTCATCTCGCTGCCGTCGTGGAACTTCACGCCCTGGCGCAGATGCCAGATCCAGGTATTCTCGTCGGGGGTCTCGTAGCTCTCGGCCAGTGCGGGCTGCACGTTCAGGTCCTTGTCCCATTCGACCAGTGAGTCGTAGATGAACTCCTTGCCCCAGTGGTTCGAGGTGTTCGCGGAGCCGAACGGCAACAGGTTCGCGGGGTCCTGCTCGATCGCCCAGGTGAGCGAGCCGCCCACCTTGGGGCCGGATGTGACAGCCGGAGCCGTGGTCGGGATCGCTGTCGGAGCAGCAGCGAGGGCTGCCGTCGGTTGGGCTGCTGGGGCCGCGGTTGGCTGCGCGGCTGGAGCCGCCGTGGGGGCAGCAGCAGGCGCTTCGCTACCACAGGCCGCCAACAGGGCCATTGCGCCCGTGCCACCGGCGATGCCGGTCAACCGACGCAAGAATTGTCGGCGTGAGAGTCGAGTGGACGGGGCGTTTTTGATGTCGTCCTGATTTGAGTTGCTTGGCATTGGGTTGCTTCCTCCTGACGCAAGGCATCTATAAAAACGGACTCGGGACTATCCCTGTATGTTAGAAACAAGCGTGTGATACGTCTCGTTTCTCGCTATGCGGCGGCTTGCACGCATATGTAGGAACCGAGGTGTTGCTCGCATACGGCTTGCGTGATCGAATTGCGACATAGGTATGCGCCAGTGCCCAGTGACCAAAGTGAGAGGGTTGAACCACATTTGCCAGGCAAGGGCGATTGTCTTGTTACCTGTTGATGAACCAACTCGCCTGCTCGGCGCGCGAGCGCCAGCGTAGCCAAAGTGGTTGATCTGAGGCGGGAAGGAATCAGCGATGCTGTTTGTACACTTGGAGTTCATACAAGCAGAACCTCAATATCGCCGATCATAGTGCTCCCTAAACTCACTAGCAAACCAATGGGATGGTATGCTGTACAGGTAGTAACCTGTAAGTAGGACAATTTAGGACAATTGGAGTTTGCGTGTACCTACTATACCAGGCAAGCCACCTGGTGTCAAGCGACTTAAACGCCATAGCAATGCACTTTATTCGGTGATACGCTTTATGATGCGCTGCAATTTATACGACAAAAGAGCAAACACTTGTCGCAAAGTTGACACCAATCAGGGCCAAGACTATAATAGTCCTACAGACAATCCCTCGATACAGCAGACAGTTCTAGGTCAATTCCCGTGTGAGCTAGAGAGAATCCTGATGAGCCGGCTAAAGAAACAGAGCGCCGCAATGATCAGTGAAGGATCGCACTCAGCCACAAGCGGTGAGACTAAATACACTGCAGCTGGTATTGCGCGTATGTTCGAGGCGCAAATCTCTAGTGGCCGGTATCAGGTTGGTGCTCAATTGCCCACCGTGCGCGATTTAGCCGAGCAGTTGAGCGTTAACAAGAACACGGTCGTGCGCGCGTACCAAGCACTCGAGCAGCAGGGGTATCTCGAATTAGTACGGGGTCGAGGCGCGTTCGTTCGTCAGGTCGATACGCCCACGAGTAGCGAGCATTGGCGTCATCGGGTCGCTCAATTAGTGGCCGAGGCGAAACAACTCTCCCTCTCGCGGCAGAGCGTTATGCGAGAACTGCTCCAGAGCGTCGAGATGGTGTATGGGCGCAGCGAACTGCGGATCGCGTTTGTTGAGTGCAACCAACCCGATATCGAGACGCTCGGCGAGGAGTTGAGCGCCGAGGTGGCCTATCGCCTCGAAGGTGTGCTGCTCTCCGATCTCCTAAAGGATCCTCAGAGTTACTTAGCCCGTTTCAACCTGATCGTCACCACCTTTTTCCATTTAGGCGAAGTGCGCCAAGCGCTGGGAGAAACAGCACATCAAAAGGTAGTTGGCGTGTACGTCGCGCCGAACCACGATGCCATGCTGGAGATCGCAAAGCTGCATGTGCCAGTGCTCGGCCTGATTTGCGATTGGCCGAAGACCATCGATTCGCTCAACTATAGTATTCGCGCCTACCATCCCTCGGCGACCGTGCTGCCCGCGCTTGTAGATGATGAAGCGCGTCTGCATCAGTTGCTCAACAAGGCCGATGCTCTGGTGGTGACCCGTTCGGCGCAGGCGCGGTTGATGGAGTTCCACCCGCAATTGCCGATCATCACCGTCACATTCACGATCGACCAGCAATCGATCGATTATTTACGAGGGAGGATTGAAGAACAACTCGCTCGACATAACTCGCAGAGCGATTAAGATAAACCGTATTGGCTCTGCTAGTGCAGGGCCAATCTGTTCTTACGCGTGGGGTCTATCCTCGTAGTTAAGCAATGACGCTTTTCAAGGAGTTCGTTCATGCACATTACTTTCCCGTATACACGATGCCAGGTGGGGATCGCCACGCGTGATGTGACGCCGCCAGTCGGCATTTACTCCCGCACTTGGGGTGCGGCGACGCACGAGACCGCCGAGGGCGTACACCGCCCGTTTAAGGCCACCGCAGCCGTATTCGCTCCGTTGGAGGGCGAAGGCCCACAGTTGGCGCTGATCGCGGTCGATCTCGGTTGGTTTCAATATTCGCAAGACGAGCGCGACCTGCGCGATGCGGTGATCAAGGCTGCGGGCCTCGATGAAGCCTCGGTCGTGATCAACATGTCGCATACGCACGCCGGAGCTAACGTCAACTCGATGTTGGAGGATAAGCCGGGCAGCGAATTGGTGAAGCCCTACTTGGCCTCGCTCACGCAGAATATTGTCGATGCGGTGAAAGAGGCACAGGCCTCGCTGGAGCCAGCTTGGGTGACATTCGGCTATGGCCGCTGCACGCTGGCGACCAACCGCGACTTCTGGGATGCAGAGGCCGGGCGCTACGCCTGTGGCTTCAACCCAGACGTGCCCGCCGACGATACGCTGCTGGTGGGCCGCGTGACCGCCGAGGACGGCACCATCCGCGCTACGCTGATGAACTACGCCTGCCACCCGACCACGCTGGCCTGGCAGAACAAACTGCTCTCGCCCGACTTCATTGGCGCGGCTCGCGAGATTATGGAGAACATCTACGGCGCGCCATCGCTGTTCCTGCAGGGCGCATCGGGCGAGTTGGCCCCCCGCGACGATTACGTCGGCGATACAGCGATCGCGGATCGCAACGGTCGCCAACTCGGCTATGCGGCTGCCGCCACGCTGGAGAGCCTGCCGCCACCCGCCACGCTGTTCAAGTACAAGGGTATTATGCCCTCCGGCGCGAACTTGGGCGTGTGGGATTACGAGCCGATCGAGGAATCGCAGCTTGTGGAAGCCAAGAAACTGGTTGCTCAGCAAGTGCCGCTGTTGCTGAAGCGCAAAGAACAGCCAACCACAGTTGATACGCTCACCGACAAAGATTCGCACCAGGAGCGCGAGAAGGCGCTGCGACGGCACTTTGTTGAGATCGCGCTGGGCACTGGCCCGGTGCATCACTCATCGGTGTGGGTGTGGCGTTTGGGCAACGCGGTGCTGGTGGCACTGCCGCAGGAGGCGTACTCGGGCTATCAGATCGAGTTGCGTCGCCGCTTCCCGGACGTTGCTGTGATCGTGGCGGGCGTCTCGAACGGCAGCATCGGCTACATTACGCCGCGCGAGACCTACGGCCAGGGCCGCTACCAGGAGCAGCAATCGCCCTACGAGGCCGGTGTGTACGAACAGACGCTTGAAGAGACCGCAAAGGCGATCGCCACCCTATTCTAAGTGAGACCATGGTTTGCTAACGACAATTGGCTCTGCTTGCGCGGCAGGGCCAATTGTGTTCTTCATCATCGATACAGGCTCTTGGCCTAAGGAGTTCCTTCATGCATGTTACGTTTCCGTACACACGATGCCGGGTGGGGATCGCCAAGCGCGATGTGACGCCGCCCGTCGGCATTTATTCGCGCTCGTGGGGCGCCGCCACGCACGAGACCGCCGAGGGTGTGCATCGTCCGTTCTACGCCACGGCAGCGGTGTTCGCGCCGTTGGAGGGCGAGGGCCAAACGCTTGTGTTGATCGCGCTGGATATGGGCGGCTTTTATGCGCCGGATGGCCGTGAGGTGCGCGAGAAGGTCTGCGCGGCGGCGGGCATCGACAGCGCCTCGCTGGTGATCAACATGTCGCACACTCACGCTGGGGCTGCCCTCAACACCCTGCTGGTAGATAAGCCGGGTGGCGAACTGATGCGGCCTTATCTGGATGAATTGATCGAAAAGCTGATCGATGCGGTGAAGGAGGCGCAGGCATCGCTGGAACCAGCTTGGGTGACGTTCGGCTATGGCCGCTGCACGCTGGCGACCAACCGCGACTTCTGGGACGCCGAGGCCGGGCGCTACGCCTGTGGCTTCAACCCAGGTGAGCCAGCCGACGATACGCTGCTGGTAGGCCGTGTGACCGCCGAGGACGGCAGCATCCGCGCCACGCTGATGAACTACGCCTGCCACCCGACCACGCTGGCCTGGGATAACAAACTGCTCTCGCCCGACTTCATCGGCGCGGCTCGCGAGGTGATGGAGAACATCTACGGCGCGCCGTCGCTGTTCTTGCAGGGCGCATCGGGCGAGTTAGCCCCTCGCGACGATTACGTCGGCGATACAGCGATCGCGGATCGCAACGGTCGCCAACTTGGCTATGCGGCTGCCGCCACCTTGGAGAGCTTGCCGCCGCCCGCCACGCTGTTCAAGTACAAGGGCATCATGCCCTCTGGCGCGAACTTGGGCGTGTGGGACTACGAGCCGATCGAAGAATCGCAGCTTGTGGAAGCCAAGAAACTGGCTGGCCAGGAAGTGCCGCTGCCGCTGAAGCGCAAGGTACAGCCGACGTTGGTCGATACGATTGCGGAGGAAGATTCGCACCAGCAACGCGAAATGGCGCTTCGTCGCAAGATCATCGAGATGGCGCTGGGCACCGGGCCTGTCCACGACTCATCGGTGTGGGTGTGGCGTTTGGGCAACGTGGCGCTGGTGGCACTGTGGCAGGAGGCGTATTCGAGCTTCCAAATCGAGCTGCGCCGCCGCTTCCCGAACATTCCCGTGATTGTGGCGGGCGTCTCGAACGGCAGCATCGGCTATATTGCGCCACGCGAGACCTACGGCCAGGGCCGCTATCAAGAGCAGCAATCGCCCTACGAGGCTGGCGCGATGGAGCAAGCGCTTGAGGAAGCCGCGCAGGCGATCGCCGCGCTGTTCTAATGTGAGAGGATCGGCTGGCTGTGGAGCCGATTTTTTGGAATAAGGAGTTCCTTGACCATGCACGTCACATTTCCGTACACACGATGTCGGGTGGGGATCGCCAAGCGCGATGTGACACCGCCCGTTGGCATTTACGCGCGCTCGTGGGGCGCCGCCACGCACGAGGCTGCGGAGGGTGTGCACCGTCCGTTCTACGCCACGGCGGCGGTGTTTGCGCCGTTGGAGGGCGAAGGCCAGGTGTTGGTGCTGATCGCCCTCGATATCGGCGGCTTCCCGTATGTGCCGGATAACCGCGCATTACGGGCGAAACTTGCGGAGGCGGCTGGCGTCAACGAAGCTGCCGTTGTGATCAGCATGTCGCACACGCACGCTGGTGCTCGGGTCAATACCATGCTGGAGGGAGCGCCAGGCACCGATCTGATCAAGCCGTACTACGAGCGATTGACGGAGTTGTTGCTTGAGGCGGTGAACGAGGCGAAGGCATCGCTGGAACCAGCCTGGGTGACGTTCGGCTATGGCCGCTGCACGCTGGCGACCAACCGCGACTTCTGGGACGATGAGGCCAAGCGCATCGTCTGTGGCTTCAACCCGGGTATGCCGGTCGACACGACCCTGCTGGTGGGCCGCGTGACCGCCAACGATGGCCGCATCCGCGCCACGCTGATGAACTACGCCTGCCACCCAACCACACTGGCGTGGGAGAACAAACTGCTCTCGCCCGATTACGTTGGCGCGGCCCGCGAGATTATGGAGAACATCTACGGCGCGCCGTCGCTGTTCCTGCAAGGCGCATCGGGCGAGCTGGCTCCTCGCGACGATTTTGTCGGCGATGCGGCGATCGCGGATCGCAACGGTCGCCAACTTGGCTACGCGGCTGCCGCTGCCTTGGAGAGCCTGCCGCCGCCCGCCACGCTGTTCAAGTACAAGGGCATCATGCCCTCCGGCGCGAACTTGGGCGTGTGGGACTACGAGCCGATCGAAGAATCGCAGCTTGTGGAAGCCAAGAAACTGGTTGCCCAGCAGTTGATCCTACCGTTGAAGCTGAAGGAAGTGCAGACCAAAGTCGATGCGCTCACCGACGAAAATTCGCATCAGGAGCGCGAGAAGGCGCAGCGACGGTACTTTTTGCAGTTGGCGGTTGGCACTGGCCCGTACCACGATTCCTCGCTGTGGGTGTGGCGCTTGGGCAATGTGGCGCTCGTGGCGGTGCCGCAGGAGCCGTACTCATTCCTGCAGGTCGAGCTGCGCCGCCGCTTCCCCAACCTAACGATCATTGTTATGGGTGTGGCGAACGGCAATAGCGGTTATCTGCCGCCCCGCGAATTGTACGGGAAGGGCATCTACCAGGAGCAGCAAACGCCCTACGAGGCCGGCGCGCTGGAGCAGGTGCTCGAAGAGGCAAGCAAGGCGATCTCTGGCCTCTTCGCGTAGTGATACGCAATCTACAGGACAAGGCCGATGATGCAACACGCACCATCGGCCTTGTTATTTGACCCAACGAGCTAGAAGTTCTCGAGTGAACTCTTGGTGTCGCCCTCGGCGGGTGTGTAATCGGTGGCGGTATCGGTGCCACTGCCGCCCTTGAAGACATCGGCGCCGCTGCCACCAGTGATGGTATCGTTGTCGCCGTCGCCATCGAGGAAGTCGTTGCCCGCGCCACCGTAGAGCTCATCGCTGCCGCTGTCGCCATCGAGCGAGTCGTCGCCGTCCTCGCCGTAGAGCTTATCGTTGCCCGCACTGCCCTTGATGGTGTCGTTGCCATCGCCGCCGTAGATGATGTCGTTGCCATCATCGCCGGTCAGGATGTCGTCGCCTCCGAGGCCACACAGCAGGTCGTTGCCTGCCTTGGCATCGAGGTGATCGTTACCTTCTGTACCGACGATCACATCGTCGCCTGTAGTGCCCCGCAGCAGACCTGTGTAGACTTTGCCGTTGTCTTTGCCACCAACGATCAGACCTTGTGCATTGACATAGATCGTTGCGGTCTGACCTTGGCACGTAGGCGGCCCAGATGGCGTGCTGGTGGGTGTGTTGGTTGGCGTGTTGGTTGGTGTGTTGGTGGGTGTATTCGTTGGCGTATTGGTTGGTGTGTTGGTTGGCGTATTTGTTGGCGTGTTGGTCGGCGTATTGGTGGGTGTGTTGGTTGGCGTGTTAGTCGGCGTATTGGTTGGTGTGTTGGTTGGCGTATTGGTCGGCGTATTGGTTGGCGTGTTAGTCGGTGTATTGGTGGGTGTGCTGTTCACGATAAACGTCACGCTATTATCGGTGCTGGTAGAGGCAGTATTGCCGTTACCGGCTGCATCGTTCGCCACATTCGCCGCAATAGTCGCGATCACGGTGCCAGTGCCTGTCATCCCGCTCACCGCCACGTTGTAGGTTGCCGGGCCACCCGTCACGATTGCCGTGGTCGCGCCAGCTGTTCCGCTCAGTGTCACATCGTTGTTCGTAAAGCCTGTCACTGGCTCGGCAAACACCACAGTGAAGTTGATTGGGCTGGTGCTGGTCGGATCTGCCTGCCCAGCGGCCTGGTTGATCGTCACTGTTGGTGGTATGCTATCGACCGTCCAGATGTAGGAGGCCGGGGTTGGGTCGACATTGCCCAGGCCATCGGTCGCGCGCACCTGGAAGCTGTAGCTGCCATCGCCCAGGCCAACATAGATCTGCGGGCTGCTACAGGGCGTGAAACTGCCGCCGTTGATCCGGCACTGGAAGCCGGCCAGGCCACTGCCACCCGAGTCGCTACCGGTGAAGGTAAAGGTCGCGGTGCTGCTATTGCTGGGATTTGGCGGGTTGGATGTGATCGTCGTGTCGGGTGGTGTGAGATCGGCCAACTCGAACGAGCCCTTATCGCAGACACCTCCGACTGGCCGCGAAACTCCGCGCTGGTCGATTGCCGCGCAGGTGGCATTATTACCGGTATTGATTGCCGGGCTACCGCTGAGCAATACGTGTGTCAGGGTCGGGCCAGTGTTATTGGCTAGCGGGCCAAGCAGTGGATTGATCGGGCTGGCCCCCGAACCAACCTGGTTATTATTAACGCCATTGACGATACCGCTGGAGCCGGTGCCGTCGCCAACCAGGTTATACGAACTGGAAACCACCGCCCCGCTGATGTCATCGCGCACCGATGTGATCGAATTGAAGTTGCCGGCCACAATCGTATTGCGCAGCGTTACTGATGCCGTAACCTGTGCGATACCGCCACCCGCTCCGGTGCCGTTGTTGTCGTTGTCGGCAGTATTGTTTGTGATCGTAACATTGTTCACGATTACAGTGCCGCTGCCGCCGCTGGGTGTCACAAAATAGGCACCGCCGCCACTGTTGTCGGCCCGGTTGCCTGAAATTGTGCTGTTGGTGATATTGAGTGTACCTTCGTTACCGGTGGTCGAAATACCGCCACCATTGCCCAGCGCACCACCGGTGATACTGGCGGTGTTGCCAGAGATTGTGGTGGTGGAGATTGAGACAACCACTCCTACGCCGGTGGAGATAGCAATGCCGCCGCCCTCGCCGCGCACCGTGTTGTTGGAGATGGTCGAGTTGCTGATCGAGAGCGCGCCAGAGGTATGGATACCGCCGCCCACAGTAGAGCCACTGGGCGGCAGGGTCTGGTTATTTGAGATCGTGCTGTTGCTGATCGCCAGCGAGCCGCGATTCTCGACTGCGCCGTTGGAACCGGAGAAGTTATTGATGATCTGGACGGAGGTAAATGTTGAGGTCACATTATTATGGAGATAGATCGCGCCGCCCTGCTGGAAAGAGGCGAGGCGTGTATCGCCGTTCTGGACGGTCAGGTTCGATAGATTGAAGGTGCTCGAACTGGCAGGGGACACGTCAAAGATGCGCTCGATGCCGCTGCCATCGATGATCGTGTTGGCAATGCCGTTGCCCTGGATCGTGAGGCTGTCCTTGACATCCAGGTCGCCCCCGTTGCCGTTGTCCTCGTTGGCGGAGCCGGTGAGCGCAAAAGTGCCGTTAACGCTAAACGTGATCGTATCGAGGCCGGGATTATTATTGGCCGCGCAAACCGCCTCGCGCAGGCTAGTCAGCTGATCCGGGCCAGGCAGCGAGGCCAGCGTGACCGCCCCACAATTAGCGGCTGCGTCGAGTACATCGGCGGTTGTGGTCACAGTGATGCTGGCAGCGTATGTTGTTTGGGCGGTGCTTAGCATAGCGGCCACCATTGCGAGCGCTACCAGGAAGCGCGACCTGCGCTGGAATGAATTTCGCCCAGGCAAGAGATGAAGTAAACGCATCATTCGCTCCAGTGTTCTCAGTGCAATACTCTTCAATGAAGAAGGCCTATGTCCAGACGAACGATGAACGATGAACGATGAACGATGAACGATGAACGATGAACGATGAACGATGAACGATGAACGATGAACGATGAACGATGAACGATGAACGATG
>Ga0207864_1003108_pt1 | contig 14437 bp, 14 predicted proteins | sample HigsolmetaAR202D_FD_184834 | JGI IMG/M metagenome (GOLD analysis project Ga0207864, IMG submission 184834) | Ionic liquid and high solid enriched microbial communities from the Joint BioEnergy Institute, USA - AR20-2-D (SPAdes) (version 2) ...
CGGCACGATGTGAAGGGACGCCGCATGCTGCTGCTGCGGGCGGACATTGCCCGGCCGGCACTGCCCAGGATGCTGTGCGAGGCGGGAGCTGAGGTGGTCGAATGCACCGCCTACGCAACGAAGATCGCCGATGCGCTGCCCGAGGCGGTGCTCGATGCCCTGCGGCAGGGCGAGGTGGACTGGGTGACCTTCACCAGCGCCTCAACCGCCCGAAACCTGGCGACACTGCTCGGCGATGAGGCGGACCTGCTGCGGAAGGTGAAGATCGCCTCGATCGGCCCCATCACCAGTGACGCGGTGCGCGAGCTGGGGTTGCAGGTGACCATCGAATCCGCGAAATCGGATGTCCCATCCCTCGTCCAGACGATCGTTCAAGCCGTCCGCACGACTCCCAGCCAAAGGTGACTGACGCATGGCCATGGCCCGTTTGAAGCTCGAATCGACCGCCCTGCTTGTGGTGGACATGCAGGAGAAGCTGCTGCCGCACATCCACGAGGCTCCGGTGGTGACCGATCAGGTGGCCCGGCTGCTGGACGGCGCCAACGCGCTGGAGCTGCCCGTGCTGGTGACGGAGCAGTACCGCAAGGGGCTGGGGCTGACGGTGGAGCCGATCGCCAGCCGATTGGGCAACGCCGTCTGTGTGGTGGAGAAGCTGAAATTTTCCGCCTGCGTGGATGAGGTGCGGAACATCCTGTCACAGCGGCAGTTGCGATCGGTGATCGTCTGCGGCATCGAGGCGCACGTCTGTGTGCTGCAGACCTGTCTGGACCTGGCGGATATGGGCTATGTGCCGTTCCTGGCAGTGGATGCGATCGGTTCGCGTCGGCCGGGCGACCGGGACGCAGCCATCCAGCGGCTGATTCAGGCGGGCATCGTGCCCACCACGGTGGAATCGGCCTTGCTGGAGCTGGTTCACGAAGCCGGCACCCCCCGGTTCAAGGCAGTGCTGCCGGTGATTAAATAAGGTTGCGTCGCTCGTGGGCTTTGCCCATCGACGGCAAGGTGGTTAGCCTGTTGTCGCCGTCGGCGGACGGGCGTGTGGCTACCCGCTGAAGCGGGGCTGGTCCGGGGCCCGCGCTGGATTCGGCCCCCTGAGCGGGGTATTCGCAACGAGGAGATCAACATGCTGGAAACGTACGAGCAACTGAAGAATCTGGTTGCCGAAGTGGAAGAGGACGTGAAGAAGGCCGCCGGCGGCAACAAGGCGGCGGGCACCCGCGTCCGTAAGGCCATGCAGGAAATCAAGAACGCGGCCCAGGAGCTGCGCAAGCGGGTGCTGGAGACCCGTGACGGCAGCGAAGGCGGGGCGTAAAACCCCCGGCCGTCGGGCTGACGAGCCTGCGATCGGCCGCCGTCAGTCGCCCTGAATGACCACTTTCCGTCACGGCGCTGCCGCGTGGTGGCGGATTTGCCTCTGTAACCCACCCCTGATCAATCTTTTCGCATCGCGCCACACGCAATGGTTCCAGCTTTTCTTATTGATCTTTCGCGCATCGACCTGAACAGGACCATCTACGACGCTGCCGCCATTGAAGCGGTGAACCCTCACCGGGGGGTGATGCGGCTGCTGGATGGTGTCGTACACACCGACGAGCAGGCGCTGGAGGCGGTGGCGTACAAGGATGTGCGGGAGGATGAGTTCTGGGTGCCCGGCCACATCCCCGGTCGGCCAATCTTCCCGGGCGTGCTGATGATCGAGGCAGCGGCCCAGCTTGCCAGCTTCATGGCGCTGCGGATGTTCCCGGATATCCGATTCATGGGGTTCGCGGGGGTGGATGCGGTGAAGTTCCGCGGTCAGGTGACGCCGGGCGACCGTTTTTACGTCCTGGGCAAGGGGATCGACTTTCGTCGCCGCCGCTTCGTTTGCGCCGCTCAGGGGATGGTCAACGGCACGATGGTGTTCGAGGGCAAGGTGACGGGCATGCCGCTTTGAGCGGCTGTGGAATCGTGCTTTGCCACGTTTGACCCGTCCATGAGGCGCGGCTATCTTGGCCGCACTCAGTGGCACGGCCCGCGTCGCCGGGGCGATTCGGCCGCGAATCGGCCCGTAATCGCTGTCATGACGGGCAATTAACCACTGTCGAAGAGGATCTGCACCGGTGTCGATGCTTGCAGCCCAGATGTCCCAGATGCCTCCCTACGCCGTGGTGCTTTTCTTCGCCTTCGCGGCCCTGACCTGTATCAGCGCGTGGGCGGTGGTCATCAGCCAGAACATCGTGCGCATGGCCGTGTATCTGCTGCTGACGCTCGGGGGGGCGGCTGGACTCTATTTCATGCTCGAAGCAGAGTTTCTGGCGGCGATCCAGCTCATCGTCTACGCGGGGGGCACGCTGATCCTCATCATCTTCGGCGTGATGCTCACGAGTAAGAACCCGTTCATGCAGTTGAAGGCTGCCGGGTGGGAACGCCTGGTTGGCGCGCTGGTGGGCGGGCTGCTGGCAATCCTGCTGGTTTTCGCGATCACGGCGTCGCACCTGCATCGGCTGCCGGGCGGCACGGGTGAGGTGAATCAGGTGGAGCAGATCGGCCGGGGCCTGTTGTCGCAGTACCTGGTGCCGTTCGAGCTGGCGGCGGTGCTGCTGCTGGTGGTGATGATCGCCGCGGCTTATATGGCGCGTAAGCGAGCCAGGTAGCCACGAGACGCCGCACCAGGCCGTGGGCGGCCGACGCAAACTGGAATATCAACCGCAATCCGCAACATGAACACCGTCTTCAACATCGGCCTGCACCACTTCCTCTTCGTGTCGATCATCCTGGTCGGCGCGGGTGTGGCCACCATGCTGACCAAACGCAACGCGATCGGGATTCTGATCGGCGTGGAGCTGGTGCTCAATGCCGCGGGAATCAACCTCGTCGCGTTCAACAAGTTCTCGCATCCGCAGCGCATGGTGCGGCATCAACTGACCGCTGAGCAGGTAGCCCAGTGGCAGGAACTGCAGGCAGCCAACCCGGACACGCCCGGCGATGAACTGCTGTTGCGGGTGATCCGGCAGGTGAACCCCGATGCGGTTGAGGTGTCCAGCCAGTTGTGGGCGAATGTGACGCTGGCGGCTCAGGAGGATGGAACCGCGACCTCGCCCCGTCACGTGCTGACGGTGCATGAGGAGGCGCGCTACGCCGCGCTGCGGGCCGAAGAGCCTGAGGCCAGCCAGGAGGAAGTGCTCCTGCAGGTGGTGCGCGACAGCTATCCGACGGCGACGGCGGCAAGCTGGGCGTCGGGCGACATCGCCGCGGGCCAGTTCGTCAAGGTGCGTATGCGTGCGGTGGACGGGGTGGCCTTTGCCATCTTCGTCATCGTGCTGGCGGCGGCCGAAACCGCCGTCGCGCTGGCGATTTTCCTGAACTACTACAACAACTTCAGCTCGATCGACGTCGAAAAGAGCGCCGCGCTGAAGGGATAAGGGTGTGAGAGAGGTGAGAGGAGCGCGGTGAAAAAACCGCTCACCACTCACCACAACCCAGCCAAACTGAACCATGCACACGATTGAATGGCTCATCGTCATAGCGTCCCTGCTGCCGCTGGTCAGCAGCATGGTCAACATCTTCTTCGGGAAGAAGGTGTTGCGGCAGAACGCGGGCTGGTTCGCAGCCGGCGTGATGCTCGTGAGCTTCCTGCTTTCCTTCGTGGCGCTGGTGATGTGGATGGGCGGCGGCCACACCGAACCGCTGACCAACCTGCGGATCAACTGGATTCCCATCGGCCAGGGCAAGTACCTTCAACTGGGCGTGCTGGTGGACGGCCTGTGCGTGGGCATGGTGGCGATGGTCACCTTCATCTCCACGCTGGTCCACGTCTACAGCGTCGGCTACATGGCGGGCGACAAACGGTTCGAGCGCTTCTTCGCTTACCTGTCGCTGTTCACCTTCTCCATGCTGGGGATCGTGACCGCCAACTCGATCATGCAGCTTTTCGTCTTCTGGGAACTGGTGGGTCTGACCAGCTACCTGCTGATCGGCTTCTGGTTCGAGAAGCGCGGGCCGCAACTGGCATCCAAGAAGGCCTTCGTGATGAACCGCGTGGGGGACATGGGCTTCCTCATCGGGTTCGGCATCCTTTTCTACAAGCTCGGTGAGAGCATCCTGCTGCCGCCGGTCTCGGGCGGGGGGATGTTCGAGGCGATCGCGAAGCAGATCACCGCCGAGGGCTACAGCTTCACCAACCCGCCCATGTGGCTCACGGCTGCGGGAATCGGCCTGTTCTTCGGGGCGATCGGCAAGAGCGCTCAGTTCCCGCTGCATACCTGGCTGCCCGACGCGATGGAAGGCCCCACGCCAGTCTCCTCGATCGTGCACTCGGCCACCATGGTGGCGGCTGGCGTCTACCTGACCGCCCGCATCTACCCCATCCTCACCCCCGGGGCGCACCTGTTCATCGCGACCATCGGCCTGATCACGCTGGTCATGGCGGCGTGCATGGCGCTGGTCATGACCGACATCAAGAAGGTGCTGGCCTACTCCACGCTGTCGCAGCTGGGATACATGATCCTGGGCCTGGGCGCGGGGGCGTACTCCTTCGCCCTGTTCCACCTGATCACCCACGCCTTCTTCAAGTGCTGCCTCTTCCAGTGCTCCGGCTCGGTGATCCATGCGGCTCACCATCAGCAGGACATGCGGTACTACGGCGGGCTGAAGGACAAGCTGCCCGTGACCGCGGCGTGCTACTTCATCTGCACGCTCGCCATCGCTGGTGCGTCGATCCCCTTCACCAACATCGCGCTGAGCGGCTACTACTCGAAGGATGGCATCATCGCCGGTGCGGTGAACTACGGTGAGGCGCTGTCGAGCCTGGGCGCATGGGCGAATCTGTTCTGGATCGGCCCGCTGGTGATCGCGTATGTGACGCCGTTCTACATGGCCCGCAGCTTCGCGCTGACGTTCCTGGGCAGGCCGCGCGATCAGCACCTGTATGACAACGCGCATGAAGCGCCCTGGATGATGACGGTGCCGCAGGTCTGCCTGGCGTTCCTGGCGGTGTTCGCGGCGATCTTCCCGTTCCTGTCGCTCATCAATGAAACCCGCGAGTACATGGTCTCGCTCATGGGCACCTTCGCCCCGGGCGTGCAGGTCTGGGTGCAGCCGGGCACGGAAAGTGCGATGCATCACGGGTACCACCCGGTGCACGCGGGCCTGCTGCACGGCTTCGCGTGGATCCTGTGCATCGGCGCGGGTGTGTTGATGTACAAGGATGGCATGACGATCAGCTCCAGGATCGTCCGCCTGCCGGTCATCCATCAGCTTTACACCTGGGCGCATAACAAGTTCTACTTCGATGCGCTCTATGACGTGTGCTTCGTGAACGCGGGCAAGCTGCTGGCGGCCTTCGCGGCGGGCTTCGATCGCCTGTTCATCGACAAGCTGGTGAACCTGGCCGGCTCGATCACGGTGGTCGGCGCCATGGGCAGCGGCTGGGTCGATCGCAGGGTGGTGGACGGCATCGTCAACGGCCTGGCGCGATTCGCCCAGAACTGCGGTGCGCTGCTGCGGCTGGTGCAGGTCGGCCGGGTCCGAGCCTACGTCATGGTGATGTTTGCGACCGCTGTGGTGGTGACGCTGATCGTGATGGTGATCACGCTGGTGCCCGGTGCCTCGGCATCGCCCTGATCGGCGGCACGATGCGATCGCAGTGATGGAATGGATGGAGTGAACCACGCCCGAATGGGCCGGACGCATAGCAGGGACGACAGCCGCGACCGATGGATCAGACGCAGGGTTTGATGCGGGTTGATCCTGACGGGTGGCGGAATCAAACGGAATCGATGCAATGACCACGATGTTGAATCTGATGATCTTCCTGCCGCTGATCGCGGGGATCGCGGTTCTGGCGATGCCTTCGCGGGAGCAGGCCAAGTGGCTGACACTGGGCACCTCGATCGTGGTGCTGATCATGAGCCTGATCATCACCGCCGGGTACATCAGCGATGGCGCCAGCGGTCTGGCCTACTACAACGAGGTCACCTGGATCCAGGCGATCAACGTCAAGTACGCCACCGGCGTCGATGGTCTGAGCCTGCCGCTGGTCGTGCTCACCACCGCCCTGAGCGTGCTGATCGTGCTGGCGAGCTGGAACGTGGAAAAGGCGACCAAGGCGTTCCTGGCGCTGTACCTGTTCCTGATGACCGCCATGCTGGGCGTGTTCCTGGCGATGGACCTGTTCCTCTTTTATGTGTTCTTCGAGGTGTCGCTGCTGCCGATGTACTTCCTGATCGGCATCTGGGGCGGCCCCCGCAAGGAATACGCGGCAATCAAGTTCTTCATCTACACGCTGGCCGGCTCGATCTGCCTGCTCATCGTGATGCTGGGCCTGTTCTTCCTGACCCCGCAGCACACCGGCGGTGAGCCGCTGTGGCACATGATCGAGCTGCAGAACCTGCCCATCTTCGCCGAGGGTGGGGCGTACTACGGCTGGGCCAAAGTGTTCTTCTGGCTGACGCTGATCGCGTTCGCGGTGAAGATCCCCGCCGCGCCGCTGCACACCTGGCTGCCCGATGCGCACGTGGAAGCGCCGACGCCCATCTCGATGATCCTGGCGGGCGTGCTGCTGAAGATGGGTGGTTACGCGCTGATGCGTATCACCTATCCCTTCTTCCCCGATGCGGCACAGGCGTTCTGGCACATCGTCGCGGCACTGGGCGTGTTCGGCATCATCTACGGCGCGCTGTGCGCCATGGCGCAGAGCGACTGGAAGAAGCTGGTTGCCTACTCCTCGGTCAGCCACATGGGGTATGTGACGCTGGGCATCGCGGTGCTCACCACCGCGGGCTTCTACGGGGCGTACTTCCAGATGATCGCCCACGGCATCACCAGTGCCATGATGTTCTTCATGGTGGGCGTGGTGTATGAGCGGGCGCACCATCGCGAGATCAACCGCCTGGGCGGCATGTGGCTGAAGTGGCCGGGCTACGGCGGCTGGTCGCTGGTGTGCTTCTTTGCGGGTATGGGCCTGCCGGGCATGTGCGGCTTCATCGGCGAAATCATGGTGCTGCTGGGCACGTTCGAGGCGGCTGGGGCGGGGCAGGTTGGCGCCAATGCCGCGCCGACTGTCTACACGCTGGGCATCCTCGCTTCGTCGGGCGTGGTGCTGACGGCCGGTTACATCCTGTGGATGTTCCAGCGGGTGTACATGGGCCAGCCCCGGCCGGATTACGACCACTATGAGCCGGTCAACGCTCGCGAGTACGCCATCATGACGGTGCTGGGCATTGCCTGCTTCGTGTTCGGCATCATGCCCAAACTGGTGTTCAACCTGACGGAAGGTACGTTCGACCACCTGCTGAATGTCATCTGGCCGGTCGGTCAGGTGGCGACGGCGGCGCTGGGCGGCTGATGCTGCGGCGTGATGCGGCCTGGGAAGGTCGAACGCGGCGAAACCGGGCCGGTGTGACCTTGCAGCCGTTGTCATGACGCCTTCCCGCCGCGTCGTTCAAACTCCATGAATTGAACAGCATGTTTCCAACGCTCGACATTCTGAATGATCTGAAGCTCGTCGCGCCGGAGGTGATCCTCGTCGTGGCGATGTGTGCGGCGATCCTGGTGCCGTTCATCAACCGCCGCAACGTCACGCTGCCCACCATGGTGGCGATCATCGGCCTGGGCGCGGCACTGATCGCCGCCATCTTCACGACCGGCCAGCAGTCCAGCAGCCTGGTCTTCTCCGACATGCTGGCGATCGACTCGTTCAGCCAGTTCTTCAAGATCATCCTGATGCTGTTCACGCTGCTGGTCGTGATGCAGTGGGTGCTCACCTCGCGCGACCAGACGCACGCCTACGATGTGCCCGATTTCCTCTGCCTGCTCCTGGGGGCGACGGTGGGCATGTCGCTGATGGCCTCGGCGAACAACCTGCTGATGATCCTGGTGGCGACGGAGGCGGCCTCGCTGCCCAGCTTCGTGCTGGCGGGCTTCCGCAAGCGCACCGCCGCGGGATCGGAAAGCTCGCTCAAGTACGTCGTGTTCGGCGCAGCGGCCAGTTCGGTGTCGATCTACGGCATGTCGCTGGTCTACGGCGCGGTCGGATCGCTGGATCTGGCAGCCGTGGCGGAGGCGGGCCGTGACATGTCGCCGATGCTGGCGGTGGGGCTGATGGCGATGCTGGCCGGCTTCGCGTTCAAGCTCTCGGCGGTGCCCCTGCACTTCTGGTGCCCGGACGTGTTCGAAGCCGCTCCAACCGAGGTGACGACCTTCCTGTCCGTTGCCTCCAAGGGGGCTGCCATCTGCATGCTCACCCGGTTGCTGGTCAACTTCGGTGTGACCGATGGCTCCTTCCCCGCGCTGGTCACCGGTGTGGGCATCCTTGGGGCAGTCACCGCCACCTGGGGCAACCTCGCGGCCCTGCAGCAGAGCAACATCAAACGAATGCTCGCCTACAGCTCGATCGCTCACGCGGGCTACATGATCATGGGCGTGAGTGCCGCGGCGATGGGCGGGCTGAACGATGAGGCGATCCGCGTCGTTGCCGGGGCGGTGCTCTTCTACATCCTCGTGTATACCTTCATGAACCTGGGCGCCTTCACGGTCGCAGCGGTGATCGCTCGTCGCACCGGCTCGGAGAACCTCGAGGATTACGCGGGTCTGTCCAGCCGGTCGCCGGGTCTGGCAGCGCTGCTGGTGGTGTTTATGCTCAGCCTCTTTGGTATGCCGGGGCTGGGCGGGTTCCTGGGCAAGATCATGATCGGCGCGGCGATGTGGCAGGCCGGCTCGGGCGGTGTGGCGCTCATCGCCGTGCTCGTGCTCAACACGCTGATCAGCTTCTACTACTACGTGCGGCCGGTCTACTTCATGTACCTGCGGCCGGATACGCAGGGTCGGCCGGCGGTCACCATCGGGCCGGCAATCACGGCGATGCTCGTCCTCTGCGCCGTGGCGCTGGTCGCCACGGGCATCAGCAGGCCCGACATGACGCACGTGACGAAGGAATACGGCCGACTGGTCCGCAGCGCCACCTTCCGTGATGCCACCACCTCCACCGCCGCCACGACGGTGGAAGCGGGCGAACGGCTGGTCGAGCTGCCGTGACGAGCATCGACGGACCGAACGAAGTTCCCGATCGCAGAACCATGATGAACCTTCAAGGCCTTGCCGACGAACTGAACGATCTGCTGGCGTCCGAGACGCGCTCATTGGCGCGTCATCTGGACGAAGCGCAGCCGTACCTCACTCCCGCGACCTACCGCGCGTGGAATCAGATTCGGCACTTCGGCGAAGCCAGCGAGGAGCACGCGGCCCGGCTCAGTGCCCTGCAGGAGCGGCTGGACCTGGTCCCGCAGTCGCGGCCTTATCCGCCCGACGTGGCGAACTATCACTACATCAGTCTGGACGCGTTGCTGCCCCTGCTGATCAGGGAAAAGCAGCAACAGATCGCGCGCTACGAACGTGCGTTGCAACATGCCGCCAACCTTCCGGATGTGCAGGAGGAACTGGCGGATCTTCTTTCGGCGAATCGTGAGCAGTTGGCGGTGTTGCAGTCGCTGGTGAAATCGCCGGCTGCGACAACGGTGTGAATGGGGGGATTCCCGCGCGGAATCCGCACGATCAGAATCAGAGCAGGTGCGTGACCCGGCCATCGTCACATGCGGCCGGCGGTGACGTGCCAATTTCTCGGGAGCATGTCATGGCAGGTAAACCGTTGAATGTTGCATTGATCGGCTCCAAGTTCATGGGCCGGGCCCACTCCAATGCCTGGCTCAAGGTTGCCAAATTCTTCGATCTGCCCTTCACGCCGGTGATGCACACCGTCGCCGCACGCGATCCGGATGCACTCGCCGCGTTCGCCGACCGATGGGGCTGGCAGAACACCACGACCGACTGGCGTCTGGCGGTGGAGAACCCGGAAATCGATCTGGTGGATATCGGCACGCCCAACCACCTGCACCGGGAGCAGGCCATCGCCGCGCTGGAAGCGGGCAGGCACGTCGTGTGCGAGAAGCCGCTGGCCGGCACACTGGACGACGCCCGTGAAATGGTCGCCGCCGCGAAGAAGGCCAAGGGCAAAACCTTCGTCTGGTACAACTACCGTCGCTGCCCGGCTGTGGCGCTGGCGCATCAGATGGTGCGCGATGGCAAGCTCGGCCGCATCTACCATGTGCGCGCCGCTTACCTGCAGGACTGGGGCGGCCCCTCCACGCCGCTGTTGTGGCGCTTCCAGGGCAAGCTCGCCGGCTCCGGGGCGCACGGTGACCTCAACGCCCACATCATCGATATGGCCCGCTTCATCACCGGCGATGAAATCACCGAGATCGTCGGCGCCATCGAGGAAACATTCATCAAGGAACGTGACATCATCGAATCGGGCGGCGGGGAAATCTCCGGCAAGGGTGCAAAGAAGCAGACGAAGAAAGGCCGCAGCACCGTCGACGACGCCGTGCTCTTCCTGGCGCGCTTCAAGGGTGGCGCGGTCGCCAGCTTCGAAGCCTCTCGCCTCTCCACCGGCGACAAGAACCGCAACCGCATCGAGGTCCACGGCGAAAAGGGTGCCATCCGCTTCGACTTCGAACGCATGAACGAGCTGGAGTGGTACGACAACACCCTGGAGGGCAAGTACCAGGGCTGGTCGACCATCAACGTCACCCGCGGCAACGACGGCCATCCCTACGCGGGCAACTGGTGGCCCGATGCCCACATCCTGGGCTATGAGCACGGCTTCGTGAACATGGCCGCCGATGTCGTCAAGGCCATCGGCAAGCAGAAGCCCATCGTGCCGCTGCCCGACTTCGCCGACGCCTACGAAACGCAGAAGGTCCTCCACGCCGCGATCGAATCAGCCCGCAACCGCTGCCCGATCAAGCTGAAGGACATCAAGTAGGTTCTCGCCGACGAGCTTCTCGCTGAGTGAATGCGATAACCCCCTCTCCCTCCGGGAGAGGGGGAATGGCATCACAGCGCAGCGATCATCCTCCGCCTTCGCCGCGTCCTTCTGTTAACCCGCCCGCGCGTGTTCATGCCGCAACTGGCCACACGCCGCGGCGATGTCCCGTCCCCGGCTGGCACGGATGTGCGTGTTCACGCCCGCCTCACGCAGGATGCGCTGGAACGTGAGCACATCCTCGCTGGCCGGCCGACCGAAGGGCAGGCCCTTCACCTCGTTGTAGCGGATCAGGTTCACATTGCTGCGCAATGTGCGGGCGACGCGGGCCAGTTCCTTCGCGTGTTCAGGACGATCGTTCACCTCACGCAGCAGGATGTATTCGAGCGTGACCTCACGGCCGGTGCGCTCAAAGTAATACCGCCCGGCTTCGAGCAGTTGCTCGATCGTGACATAGTCCGCCCAGGGAATGAGCCTGCGGCGGATCGCATCGTTGGGCGCGTGCAGGCTGATCGCCAGCGTCACCGGCAGTTCCAGATCCGCCAGACGGCGAATCTGTGCGGGCAGGCCGACGGTGCTGATCGTGATGCGCCGGCCGGAGATGTTCAGGCCCCAGTCCGCCATCAGGTAACGCACCGCCCGCACGACTTCGTTGAAGTTTGCCAGCGGCTCGCCCATGCCCATAAAGACAATGTTGGTGACGCGGCCGACGCCGGGCAGTTGCTGCAGTTGCCACACCTGTTCGACGATCTGGCCCGCGGTGAGATTGCCATCCAGTCCGCCCAGCCCCGAAGCACAGAACGTGCAGCCGACGGGGCAGCCGATCTGCGAGGAGATGCAGGCCGTGCGGCGCGGGCGATGTTTGTCCTCAGCAGGGATGAGCACACATTCGGTTTCGCGCTCGGGGGCACGCTGGTCCGCGATGGGCAGCGAGAGGGGGGCGACGTTTATGCCGGAAGCGTCGTCGGGCGACCGCCATTGCAATAGCAGCTTCTGCACGCCATCGGTTGCCCGCTGATGCCGCACGACTCTGCCGGAAAGGAACATGAGGCGATCAGCGAGCAACTGCCGATCAGCCTTGCTGAGGTTGGTCATCTGCTGCGGCTCGACGATGCCGCGCTCATACACCCACTGCCGCACCTGCTCCGCCCGAAACGCGGGCATCCCCCACGCGACAAAACGCTCGCGCAGCGCGACGGGGTCCATATTGAAAAAGTGGGCGGGTGATTCGGTCGTCATAACCGTCATTCTAGCCGCGCCATCCCACGCCCGGAGGGCGTGGGCTTTCATGGGACGCGTCCCTTGATTTTAAAGCCCACGTCCTCCGGGCGTGGGAACCCCGCGTTACAATGACGCCATCATGTCGGCACTTCCGTGGCGGAACTGGTACCACTGCATGGGTAACACCTACGGCACGTGGCTGCCGGGCGATCCACGCGGGTTTCGCACACGTCACCATCGCGAACACGTTGAGGGCGATTATCGCTTCCCACCGCCACCCGGTTTCTATGACGACCTGTTTGAATCGAGCAAGGCACGTATGCGCCGCGACGCGATTTTTCTGCCGCAGGAGCTGCGCCCGACAGTGTGTCGGCTTTTTGCGGACGCGCTGCGTCATCATCGTGTGGAAGTCGTCGAGCTGTCGATGGGCGGGGTGCACTGGCATTTGCTGGCGCGGTTTGTGCCGGTGGGGGTGGACGCGTATGAGCATCTGGAAGCGCTGGGAGTGCGGATCACCCACGCGCGGCATGTCCCACCCGTGGGAGCGGGTGGGCATTGGGCGTATGATCGTGATCCCGCGCCACGACGCATTCTCGGACTCGTGCGCAGTTACATCACTCGACAAGTCAAACAGATGGGATACTTCACCGACGCGGTGGGTGGTCTGTGGGCCAAACGCCCCAAATGTGAACCGGTGACGGATCGCGCTCATCAACTCGCCGTCGTCGCGTATATCCGCCGCCATGCCTTTCAGCACGCCGCCGTCCTCTCGCAACTCGAACACCCCACCTGAAACCCCCACGCCCGGAGGGCGTGGGCTTTGGAATCAAGAAATCTTCGGGGGACGATTCGGCTGGGAGCCGCTAGAATGTTTCGCCCATGGTTCAGTCAACGCCTGTGCAGTCCGGTCCCAGTCTTGCCGTCGATCTGGCGGGGCTGTCGCTTGCCAACCCGATGATGACCGCCTCGGGCACGTGCGGGTATGGCTACGAATACGCCGACTTCGTCGATCTGTCGCGGCTGGGGGCGTTCGTGACCAAGTCGATCACCCCGGAGGTCCGCAAGGGCAATGAAGCGTACCGCATCGTGGAGACACGCGGCGGGATGCTCAACGCCATCGGACTGGCCAACGTGGGGCTGGAAGCGTTCCTGCGCGACAAGCTGCCACAACTGGTGCAGTTGCGTGAGTCGGGGCCGCGCATCATCGTGAATGTGGCTGGTCACAGCGTGGAGGATTACGTCACCGCCGCCGGCCGCATCGCTCAGGAACCGGTCGTCGACGCGATCGAGCTGAACGTCTCGTGTCCGAACGTGAAGGACGGGCTGACCTTCGGCACTGACGCGACGCTGCTGCGGCAGCTCGTGCGCGAGGTGCGGCAGGCGATGCGCAAGGACTGCAGGCTCATCGTCAAGCTCTCGCCCAACGTGCAGGACATCACCGTCACCGCGCGGGCAGCGGTCGAAGGCGGGGCGGACATCCTCAGCCTCATCAACACCTACACCGCGATGGTGATCGACATCCACAAGCGACGGCCAAGGCTGGCCAACGGCACGGGCGGGCTGTCCGGTCCGGCGGTGCGGCCGCTGGCGGTCTATCTGGTCAGCCGGGTCTATCGCGAGGTCGCCAAACCGGCTGGCGTGCCGATCATCGGCATGGGCGGCATCCAGTACTGGCCCGACGCCATCGAGTTCCTCCTCGCCGGGGCGACGGGCCTGGCGGTGGGCACCGCGCTGTTCGTCGACCCCGCGACTCCGATCACGGTCATGGAAGGCGTCGCCCGCTTCCTCGAGGAGCAGGGCTGCAAGTCGATCAACGAGATCATCGGCACGCTGCGCATGCCCGGTGATGCGCCGACCACGCCCTATCCCTGACCGTACCTTTCGCCTCATCGTTGCCATGCTTTCCGATCGCCAACGTGATGCCTTCGATGCCATCCTGGAGCGGGTGATCGCGGAGCTGCCCCCGGAACTGCAGGCGTTGCTGGAGGAGGTGCCGCTGATCGTGGACGATGAGCCGTCGGACAAGTTGCTGGCGGAGATGGGCATCGGGCCGGACGATGATCTGCTCGGCCTGCACTCGGGCATCCCGCTCACCGAACGCAGTGTGATGCACAGTGGCGAGGAACCGGAACACCTGATGATGTTCCGCGGCCCGATCCTGCGGATGGTTCGCTCCACCGGCGGCGATCGACGCGAACTGGAACGGCAGATCCGCATCACGCTCCTGCACGAAATGGGGCATCACTTCGGGCTGGACGAGGACGATCTGGAGCGCCTGGGGTACGGGTGATGGGGGGGACCCACGCCCGGAGGGCGTGGGCTTTCGTGGGCGCGCGAATCGTTGCGCTCAGGGGGTTCCACCATGTTTAGGGATCATTTTGGTTTGGTGCGCGGTGTGGCTGCGTTCGTGCTTGTGGC
>Ga0207864_1003109_pt1 | contig 14436 bp, 9 predicted proteins | sample HigsolmetaAR202D_FD_184834 | JGI IMG/M metagenome (GOLD analysis project Ga0207864, IMG submission 184834) | Ionic liquid and high solid enriched microbial communities from the Joint BioEnergy Institute, USA - AR20-2-D (SPAdes) (version 2) ...
TGCCGACATCGGCACTGCGCATGTTCACTTGGCAATTGAGGCGTGACGGTTTGCCATCCTTGTCTGCCTCCACGAAGAACTGGAAAGCATAATGACACGGAGGCAAAGCCATATCTTTTATGTCTTCGGTATTCCAGGCACATACTAGGTGTCGCCTGCCAAAAGGATCCTTGCAAATTCCCTCGATAACCGTCGCAAGTTGGTCGGGACCTCTTTTGCGCCACTGGTACCCATAAATAGGGCCGAGATATCCCTCCGGATAATGGTTCAGACCGACAGAATCCAGATATTCACGCGACGAGTTCTTGTCCCATATGTGGACGTTGTGTTGATGAAGATATTTGGTGTCGGTCTCGCCACGAAGAAACCACATAAGCTCATAAAATATTGCACTGTATGCGAGCCGCCGAGTCGTCAATAGAGGTAACACACGGCCACGGGGGTCTGTTAGTTCGAATCTGAGTGACTCACTGAACAGCCGGTGAGCGTCGATGCCGGTTCTATTCGGCACCAGAGGGGCCGCAAGGAGGCGTCTTAGCAAACACATGTACTCGTTTTCCCACCGATTATAGAGACAGTAGCGCTGCACCACAATACTCGACCCTTTGTCCCCGATCACTTGTGTGCTACCATACTTGCGCACCGTAGATAAATCCACATGACTATCACATTGATAGTCTCGATCAAATCTCGTAACATAAACAGCCTCGAGTCGCGGATCCCTTAGGGCCTGCTTATATACCTCGGCGCCGCCGATAACAAACACATTCTGACAGCCCATATTTGCACAAATGGCAAGCGCGTCATCGAGACTTCGTACCGCAAAGACCGTGTCTTTGTGTTCAGGCGGCACATGAAAGGCGCCAGTGCTCAGCACAATGTTCTTGCGGCCAGACAATGGGCCTGGCAGAGACTCCCACGTGCCGCGGCCCATTATTACTGCGTTGTTGGGGGAGCTGCAGGTAATCTTCCTGAAAAATCTGAGGTCCTCTTTATGTTCCGGCGTTCCCGCCCATGGGAGTTTCTTGTCTTTCGCAATACCGTCGCGAGAATCTACGGCCACTATGATTGTGAAGTTCATTCTGAATCACAAATAATGAGTGACTTGACTTTAACTCATCCTCGCATTCAATTTTAATCCGGTGTTGTTTTCTCTGGTTGCCGCACTATCAAACTTCAACGCTAAGTTGGGCGCTTTATATTTGCTCAGCCGGGCCCCGACAAGCAGTCGACTTTGGCCGGGGTCAACCGCGGCAGGAAGTGATCACGAGACACTAATATCCAGAGATTTACAACGCGATCAGGACGCTTCGGGAAAAAATAATCCTCGTGATGGTCTTAGGCGGCGACATCGTTGCGTGGAGTCTTCTCTGTGGTAACCCTGTTTCCTTCTTCGAGGAGTACATCAATCGCCGCGAGGATTTCGTTGAACAGCGAGGTAAGATTGTCTGCACGTACTACCGCGGACGCACCAGTTTCTTTGATTGTGATCCGAACAAACTCGCTATTCTCCAGCTTGAACTTGACGGTACATTCCTCGAGTATCAAATTGCAGTAACCCAAATCAGTTATGTTGCGACTGACGGTGTTGAGGAGATTCCGGATTACCTCGGCCTCGCCGTAGTGAATGAAGAATCCCAGCGGCGCCGTTGGTATCTCAAAGATCAACCTCACCATCACCCGGCCGTCTGGGTATATATTGTAGCTAAGTCTCGCGTTTATTTCGTGCGTATCCATCATCAGATTAGCGGACAAAAATTCAATATTTTAGGATTGGCTGAGTTTATATTTACCGCGATATCAAAATGCCTGGCAAAAATTATACCGGACGATATACATTAGCTCACGGTACCATTTGGTCTAGAAATTTTGGATGCTCCGGTCTGGACAATAACTTATGTGGATCTCGATGGCCATAGGTATGGCTGCGCATATCACTAGCAGGAAGATATCTAACGCCGCGGATAGACTGAGATACCTAAGGGACGCCCCACCCCCCCGGGCCTACGAGGATTGCGGGCTTGGCGAGATACAACGCCGAGAGAACGTGGTGATCCTAAGAACCAACAAAATAAACGCCAAATTCCTGGCAGGATGTTTTACATCTATTTGGCGGATGTTGTTCCTGCGCGGGCAAAAAATCCAAGTCCCTCTGCAGGCCGCCGAATTACAGAGAGTACTTTCCGGCCTCCTCGTATAGCCAGAATGTTTCCATTCCACGGCGTATCTCGGCCTCCAATTGGCCGAGCTCCCTTTCGAAGATATTGGCGCCCGGGAATCTTGGATCGGACTGCGCCGCCGATACTTCCTCCAGTTCGTGTTTGAGGGCCGCAAGTTTCTTGCGGTAGACCTCAAGCGCCTCATTCGTCTTGCGAGAATCTGACAGGTTCAGCAGATAATCATAATTCGCTTTCGGGCCCTTCAAGATAATGTCTTCTAGTTCACTGGTCTTCGTGAATTTGGGTTTCTCTAGTTTGGCCGCATATATCTTATCAAACCTGTTTGTTTCTAGCAATTTCTGCTGTACCGCAGCAGAACAACCGCTGAGCTTAAGATTGTTAGACTCAGTTACATACCTTATAATGTTGTTCATCATTTTGATCTTAAGCTCAAGTACAATCTTTTGGCGCTCAAGTCTCTTAGCGTAATATTCTTTACGTACAGGGAACCAATACTTGATAACGTCTTCGTATTTCTTGAACTCGATGACCTCGCCGTTCATCCCCATAAGGTTGATATGCGAATCCATACGCGATCTGAGTTGGAAGAATTCTTCTATGCCATCAAAGAATGGAGTACCAAGATCCTCGAGTATACCGAGCGCGCCGGGTTTGAGCTTCACTCGTATGTCGACGCGGATATCATTTGAAGCATCCATTATATCAGCAATTATGTGTTCGGCGGATTCTTTCTTCTCGAGAAGCCACTTGACATAATTGTTGGTCCACACTCTCAAAGGTAGTTCGGTTATGTAGAGCATCGAGGCGCCCTCGTCAACTTTGTATGAGCCCACGGAATAAAGCTCGCCCCTGGCATACTTAAATGTTCCTTTCCATTCGTAGGGGGCGCCCGTATATTTTGCCGGGGGTATACTTGGGAGCGGTATATCCTCTCCGTAGTTTATGAGTTTTCGGACATTTGCGATGACGGCAAAGACGTCCCTGGCCCACACCTTAAGCTTCCAGCCGTGTGCGGGGAGCTCAGCGGATTCAAGTACAGCCAAAGGTAGGATAGGGACAAAGTATTTTGGCTCGCCGCGCTTTCCCTCGTCCACGTTAAACGGGAGTAGCCAATAATCGGCCTCTGGGAATAACAAGTCAGTTATGCGGCGGTTGAGCTTGGCCCAGATATACCTGGGCGAGGCTGCATCGTCCCCGCCGCCTTTTCTGGAACCAAACTGAGAAAGTGGGACGATAAACGGGAGCTGCTTGCCGCCCGTAGTGACGAATCCTTTGCCGGTTATGGAAGCAGCGAGTGATCCTTCGCCGTGATGATAATTTTCATGCTCGGATATGAAGCCGGCAAGTTGCGCGACTTTCATTCGCCTACCATCACCGAGTGCCTTCATGAGGCCGTCAAGTATCTTACGGCCGGCCTGATTCTGTCCATCAATGACATGATCCAACTTACGTTCGAGGTTATCTCGCTGATAAGCGCTAGTCTCGCGCGTGAGATGATATGAGCAGGATATCTTTTTTGTCCTTTGCTGTTCAGATTCAATAAGAGGGTCACGCTCATCGATCGGGCGACTCAACTCACGCTTGCGAAGATCTGGCCTTTCTCCAAAATACACCTCGAAGAGTTCATGTGACTTTGCGTCAAGAGTATACGTGAATAGATTTTTATAGAAATCCTTGAACATACTTATGGTTTCATCGCGACTATGTGTACCTAGGCCCTTGTAATATTGAATGTTATACCTCGATACATCCTTGGTAGCGGCCCAGCGGTTATATTCGTCTATATTGTAGAACGACAGAACGTTACCACCGCCTCTAGGATATGCACGGATGATAGGTGTGCGGAACCACTTTACAAATCCACGCTCGAGCAAATTTGGCCACATATACTCGAACATTGATAGAAGCAGTCCGAGGATGTTACCCATCCCATCGAGATCCTGATCAACACATACCGCGATACAGCCGTAGTTGAGCTCGCGAATCTCACGATCATAAGTGGGAGACTTTGGGTCATATCTGTATGCGGGATTAAGTCCTACTATATCGAACAATGCGTTGAGTCGCACATTATTTTTGAGTTTCTCACTAAGCTGAAACATCTTTCCTTTGGGCGTGTCGACCACCTTGCATTGTTTCCGGACATTCATAATAACACCGCCAAGACTAAACACGCCGATGTACTCGAAGCCAAAGTTCTCGGCAACTCCCACAGACACTTGGGTCATGGCTGAGTCGCCCTCAACCGGCACGAGAATACATTTTTGTGACTCTTTTGTTCCGGCCTTTGCCGCCGCCGTGTACTTGTCGTAGTTATGCTTCTTTTTCTTGGTTTTGGTCGCCGCATCATATAACCGCCCCATGATGGTGTCCTTTAGCATACCTGTGACCTGAGTAATAAAGCTGCGTGGTAGTTTGTAGTCGGCAAGGCGTTTAATGTCAATATCCAGCTCATCCTTGCGCTGGCCAGTCCAGCCGGCGCCAGGTATCTTAGTGTTAAGCAACAGAAATAGGTGCCCGCTGACCTGGGTCTGTGTGATTTTTTTGTTCTTATTTTTCAGTTCGCGCGCAATCTCCGCCGTGACCCCGGCCGTAATTTCTTGTAGGATATGCTTGAAGTGTTTCCCTGCGCGGACCATCACTCCGTTGACGTTGCTGAGATGGCCAGGCTGGTCACTGTAGACAGCGACAACCTCCCAGGGATATCTTTTTGGCGGGGCGATAGTTGCGTGTGCCATAGCGGCATCCTCCCCGAAGACAATCCGCGCGATATCCCGCATTGACTTGACCGGGATGAGCTCGTTATTGAAATACATCTTGAACTTCTTCGAGGCCGAGCTTGCCGCATAGACTGCCGCAAAGAACACTCGGGCACGTATGAGTGGCTCAAGTTCCGCATGAATCTCACGCGTGAATGCCTTATAACCAAACAAGCCAACATAATCCGGCGCGAAGCTGAGCTTAGTATAACTTCGGCCTCGGTAGTTAGTTATGATGGGATCATCACAATGTTCCATTCGGTCGTACCACCTTTGCGTGAACTTTTTGTTGCCACGCGCAGTCTCGACTATGAACTCGGTCGAAAAGCAGTTACTGAGTTTGGCACCCAGTCCGTTAGTGCCGCCGATGATAGAATCCGCGGGACGGCGCGTATTGCTTCCTTGGAATAATTTACCAAATATAAATGTCGGTACATAAGTGGTTTGGCCGAGCTTCTCCGAGGCGACCTTATGTATCTCTATCTCTATACCTTCGCCGTTGTTAAATACCTCAACGCGGCCATCCTGGCCGAAGGAGACTCGGATTTCTGATACTTCATTGTTGGACCCTAGTTGGCGGATGAGGTGATCAAGTGCATTTACTATAGGCTCGTCTATTATTTTCCACCAAGCCGGGGAGTAAGTAACGTCTCTAAATTCGCCGCGGTATTGGTCACCTTCCTTGAGGATCACCAATTCCCGTTCCTGAATTTGACCGCGACTCCCCGCGGCCCAGTCCTTCATAATAACGCTTTCACGTTCGGACATGAACTGATATCGCTCTTCGACGCTAATTGCAGCCATTGTCGGACGCTTATAGGTGATCCATATATTCAATTGTCGAGCACAAAAAAGGCCCGCTCCCTCGGCCGAGGACCGCCCATCGGTCGGAAGAAATTACTGGGCACTATCCTGCTTTGAGTTTATAGAGTCAATGAGATCGTCTATGTCCGTTTCTTCCTTTTTTCCTTTCTTTCTTCTGCCGCATTTTTTCGTATCTTTGTAAACGAGATAAACAACAGCGATGATTAGTAATACTAAAATTACTAATACCGCGACAATGTTATCCTTTGCAAGTTGTGTGATCTTGTCGAACATTGGCAATATAATTACACAAATATTTTACGTGAAATTAAAAAATAATGACAGCCGGAAAGTATGCATCTAGTACCCGGCCATGATCTTGGATAATTTTGCATCGGTCAAAGGGCCGCCGGACATTTGTTCGGGCTTCGCCGCTTCATTAGCCAACCAACTCCAGGGCTCATCCGCTACCACAGGGATCTCTGGACAATGTACGGGCGATGCTGGTTTACTAGGTCCGCCGGTGGCTCTCTCGCCCAATCCATCCCTTATCTGGTATCTCATAAGAGTGGTTGGATTGAACTTCTCTTTCACTGTATCAACACATTTTACGGTTACAAACCATATCACTATCAGCAGCAGCACAACAATGATTGCAGACGCTATAAGGTAGTGCTGGCCTACATATCTCTTTGCTATATTATCGATGCTTTCCATAAAGTTACCACCTACTACTGCTTTATCGAGTGTGTAATCGTATGCGGAGTTATTCATCTGCGGTATATAAACCCCATCAGAAAAAAATAAAATTAAAATTATATGGGCACAATAGTGTCTAGTTGAAAACTGAAATTAATATTGGCCAATCAAGTCAACCCTCAAACCCTACCTCTGTTCAAAAACCACGGAATAAAATTTGGCCCTTGTGTACACAAAACTCTGCCACTAATTGTTATGCAAAAAACAAAAAAAGGAGACGAAAGAGACGGGACCTCCCGCAATCGCACTCACTTGAAGAGAGATGCAAAACCTGCGGATCCCCAAGCTCCGTTTCCTCGGATTATAACCGAAGATTCCCCTCGTGAAAAATATCGCCGCCGACGCGGAGAAGAAAAGACCGCGCTGCATTGGGGGCAGAGAAAATTGCTGATGTCTGAAATTGAGTTCTTGACGCCTTACTGTGATATGGGCGGCGTCATGATATATGCAGGAGCAGCGCCTGGAACACATTGCTACAAACTCGCAGAGATGTTTCCGAACTTTGAGTTTTACTTGGTGGATCCTAGTCCCTTCGACCGTCGGGATCATCCTCGCATTATATATGACCAAAATTTCTTTACAGACGAACTCGCGTATAAACTTAAGGAAAAATACAAAGACAAGAATAGATTCTTTGTAAGTGATATACGTACTGCTAATTGGAGATCTATGGAAGAAGATGAGCACGAGCAGTGTGTTGTAAAGGATAACCAAGAGCAAATGAGGTGGCATGATATTTTAGAACCCGTTGCTACAATGCTCAAGTTTAGACTGCCATATCGCCCAGGCAAAACATGTTATCTCAAAGGAGACGTGTATTTACCGGTATGGGGTCCACAAACGACAACAGAGACACGTTTAGTTGTGCGATGGCCGGACAATAGTTCTAATTGTGTTGAGTACGACCACACTGCCCACGAAGAACGCCTCTTTTACTTTAATACTCGCATGCGTGAAATGACAAAGTACCATCATAATGTTCGAGGCTTATGTCCTTGCTATGATTGCACAGCAGAAGTACATATTCTACGCGACTGGTTAATAAAGTGCAAAGGGTGGAAAAACGAATCAGAAATTAATGAAGAGATTTCAAGGCTTTCTGAGGAAATTTCCAAATCACTATCTCCAACACGGACCCTTTGGACAAGACCTCCGCCAAAGGACCCACTAGAGGTGGACGAAAAAGGTGAACTGGTAAAAGTTGCAAAGACAACTCGAGACATTTTGCTGTCTGAAATTAATCCTAACAGAAAAAAATCATTAGACGAAATAACAGCAGGTAAAGAGGAGCCTCCAACTACTGGCCAATCGATGGAGGAAAACGTTTATAGAATCGTCTACAGGAACCTCATAAAGCTCGTCGGCTATCGCGGGGCTAAGCTGGTCGGTGAGCCTCTATCCGACGATGCGCTGATTACTCGGCTCAATAACTATGAATTTGTAGAAATTCGGGCAAAACGTGATCCACCACCCGGCGACCCCCGGCCCAAGGCCACTATACTCATAATTCTCCTGTCAAAGGACAGCAAATACGCTAATAAGGTGAATGAGATTCGCCGCATATTGAACCAAATTCCTGAGGGAGATGAGCACTTAGAGGTCATGTTTGTTTCTGAGGCAGGGCTGTCATCTCATATCAAAAACGAAATATTATCGAAGAAGGACCACGAAAATCTCTACATAGAAGAGCATCCCTATTACGTGTTCATGATAGAAGCGCCAAAACACACATTGGTGCCTAAACATAGCCTGGCAACAGACGAAGAGGTGTCAGAACTGACGCAATGGTTTTACACCAGCAAAGATAAATTCCCACAGATATGTTACGATGACACCCAGTGTGTATGGCTAGGAGCCCGGCCGGGAATGGTCATAAAAATCGAGCGCGAAAGCGAGACGGCCGGTACATCAATTGCATATCGGCTCTGTGTCAATAGAACATGCCGATCAGTACAGCCCAGAAAAAAAGAAAAAGAAGACACAGACTGATTTAATCATCGAATATATCATCCTCTTTTGACATAAGATAGTCGTCTATCATTTTTTGGCGCTGATCCATAGGAGCCGCGCAGCATTTCTGTAGAAATTCCGTGACATCTTTAATAACACCCAACCACGGTTGCGAATATTGTTCTGTTTTTTCCACGCGATGTATTTCTATCTTAAATAATTTCCACGGCAGCACACCGACAGGGTAAACCTTGGACTTGGCGCAAAAGTCCCTGAATATTTGTTCGTATGTTTCGCCTGTCATTCTTTTGTTCGCGTCTGATATTTCTCCATACCATGGCAGTATTCTCTGTGAATTGAAGGCCTCCATTATTTGCTTGAAGGTATCCACAGGGACGCTCCCAAAGTCCCACGAAAGTTTGTCCAGAGCATCGTGGCCGAAGCTGAGCACAAACTCTACGAGGTCACGGTAGTTTTGACAGTAGAACCCAATAACTCCAAATGCGATGGGCTGGGCGCCAGCCCGGCCGCCGGGGCTGCGTACGGTACCGGCTTTAGATACGTGGAGCGAAGTATTATATTCGCTTCCGAGGCCGAGCTGATCAAGTGAACACCGCCGAAATACGCCCTCAACGAACAACGCGTACTCCGGAATCTTGAGCAGATCCAAACCCATCTTTACCTGTGGTATGTAATACTTTGGCGGGCCTGAGGAGGATGGGATCCTATTGAATGGACATTTGAATTCAAACAGAACGATCTGACCCTCAACAACTCCCAAACCATCTGGCGAATATGACACGCTATCACTTTCGCAGATAAAGAGGTCCGAGCCTATAATTTCGCACCCAAGCTTGTTCTCTGTGTATTTTTTTATTACCTGCTCAAAGAGACAGCCCCATTGTGTGTAGATCGTGCTGTGGTGTTCCTTAAGTCCAGCACGCTCAGTCAGGAAATCCTTCAAAGAACAAAATGGGTTCCGGCCTTGGATGGTAGCTATGCTACTGCCGCCAATCGTAAACTGGCGTCGATTATGCCATTCCTCACTATGCTGACGTATCCCATTCTGGGACTTAGTTTTCACCCAGCTGCGTAGGGTTTCAACCGGGTCGGGCGCGGTCACGGCGGTTGCCTCGGCGGCTGCGGAGGGATTTGTTGCATCCATTCTTAGATTGCGTCGAGTATATCTCGTATTGTTGGGATCAAAGTTGCAGATACTTACTTTGCTATTGGCATTTTTAACATGGAATTCGTACCTATTTAAAGGCGCGGTCGTATACTTACGACGAGTGGGTATGTGCGACGAAAAGCGTAATCGACGCAATAAGATCTCGGTAGGCATAGCTTGCTTTAGGTTCAATAAGAATAAGCCAGAAGTACTTTTAGTATGTAAACGTTTTACCTATGCGTTTAACGCATTTGTTCACGGTAACTACAAAAAATAACAATAAGTCACTCTTAGCACTTTTTAATGGTATAATGAGAAGCTAGATATACTCTCGTTCAATTTCTCCTAGATATCGGATCTGGCTGGGTCAGAAGACAGACATGACCAGATTAAAAGGCCAAGCGGCGATTTGAGGATGTATTTATGTATGATGAGATGGCATGGGTATGTCTTTGTTGACTAATCGATTAATCTACCAACTCACGCAGAATCTGGGAAATACCAAAGGGCCGGAAAAAAGCAACGCTGAATATAACATACATTTCGCGATCAATCTTGGGCGGCTGTCGCGGCGGCAACGGCGGTTTCCTTGGTGGCCATGTCGGTTGCCTCGGTGGCCGGTTACCTCAGCAACCATGTCATTTGTCATTAACAATGACATCTATGGCGGCCAAGGAAACCTCTGTGGCCATGGCGCTTGCCTTGTTGGCCAGGGCAGTTGCTTTGGCGGCTATGTTGGTTGCCCTGTTGGCCAAGGCAAATGCCTTGGCGGCCACGATGTTTATCTCGGCAGCCTTGGCGGTTGCCTCAGCAGCCATGGCGGTTGCCTCGTCGGCCACGGTGGTTGCCTTGGCTGCCTCGGCGTTTACTTTGTCAGCCATGGCGGCTGCCTTGCCGGCCATGGCGGCTGCCTTGCCGGCCACGGCGATTGCCTTGGTGGCCTCGGCGTTTGCCTCAGCGACCACGGCGTTTGCATCGTCGGCCTCGGTGTACATGGCGACCATGGAGCCGGCCAAGTTGATTTTTTTAGCGGCCGAGACGATTGTCTCGGCGGCCACGGCGATTGCCTTGGCAGCCTCAGCGTTTGCCTTGGCGGCCTCAGCGTTTGCCTTGGCGGCCTCAGCAATTGCCTTGGCGGCTTCGGCGTTTGCCTTGGCGGCCTCGGAGTTTGCCTCGTCGGCCGAGGCAATTACCTTGGCGGCCTCAGTGTTTGCCTTGGCGGCCACGGTGTTAAAGTTGGCGGCCTTGGTGTTTGCCTCGGCGGCCTTTGTGTTTGCATCGTCGGCCCTGGCGATTGCCTTGGCGGCCATGGTAGCTGCGGAGGGGTTTGTTGCATCCATTCTTAGGTTGCGTCGAGTATATCTAGTGTTGTTAAAATCAATTTTACGGATTCTTACTTTGCTATTGGCCTTTTTAACACGGAACTCGCACTTATTTAAAGGCGCGGTCGTATACTTACGACGAGTGGGTATGTGCGACGAAAAGCGTAATCGACGCAATAAGATCTCGGTAGGCATAGCTTGCTTTAGGTTCAATAAGAATAAGCCAGAAGTACTTTTAGTATGTAAACGTTTTACCTATGCGTTTAACGCATTTGTTCACGGTAACTACAGGGACGACGATAAATCGCTCCTGGCGCTTTTTAATGGTATGACAGTAGATGAAAAGCTAGATATACTCTCGTTCAATTTCTCTCAGATGTGGTATCGGATCTGGCTGGGTCAAAAGACAGACAGGGCCAGATTATATATAAAGGCCAAGCGGCGATTTGAGGAAGTATTTATGTATGATGATGTGGCCCGGGCACGCCTCCGCCGACTAATTAATCAATCTACCAACTCACGCAGAATCTGGGAAATACCAAAGGGGCGGAAAAAGAGCAACGCCGAATATAACATCCATTGCGCAATCAGGGAACTTCGTGAGGAGACTGGCTTGGCCAAGAATCAGTATAAGGTATTTCTGGCGACAAGAAAATACACATATATGGATGGTGATGTCACTTACACGAACATATACTATCCAGCGTTAATAAACTACAACATCACTCCTCGTATAAGCTTCAACAATAAAGAACAAACCGACGAGATAGTTGATATCAGGTGGATGTCAATCGAAGATATCCGCCGCGAAGATCCTACGGGGCGCCTCGAGAATATAATAAAACCGCTTTTCAACTATATAAAAAAATACGGCCGTTAACAGATGCGCGGCGAACTTTATTTTTGTGAGAGTTAGTCCGCCGAACATTGGGTTAATATTCTGTACGCTCAATGCGTCGAAGATATATACCTGTGTAGAACAAGGGAGCACAGTACATCGTGTGTGACCTGATCGGAGAATTTTTCAACCTCGTCATCCTTGAGCTCCTTTAGGTCCGACGATAGGCAGCTTCGGCTTCCAAAGCGTCGAGAACGGCCATATATCCTATATATGCTATTTTGAGGAGTATATAACCAAGAGCTGGCTATAAAATTGCGATGATCTTTGCTGCCGGGATATTTCATAGGATCGTGGTAGTAGTTGCAATTGTTCTTTTTTACACAATTTATACCGAAGCGGCAATCCTTTATCTTCTCTGGTTGTTTCTCATCGGTGAAGATTTCGCCTATATTTCCGTGGAACAGCTTTCCTGCCAGCTTAAATGCGAAATGATCGGCCGAGGTTACGTAATAGAGCTCTCCATTCTGACGCACCTCATCAAAGCTATGTACAACCACTGCAGGTAATGATATTTCATTAGTTATGGCTATCATAGTTTTGCTTGTATACTTTTCGGCCTCTTTTGCCCGTCTGCGGCTTACAGTTGTCCAGCTCGTTGTGCAGCTCGCTGTGCAGCTGGACAGCGAGGTGGTCAGTTGTCCCCCAGAATCCCCGGCCAAATTAGATACTAGACTAATCTCGCGTGTATGTGTTTCGCGGCACGCGGATAGCGCGGCATCAATCTTGGCCGCAAGGTTTTTGATTGCCGCCGCAGTGTCACTCAGTTGATCTATTAGTTGTTTACGGCGTTCAAAATTACGCACAACAATAGTATCGACCGAGCTGCTGTATATAATTCCATCATTAGATCGAATCCACTGTTCCACTTCGCGGACTAGTTTATTAATTACCTCCATCCTAACTTGGAGTTAGTAACGAGATTTTAAATAGACAAAAGCCGCCTGGCGGCCCAGGCGATCGGGAGAGCCGGGCGATCGGGAGAGCCTGGGCGGGTGACAAAACGTACCTGCGGCCGGGCTCTCATTGTTCAATTTCGACTTTTTTATGACATATATAGAAGATGGCGTATCCTGAACTCGATACGATCGATTCCCTAGAGGAACTCCTCCGGCGCAAAGAGTTTTATGAATTTAAGGCGGACCCCAAGCGAAACTTCCGCGATCCGGCAGATGACTCCTTGGCTGGGAAGTTCCTCAAAATCCACTCTCATCAGCTGTTCGTGCGCAATTTCATGAACCCCAATACACCATACAAACGTCTACATCTTCTCCATGCAACTGGAACTGGCAAAACTCTCGCAGCTATTTCTGTGGCCAACGAGTTCATCAAGATATACAAGAAGATATACGAAGCCCGCGCCGCGAACCTCGGCCGGGGGCGACGCAATTATGCCGAGCTGGACCGTAGTACTCCGACGGTTTTCGTGCTTGGGTTTGCAGGAACCAGGACCGCGTTTATACGCGATCTCTTAACTCATCCCGAGTTTGGTTTTATTTCGCACTCGGAGCGCGATGAGCTCATGAAGCGCACTCGTCTGGCCGCGGCCGGCTTGCCAGACGATATTAGGCATCTTAGCGATTATATATCGCAGCTCAAAAAGCGCATCACACTTAAGGCAAAGGGTGGCTTCTATAAATTCTATGGTTATGATGAATTCGTTAACCGACTTTTCAAGAGTGACACTATTAAACTCACAGATCTTGAGGCGCAGGTTATTCAAAGACTCAAGAATGGTGAGCAAATAACATTGGAGGATGTGTTTCGGGACTATATTGAGCGCGGCGAAATACAGGTCAACGAGTCCCTTCTTAAGATGTTTGAGAATTCGCTGCTCATATGCGACGAGATACACAACACATATAACTCGAACACAAAAAACAATCGCGGCGTGGCCATCCAATATATACTTGATACAGTTCCTAGTGTAAGATTCTTGTCAATGTCGGCCACGCCGATCAATAATAGTCCCTCGGAGCTGGTTGAGCTCCTCAATTATCTGCTACCGCCAGACCAAAAGTTGACAAAACGGCAGCTATACGCCGGGCGCCGTAAGTTTGTCCCGGGTTGGGAGAAAATAGTACAGAAGGCTATCCTGGGCAAAGTATCATTTCTTCAAGACATTAACCCAAAATACTTTCCGCGGAGGGTCTTTCGTGGCAAAACTGTACGCTTACCTCGCGAGGTAGAGGGGCTCAGGGAGATCCCGTATCTAAAATTCATTGAGTGTCCCATGAGCAATTTCCATCAACAGACATACGAGAAATATACACGCGAGAGAATCTCGGAGCATGATTTGGAAGACGTATGGGACGATGAAGAGGAAGCATTCTATGACCAGGAGACATTTGTGCCAAAGATTCCGGCCGACGGTTATAGCATTTATGATATTGTGTTTCCGAACCCAGACTCGGACGATTATGGCGTGTTTAGGTCCTCGGAGGTCAAAAATAAGATCCTTTCGGCCCCACAAGAATGGCGGGATCGGGTCGGTGTGTATATCAAGAAATACAGTGCTACTAATTCAGTCATAACTGGAAGTTTCTTGTCTCGCGAGAACATTTCGCGGTACTCTTCAAAGTTCGCAAAACTCCTC
>Ga0207864_1003110_pt1 | contig 14434 bp, 10 predicted proteins | sample HigsolmetaAR202D_FD_184834 | JGI IMG/M metagenome (GOLD analysis project Ga0207864, IMG submission 184834) | Ionic liquid and high solid enriched microbial communities from the Joint BioEnergy Institute, USA - AR20-2-D (SPAdes) (version 2) ...
AGCCGGAATTCGTGAACGCGGAAGTTTTACTTCCCGTCTTTCTTCTTCTTTCAGCGTCGTTTGCGGTGAACGCCGTTTATTTGATTTTTTTCGAGCGAGCTTTGAAAGCTTGGAGCGCGACGGCTCTGCTCTTTGTTTTTGAGTCGCTCTTCGTCAGCTGCCTGATTTTTTATACGGGGAATACGCAGTCGATCTTCCTTTTCCTGTATCTGGTGAATATTATCCTGTGCGGTTTCGTCTTTCAAAAAAGGGGAGCTCTTCTACTCGCGTTTTGGACTTCGATTCTTTTCAGCGTTCTCATGATTCTCGGGCCTGAGCTGAGAGGACAGAACCTTTACTACTCGATGGGGCTCAACAACCTGGCCTTCTTTGCCGTCGCGACGCTTTCAGGGCTCTTGAGCGAACAGCTGAATTTCATGGGCGTCACGCTCCGGAAGCAGGGACGGGACCTGCGCGCCCTGCGCGACTTGAACACTTTGATCATTGAAAACGTCACGACGGGCCTCATGACCGTCGACGCGGGCGGGCGCATCGTTACCGTCAATCGCGCCGCGGTCGACATTCTTGAGATCGGTCAGAAAGAACTTGAGAACAAGATGCTCGATGAAGTCTTGCCGGGGCTTTTCGCTAAGGCGACAGACGCGGAAGGCTCCCGCCGTTTCGATCATCATTATGAGAACTCGCGAGGGGACAAGCTGGTTTTGGAATTCATCGTTTCTCCTCTTCCGGACGGTAGCGCCGTCGCGGGTTATATCCTGACGTTTCAAGACCTCACGAAAATCCGCCGAATGGAATTCCAAATGCGTCAGAGCGAGAAGATGGCGGCCGTCGGGCAGCTCGCGGCTGGCATCGCGCACGAAATCCGTAACCCGCTTGCGAGCATCAGCGGAAGCATTCAGCTACTGGGTGCCTCTTTCTCCGGACGGATGGAAGAGGAGCAACGGCTCATGACGATCATCTTGAAAGAGATCGACCGCCTGAACAACCTGATCACCGAGTTTCTCGACTTCGTCAGGCCTGATGCGATGAGAGATGATCCCATCGATATCGACGGCCTCGTGAAAGAAGTCTGTGAGATCGTCGCTCTCAACAAAAATTTGCGTCAGGATGTCAAACAGAAACTCAGCCTTTCGGCTGGTCGCATGATCGCCGGCCATCGTGACAAACTGAAGCAAGCGCTGCTGAACATCGTCATCAACGCTTATCAGGCGATGAACGACTCTGTGGATCCCGTTCTGGAAGTTTCCACCCAGGCGACGGACATGAAGGTGCTGGTGAGGATCAAGGACACCGGTTGTGGGATGGACGAAATCGGACTGCGCAAACTCTTCGAGCCTTTTCATACGACGAAGCCGAAAGGCACGGGCCTTGGGCTAGCTGTCACTCACAAGATCGTCGAGAACCACGGCGGACGCATTTTCGTAGACAGCAAGAAAGGCGTCGGAACGGAGTTCACATTGGAATTCCCTGTTAAGGAGGCTTCGGTCCTGGACGAAAATGCGCTTGCAGATTCACAAATGGCGTCGGAAAATTTTCAAATAGCATTCAGAGGACAAAAACGCGGAAACGGATGACCGATGGATCGATCATTGATCTGCATCAGTGCTTTTAGAGGGGTTAATGAATGAAACCGAGAATTCTGGTTGTCGATGACGAAGAGTCGATCCGCGAGTTTCTGGACATCATGCTGCGCAAGGAAGGCTACGAGGTCACTTGCGTCGAAGATGGCCAAAAAGCCATCGACATGCTGAAGAAAAAGTCCTTCGACATGGTTATCTCGGACTTGCAGATGCCGAACGTGACCGGTATCGAACTCCTCAAGCACGTCAAGGAAACGCAGCCTGACCTGCTTTTCATGATGATCACCGCCTTCGGTACAACTGAAAGCGCCGTCGAAGCCATGAAGATGGGCGCTTACGATTACATTACGAAGCCGTTCAAAATCGACGAAGTCCGCATCAACATCGCGAACGCGCTCCGCAGCCGCAAACTCGAAGTTGAAAACCGTACGCTGAAGAAAGAACTCGAAAAAGAATACAGCTTCCAGAACCTCGTCGGAAACTCGGAGGCGATGCACCGGATTTACGATCTGATCAAGCGCGTTTCCGAAACCCCGACGAACGTCTTAATCACCGGGGAAAGCGGTACCGGTAAGGAGATGGTCGCCAAAGCGATTCACTACAACGGTCCTCTGCGCGACAAACCATTCGTCACGGTCAACTGCGGCGCGATTCCCGAATCACTCATGGAATCCGAAATGTTCGGTCACAAAAAAGGCTCGTTTACGGGCGCTGTGACCGATAAGGCGGGGCTTTTCGAAGTCGCCGACGGCGGAACTCTTTTCCTCGACGAAGTCGGTGAGCTTCCGCTTTCGATCCAAGTCAAACTCCTGCGCGCGATCCAGGAGCGGGTCATCCGCCGAGTCGGCGCAGTCGAGGACACGAAAGTCGATGTGCGTATCATCGCCGCCACGAACCGCGACCTTGAAGCGATGGTCGCGCAAGGGACATTCCGCCAAGACTTGTTCTACCGGTTGAACGTTATCAACATCAAGACGCCGCCGCTTCGCGAGCGGCGCGAGGATATCGGCCTTCTTGCGAACCACTTCCTGCAGAAGTACAACGCGAAACTCGGGAAGAACATCTCCGGAATCAGCAAGGAGGCGATGGATCTTCTCAAGAAGTACGATTATCCAGGTAACGTGCGCGAGCTCGAAAATATTATCGAGCGCACAGTGGCCCTCGAAAGCGGTGCGGTGATCTTGCCCGAAAGCTTGCCTCCGTTCGTGAACACTCCATCGGGCCGCAAGATGGCATCGAGCGACGGAATCGAAATCACCGAGGAGGGAATCGATCTCGATAAAGTGATCGGCCAAATCGAAAAAGAGCTTCTCATCAAAGCGATTCACACCGCGGGCGGCGTGAAGAAAAAAGCCGCGAAACTTCTCGGCATCACGTTCCGTTCGATGCGTTATCGTGTTGAGAAGTACAACCTCGGCACGATCTCTGACGATGAACTCGAAGACGAAGCCGGCTGAGTCTTCACTTTCCCGTCAGCCAAGGAGAGCCATCAGGACGCCGCTGGCGGGAATGACGATCCAAACCGGAAGCCGGGTCCATACCGAGAGGGCGAACGCGCCGATGAGGATCGGTACCGAAAGTCCTTTCTCTTCCAAAACGAGACTCAGTTGCAAGACGGTCGCGGCGATCGCGCCGACGACCGCGGCGATGGCGCCAACGAGAAATGGCGCGATCCAATGGAGCCGCGCAAGGCGGTTGACCATACGTGGAAACCACGTCGTCATATGAATGAACGGCGCCAGGAACACGGCGAACGTTGCGACCAGTGCACCGATGAACCCGAAACTCCTGTAGCCGATGAATGTCGCCGTGATCACGACAGGACCGGGCGTGATCTGGCCGAAGGCGAGCGCGTCCATGAACTCTTCCCGGGTGAGCCAGCCGAGATGGGTGACGAAGTCATGTACCATCATAGGCACGATGGCAAGGCCCGAGCCGAAAACAAAAGCTCCCGCCTTAAAGCAATACCAAGCGAGTAAGAGCAGCTGAGGTGCCGCCGCAAGTGAGAACAACGCCGCTTCCGAGGGTAACGTCACCTGTGCGGCCAACCACAGGGGCGCGATCGAGAATGTTATGCGTTTGAATTTTTTCGCGGCGAGCACGGCGACAAATCCGCTCGCCAGAATGAGAAGCGGCTCGAGCGCAGGTGAGTAGGCCGTTAAGACGGCGACGACGGCGGCCAGGAACCAAAACATCGGGCGGCGCCAATAGGACTCGGCCATTCCTTTCAGGCTTGCGCAGATCACGCCGAGGGCCGAGGCTTGCATGCCGATCAGAAAGAGACGGCTGATTTCGACGTCCTTCCATTGCTCGTAAAAGATTCCGAAGAGAATCATCATGGCGAAGGAAGGTCCGTTGAGGGCGAGAGCTGCCGCGGCCGCGCCCGGCCAACCGGCGCGGAGACGGCCCAGAAAAACCGCCGTTTGGAACGCGACGGGCCCCGGCATCGCTTTGATAAGGGCGAAGCTCCGGACGAATTCTTCGGGAGTCATCCACCGTCGTTTTTCGATGAGATCCCGTTGCATCGACGCGACCAAAGCCAAAGGTCCCCCGAAACCGAGAAAACCCAGTCGGATAAAGTAAAGAAACGTTTCTCTGAGGTTCGAGTGACCCGCATGCATGGCCATAAGATGGCAAACAGGACCAAAGCCCGCAATCAACAATTTCCGGCGTCTTTCCGATATTTCGAACATGGGCATCGAAAACGAACCACTGCGATTGCGACCGCACCGAATCGAAGCCGTGGCGGGAACTCAATGGCGGCTCGTGTGCCAGAATGGCCGCAAGATCGAGTTGCCGGCCGAGTTTCAGCCCTTTTTGCAAATGGTCGCGCAAGGAATGTCCTTGAGCGAGGTCGCGAAGTGGCTGCGCAAGCAGCCTATTTCCCACGGGCGGTTTGAACGGTTGGCGAGGTTTCTCATTTTTCTTCACGACAATGATTTGCTCGCTGATCCGCGCGCGATTGAGTTAGCGGAAACGTTGCGTCCCGATTACCGTTGGCGGGAGTCGATCGCGTTTCCGGAAGTTTTCGATTTTGAGCTGTTTCGTTTAAGTGAGCGGCGTCCGGCTTCGGAAAGTGTTCGCTGGGCGATTGCGTTTACAGCGTTGGCAGCGGCGTTCGTCGTGCTTCTGCGCGCCTGGGTATCGATCACAAAAGGTTTTTCCGTTCCGGATTCCGCGTGGCCGGTTATCGGGGCTTTCATTATCGCGTTTACGGTCGCCAGAAGCTTGCGGGCCGTTTTGCAGATGCTTTTCATGTCGGTTTTCGCGGGAGCAGAGGCCCCGCTTCGGATTAAGTTTGATTTGCTTTCGCTGGCGTTTTCGACCGAAGAAGCTTCACGCGTTCGTTCCGACGGCGCTTACGTGCTCGCGAGCTTTTCGCTTTTGGCCACCGTGTTCGTTCCGGCTCTGCCGGAAATGGCGAAGCTGGGCATTTCATCCCAGGTGGCCGGATTGTTACCGTTTTTCTCACTCATCGTGGCTCTGTGCGATTTGTCCCCATTCCGGCAAAGCGCTCTGACTGACTGTTTGAGGGCATTTTACTTGTCGCTTGAGAAGCGCGAGGAACGGGGCCTGGACGACTTCATTCAGCGTCTGCACTTCGCATTCACCTTCGTTTGGATTCTTGCTCTCGGCTTTTTCATCGTTTTAGCGGGCGTGAAATTCGCCATGGCGATGGGCCCCCTCTTGCGTTTCGATCAACTTCGTTTCGCGGTGCCTATTGTGACGATTCTTCTCGTTCTGACTTTGTTGTTCGCGTCGTTCCTCGACGATATTTTGAGCGGCGTAGGCGAGGAGGGCGGCGTCTTTTCCATGCGCCGGCTCTGGCGCCGCAGCCGGACGATCGAAAGTACGCTTAACGAGACGGACCGGAGGGCGCTCGAAGAGCTTCCATTACTTCGCCAGTTCGATCGCAGCGGACGCGAACACTTGCTTCGCAACGCCAAGATCGTCGATGTCGCGACCGGCCGGTATGTCTGTCGTCAAGGCGATCACGACCGCACGCTTTACATCGTCTTGGCCGGGAAATTCGTCATCGCACGTCGCACGTCGAGCGGGCGGAGCCGGAACGTTGCGGTTCTCGAGCGGGGAGCGATCTTCGGTGAAGTCTCCTTCTTCTTCGGAGACCGTCGGACAGCCGACGTTTACGCCCTTGGGGAAGGTCGTCTTCTCATGATTCGGCACGATCCGAGCCTGCACGATATCGATCGGACGCGGTCGGCGGAATTGCAGGCGAGGATTTGGTTCTTGCAGGGATTGGTCGCGAATCCGTTGTTCAAAGACTTGCCCGCCGAAGCGATGGATGCGCTCGCTTTTACCGGTCAGCGCTGCGAGTTTCGCGCTGGCGAAAAAATCATTTCAGAAGGAGAGCGTGGCGACAGTTGTTACTTCATTGTCCAAGGTCAAGCCAGCGTGACACAGAACTTTAAATTGGTGAACCGCTTGAAAAGAGGAGACTCGTTCGGTGAGATCGCTCTCCTCAAACCGGAACTTCTCCGTACGGCGACCGTTACGGCCGACACGGCTCTGACGGCTGTTCGAATCGACGGTCAGCGTTTTTGGAATCTTGTCTCCGGGCATTTACCGCTCGCGATCGCTCTTGAGAGAGTGGCTGAAACGCGACTAAGGAATGACCGCATCAGGGCGAAAGCCGGCTGATCCAGACAAACTGGCTCACTATTGTGGGGATGACCGATAAAAGTCGAAAAATAAGAGTCGGTTTGAGCCCTTAGGATGATCAACATTAAAGTGAGTCAGTTTAAAAACAAAAAGGCCATCCATAACTGGCGCCGACCGTGGTGCCGGCTATGGACGGCCTCAAGATTCTATTTTCAATCGTTAAGAATTATCGTGCTCCGACCGCGACAGCGTCCGTCGGTTGCTCGGCCGGCGGGAAGCTCCAGTCGAATTGTTTTTGGGTGATCCAGTCGCGGTAAGCGGTCACTTTCGTATAAATACCGAAGCGACGGCAGTAAGCGTCTCCGCGGCTTGTGGCGCCCCAGAGATAGTACTGACCATCCAGGTAAATCAGGCCCGGACCTCCCGAATCGCCATTGCACGAACCGGATTTGCTTTCATCCGTTACGATTTCGTTTTCACCGAAGCTGCCGGCGATCGGGATGTACGTGTAGCGCAAAATGCCCGAACCACCTTGAGTTGACGGGTTATTCGTGCCGTAGCCAACCATAAGGACCTCCGTACCCGGTTGAAGGACGGAGTCGTCTTCGAGGATCGGCATCGGATGATACCCTTCGGGCAAGCCACCGCTGAACTGGACAAGCCCGATATCATTAATGTCTTGGTTCGAGCCCTTGGACGGATAGTTGTCGTGCGCGGTTTTACGCACGATCGGCCGAAGCTCCAGGTTTTCGCTCGATTCGTTCAGGCCGAAAACGACGAAAAACTTAATACGGTCATTTTGAACGTTCGGAATGCAGTGACCCGCGGTGACCACCAGATCTTCGCTGATGATCGTTCCCGTGCAGAAAATCGCGAGCTGCCCGGTCGGTGCTTGAACGGCAAGACCAGCGATCGATTTAACAAACGGCTCAGAACCGTCCGCATCGTTTCCGTTCACGATACCGGCGACGTTTTCGTTCAGTTCAACTCCCGTTGTGAAATTCGACTGGCATGCAGCGAGTGCGATCACAGTGAGGAAGCCGACAGCAAAAGACAGAAGTCTGTTACGCAGCGTTCCTTCGCCCGATGCTTGGCGCGATCCTTGGCTCAACATAGAAATTCCCCCCTCTTTAAACTGGCCTCCCCCCGGCCAGCCCCAAGAGTCTCCCCACATCGGGTCCTGTCTTGCAATACAAAAGTCCAGGTACTCGTGAAATTTTTGCGAATTTTTGGTATCAATGCTTTGAATTTAAGCAATTAAACAGAGAGTCATTAGCGAATCTGTCAGGAAACTATAAGACAACGGAATAGATTTGCTTAGATCTTAAGCAAACAAGTCGAGAACTAAATTCACTCGATGGAAACCGTTGGGACTCTTTATTTAGAGGGAAGACGGCAGAGCGAAGTGCTCGAGACGAGCTTTTTGATCGTTGCCAGTTGAGGAGTCCCTTTTCGAAGAACTTTCCAGTATCTCGCGCCCCCTAAGAATCGGGAGTCGTTCGGTCGGCCCGAAATCACTCCGTCTTTAGGGACCCAGTGATTGAGAATCCGCACGCCGCACTCAAGATTGGGGCGGGGGTAGTGGATTTGATCTTCGTTTTCGAAGCCGCAACGGTACCCTTGTGAGCTTTCAAGCGAAATTTGGAGAAGACCGCGGCTGACGACGTTCTTGCCGCTGCGGTCGACGATCTTTTCCGTCAGCTGCACCATGGGATCGAAGGAGCTTTCCGCCGCGGCGATGGCGGAAATGATCTTTACCCAGAAGCTCTTTCGGCCCTCAATGCCGAACGACAGGAAGGCGGGGCAAAACTCCATGACGTCCGCCGGGGTGGTGGCCAGCAACTCGCGTCCGTACCGACCGAGTGCGCGTACGGTGTATTCGGTCCACTTGGCGGCGTAAGGCGAACGCCCGTCCCAGAAAGCGTGGATGTTCGATGAGCCTACCGGTTTCGGCGTGGGTTGTGGTTTTGGAGTCGCGGAGGGCACGGGGGTCGGCTTCGGCGTTGGTTTTGGAGTCGGCTTTGAAGGCGGCTGCGGCACCGGTGTGGGTTGCGGCGCAGGTGTCGGTCGCGGAGTCGCCTTCGGTGTAGCCGTCGGGCGAGGATTCGGCCGAGGCGTCGGTTGAGGTCTCGGAGTCGGTACCGGAGTCGGCATCGGCTTGGGCGGCTTTTGCGGCCGCGGAGTCGGTTGGGGCGTCGGCTGCGGCACTGGCGTGGGTTGCGGCGTGGGCGTCGTTTCCGGGCGCGGCTCGCTCTCGGGCAAAGTTATGGGCTCAGCCGGTTCAGAAGGCTCGCCTTGTGGCGGAAGCTCATCCGCGGGGCTTTCGACAGGAGTGTTCTCCTCCTCGTCGAACTCGAATTCATCGTCTTCATCGAAGTTCGGAATTTGCCCGCTCGGCAGGTGTTTGGGACGTCCCTCCGGCGGAACTTCCGGAAAGAGTGATTTAATCAGCTCTTCTTCGAGCTCCTGTTCTTCGGGCGTTAACGGTGGCTCCCATTGCTCAAAGTCCTCCGTGTCGAGGACCTCCTGCGAGTACGGATTCCGCGGTTCGAAACTGGCAGCGCCAAGAGGGGCCATATCTGCGCGGCCGCATGCGAGCTGGAGCGAAAGCGCAACAATCGATAGAAGGCCGAAGCCTCCAGAGTTTTTCCGCTGATCCGGTTTCCCTAAATTCGACTTCACGTTCGCTCCGCAGATAGCGTCCGGGCATGAAAAGCCGGCGGACCGCCCGGTATCGTTGCAAAATGGGTGCGAGTCACGCTCGCGGGACAAGTTGGCAAGTCATTGATTTAAATAGAGAAGAGGACGGTGACTTGAAAACACTCGCTGGTGTCCTAAATAACCGGGTGACAATTTAGGGCAAGCGAGTGCGGAGGGGAGCCCCTATTCGGCGTTTTTCGCTCCAAAGGCGGCGAGGCTTCGGAAACGGTCTTGGCCTACGAAGCCTCGCGAAGCTGAAAGAACTTAGTTCCAAGAGGGGATCTGCGGGTTTTCCGCCGGAATGTACGGATCGTCCCAAGCCGAGCAGTTGCAGCCGTAGCCGACGAATTGGAAACCGTCGAAGCGGCGGATAATCCCCATGCCTTTGCACATACGAAGAGCCGTCCGGTAATCTTGGAAGGTGTAATTGCAAACGGCCGGGCGGGGATACGAACGGCGAGGAACTTCTTCTTCCGAAGCGTTCGTAGTTAACGGCGCGAGTGTAAGAACGGCGCCCAGTAGAATAAACACCATTTTAGAGAGTGCTTGCACGCGCATGGACTTCCTCCTTTTGACTCGGCACGGAAGAAATCAGGTCCGTGGTTGAAATTCAACTATTCCAAGCCATGTGAACTTTTTTTGCGATAGGCCGGGAATTGATTCGATTTAGACATGGCAAAAAGAATGTGGTTTTATTCGGCCACACTTTTGGGGGAAGCGCATGGTATCCGTTAAGGGGAAGTTTTTCGTATCGCTTTTGTGGCTTTCGCTTTTGAGCCTGTCCGCTTGCATGCCGATCGGCGCTGACGATGACAGCACGCAGGCGCAGTGGCAGAAGAACGAAGAAAAACTGAAGGCGCTTTATGCGAACGTCGTCGGCACGTATATGGGCCAAGTGGAGGTCTCTGGGCGGGCGAACGCTCTTTCGGCAAGTTTCATTTTTTACACAGTTAAAGTCGACGACGGCATCGACGCCAACAACGTTCCGAAGACCCACACGGAGCTTCGCGCGCAACTGCGTTTTGATCAGGTCGGCGAATACGACGATCACGTTTTCAAGGTGGATTACAAAGAACACACCGGCGAGTTCTATATGACGCAAATCGCGCAAGCTGCTGGTGCCGGGTGCCAAGTCGGGCCGCGGGATACTGCTCTTCAAGTTCGCGGACATTTGATCGATGGGAACCTGCGCGGAGATTTGATTTCGACCGGAAAAGTCGGTTCTCTGCAGATGGTGAGAAAGAGCGCGCAAACAGAGATTCCTCCTCGGGATCAAGCGCAACGCTTGATGCGGGCGTTTGCACGGATCTCGGGTACGTACGATGGCGCGGTCGGATCGCCGGATTCGCCCCTTGCCGCGAGAGTCGTTTTGCGGGTCGAGCAGTATTCGGCGGGGCCGGGGCTGAACTGCCCCGAACTCGTGGGTTACTTCCGCTATAAGAACGCGATTGGTGAGCTCGACGATTCATCGTTCAAGGTCACGTACCGCGAGTCAACAGGCGAGATCCTTTTCAACTACAAGGGTAGCGCCGCCGCCGGCGTTTGTCCTGTCGGCCCCACGGACAGGGAATTGAAAATCGAAGGTTTTCTGAACGATTCAAGGCTGTGGGGGACGATGACGGGCGCCACGAGCGACTTCGGGCCGGTCGTGCTCGCGAAAGTTTCTGAAAACACCGAAATCGAAAACGATCAAACCGAGCGTTTGGTGCAGGCATACAGCAAAATCGTCGGCACCTACGGCGGCCGGTTCACCGCCTATACGGGGGACTCCAAAGGCGGTTTCCCTGTTAAGATCGTCGTGAATCTTATCTCGAAGACCGTTAACTCGTTTGTGACGTGCCCGGCTCTGTCGGCGCAATACTACCGTCCCGACATGACTGTTGATCCATCGATCGGAATGCTGCTTCTCGCGGTTGATTATTACCCGAGGGCCAACCGTCTGGTGTTCAAGACGGATCCGCAAATGCCGACATCAGGGCTTCCGGGCAGCAAGAATCTTCATATCGACGCAAACTTGAGCGCCTTCGGCTTTTCGGGACGCATGACGTGGTGGAACCGTTCTGGAGTCGTTGAAATGAAGCGTTGCTCGGGAGATGTGGTCACCGCGCAGGGCGAGTGCAAATAGTATTCATGGTGACCCCACGAGGACTCGAACCTCGATCGACGGTTTAGGAAACCGTAGCTCTATCCTGTTGAGCTATGGGGTCTCCGTGCTTTCTATATATTCGAGAAGACCTGTTCTGGCATCTGAAATTTCACCCTTCCGTAGACCGGCGCTGTGAGCGTGCATGGCGCCGCAGAAAAACAGATATTGTTTATATTTCACTCCCGCGAGAAGCTCAACGGCAGGCCTTGTCTCAAGAAAAATGGCGGTTTCCGGCTCTTAACTCATTCTTTATTTTACTTTGACGCCGGTTTAGTGAGCATTGAATCAGATTGCATTTGATGTATCTTTTTTTACTGTACGGTATCTCTTCGTGAGTGCCCAGAAGAGAGGTGAATTTTAACTGCTCTGACTTGCGATACGAGGCCGAAATGAAAGTGATGGTCATTGAGGATGAAGCGGATATCCGGGATATTCTGACGAATCTTCTTGAGGACGAGGGTTTTGACGTCGTCGCGCTGGAAAGCGGTGTGAACGCTATAGAGGATATCAAAGCCCACCAGCCGGATCTGCTTCTCCTTGACCAAATTCTCCCAGGGAAGACGGGAATTGAAGTGCTCAGAGAAGTGAGGGCTTCGGCCACTTACTCCAAACTGCCCATTATCATGGTGACGGGGCTCTCAGGCGAGGATGACAAAGTCAGTGCTCTTGACGTAGGAGCCGACGACTACATCACGAAGCCGTTTTATCCCAAAGAACTCACAGCTCGAATCAAAGCGTTGGTCCGTCGGTCGGCGCTCGTGGCCGCGGAAACCGGTCCCGTAAAAGAGCGGATTGAGCGTGAGGGCGTTACGATCGACTTTTCGGCCCATAAGGTTTGGGTCGATGGAACGGAAACGATGCTTACTCTCACGGAGTTCAGGATTTTGAGCGAGCTTTTGAAGCAAGTCGGCCAAGTCTTGACCCGCGAGAAGCTTCGCGAACGAGCGCTCGGTAATTTGAACGTGACTGACCGGACGATCGATGTCCACATGGCCTCCTTGCGCAAGAAGCTGGGGCAGGTCGGTAGCCAAATCGAGACTGTCCGGGGGGTCGGTTACCGATTCGCCGAACGGAACGCCTGAGAGGCGTAAATGGGCTCTACTCTCCTTCGACTGTCAGGGTTCTGAACAGCTCCAAAAAGTAACGCAAAATCAGCTACTTGAAGCCTCTCCTAGAATTTTTGGGACAATCTTGGGGCCGTTCTCCGTAAGTCGAGACCGGTCCCGAACTTTAATCCGTTTTTAAAAAACCAAAAAAGTTAAGTGAAAACAGTGGCTTACTGAGCGAGATTCCGAGACGGCGCTCGGCCCCGCATTTGCCTTCGATCAGAGTCGAGGATTCTTGAGGCGAAAGATTCGTATTGGAAAAGGGGCGATCAGCCTGGATTCCGATGCGATGGGAGGTCCCCGAGTATATGCGCCGACGGTTTAACATTCTTATTGGCATCGTCGTGATTGCAGCCATTCTCCAGGCGTGCGGAGTGAAGCCCGCTCCTCAAGAAGCGTGCAATTTTGTGCAAAATAGCGAGCAACAACGTGTTTCGTGGGGGGCGCAAGTTCCCGTTGTTTTTCTCATTAGCAGTTATGTGCCGCCGGAGAGCCGCGGTCAGGTCGACGTATCCCAGTACTATGAGGCGATTCGCGCCGCTGCTCATGTCTGGAACGAAGCGATCGGTCGCGAGGTTATTCGAATCGGCGGTGTGACGGACGAAATGCCCAATTACGGCCGTGACCAAGTGAACCTCATCAGCTTCATTGTCGATTGGAACGGAAATAGCGCTGAGCAGGCTCGTACGACGATCAACTGGGTCGGCAGCCGGATTTATGAAGCCGACATTTATATCAATGTGCGGGATTTCAGATATTTCGCCGGGGATGAGCCGGGAGAGAACGAAGTCGACATGATGAGCCTCATGATTCACGAGTTCGGGCACGCTCTGGGGCTGAGGCATATTGACACGCCGCAGAGCGTCATGCAGCCGACGTTGGCGAGCGCTTCGAGGTTCATGCCGCAAAACGCGTTCCGGCGCAAATTGAGCGAAGTCGACCTGAATTCAATACGTTGCGAGTACTGAGGCCCCACGCGGCGGATGGCCTCGAATTTGATTGGAAATGTACAGAGAAGGGGGCTGAAACCGGCAAATCGGCTCCCAGAGTGGATAAGAAGAAACGCCTTAGATCAGGACGATGTAAGGTAATTTAAGTTGAGACATTCTGACCGCGATCGATACCATGAAAGGCATCGGGAGCTGGAAGGAGTTGAATGATGATGATGATTACGACCGCGACTCAAGAACACGCGATTCTGAAAGAAGCGAATGCGGACGTGTATTCTTCCCGCTCTCACCAGCCGGCCCAGCCGGAAAAAGCCGAGTACGGCGCCGATGTCCTGATGCAGCTCCGGGCGAATCTTGCGCAACTTGAGGACCTCCATGCGCGGTTACGTTTCGTCATGAGCGAAATCGCCTACCTCGTTAAGAAATCTTAAGCTTTCCCCGTTCGATACTTCATTGCGCCAACTTTCGGTGCGACCACTGTGATTTCGCCGTTCTCGTCGATGTGCTTGTAAACGTTCTTGGGGTTGACGGGGGCGGCGAGTTTAAATTCCTGCCGATATGTTTGATAGCTGTTCGTGCTGATCTGTTCACCCGCATCGCCTGAGAACGAGTTCTCGTAAGAACGTCTCGCGCTCAGGGTGAGCTTGTCGCCTTGGACGATGATGTTGACCGAGTCTTTCTCGTACGGCGGCACTTTGGCTCGCAAGACGTATTCGTCGTCGGTTTCGGTCAGTGTGGCGTCGAAGCTTTTGAGTTGGTAGAAAGGATCCGACGCGCGCGACACGAGATGGCGGAAGCGCTCGTCGAACTTCATTTGCTGTTTATAAAGTTCCTTAAGAAAAATTTCGCGCTGCTGTTGAAGAACGTCTTTGTGCGCCTTTTCGCTCAGTTCGTAACGTTTTTTGAATTCCGCGCGCTGTTCACCCAGAGCCTCTTCCATCTTCCTCGCTTCGAACTGGGCGCGTTTTTCGAAGCTCTCTTTCAGTTCTTTTTCCTTACGCGCGTAATCCGCCTGAAGTTCTTTTAAGCGGGCTTCGTGTGCGTCTTTCTGTTTTTTTTCAAGCTGCGCGAACGTTTCTTGCCGTTCTTTGATCTCGGCTTCGCCTTTCTGTTGGACGCGCTGGGTTTCTTGCTTGTATTCGTTTAGTAACTGCTCATTGGTCTTCTGTGACTTCTCGCGGATTTCTTTGGTTTTCGCCTCTTCCAAACGTTGGAGATCGGCGAGGCGCTGCTGGGTGTCCCGCTCTTCTTTGGCGACGGCGAGACTGTATCGCTGTTGCATTTCGTTCAGAATGCGGTTTTTCTCGGCGCGTTCCGCTTCGAGGCGGGCCG
>Ga0207864_1003112_pt1 | contig 14432 bp, 14 predicted proteins | sample HigsolmetaAR202D_FD_184834 | JGI IMG/M metagenome (GOLD analysis project Ga0207864, IMG submission 184834) | Ionic liquid and high solid enriched microbial communities from the Joint BioEnergy Institute, USA - AR20-2-D (SPAdes) (version 2) ...
GGGCCAGCACGGCGGTCGCCGTCACGAGCACCACCACGCGCACGGTCGGTCATGCCGCGGTTGTCGCGCGCCCGGGTGCCGGTCGCCCGCGTCCCCGCGGCGCGGCGCTCAGTCGACGGTGACGAGGTCGCCGACCGGCTCCGGGGGCGAGCCGGGGCCGCCGGGGCCCGAGGGCCCGGCGGCGTAGGCCCGCAGGCGCTCGGCCACCGCGGTGGCCACCGGCCCCTCGACGACGTCGACGGGCAGGACGTCGACCAGCAGCCGCCCCCGGGCGCCCGCCAGGGCCCGGGCCCCGGCCGAGCGGCGGGGCGGCATGTCGGTGGCCAGCACGAGCAGGCGCTGCTCGCCGAAGGAGGACAGCCGGGCGGCCCGCCCGAGCGTCCGCTCCAGCACCTCGGTGCGCCGCAGGCCCGGGCGGGAGATCGTGAACGCGCCGACGACGTCGACGAGCCAGGTGTGGCCGGCGGCGTCGGTGGCCACGAGCGCCGGCTCCAGCCCGCCCGGCCGGCGCCGGGGCCGGTCGTCGACGGTGAACCCCGCCGCCCGCAGCAGGGCGGCCGCCCGCTCGACCGCCCGGTCGCCGGCGAAGGTCGCCGGTCCGCCGGCCGCCTCGACCCGGGCCCGCTCCTCCGCCACCCGGCGGCGGGCCGCCTCGACGTAGCCGGGGTCGGTGTCGTAGCCGAGGTAGCGGCGCCCGGTGCGCACGGCGGCCACCGCGGTCGACCCCACCCCCATGAACGGGTCGAGGACGACGTCGCCCTCGTAGGTGTAGAGCTCGATGAAACGCTGCGGCAGCTCGACGGGGAACGGCGCCGGGTGCCCGACCCGGGTGGCGCTCTCGGGGGCCAGCTCCCAGACGTCGAGCGTCGCCTCCATGAACTCGTCGGCGGTCGTCGTCACCCGGTGGGGCAGGCCCCGGCGCTCGCGCACGGGGCGGGGGACGGCCCGGTCGAACCGGCCCTTCGACGCCACGACCACCCGCTCGGTGAGGTCGCGCAGCACGGGGTTGGCCGGGCTGCGGAACGAGCCCCACGCGCAGTTGCCGCCGGCGCCCCGGGCCTTGCGCCACACGACCTCGCCCCGCAGCAGCAGGCCGAGCCGGTCCTGCAGGATCTCGATGACGTCGGCCGACAGCGACCGGTAGGGCTTGCGGCCCAGGTTGGCGACGTTGACCGCGATGCGGCCGCCGGGCTCGAGCGTGCGCACGCACTCGCGGAACACGTCGGCGAGCAGCTCGAGGTACTCGGTGTACGACGCGGGGATGCCGTCCCGCCCCAGCTCCTCCTCGTACTGCTTGCCGGCGAAGTACGGGGGCGAGGTGACGACGAGGGCCACCGACGACGACGGGATCGCGTCCATCGACCGGGCGTCACCGACGAAGATCTCGTCGACGACGTCGGGCGGCGCGACCCGGTCGTCGTCGGAGAGGACCGGCGGCGAGAACCGCCGGTAGAACGCGGCCGAGTCGTGGTTCTCGCGCCGGGAGACGCCGAACGCGGACGTCGCCGTGGGTGTGCGCCTGCGGCCGTTGCCCTCTGCCACCTGACCCTCTCGTTGACGAGCCCGGCCCGACGATCGGGCGGGGCTGCCGCCCGGGGACGGCGCCCGCCGAGGGTAGCCAGCGCCGCGCGCCGCCCGCGCGATCCCCCGCCTCAGGTGCGGTCGGCCGGCGCCAGGCCCAGCGCGTCGACGATGCGCAGCACCGACTCGGACCGGTTGAGCGCGTAGAGGTGCAGGCCCGGGGCCCCGGCGTCGAGCAGCCGGCGGCAGAGGTCGGTGGCCACCTCGACGCCGATGTCCCGCAGGGCGGACTGGTCGTCGGCCACGGCCTCGAGCCGGGCGAGCAGGTCGGCCGGGATGACCGAGCCGTTCATGGCCGCCATGCGCTTCAGCCCCGACAGCGAGGCCGCGCCCGGCGGCATGACCCCCGGCAGCACCGGCTTCTCGCAGCCGAGGGCCGCCAGCTCGTCGAGCATCCGCAGGTAGTCGTCGACGTCGTAGAAGAACTGGGTGATGGCGAAGTCGGCCAGCGACAGCTTCTCGGCCAGGTGGCGGCGGTCGGCCTCGCGGTCGCCCCGGGAGCGGGGGTGCAGCTCGGGGTGGGCGGCCACCCCCACCGAGAAGTCGCCGGGGTGGGCCCGGACCAGCTCGACCAGCTCGATGGCGTAGGTGAAGTCGCCCCCGGGGTCGCTGCCGTCGGCCGGCGGGTCGCCGGCCAGCGCCAGGATGTTGCACACCCCGTGGGCCGCGTAGTCGTCGAGCAGCGCGGTGATCTCGTCCCGGGTGTGGCCGGTGCAGGTGAGGTGGGCCATCGCCGGGAACGGCTGCGTGCGGCAGATCTCGACGACGATGTCGCGGGTCCGGTCCCGCGTCGAGCCGCCGGCGCCGTAGGTGACCGACACGAACGAGGGCCGCAGCGGCGCCAGCTCGTGGATGGCCTTCTCGAGCTGGCGCTCGGCCTCGTCGGTGCGCGGCGGGAAGAACTCGAAGCTCAGGGTCCGACCGGCGGCCAGCAGGTCACGGATCCTGCGGGCACGGGTGGGCGCGGAGGTCATGGGTCACTCCTCGATGACAGCGACGTGTTCGACGTTGTGCCATCAGGCCGAGTGCAGCAGCACCACCCATGTCGGCCCGAGTGCGACGAGGTTAGCCCTTGACCGCTCGCTCGGCAGCCTCGACCGTGTTGCGCAGCAGCATCGCCACCGTGGTGGGGCCGACGCCGCCGAGCCGCGGCGTGATCCACGAGGCCACCTCGGCGACCGACTCGTCGACGTCGGGCAGCAGCCGGCGCCCCTCCCAGCTGACCCCGCCGCTGACCACCACCGCGCCGGGCCGGACCATGTCGGGCGTGACGATCGAGGGCCGGCCGACGGCCGAGACGAGGATGTCGGCCTCCCGGGTGTAGGCCGCCATGTCCGGCACGCCGGTGTGGACCACGGTGACCGCGGCGTTGGCGCCGGGGCGCTTGGCCGACAGCAGCAGCGCCAGCGGCCGGCCGAGGGTCGGCCCCCGCCCGATGACCACGACGTGGCGGCCCTCCACCTCGATGCCGTAGTGCAGGAGCATCTCCCGGATGCCCGCCGGCGTCGCCGGCACCGGGCCGTCCTCCTGGAGGACGAGCTTGCCCAGGCTCACCGGGTGCAGGCCGTCGGCGTCCTTGACCGGGTCCATCGCCGCCAGCGCGGCGTTGAAGTCGAACTGCGGCGGCGTCGGGTACTGGATGAGGAAGGCGTCGACGGCCGGGTCCCGGTTGAACCGCTCGACCGCGGCCAGCAGGTCGGCCTGTGTGCCGTCGGCCGGGACGTCGATGTGGTGGCTGTCGATGCCGACCCGCTCGCAGGCCTCGTGCTTCTTGCGGACGTAGCCGGCCGACGCCGGGTCGTCGCCGACCAGGATGGTGCCCAGGCCGACCCGGCGGCCCGCGTCCCGCAGGGCCGTGACGCGGGTGGCGACGTCGGCCAGGACGGCCTCGGCGACGGGTCCTCCGGCGAGCAGCTGCGCGGTCACCCGCCCATTCTGCCCGCCGGGGCGGCGCCGGGGTCAGTGGAGGAAGTGGCGCTCGCCGGTGAAGACCATCGCCAGGCCCAGCTCGTCGGCCCGGGCGATGTTGGCCTCGTCGCGCACCGACCCGCCGGGCTGGATGACCACGGCGACGCCGGCCTCGGCCGCCGCCTCGATGCCGTCCGGGAAGGGGTAGAAGGCGTCGCTGGCGCAGGCGCCGCCGGCGGCCCGGCCGGCCGCCTTGGCCGCGGCCAGCTGCCCCGACTCGACCCGGTTCTGCTGCCCGGCGCCGATGCCCCAGGCCACACCGTCCTTGGCGAGGACGATCGCGTTGGAGCGCACCCAGCCGCAGACCCGCCAGGCGAGCTCGGCGTCGGCCAGCTCGGCCTCGGTGGGCTGGCGGGCGGTGACCACCCGCCACCGGTCGCGCCCGGCGACGAAGCGGTGCGGGTCCTGCAGCAGGAGCCCGCCGGTGATGGGCCGCAGGTGCCAGGCGTCCGGTGCGGGCGGGGCGGCCTCCAGCACCCGGGTGTTCTTGCGCTTGGCCGCCAACGCCTCGACGGCGCCCGGCGCGTAGCCGGGGGCGATGACGACGTCGGCCTGGGCGGCGGCCTCCATGCGCTCGACCGTCGCGGCGTCGACCGGCTCGCTGAGGGCCACGATGCCGCCGAACGCCGAGCGCTCGTCGCACTCGTAGGCCCGCTGGTAGGCGTCGGCCAGGGTGTCGGCCACCGCCGCGCCGCAGGGGTTGGCGTGCTTGACGATGACCGCGGCCGGCCGCCCGAAGTGGCGGGCCAGGTCGTGCACCTGCAGCCAGGCGGCGTCGGCGTCGTAGAGGTTGAGGTAGCTGAGCGCGAGCCCGCCGTGCTGGGTCATCGTCGCCCACCACGGCTCGGCCGGCGTGCCGGCGGCGGCGCCCGTGCCCGTGCCGGCGGTCGCCCGGTAGAGCGCGGCCCGCTGGTGGGGGTTCTCGCCGTAGCGCAGGGCCAGCGGCTCGCGCCGGAAGGCCAGGTGGACGGTGGGCGGCAGCGGCCGGCGCCCGGCGGTGTCGCCGGCGGCGCCCTCGGCCGACTCGCCCTCCGGCGGCTCGGTGCTGTCGAACCAGTCGACGATGGCGGCGTCGTAGGCGGCGGTCAGCGCGAACGCCGCCCGGGCCAGCCGCCGCCGGGTGCGCTCGCTGACCCGGCCCTCGGCGCGCAGCTCCTCGAGCACGACGGGGTAGTCGGCCGGGTCGGTGAGCACGGCGACCGAGGCGTGGTTCTTCGCCGCCGCCCGCACCATCGCCGGCCCGCCGATGTCGATGAGGTCCTCGGCCCCGGCGCCGCCGTGCTCGAACGTCGCCGGGTCGGCGCCGAACGGGTAGAGGTTGATCACAACGATGTCGAACGGCTCGATCCCGTGGGCCTGCATGTCGGCCACGTGGGTCGGGTCGTTCGGGTCGGCCAGGATCCCGCCGTGGATCCTCGGGTGCAGGGTCACGACCCGGTGCCCCAGGATCGGCGGCACGCCGGTGATGTCGGCGACGTCGGTGACCTGCAGCCCGGCGTCGCGCAGCACCGCGGCGGTGCCGCCGGACGACACGAGCTCGACGCCCAGGTCGGCGAGCTCGCGGGCGAGGTCGACGATGCCGGACTTGTCGTAGACCGAGAGCAGGGCCCTCACGTTCTCTCCTCGAGGAAGCGGCGGATGGTGGCGGGGTACAGGCGGCGCTCGACCTGCTTGATGCGCTCGTGCAGCGTCTCCTCGGTGTCGTCGGGGAGCACCTCGACCGCCTCCTGGGCGAGGATCGGCCCCTCGTCGACCTCGGCGGTGGCGATGTGGATGGTCGTGCCCGTGACCTTCACCCCGTGGTCGAGCGCGTCGCGCACCGCGTGCCAGCCCTTGAACGCCGGCAGCAGCGAGGGGTGGGAGTTGAGGACCCGGCCGGGGAAGGCGGCCGGCAGGTCGGGCACCACGGTGCCGAACCCGGCCATGGCGACGACGTCGACGCCGTAGCCGCGCAGCACCTTGACCAGCCGCTCGCCGTACGCCTTGCGGTCGAACTCCGGCCCCCACTCGGTGCGCTCGACCAGCTCGGTCGGCACGCCGTGGGACCTCGCCACCTCGAGCGCCCGGCAGGGTCGGTCGGCGACGACGACCGTGACGGTGATCCCATCGCGCAGTATGGCGTCGAGTAGGGTTCCGCTGCCCGAAGCGAGCACAGCGAGACGAGCCGGGGGCATCGGGCCGATGCTAGCGGCGGGCCGTCGCCACGCCGTGCAGCCGGCCGTCGCGCTCGCGGGCGGACGTCAAACCTCGTCAGGACGGAAAGACCTCATGGACCTGAACAAGCTCACGACTGGCGACAAGGTCATCGCCGGGTCGGGGATCGTCTTCCTCATCGCCATGTTCCTCCCCTGGTGGGGGATCGACCTCGGCCGTTACCGATCCGGCTCCAACAGCGGGTGGGACTACTTCCTGACCGGCATCCTGCCGCTGCTGATCATCGTCGCGATGGTCGCCCAGATCGCCCTGGCGCGCTTCAGCACGACGCAGCTGCCCCAGCCGCCCCTGCCGTGGAACCAGCTCCACCTGATCGCCGGCGGCGTGGTGGCCGTGCTGCTGATCCTCCGGGTGATCATCCCGTCGTCGGAGGGATCCGGCATGTTCGAGATCGACCTCGACCGCATGTGGGGCCTCTGGGTCGCCCTGCTCGCTGCCCTCGGCGTCGGCGTGGGCGGCTTCCTCAAGAGCAAGGAGCCCCAGGACACCGTTCCGGCCCCGCCGCCGGGTGCCCCGGGCATGCCGCCCCCGCCGCCCGGCGGCCAGTCGTTCTGACACCACCGCCCACACGGATCTGCGCTCCGGGCCCCGCCCCACGGCGGGACCCGCTCGCGTCCGGCACGCGATGCGCCGCCACCGGAGCCCGGTCGATCCGGTGGCGCTGATCACCACGTCAGCGCGTGAGGGACGCCAGAACCGCAGGGGCACGACAGCACCGCCGGAACCGGGGCCCGCTCGACCGTCCTGGCGGCGCTCGTCAACACATCTGCGCGTGAGGGACGCCAGACGTGCGTCGAGGCGGCGACCGGCCGGACGCCACGTGTCACGGCGGCGGCATACCCGTCGGCCGTACGGCATCGGCCGAGAGGCCGAAGGGCAGCGACAGGAGGTGGCACATGGGCAGGACCGCCGGGCGGGTTGGGCCGATCCTCGCGACGCCGCTCCTCACCCTCGTCGTGGGGATCCCGTCCCTCGTCGAGGAGCTCGGCGGATGAGCGCCGTCCCTCCCCCTCCGGCACCCCAACCGCCACCGCGCCCGCAGGCGCAGCCACCGTCGGCCCCGCCCGGGCCGATCGGGACGACCGCCAACGTCCTCGGGTTGGTCGCGGCGGTCAGCGCGCTGTTCACGCCGGCGCTCGCGTTCGCCCCCCTCGCCGCGCTCGGCGCCGCGGCGTTCCTGCTCGGCCTGATCGCCAGCAGCCGGGAGCACAAGGCCGGCACCCTCGGCGTGCTCGGCGGCCTCGCCGCGGTCGTGGTCGCCATGGTGCTCTACTCCCGGTACCAGGAGGCCATGGAGATCCTCGACGAGCTCGGGCGCCTCGGGCTCTGACCCGGCGACGACCGGCCGGGCGCGCGGACGGCGCACCCCGCGGGGTGCGCCGTCGTGCGCGTGCGGCCCGTCCGGGACGGCCGCGGGATCAGAGGTTGCGGACGACCTCGACCATGAGCTGGCTGGCCTCGGTCGGGTTGAGGCCGACCTTGGCGCCCGCGTCCCGCAGGGCGTCCATCTTCGCCTGGGCCGTGCCCTTGCCGCCGGAGACGATGGCGCCGGCGTGGCCCATCTTCTTGCCCGGCGGGGCGGTGACGCCGGCGATGTAGCTGACCACCGGCTTGGTCATCTTCGACTTGATGAACTCGGCGGCCTCCTCCTCGGCCGAGCCGCCGATCTCGCCGAACATCATCACCGCGTGGGTGTCGGGGTCGGCCTCGAAGGCCTCCAGGCAGTCGATGAACGACGTGCCCGGCACCGGGTCGCCGCCGATGCCGACACAGGTCGACACGGCGATGTCGTTGAGCTTCAGCTCGTAGAGCGCCTGGTAGGTGAGGGTGCCCGACCGGCTGACGATGCCGACCGCCTTCTCGCCCGGCGCCGGCGGCTTGGCGATGTGGCCGGCGGTGATGCCGATGTTGCACTTGCCGGGGCTGATGATGCCCGGGCAGTTCGGGCCCAGCAGCCGCACGTCGGGGAAGTCCCGCCGCAGCTTGTTGTAGAACCAGGCCTCGTCGTGGGCCGGCACGCCCTCGGTGATGCAGACGATGAACTTCACGCCGCCCTCGGCCGCCTCGATGACCGCGTCGCGCACGCCGGGGGCGGGGATGAAGATGCAGCTCGCGGTCGCGCCCGTGGCCTCGACGGCCTCGCCCACCGTGGCGAACACCGGGATGCCCTCGACGTCGGTGCCGGCCTTGCGGGGGTTCGTCCCCGCCACGACCTTCGTGCCGTAGTCGCGGTTGAGCAGCCCGTAGAAGCGGCCCTGGCTGCCGGTGAGACCCTGGTAGATGACCTTGGTGTTCTCGTCGACGAAGATCGCCATGGCTCAGGACCTCACTTCCCCGCCAGCGCGACGGCGGTCTTCGCGGCGTCGAGCATGGTGGGCTGCATCTGGAGCTTGTCGGACAGGTGCGGCTTCAGGATCTCGCGGCCCAGGTCGGCGTTCGTCCCGTCGAGGCGGATGACGATCGGCACGTCGATCTGCACCCGGCCGAGCGCGGTGACGATGCCGTTGGCCACCTCCTCGCCCTTGGTGATGCCGCCGAAGATGTTGATGAGGATGGACCGCACGTTGGGGTCGTTGTTGATGACCTCGAGCGCGCCCGCCATCACGTCGGCCGAGGCGCCCCCGCCGATGTCGAGGAAGTTGGCCGGCTTGCCGCCCACCTGGTTGACGATGTCGACGGTCGACATGGCGAGCCCGGCGCCGTTGGCGATGACGCCCACGTAGCCGTCGAGCCCGACGTACTGCAGGCCCTTCTCGTGGGCCGCCCGCTCGCGCTCGTCGCGGACCTGCGTGGCGTCGTACTGCTCGTAGTCGGGATGGCGGAAGACGGCGTTGCCGTCGAGGGTCACCTTGGCGTCGAGCGCGTGGACCTCGCCGGTGGGCTTGAGGATCAGCGGGTTGATCTCGACGAGGTCGGCGTCGCCCTCGACGTAGGCCCGGTAGAGCTTGAGCAGGACGTCGACCGCGCCCTCGGTGGCCCGGGGGTTCAGCTTGGCCGCCTCGACCCAGGCCCGGGCCTGCTCCTCGGTCAGCCCGTCGACCGGGTCGACCCAGATCTTGGCGATGGCGTCGGGGTCCTCGGCGGCGACGGCCTCGATGTCGACGCCGCCCTTGGCGGAGAGCATGCCGAGGTGCTTCTTGACGGAGCGGTCGAGCGTGAAGCTCGCGTAGTACTCCTCGGCGATGTCGGAGGCCTTCTCGATCCAGAGCAGCTCGACCGTGTGGCCCTTGATGTCCATCCCCAGGATGTTCCGGGCGTGGGTGCGGGTCTCCTCCGCGTCGCCGGCGAGCTTGATGCCGCCGGCCTTGCCACGCCCGCCCACCTGCACCTGGGCCTTGACCACGACCGGGTAGCCGAGGCGCTCGGCGGCGGCCACCGCCTCGTCGACCGTGGAGACGACCTCGCCGGGGCTCACCGGGATGCCGTAGCGGGCGAAGAACTGCTTGCCTTGGTATTCGAACAGGTCCAAGGGCTCGGCTCCTGTGCTGGTCCGATGGCGCCGGTTCGTTGTGCGGTGCGCCGGGTGGCGATACTACGGGCGTGGCCCTGAGACCTCCCAAGTCCCGCACGTGAGCCCCGTCGAGCAGAGCCGACGCCACGCCGGCCGCGCCCTGGCGGTGGCGGGGGCGGGGGTGGTCCTCGCGCTGCTGATCGCCTTCGCCGTGGCCCGGTTGGCGAGCCAGGGCCGGGTCGAGGTGCGGCTGGGCTCGGACACCTTCGCCGAGCAGAGGGCCGAGGACGCAGCCGAGGAGATCGCCGCTCGGGGGCCGATCCTCTACCCCGACGCCGCCGGCGGCGACCGCGACATCTACCTGCAGCACCTGGGCGACGACCCCGAGGAGGGCTGGGTCGTGATCGGCGCCCGTCCGCCCGGCGTGCCCCGGTCGTGCAGCGTCCGCTGGGACCCCGAGGACGAGGTGTTCGTGCTGCTCGACGAGCACGGCGAGGTCGCCGGCGACTGCGACGGGCGGGAGTTCCCGGCCGACGGCACCGGCCTGCCGACCTACCCGGTCCGGGTCGACGAGGACGGCATGCTCGACGTCGACCTCAACGCCGCCGAGCGGGCGACGTCGACCACCGCCGGCTGACGGCGGGTGGCGGCGGGTGGCGGTCGCGGCGGTCGGTCGGGTCAGTAGACCCAGACCGGCGTGCCGATCTCGGCCACGCCGCTGGACCACAGCAGGTCCATCGCCGCGTTCGTCACCCGCGCGCAGCCGTGCGAGGCGGGCTGCGCCGGGATGCTGCCCGATCCGTGGATGGCGATGCCGCCGTTGAAGTACTTGGGCCGGTAGAGCGTGCCGAGCGGCGCCTCGCGCAGGCCGTCGATCTGGCGCTCGATCGTGAAGTGGCCGGGAGGTGTGACCGCCCGGGCCGTCCCGCCGGTCGAGCTGGTGTAGGCCTCGCCGTTGCCGGTGGAGGTGTTGATGGCCCAGGTGACGCGGCCGTCCTGGACGACGAACAGCACTTGACGGTCGAGGTCGATCTCGATGCCGTGCGTGCCCCGGGGCACCGGCCGGGAGGCGGTGGCCAGCGCCTGCTGGGTGGCCGGGCCGGCGACGCCGTCACGGGCCAGGCCCTCGACCTTCTGGAAGGCCATGACCGCCTGCCGGGTCAGCTGGCCGTAGGTGCCGTCGGGCTCGCCCAGCCAGTAGCCCAGCTCGACGAGGCGCTGCTGCAGGGCGAGGACCGCCTCGCCGCTCTCCCCCAGCTCGAGCGTGCCGTCGGCCGCCGGGTCGGGCGGCAGCGTGGTCGTCGTGGTCGGGGCCGTCGTCGTCGTGGTGGTGGGCGCGGTGGTGGTCGTGGTCGGGGCGCTCGTGGTCGTCGTCGCCTCGGTCGTCGTGGTGGTCGAGGCGGTGGTGGTGGGGCCGGCGCCGCGGGTCGCGGTCTCGTCGCCGGACCCCGACAGCAGCGAGCTCGCGGCGGCGCCGGCCACCACGACCGTCACCACGGCGGCGGCCACGGCGGCGCGCCGCCACCGCCGGGCGGCGAGGCGGCCACGGGGAGCCACGTGTCGGGGGGCGGGGTCCTGCTCGCTCACGTCGGTGCTGCTCCTCCGCTGGGCGTGGCGACGTCGTACGGGGGCGACCGCCGCCGTCAGCCCGCGATGTCCGCCGTGGGGCTGACGGCGACGGTCACCTCTCAGACGCCGGACCCGCTCCTCGGGATGACGTCGTCGGGCGATCGATCGCGAACTGTGACAAAGCGCCGCGGAGCGTACCCGGCGGGACGCGGTCGGTGGGGTCGCGCCCGGGTCAGAGCTTCTCGAGGGGCGCCCAGGAGAGCAGCAGCCGCTTCTCGCCGACGTCGCGGAAGCGGACCAGGGCCTCGGTCTTGTCGCCGCTGCCGCTCAGCTCGAGGATCACGCCCTCGCCGAAGGTCGCGTGCCGCACGTCGTCACCGACCGTGAGCCCCAGGCTCTCGGCCCCGCTGCGCTGCGGCCGCCGGGCCTCGAGCGCCCGCTCGACGATGCGGTCGCGGCCGGCCGCCACCCGCAGCGACCGGTCGCCGGGGCCGGCGGACGACCGCCACCCGCCGCCGTACCCGCCGCCCCGGCGGCTGGCCCGGCGGTGCCCCTCGACGTCGCGCACGAGCTCGGACGGGATCTCGTCGAGGAACCGGCTGGGCGGGTTGTACTGCGTGCCGCCGAACAGCGTGCGGCTCCAGGCGTGGGTGAGGTAGAGGCGGCGCCGGGCCCGGGTGATGCCCACGTAGGCGAGCCGGCGCTCCTCCTCGAGCTGGTCGGGCTCGGTGAGCGAGCGCAGGTGGGGGAAGACGCCGTCCTCCATCCCCATCATGAAGACGACGGGGAACTCGAGGCCCTTGGCCGAGTGCAGGGTCATGAGGACGACCGAGGTCGTGTCGTCGTCGAGCGAGTCGACGTCGCTGACCAGGCTGATCTGCTCGAGGAACTCGTCGACGGTCGCGACCTCGTGGGCGGCGCCGACCAGCTCGGCCAGGTTCTCGAGCCGGCCCTCGGCCTCGATCGAGCGGTCGGCCTCGAGCTGCTCGAGGTAGCCCGAGCGCTCGAGCAGCCGCTCCAGCACCGGCCCCGGGCCGCTCGGCACCAGGTCGGCCGCGTCGTCGAGCACGGCGAGGAAGCTCTCGATGCCCCGGCGGGCCTTGGGGCCGACGCCCGCGTCGTCGGCCCGGCGGAGGGCCTCGGCGAACGACAGCCCCCGGGCGGCGGCGTAGGCGTCGATCCGGCCGATGGTCGTGTCGCCCACGCCCCGCTTGGGCTCGTTGACGACCCGCTTGATCGAGACCTCGTCGGCCGGGTTGACCACCGCCCGCAGGTAGGCGATGGCGTCCTTGATCTCCTTGCGGTCGTAGAACCGGGTGCCGCCGACGACCTTGTAGGGGATGTCGGCGCGCATGAGCTGCTCCTCGAGGACGCGGCTCTGCGCGTTGGTGCGGTAGAAGACGGCGATGTCGCCCCACCGGAGCGGCCCACCGTCGCCGCCCTCGACCTCGTCGCGGTCGTGGAGGCGGGCGATCTCCCGGGTGATCCACTGCGCCTCGTCGACCTCGTCGTCGGCGTGGTAGCGGACGATCGGGTCGCCCTTGCCCCGGTCGGTCCACAGCTCCTTGGGCTTGCGGCTGACGTTGTGGGCGATGACCGCGTTGGCCGCGTCGAGGATGGTCTGCGTCGACCGGTAGTTCTGCTCGAGCAGGATGACCGTCGTGTCGGGGAACGCCGACTCGAAGTCGACGATGTTGCGCATGTCGGCGCCCCGGAAGGCGTAGATCGACTGGTCCTGGTCGCCGACGACGGCCACGTTGCGGTGGTCGGCGGCGAGCAGCAGGACGATGTCGTTCTGCACCCGGTTGGTGTCCTGGTACTCGTCGACCAGGATGTGCCGGAACCGGCGCTGGTAGTGCTGCAGGACGTCGGGGTGCTCGCGCAGCAGCCGCAGCGCCTGGCCCAGCAGGTCGTCGAAGTCCATCGACCCGGCCCGCTGGAGGCGCTGCTGGTACTCGGTGAAGACCTCGGCGATCTTGCGCTCGAAGAGGTTGCCGGCCCGCTGGGCGTAGGCCTCGGCGTCGAGCCCCTCGTTCTTGGCCGCGCTGATGGCGGCGTGCACCGACCGGGGCGGGAACCGCTTCGTGTCGAGCCCCAGGTCGCGGACGACGTAGCCGGTCAGCCGCACCGCGTCGGCCTGGTCGTAGATCGTGAAGTTGCGGGGGTAGCCGAGCCGGTCGGCGTCGCGCCGCAGGATGCGCACGCACGCCGAGTGGAAGGTCGAGACCCACATCTTCTCGGCCACCGGGCCGACCAGGGCCGCCACCCGGGACTTCATCTCGTCGGCGGCCTTGTTGGTGAAGGTGATCGCCAGGATCTCGAAGGGGCTGACCCCCCGCACCTTGATGAGGTGGGCGATGCGGTGGGTGAGGACCCGGGTCTTGCCCGAGCCGGCGCCGGCCACGACGAGCAGCGGCCCCCCGTCGTGGGTGACGGCGTCGGCCTGCACCGGGTTGAGGCCCGCGAGCAGCTCGGCCTCGTCGCCGTCGCGGGGCGCCCGGGGCGCGCCGTCGGCGCCGGCGGGGGCGTCGGCGGTGTGGGACAGGGTGCGGTCGGGCTCGGCCATCGGTGGGGCCATCGTAGGGGCGGGCACCGACGGAGCCGTCCACCCCCGCGCCCGGCCGCGCCCCGGCCTGCGATGCTGGGGGCGTGACGGTCGAGCGGATCCCCTACGACGAGTTCTCGATGTTCCACGAGAACGCCGCCGAGCACGGGCTGCCCTACGACGGCCCCCCGGCCGTCCGCCGGGAGTTCGTCGAGGTCGACCCCGGCCGGCGGCTGAGCGCGCTCGTCTGGGGGACGTCCGACCCCGAGCTGGTGCTGGTGCACGGCGGCGCCCAGAACGCCCACACCTGGGACACGGTGGCGCTGGCGCTCGACCGGCCGCTGGTGGCCGTCGACCTGCCGGGCCACGGCCACTCGGACGGCGGCCGCGGCAGCGTGCTCGACCCGGTCGAGAACGCCCGGGACGTGGCGGTCGCCGTGCGGGAGCTGGCCCCCGAGGCGCGGGCCGTCGTCGGGATGTCGCTCGGCGGCCTGACCGCCCTCGCGCTGTCCCGGCTGGCGCCCGAGCTCGTGCGCTCGCTCGTCCTCGTCGACGTCACCCCGGGCGTCGACCGCCGGAAGGCGGCGAGCGTCATCGCCTTCGTCGACGGCCCCGAGAGCTTCGACAGCTTCGAGGAGATGCTGGCCCGGACGAAGGCCTTCAACCCCACCCGGTCCGAGTCGTCGCTGCGCCGGGGGATCCTGCACAACGCCGTCCAGCGCGAGGACGGCACCTGGGTGTGGCGCCACGCCCGCCACCGCCCGGCCCGCCGGCCCGACGACCTGCGCTTCGGCGAGCTGTGGGACGACGTGTCCGCGCTGGCCGTGCCGCTGATGCTCGTGCGGGGGACCCTGCCCCAGTCGGTCGTCGACGACGAGGACGAGGCCGAGCTGCGGCGCCGCCGGCCCGACGCCCGGGTCGAGCGGGTGGAGGGCGCCGGCCACAGCGTGCAGGGCGACCGGCCCGTCGAGCTGGCGCGGCTGATCGAGGACTTCCTCGCCACGGTGGGCTGAGCCGTCCGGCCCGGCCCCGCCGCGCCGGTGTTACCGTGCCCCTGGCAGCCGACCGGGGAGGATCCGTCGATGGCGTCACCGCACGCCGAGG
>Ga0207864_1003116_pt1 | contig 14424 bp, 9 predicted proteins | sample HigsolmetaAR202D_FD_184834 | JGI IMG/M metagenome (GOLD analysis project Ga0207864, IMG submission 184834) | Ionic liquid and high solid enriched microbial communities from the Joint BioEnergy Institute, USA - AR20-2-D (SPAdes) (version 2) ...
GCGACCGGGTCAGCCCAGCGCCTGGACCAGGGTGAGGCGGTGGGTCTCCGGCCCCCTGAAGTCGGTCCAGGCCAGCGCGCCCTCGATCTCCTGGACCTCGCCGTGCTCGACCTCCAGCTCGGTGAGGCGGTCCCGCGCGGACTTGAGGTCCGCCACGCCCAGCATCAGCTTGCACCCGGCCTCGGCGGCGTCCTCGTCGCCGGTGGTGAGCATGAGGTTGACGTTCGGCGCGAGCTCGAACTCGACGTTGTCGGGGGCGGGCTCGCCGATCGGCTCCTTGCCCAGGACCCTGGTGTACCAGGCCCGGGCCGCCTCCAGGTCCTTGACCGGCAGGTTGACGACCACGAGGTTGGGCTCGATGGGGTTGGACATGCTGCTTCCTTTCGATTGTCCGTCTCGGTCGGCGTCCCGCAGGCCCGCCGGCCCTCGCCGGGAGGGTGAGGCCGACACCGGGCGCGGGCGGGCGCCTCACAGCGCGCCGACGATCTCCCGCGCGGCGCGTCTGCCGCTCAGCACCGCGCCGTTCATGCCGCTGTCGTGCGGACTGGTGTGCTCGCCGGCGAAGTGGCAGCCGTCCTCGGGGACGGCCTCGGTCCCGGCCAGATCGCCGAACTGCCCGGGGCGGTAGTAGGCGTAGGAGCCCAGGGACCAGGGGTGGCGCGACCAGTTCCAGGTGGTCGCGCGCCCGGTCCAGTGGGCCGACACGCCGGGGAGCAGGGAGTCGAACTCGGCGAGGAACTCCTCGGCGGCCGTGCGCGCGTCGTCGGCGACCCGGCCGGCCGCGCGCCCGGCACGCAGGTTCACCAGCACGGAGGTGGCGCCTCCGTCCCCCAGCGTCTCGTCCCAGCAGGTCTGGAACCCGGTGTCGGAGACCGACGCGCCGTCGCACCCCGCGGCCAGCCAGGGCCGCCCCCGGAACTCCAGGTGGGTACGGCTGGAGGAGCCCATGCCCAGTTCGTTCACCGCGCGCAGTTTGCGCTCGCTGAGCCCGGCGCCGCTCAGGTCGACCCGGGCGCGCAGCACCGAGAACGGCAGCGCCAGCACCACGCGGTCCGCGCGCACCTCCCGCACCGCCGCACCGTGGTCGAACACGAGGGTGAACCCCGCGGCGCCGCGGCGGAGCGCGACCAGCGCGTGCCCGAGGTGGATCCGGTCGGGCAGCAGGTCGGCGAGCCGGGCGGTGATCAGGTCGGTCCCGCCGCACACCGCGTAGCGGGCGTCGCCGGGGCCGAACAGCTCGAACTCGCCGGGACCGTTGCGTCCCAGCAGGGTCACCAGGTACAGGGCGCTCAGCTCCTCGGCGTCGGCGCCCAACTCCCAGGTGTAGGCGGTCCGCAGCAGGCGGTTGAGGCGGGAGCCGGGGGTCAGCCGGTCCAGGTACTCCGCGACCGACAGGCGGTCCAGCTCCTGCGCGCGCGGCGTCATCCGCCCGTGGCCGGGGGAGGGGCCCACCGCCAGGTGGTCGGCGCGCACCGTCGGCTGGATCTCCGCGAAGTCGGCCGCCGCGTCCTCCAGGGAGTACGGCCCGCCGTGGCACCACAGCAGGGGGGCCGCCTCCGAGGGCTGCGCCTCGGCCAGGTCCCGGACCTCCAGGCCCAGTTCGGCGATGAGTGAGAGCAGCGCGGTGTGGGAGGAGTCGACGAGCTGGGCGCCGCGTTCGACGTAGCGCCCGTCGGGGAAGGCACCGCGCACGGTCCAGCACCGTCCTCCCACCCGGTCCGACGCCTCGTAGACCTGGACCTCGTGGCCGAAGCGCCGCAATTCCACTGCGCAGGCCAGGCCGGCGAGTCCCGCCCCCACAACAGCAATCATGCGCCCGTTATAACGCACCGGCCTGGTCCCCCGAAAGAAACTACGGGATATCTAGTCCTTTTACAGTACCCCTTTGGTCTCGAAACAGGAAGATTTCCCTATTGGACGGCAAAATGTCGCAATTTACGCTTTGCTGCGTCGGCTGGGCGCCTGATGGAGGGAACTGCGAATGGAGAGCGTCGCCCCGACCCGCTTTCCGTCGCCGCTGCGCAACGGGTTACTGAGAATATCCCCGGACGAGGTGCTGTTCGAGCGCCGCGGATTCCACCGGGGAGACCCCGGCGACGTGGCCCGTCTGGAAAGCGCGGGAGCGGAGTTCGTCCGCGGCTACGGGATCGCCCTGGACGCGCCCGAGGAGGCCGGAGCCAGAATCGCGGCCCGGGAGGGCACCGGTTCCGGTTTCGTCTACGAGGGCGCCGCCATGGCGCTCGCCCTGCTCGACGCGCTCTCCCCCCGCCGGCGCGACCGGCTGCGCGCCTTCCACACCGGGCCCGCGGCGCACAGCGTCTACACCGCCCACGTCGGCTCCGGATGGGCCCTGGCCCGCCTGCCCAAGATCCTGTGGCCGCGGATCCTGCGGCAACTGGACTCGCTGCTGGGCTGGCTGGCCTGGGACGGATACGGCTTCCACCAGCTCTTCTTCGCCCCCGACCGGCCCGTGCGCGCCCCCCTCCCCGGGTACGCGGCGCACGCCGCGGCGCAGGGCGTGGGGCGGGCACTGTGGTTCTCCTGCTGCGCCGACCCCGACCTCATCGCCGTCGAGGTGGCGCGCTACCGGCCGTCCTACCACGGGGACCTGTGGAGCGGCGTGGCCCTGGCCGCGGTCTTCGCCGGAGGGCGCCGGCCCCCGGACCGCCTCCTGGACCTCGCCCCCGCCCACAGGGGCGACCTGGCCCAGGGAGCGGCCTTCGCCGCCAAGGCCCTCACCCTCCTCGGCCCGGTACCCGACCACGCGGAGACGGCCGTCGAGGTCCTGGCGGGCGTCTCCGCCGCACAGGCCGCACAGGTGACCGACATCGAACTCGCCGGGCTTCCGCCGGCAGGCGGTTCCGGACCCCCCTCCTACGAGATCTGGCGGCGCCGGGTGGCCCGAAGGCTGAGCGGAAGGCAGGAACGTGTCCACTGACCGAACGTCAAAGCTGCGACCCTACATCGTGCGCGGCACGGCTCTGCTGCTGATCCTGGCCGCGTTCCTCCTGGCCCGCCCGGCGGGCCCGGGGGAGGCCGAGCAGCAGCGGATCGCCGAGTCCTACCGTTTCACCGCCCTGCCCATCGACCTGCCGCCGGACCTGCCCATGCAGCAGACCCGGCAGGTCCACCCCGACTACGAGCGGATCCAGGCGTGGATCTCCTCGGTGGGGGCGGGGGTCGCACTGACCGACCTGGACGGGGACGGGCTCTCCAACGACCTGTGCTACGTGGACCCCCGCGTGGACCGGGCGATCGTCGCGGCCGCCCCCACCGCCCCGCAGCGGCGCTACCCCGCCTTCGCCCTCGACCTGCAAGGGCTGTACGACGACGACAGCGTGGCCCCCATGGGCTGCCTTCCGGTGGACGCCAACACCGACGGCCGCATGGACCTCGTCGTCTACTACTGGGGGCGCACCCCCACCCTGCACCTGGCCGCCGGCGGGGAGATGACCGCCGAGAACTTCCGGGCCCAGGAACTGCTGCCCGGACTCGAGGAGCGGTGGAACACCAACGCGGCCGTCACCGCCGACTTCGACGGCGACGGACGGCTCGACCTGCTCTTCGGCAACTACTTCCCCGACGGCTCACCGGTGCTCGACGCCGACGGCGAGGGCGAGGTGACCATGCAGCACTCCATGTCGCGCGCCTACAACGCGGGAACCAACCGCCTGCTGCTGGGCACCGGCGACGACGAGGCGCTGTTCCGCGACGCCAGCGACGCCCTCGACGAGGAGATGTCCAACGGGTGGGCGCTGGCGCTGGGAGCCGCCGACCTCGACGGCGACCTCCTGCCCGAGGTCTACATCGCCAACGACTTCGGCCCCGACCGCCTCCTCCACAACCGCTCCACCCCCGGCGAGCCGCGCTTCGCCGTGGTGACCGGCGAGCGCACCCTGACCACGCCCCGCTCCAAGGTCCTCGGCCGGGACTCCTTCAAGGGCATGGGCATCGACTTCGGCGACATCAACCGCGACGGCCACCTGGACATGGTCGTCAGCAACATCACCGAAGAGTACGCGCTCCAGGAGAGCAACTTCGTGTGGACCAGCACCGGCAGCCCCGGCGACCTCGCCGAGGGGCGCGCCCCCTTCGTCGACCGCAGCGAGGACTACGGCCTGGCGCGCAGCGGATGGGGCTGGGACGCGCGGATGGCCGACCTCGACAACGACGGCCACACCGAGGTGGTCCAGGCCGTCGGGTTCGTCGCCGGCGAGGTCAACCGCTGGCCCGAGATCCAGGAGCTGGCGCTGTCCAACGACGAACTGCTGGCCCACCCCGAATCCTGGCCCGCCCTGGGACCCGGCACCGACCTGTCCGGCGACGGCGGGGTGAAGTTCTTCGCCCGCGACGGCGGGGAGGGCGTCTTCGCCGAGGTGTCCGACCTCGTCGGCCTGGGAGAGACCACCGTCAGCCGGGGCATCGCCCTGGGCGACGCCGACGGCGACGGACGGCTCGACATCGCGGTGGCCAACCAGTGGGCGGCACCGGTCTTCTACCGCAACGACTCGCCCGACCCCGGCAGCTTCCTCACCCTGCGCCTGGTGCGCCCCGCCGGCCACGGCACCACCCCCGCCGTGGGCGCCACCGCCCGGGTGGACGTGCCCGGACAGCACCCGCGGATCGGACACGTCGACGGCGGCAGCGGCCACTCCGGCAAACGCGGCCACGAGATCCACCTCGGCCTCGGGGACCACCCCGCCGACACCCCGCTGGACGTGACGGTCGCGTGGCGCGACGACCGGGGCCGCACGCACGAGGAGACCGTCCGGCTGACCCCGGGCTCCCACACGATCCTGCTGACCGAGACCGCGGCCACCGTGCCGTCCGAGACGGGGAGCGACTCATGACCGACGTTCAGGTGCGACCGACCGCAGTCTCCGAGACCCCGCCCCCGGCCCAACGCAAACGGCCGGACGTGCGCATCGCCGCACTGCGCCGGTTCGCCGTGGCCATCACCGTCCTCAACATCGCGGGATACGCCTTCCTCGGCTTCGAACCCGCGCTGATCTGCCCCCTGGTCGCCCTGGCCACCGGCTACACCGTGGACCTCGGCCTGGAGTACCTGGACGCCCGGCTCGCCGGCCGCCGCCCGCGGTTCGCCGGCGGGCCCGTGGCCCTCGTCGACTTCCTGCTGCCCGCGCACATCACCGCACTGGCCGTCAGCATGCTCCTCTACTCGGGCGGCCAGATCTGGGTGGTCGTGTTCGGCGTGGTCGTCGCCCTCGGCTCCAAGGCGGTGCTGCGGGTCCGGATCGGCCGCGGCGAGCGGCACGTGCTCAACCCGTCCAACTTCGGCATCGCCGTCACCCTGTTCACCTTCACCTGGGTGGGCATGGCGCCCCCCTACCAGTTCACCGAGAACACCACCGGGGTGTGGGACTGGGTGCTGCCCGGGATCATCGTGGCCACCGGGACCCTGCTCAACTCCAAACTGACCAAGCGGATGCCGCTCATCGCCGGCTGGGTCACGGGGTTCGCGGCGCAGGCGGTGGCGCGCGCCCTCCTCTTCGGAGCCCCCCTGGCCGCCACGCTCGCCCCCGTCACCGGCCTGGCGTTCGTCCTGTTCACCAACTACATGGTCACCGACCCGGCCACCACCCCCACCCGCCCCCGCAACCAGGTCTTCTTCGGATTCGCGGTCGCCGCCATCTACGGCGTGCTCACCTCGATGCACGTGGCCTTCGGCATGTTCTTCGCCCTCGTGGTGGTCTGCGCGGTGCGCGGACTCTACCTGTACGGGACGTCCCGACGGGAGGTGGCGTGATGCCGCACATCGCCATCGTCGGAATGGCCTGCCGCTACGCAGGCGCGGCCTCGCCCGCGGAACTGTGGGACAACGCGCTCGCCGGCCGCCGGGCCTTCCGCCGGATCCCGCCCGAACGCCTCGACCTGGCCGACTACTACGGAGAAGACGACCCGGACCGGATCCCCCTCACCCACGCCGCGGTCATCGACGGCTACGAGTTCGACCGCGTCGCCTTCGGAGTCTCGGGCCCCACCTACCGCAGCACCGACCTGACCCACTGGCTGGCCCTGGACATGGCCGCCCGGGCGCTGGCCGACGCCGGACTGCTCCACGGCGGCCAGGCCGACCCCGACACGGCCGACCGCACCGCCGTCTACGTCGGCAACACCCTGACCGGCGAGTTCACCCGCGCCCACGTGCTGCGCACCCGCTGGCCCTTCGTACGGCGGATCACCGCCCGGCTGCTCGCCGAACGCGGCATCGACGACCCCGGACTGCTGGAGGAGCTGGGGCGGCGCTTCCGCGACACCTTCCCCGTCCCCGACAGCGACACCCTGGCCGGCAGCCTGTCCAACACGATCGCAGGCCGGATCTGCTCCCACTTCGGCTTCGGCGGCGGCGGGTACACCGTGGACGGCGCCTGCGCCGCCTCGCTGCTGGCGGTCATCAACGGCTGCGAGGAACTGGCCGCAGGCCGGGCGGACATCGTCGTCGCGGGCGGAGTGGACCTCAGCATCGACCCGTTCGAGATGGTGGGCTTCGCCCGGACCGGCGCGCTCGCCCGCGAGCAGATGAGGGTCTTCGACCGCCGCTCCCAGGGGTTCTGGCCCGGCGAGGGCTGCGGCATGCTCGTGCTCACCCGACTCGACGACGCCCTGGCCCGCGGACTGCGCCCCTACGCGGTCCTGCGCGGCTGGGGGATCTCCTCGGACGGCAGCGCCGGCATCACCCGCCCCGACACCGCCGGGCAGCGCCGCGCCCTCGAGCGCGCCTACCGCAGGGCCGGCTTCGGCGCCGACACGGTCGCCTACTTCGAGGCGCACGGAACCGGCACCGCCGTGGGAGACCGGACCGAACTGGCGGCGCTGACCCAGACCGTCGGAGCCCCCGGCAGCCCGCGCGCCGCGATCGGCTCCGTCAAGGCGCTCATCGGCCACACCAAGGCCGCCGCCGGCGCCGCGGGCCTCATCAAGGCCGCGATGGCGGTGCACACCCAGGTGCTGCCGCCCACCGTGGGCTGCGAGGACCCGCACGAACTGCTCACCGGGCCGCAGGCCGTGCTGCGCATCCTCCGCGAACCCGAACCCTGGCCCGCCGACCGGCCGCTGCGCGCCTCGGTGAGCGCGATGGGCTTCGGCGGCATCAACACCCACGTCACCCTGGAAGGGGTCAGCGCGCACCGGCGCCGCGGACTGGACCCGCGCACCGCACGCCTGGGCGCCACCCCCCAGGACCGCGAACTCTTCCTGTTCGACGGGGCCTCGCCCGAGGAACTGCGGGAGAACCTGCGCCGCACCGCCGAGCAGGCGGCCCTGCTCTCCCAGGCCCAGATGGCCGACCTGGCCGCCCGGCTGGCCCACGGCCGCGGCGCGGGCCGCCACCGGGCCGCGGTCGTGGCCGCCACCCCCGAGGAGCTGGTCGCGGCCCTCGACACGGCGGCCGAGGCGGTCGGATCCGGGCGGCGGCTCCTGGGCCCCCGCGTGTTCACCGCCCCGCCCCGCCCCGACGGCGCCCCGCCCGTCATCGGCCTGCTGTGCTCGGGACAGGCCGCACGCGCCGGACGCGGCGGCGGCGCACTGGCCCGCCGCTTCCCCGAGGTCGCCGAACTCTACGACCGCTGCACCCCGCCCGAGGGAGACCCCGCCGACACCGCCGTCGCCCAGCCCAGGATCACCACGGCCACCGTCGCCTCCCTCATCGCCCTCGACACGCTCGGCATCCGCCCCGCGCTCGCCGTGGGCCACAGCCTCGGCGAACTCGCGGCCCTGCACTGGGCGGGCGCCGTCGACCGGGACGACCTGCTGCGGCTGGCCGGAGAGCGGGGCGCCGCGATGGCCGCCCTGCCCGGCGAGCACGGCGCCATGGCCTCGGTGGCGGCCCCCGCCGCCGAGGTCGAGGCGCGGCTGCCCGAGGGAACCGTGGTCGCCTGCGTGAACGGACCCAACGCCACGGTCGTCTCCGGCCGCACCCCAGCGGTCGACCAGGTGGTGCGCGACCTGGGCGCGGTCCGGCTGCCGGTCTCCCACGCCTTCCACTCGCCGCTCGTCGCCCCCGCCGCGGCCTCCTTCCGCCGCGTCCTCGACGGCGTCCCCCTCGGCGCGCCCCGCCGCCGCGTGCTGTCCACGGTGACCGGCGCTCCCCTGGACCCCGGCACCGACCTGCGCGCCCACCTCACCCGGCAGATCACCGCCCCGGTGCGCTTCACCGACGCGGTGGCCGCCGCCGGACCGGTCGACTGCTGGATCGAGGCCGGCCCCGGACACATCCTCACCGGCCTGGTCGCGGACCTGGGCCAGACCGCCTTCGCCGTGGACGCCGGAAGCGCGTCGCTGTCCGGGCTGCTGCGCGCCGCCGCCGCGGCCTGGGCGCTCGGCCAGGACGTGCGGCCCGAGGCGCTGTTCGAGGGCCGCCTCCTGCGGCCGCTCCCCGCCGACCACCGGCCGGTCTTCCTGGCCAACCCGTGCGAGTCCGCGCCGCGCGACACCGCACCCGCACCGGCCCCGCGGCCCGCCCCGGCATCCCGGCCCCCGACCCCGCAGGCCGCCGACCGCCCCGCAGACCCCGCGGACCCCGGGGACGACCCGGTCGAGGTGGTGCGGCGGGTGGTCGCGGAACGGGTCGAACTCCCGCTGGGCGCGGTCACCGCCGACAGCAGGCTCGCCGCCGACCTCCACCTCAACTCCATCACGGTCGCCCAACTGGTCGCCGAGTCCGCCCGGCGCCTGGGCGTCCCGGTGCCGCCCCACGTCACCGAGTACGCCGGGGCCAGCGTCGCCGAGATCGCCGAGGCGCTCGGCAACGCCGCCGACGGCGCCGGAGCGGACGAGCAGGAGGACACCGTCGCGGGCGTCGAGCCGTGGGTGCGGGTCTTCACCGTCGAGGACGCCCAGCGGCCGCTCCCCGCCCCGCGCGGCACCGGCACCGTCCGCGGCCGTCCGCGCGTGGTCGCGGCCCCGGGCGACCGGCTGGCCGCCGAACTCGCCGAAGCCGACCTGGGGGAGGACACGCTGGTGCTGTGCCCCCCGCCGGACCGGGAGCCCGCCGACGCCACCGGGCTGTTCGCGGCCGCCGCAGAGGCGGTGCGCCGGGCACGGCGGCTCGTCGTGGTCCAGGTCGCCGACGGCGGCCCGTACTCCTCGGGCGCGGCGTTCGCCCGGAGCGTGCACCTGGAGACCGGGCTGCCCACCGCGGTGGTCACCGTCTGCCGCGACGACAGCAGGGCGGCAGCGCAGGTGACCCGGGAGGTCCACGCCCTGACCGACTACAGCGAGTGCCGCTACCACCCCGACGGCAGCCGCACGGTCCCCGTCCTGCGCCCCCGGCCGCTGGGCGACCAGCGGCCGGAGGAGCCGCCGTTCAGCGCCGAGGACGTGCTGCTCGTCTCCGGCGGAGGCAAGGGCATCGGCCTGGAGTGCGCCCGCGAACTGGCCCTGCGGACCGGGGTCCGCCTCGCCCTGCTCGGCCGCTCCGACCCCGACACCGACCCCGAACTGGCGGCCGGCCTGCGCAGGCTCACCGAGGACGGCGTCGTCTTCGGCTACGAGCGGGCCGACGTGTGCGACGCGGCGGCGGTGCGCGAAGCGGTCGCACGGCTCGGCACCGCGCTCGGACCGGTCACCGCGGTGCTGCACGCCGCCGGGGTCAACACCCCGACCCCGCTGGACCGGCTGGACCGCGCGGAACTGGACCGCACCGTCGCCACCAAGATCGCGGGGGCGCGCAACCTCCTCGCCGCGGTCGACCACGACCGCCTGCGCTGCTTCGTCGCCTTCGGCTCCCTCATCGCCCGGACCGGCCTGCCCGGCGAGGCGCACTACGCCCTGGCCAACGAGTGGCTGGGCGCCCTGACCGAGCATCTGCGCCGCGACCTGCCGCACTGCCGGTGCCTGGCCGTCGACTGGTCGGTGTGGGCCGGCGGCGGCATGGGGGAGCGGCTGGGAGTGCTGGACGCGCTGGTGCGCCGGGGCATCGACCCCATCCCCCTGGACACGGGGGTGGACCTGTTCCACCGGCTGCTCGCGGCCCCCGACCTGTCCGGCGGCGTCGTGGTCACCGGACGCTACGGCGACGCGCCGACGCTGCGCGGCGAACCGGTCGACCTGCCGATGCTGCGCTACCTGGAACGCCCCCGCCGCCTCGTGCCGGGCGTGGAGTTCGTGGCCGACGTCCAGGTCTCCTCCCTCACCGACCGCTACCTGGACCACCACGCCTTGGAGGGGCAGCGGCTGCTGCCCGCGGTGCTCGGCCTGGAGGCCATGGCCCAGGCCGCGGCGGTGCTGGCCGGCACCACCGAACCCCCGGTGTTCACCGACGTCTCCTTCGCCGCCCCCGTCGTGGTGCCCCGCGACGAGGAGGTGACGCTGCGGGTGGCCGCCCTGCTCCGCCCGGACGGAACGGTGCGGACCGTGCTGCGCAGCTCCACCACCCGGTTCGCGGTCGACCACTTCACCGCGTCCTGCGCGGCCAAGAACGGCGCCTCCGCCGAGCGGGCCGTGCCGCCGGAGCCGGTGGCGGAGGAACCGGTGCCGCTGCGGCCGGACGAGGAGCTCTACAGCAGCCTGCTGTTCCAGGACGGCCCGCTGCGGCGCGTCCGCGCCTACCGCGCACTCAGCGGCTACGGCTGCGTGGCCGAACTCGCCGGGGACGGCTCCTGCCACTGGTTCGCCCCGCACCTGCCCCCCACCCTGCTGCTGGGGGACCCCGGACGCAGGGACGCCGCCATCCACGCGCTCCAGGCGTGCCTGCCCGGCACCCGGCTGCTGCCGGTCGGCGTGGAGCGGATCACCGTCTTCGGCACCGCCCTCGCCGACGCCGTCCTGCACGCCCGGGAGCGCGAGGCCTCCGACCAGGAGCACGTCTTCGACTTCGACGTCGTCGACTCCTCGGGGACGCTGCTGGAGCGCTGGGAGGGCCTGCGGCTGCGCGTGATGGGCGCCGGACCGGAGCGGATCGCGCCCGCGCTGCTCGCCCCCCACCTGCAACGGCGCGTCCGGGACTGGTGCGACGTGGGGGACCTGCGCATGACCGTCGAGATCGGCGGCACCCGGGTGCAGCGCCGCGCCCGCGGCGTCCGGCGGCTCCTCGGCCCCGACGTCGTGGTGCGGGGACGCGGCGACGGGCGCCCCGAGGTCTCCACCGGCGCGCTGGTCTCGGTGACCCACAGCGGCGACCTCACGATGGTGGCCACGGCTCCCGGACCCGTGGGAGTCGACCTGGTCCGCAGGGACGCCGACGGCGTCGACTCCGTCCCGTGGGACGACCTGCTCGGCGCGGACGGCACGGCGCTGGCCGAGGTGCTGGCGGAGGCCGCCCCCGGGGAGGACCCGCAGACCGCCAGGGCCCGCGTCTGGGCGGCCCGCGAAGCCCTCCGCAAGTGCACGGGAAGCCCGGCGGGACCGCTGGTCCTGCGCCGCCGGGAGGGCCGCTGGACGGTCCTGGCCTCCGGCGCCGTCACCGTCATCACCCACGCCGACAGCGAGTCCGTCGCCGCGGTGGCGGCGGAGGGGAGGCTGCGCGATGCCTGACGTCTTCGAGTACCGCCACGTGGTCACCCTGGAGGAGACCAACCAGTTGGGGAACGTGTACTTCGCCCACTTCCTGCGCTGGCAGGGGCACTGCCGCGAGCTGTTCCTGCGCCGCACGGCCCCCGAGGTGCTGGACTCCCTCGATCACGAGCACGCCCTCGTCACGGTGCGGGCCGCGTGCGACTACCTGGACGAACTGGTCGCCTTCGACGAGGTCACCCTGCGGATGCGGGTCGGCGAGGTCGTCCAGAACCGCATGACCTTGTTGTTCGAGTACTGGCGGACCAGCGGGGCCGAGGCCCTGATGGCCCGCGGAGAGCAGCAGGTGGCCTGGCTGCGCCGGACACCCAGCGGGTTCGAGCCGCTGCCGGTGCCCCAGACGCTGCTCCGCGCAATCGACGCCTACCTGGCCGAACCGGTCCGGACGGGTTGGCGCAACTGAAGGGGCCGGAAACCGACCGAAGAGAGGAAGGAAAGCAGGCAATGACGGTCACCGACAACCTGCGGGAGCGGCTGCGGGAGGCCGACCCGGCCCTCGCAGCCGAGCTGCTGCACTCCAAGACCAGCCACCTGGTCGACGTGATGATCCCCCGCCGGGCCCTGACGGACGGCTCCCTCGGCTTCAAGGCGCGGGTCGAGACCACCATCACGCTGAAGCTCGGCGACGACCCCGCCGCCGACACCCCCGAGGAGACCATGACCCTGGTCTGCGAGTCGTCCGAGATCCGGCTGCACGACCCGGTGCTGACCCTGGACGGCGCGCTGCGCCTGGACCTGGAGACCCTCACCTACGAGGCGGTGGGCACCAGCACCGAGCTGTGGCCCGGTGAGACCGTCCGTCTCCTGGTCGGCCGCGGCATCGACCCGATGATGCGGCCCACGTTCGGCCGCCTGGAGGTGGGCCCGCTGGTCAACTTCGGCACCGACCCGGTCCGCAGCGTGCAGGAGGTGTACGTGATGGCCGAGACCCCGCTGGGCCGGCTCACCAACCGGGAGCCCGCGATCATGCACTGCGACCTGACCCGTATCCCCCCGCTCGGCCAGCCCTACCGCCAGCAGGGCAACGTCGAGCTGTACGACGAGTCCGGCCGCCTGGTGTGCCTGAAGACCATGACCGAGAGCCAGTTGGTCCGGCTGGTGGACTGATCCCCCGAACCAGGCCGGTGGGCGCCGCGGCGCCCACCGGCCGCCCCTCCCGCCCGGCCAGCACGGAAAGGCGCCCCCTATGCGCATCCTGTTCACGACCCTGCCCGTGGAGACGCACCTACGACCGCTCGTCGCGGTGGCATACGCGGCCCAGCGCCGGGGGCACGAGGTCGCCGTCTGCGCCCCCGCCACGTTCCAGGAGGAGGTCGAACGCTACGGGCTCCGCTTCCTCCCCGCCGGACACGACTGGATCACCGGCATGCTCGAACCGCTCGTGGAGGCCAGGAGGATCCCGCCGCAGGAGCTGACCCTCCTGATGAACCGCCTGGTCACCCAGGGAATCCCCGGCAAGGGCGCCCTGGCGATGGCCGAGGAGGTGCTGGAGCGCTCCCGCGAGTTCACCCCCGATATCGTGGTCCGGGAAGCCTACGAGCTCGGCGGCTACCTGGCGGCGGAGGTCCTGGGCGTCCCGCACGCCTCGATCGGGGTGGTGGGGCGCATCACCGAGTTCCTCGACCTGGCCCTCCTGGCACCCCCGCTGGGGGAGCGCCGCCAGGAACTGGGCCTTCCCCCCGACCCCGACGGCAGCCGCGTCTACGCCTACCTGCACGCCCACTTCATGCCGCCGCACTACGACCCGGCGGAGACGGCCATCCCCACCCTGCGCTGCTACCGGCACCACACGGTGGACCTGCCCGGCGACCGGCTGCCGGACCTCGTCACCGGGCTGGACCCCGCCCGCCCGCTGGTCTACGCCAGCCTCGGCACGGTGGCCCCGCTGTTCCGCGCGGCCGACGGCCACCTGGCGATGATCATCGAAGGGCTGGGGCAACTGGACTGCGAGGCGGTCGTGGCCGTCGGAGCGGGCAAGAAGCCCGCGGACCTGGGCACAGCGGTCCCCGACAACGTGCACGTGGTCGACGTGATCGCCCAGCCCCTGCTGCTCGACACGGTCGACCTGCTGGTCACCCACGCCGGGTTCACCAGCGTCCGCGAGGCCCTGCGCGCCGGGGTCCCCATGGTCGCCATCCCGTGGATCGCCGAGAACCACCTGATCGCGCGGACCTGCTCCGAACAGGGACTCGCCGTCGAACTGGACTGGGAGACCCTGGACGCGGCACAGGTGGCGCACGCCTGCCGCACGGTGCTGTCCGACCCCGGCTACCGGGCGCGGGCCCGGGCCATGCAGCGGAGCATGCTGGCCCTGCCCCCTCTGGACGTCCTCGTCACCGACCTGGAGGAGCTGGCGGCGCGGGGAGCGCACCGGTGACCCTCTACCAGGTCGTCGGAGGCACCTACCGGGACGACGTCTACCGGCTCGACTCCGCCTTCGAGTTCGACGTGAGCCTCAACGCCCGCGCGCACGAGAGCTCCCCCGGCGGCCCGGGACTGTGCCTGGCGGTCGCGCTGCGCCGCCTCGGCGCCGACGTCCTCCTGGACACCGTGGTCGGCGACGGCCCCGACACCCGGGCGGCGCTGGAGGTGCTGGCCGCGGAGGGCGTCCGGGTCCGCGCGCGGCACAGCCCCGGCCCCCTCGACCACTCCGTCACCCTGATCGACGCGGGACTGGACTCGGTGGTGGCCACCCACCGGTCGCAGCCGCGTCCGGTGCTCGACCGGGTGGACCCCGGCGCCGACGTCGTCCTCGTCTGCTCGCCCACGGTGCTGCGGGGCCTGGCCGATGAGCTGGGGATCGGCGCCGGAAAACTGATCCATCCGCTCCGCGTCGCCCTGGTCGGTACCGCCGTGTCTCCGGGGATCTTCGATGTCCTCGCCGTGATGGGC
>Ga0207864_1003121_pt1 | contig 14398 bp, 5 predicted proteins | sample HigsolmetaAR202D_FD_184834 | JGI IMG/M metagenome (GOLD analysis project Ga0207864, IMG submission 184834) | Ionic liquid and high solid enriched microbial communities from the Joint BioEnergy Institute, USA - AR20-2-D (SPAdes) (version 2) ...
AGCGCAGGCGGAGCAGGTCGCGGTTTTGAAAAAGGCGCTGCATGGTTCGTGAAAGCTGAAAGAAAACGCGCGACAAGAGTGCTCGACTGCGTTCGCTTGCTGGGAGAGACTGGCGAGCACGTGTTTTCATAGTTGCCCATCGCTTTGAGTGGGGGGAACGAAGGAAATAATCTCCTTTGCCGGAGCGTTCTTGGCGATCGTCAGCACAGTTCCGCTTCTCACCAACTCCCTCAATTAAGGCTTTTGCACTGTTTGCGCCCAGCCCAGTGCATCTGAGCGTGGGCGCTGAGCGATCTGTAACGGTCAAGGGTCAGGTTAATCCTGACTCTTGTTTTCTCGGATTGGTCGCTACCCCTGCGAATTACTGAGAGATAATGCGATAAGGAGCTCAATAGCTTGAACGTAGGCATCGAGGGAATGCTCTCCCCATGCCCAGATTAAGGCGATGGCGCTTGCTAGCACCAGGACGAGCCTAACCAATCGCTGGCCCTTGGGACGCTTTGATGTGTTCAACGAACCAGCCCTCGGCTCAGGGCTGACCGAGCTTAGTAAGGACAATTCTTTCGGTTGGCCATCATGCCGATGACAACGCCGGCAAGAAACACGATCAGGTACCACTCGTAACCGTTCATTGCGCTGCTTCTCCTAACTCCCTGCACGAAACAGGGCGATGGTGTTATTAACAGCGCGAGAATGAGCCGCGTTATGAGAGACTGTAGTAGGTGCTCTCGATGTCAGCTTTGATCTCGGGTGGCACGTTTGCCTGGATGATATACACCTGCTGTATTAAGGTTTCGGCCTGTTTTTTGACTTCTAACCACTGCTTGCGGAGCGACTCGGCCGAGGCGTTTACAAGGTCAGCATAATCCGGATCGGTCGAAATTGGCCGGCTGACTTGATCGTTGAGAAAAGCCAGCAGGTGAGTGAAAGGATAACCGTGCCGCTTTAGCCCTAATACCGCCTGTTCATTAAAGACCGCCGCGTCGCTGCTCTCCATTCCGGGGATTACATGTGACTGAACGATCTCAATGAGCGCTGCACGGTTAAGCAACCGGCGCGCTCTTTCCGCGAGGCTGGCTTGCGCTCCAACATTCAGGCGTTTTGCCTGCTCACCGAACTTTTGCAGTTCGCTAAATACCAGTTTGCTGAACCACTCCTTTGCCCGGGCTTCAGCTTCGGCAGCCCAATGGACATTGCCATTGGTCTCAAGTAGCTGGTTCAGTTGTTTCACATTTTCAATCAGAACAGGTTCGCCATCGCGGAGCGTGTAATACGCTGTTCGTGGGAACGGTTGGGCGATCGATAAACGAAGCAGACCCTGACGCTCTGTCGTGGATGGCTGCGGGATATGGTCAAACAGGCGTTGTAGCAGCGGGTTGCCGTAGGAGAGCAATGTCACACTAACAGGATGTGCGTCGAATACGTGCGGAGCGAAAGTAACCGCCTGTTGTTTACCATCGTCGAGTTGCAGGTAGTAGGCATCAGCAATGGAGTCATGGTGCGCCAACTGCTTGCCGTACTGGCGAGATGTGCAAAAGACGTGTTCCAGATCTGTCAGGGAGACAGGCGATGTGAGCTGTGGTACAGGCTGCACATCCGCATGTGAATCGTAGACATTGAGAATGTCGCCATCTTCATGCGTTTGTAGTTGATGCTCTAATCTGGCTACCCGCTCCTCGAAAGCAGATTCCCGCTCGTCGCGCGACGTCATTGCCAGTTCCTGAATCGTGCGGTTGACTTCCGTCAGAATCGGTTGCAGCCCGCCGACGACCGTTTCAAACCAGCCAATGCGGTGGGCGAGCGCCTGATACACGCGCGCCTCAATCGTGTCTTTGTAGAAGTAGTTACGAATCTGCACTTCTTCGTGAACCTGGCCAATACGGTCGATACGTCCGATTCGCTGTTCGACACGCATGGGATTCCACGGCATATCGTGATTGATCAGCACGCCGCAGGTTTGCAGGTTCAGGCCCTCGCTTGCTGCCTCGGTACAAAGCAATATCTGGATGGCCTCGCCGTCCCGAAAATCGTGCTTGATGGTTTCTTTGGGCACGGGTGTCCAGACGCCGGCAATGCTGTTCCAGACTTCGCCGCCGCGACCGCTGTAACAGGCGACCCTGTCGCCATAGACTTCGCGCAGTTTGTCGCGCAGATAGTCCATGGTGTCCGTGTACTGGGTGAAGACGATCACGGAGCGATACGTTCGGAACAGAACGCTCAGATCGCTGAGTAGTTGTTCGACTTTTGAGTCGTGGGTTGACAGGGAGGTTAGCTCATGCAGGAAGTCCTCGACATAGGCGATTTCCTCCCGATACAGATCCGCCTGTGTCTCGTCCGGTTGCTCATCCAGAACATCGCCTGCAAGGTCGTCGTCTTCCGCATCTTCATCTGTGATCAACTGCGCATGCTTATTGCCACGCAGGAACTCATACCGTCGCTCCAGGCTTTTGCGTACCGCATGAAAGCTGCTTGTCAGCCGGCGCCGGTAAATCGTCATGATAAAACCGAGGCCCTTACGCCGCGCCTCGTACTTGTTATAGAAGTTGCTGATGTAGTCCTCGATCCGGTCGTACAGATTCTGTTCCTCGGGCCGCATCGGGATCCAGATATTCTGCGGCCTTCGCGTGGGGACGCGCTGGAGCAGGATGCCCTGACGCACATACTCGCGGAGCAGGTCGCGCGTATTGCGAATCATAAGTGAGCGCAGCGGTGTGTATTCGCGAGCCAGTCTGCGCGCATAAGCTTTTGCCTCTGGTGGCAGGCTCCGAACGACGGGGGCAGGGTCGCTGGAGCAGGGCAACTCGCGAACTTTGGTCCATGTCACTGGCCCGAGTTTGGCCTGTCCCTCGCGTTCGAACGCCTCGTTGCGCTCGCCGCTGTACTCCAGAAAGTCGCACACCATATCGAAGACGAACTTCCACTCCACCTCGTCCGGGTTGCTCACGCGGAGCTGCTCGTAGAAGTAGAGGAAATAATCGTCGTCGGCCCCCCACTTGCCGCCCATCCCAAGCACCTTCAGCAAATCCCAGACCTCAAGCGGATGGACCTGCATCGGCGTGGCCGTCATTAGGATGACGCTGCTCGCTTTCAATCTCGGATCGACGAGTAGCGAGAGCAGGCGGTTGGGCCGGTAAATCCGCTCTTTAAAGTCCTTGCGCCGGGCATGATGCGCCTCATCGACCATAATCAGATCCCAGGGCATGGCCTGGACCAGCTCTTCATGCCGCTCCTTGCGCTTCGCCAATTGGCTCGACGCGATCATCACATCGAAACGGTTCCACGGGTTCGCGTCGGCCCGCTGTGGGGACAGGGTTTCACCGGCGTAGTTCGTGAACTGCCCGCCGTGATAGAGCGGCACGTCAAGCGCGAATTTCTCGTACAGTTCTTCCTGCCACTGGCGCGCTACAGATTTAGGGACCAGCAGCAGCGCCCGGCGCACCATACGCGAGATCAGAAGCTGCCGCAAAATCAGGCCCGCTTCGATTGTTTTGCCGAGCCCGACTTCGTCACAGAGCATCATCCCGCGCGGATAGTTTTCGAGGACACGCTGCAGCACGCGCACCTGATGAGGCCAGGGCCGGATCGCGCTGGTGACCAGACCAAGCTGATGGCTATTGGGCAGGGTCGGGGCGTCTCTGAGAAAACTGAACAGGATGCGCTCGCGTTGAAGGATTGCGGCTTTGCTTCGCGCGTATGCTATTTCCTTCGATCGGCGGTCGAGAGGGTCATATTCAGGTGCGTGCGCTGGCGTGTACCGCAGGAGCGACTCGCGCGCTGCTTCGGGAATATCGATGGCCAGCCAGTTGTCATCCTGGTTATTCCAAAGCATATCGAAGGTCTTTTGAGCGCTATAAACGTGCCCGCGGGTTCCCTCTTCCCAGGAACGGAAAACATAGAAGCGCTCGTAGTTACGCTGCCAGGCCGTCAGCGATTCGTTGATGCTGCCGCTAAAGGCCAGTTGGTTGCCTTCCGCATCGGTGAGGATGCCTTCCTTCACGTGGAAGTAACCGCTGCTGACGACCGGGAAACCGTGTGCATCGGTTTCGAGCACGACCTTCATTTCGAGCGTTCCCTGCGCCACCATCCACGCCAGGATTTCCCAGCGCCGGCGCATGACCTCGTCTTCCGGCTGCTGAAGGGCTGCCAGTAGCTTTTCCTGAACCACGTCGCGTAGCGTCTGGCCGCGCTTGATCGCCTCGACGTCCTGCTCGCTAAGCTGCGCGCCGACCAGCAGCCGCATTACCCCGCCGTTCTGAATCAGACCGGCGACACCGGCTGCGGCAATTGCCAGCGCCGTACTGCTGAAGAAGCCCGCGCTCCGGTCATAGCGCACGCTGCGTTGCAGCGCCGGAATGTAGAAGCGATGCAGCGGATCGTCGTTCGGGCTGTAGGCGATCTGCCAATCGACCTCGCGCAGGCTCATGCTTCCTCGTCCTCGTCATCCAGATCGTCTTCGTCGCCGTCCTCGCCCGCATCCAGACCGAGCGCCAGCTGCGTTGGCAGTTCGGGGGGCGTTTCTTCTGCCGGTACATCCAGATCGAGATAGAAGTTGAGGCGCAGGTCTTCCAACAGGCCGGCCTCGACGCGCGCCCATTTGCCCTTCACGCGCGTGCGCGGGATGGCATTGAGCATCGCCTGAACGCACTGCTTGAAGACGCTGTCATTCATCAGCCCCGACCGCTTGAGGAAGGCTTCGCAGGCTCGCGCGCCGTCTTCCTGCAGCACCAGCAGCGCGGTGTGAACGGCGTCGAGCATGGTGTCGAAGGCGTCGAGGTCGGGATCGACCAGATTGCGCTTGCGCCGCTGCCGCGGTTCCTGCAATACAACCGAGTTCGATTTGCGCGCGACGACGTTCTTCGGCCCGCGCAGGTCGCCATCCAGGTCAACGCCGAGCGCGATCGCCAGCTTGCGCGCCTCGTCATAGGGGAACTCGGCCGCCTTGAAGGCGTCCCAGGCCATCAGATACCAGTCGGTGATCGGGTCGAAGTCGATGTCGCGCCCCAGCAGCAGTCCCTGTTTCCGCAGGCTGATGACTTCCTCGCGCGCCAGGTCGAGCGCGGTTTCCGGGCGTAGTGGCAGCGGTTCGCCGGTTTGGGGATTGACTTCGCTGGTGAGGACGGGCCACTGCGCCGAGATAACCGACAGCACCGGCCCAAACGTGCTGATGTAGAGGTCGACGCCGCCGATGCCTTGCGCCGCAAATTCTTCCGCCTTTTCGCGCGCCACCCGGCGCACGCGGCCGCGAATATCGTCCCACCAGACGGGCTCGCCGCTGTCCCTGCGCTTGCGACAGGTGAGCAGAATGGTGCTGGCGGCGGCGTTCTTCTTCGCCTGATGCAGCGAGTGCTCGCTTTCGGTATGGACAGGCCATGACGCCTTGACGACGAAGCCGGCGTTGATGAGCGCCATCGCCAGCGTGTCCCAGGCTTCGACCTGTTTGTGCGTGAACATGATCGTCAGTACGCCGTCGTCGCGCAGGACGCGGTGGCATTCGCGGAAGATGGCTTCCATCTTGCGCTCGTAGTCCTGCTCCGCCAGCTTCTTCTTGTTTCGCCCCAAATCGGCGAAGCGGGCGACATTGGCAACCGCCTCATCGTCCTTGTTGGTCAGTTCATCCCGGAAAAATTCGGGAAACAGGTGGCCGACGCTGCGCTTGAGCCAGACGTAGAAGAAGTCCGACAGCTCGGCGTACATGACGTTATCGTAATAGGGCGGGTCGAAGGTGATGTTGTGGATACTGCCGCTGGCGATGTGGTTCAGATCGGTTGCCGAACCTTGCGAGATACAAAGGCGATCAACGGGCGTATTTCCAGGCTGGCCCCAGAGAGCATATTGTGTAGAACCAGTTAGCTCAGCCATGCCTTTGTAGGCGTCGATAACCTGATCTATGGCCCATGGCAGAAGGTTTCCAGCCGCGTCGAATTCGCCGTAAGTCCATTTAAAGCTGAAGTCGTGCCTATCAAAGACGCTACGCATGACTGAGCGAGGAGCATGCCAACTGGCAAGATAAGAACTGTAATTTGGACATTTGTCGAGAATCATGGCAAGAAAAGTTTCTATTGCATACGATCTCGGCGCTTCAACCTCATCTCTTACTGCATCTGTCAGTCTATGCATGACCTCAACATACGTGAGCATTGCGAGGAGTTGGCGTGGCGAAAAGAAACTAGCCCAGGTCGGCATCCCATAAATACGCGGACGAGGGTCATTGCTCTGCTCCGGATATGGCTCGTTTGGTACTAGCCCTGCGGCTTCCCACTGCGGCAAACGGCGTTCGAGTTCGGCCTCAGCGCGGCTTACTGCGTCCAGATCCTCCGCGGTTGGCGCGCGGAAGTCGAAGCCGCCAGTGCGCTTGACGGCCACGGCATAGAGCATTTGCCCCATGCGCCCGGCCTGCGCCTCGGCCTTGATGTAGTCGCCATCGATCGCCTGATTCGTCCACGGCGACAGGCCGACGCCGCGGCTGACCGTGCCCTGATCGGGATCGAAGTCGATCTCATCACCGCGCTGGATGATAAAACGTGGCGCGTCCCAGTCTGGCTGCACGACCAGTTTGGCTGCGACACCGCCATTCTCGCGGCTCAGCCACCAGTTGGGCGAGAGCGGCACCGGTTTGCCGGTCTCCGGGCAGGCGACGGTGCGCGCCCAGAGATAGGCAAAGATGTTTTCGCCCGGTTGCTTGGGGAAAAAGGATGCAAGACGTTCTTCAACGCGCCTGGCCCAGACATCGCCCCACTTGCGGATGTCCTCGGCCAGCGCTGGGCCGAAGCGCGCCGGGTAATCGAGCGTCGCCTTGAGGATGACCGAGGCCACCGGGTTCAGCTCATTGGCGTAGGTGGTGAAGCCGTAGCGGAGCGCCTCGAATGGAATCGAGCCGCCACCCGCGGTCACATCCAGCACGCTCACGTCGCGCGTGCCCCAGGTGTACTCCATCAGGTCTTGCAGCAGCCGCAAGTCCTCCGGTTCGGGATTGACGGTGAATGCCCGCGGCGCGCCGCCATAGGGATGGACATCGAGTTTGACGCCCGTGTTTTTTGCCCACTGGATCAGTTTGCGCCCGGCCACCGGGTCGCCGGTGATGCCAAGGAAGCGCACAAACCACTCGCGATAGCTTTCTTCCGTCGGAAAGCGTTCGCGCAGGTGAGCGGGCCAATCAGCGCGCCACTGGGGCAGCACGCTGGCGAGAATGGCGGCACGGCTGGCTGTCAGTGGTCGGCGTGCCCACCAAACATGCAGATAGTAAACAGGTGGCAGCGCGGTCATTGAACTGCGTTCACGCTGGCTTTCCGCGCCAACGGCATCAAACGGCAGCCAGTCTTCAATCAGAACATTGGGGAAGCTATCGGACATCTCGAATCCTTATTCAAGCGTGAGTTGGCGGCGGATTTCCTGTTTCAGCCGTTCTTCGCGCTGAACCAGGAATGCTTCAAAGTCGTCGTCGCGCATGGCCTGGCGCGCATCTTCATCGATGAAATGGCTTTCCAGAATGTCGGTCAGACGTTCCGCCGGGATAAGCTGGGCCGTATAGGTGGAGGGCGACATACGGCTGATGCGGCGGTTGGTGTCGGACGAAATCAGTGTCCGGTTGACAATGCTGTTGACCAGGTTGCTCGGGTACGGCGTGCCGTCGCGCTGGCGCAGCCTGGCAAGGTAGGCCTTTGGGAAGATGTGATGATCGTCGAGCGTGTGGAACTCAATCGAGTCATCGGCCCGAAAGTCCTTCGCGCCTTTCAGGGCGGTCAGGCACATGACGCCGCGATAGGTCGCGTTGACACGGCTCTCCTCCAGCAGCGAGTAGCTGGGATTGCTGAGGATGAGGCGTTCGGCCTGCTCAAAGACCACGGGTATGCGGTCCTCTCCACACATCACCGCCATCAGATCCTGGTAGTCGCGGTAAATCGTCGCCTCGACTGAACCGGCGTAGCGCTCGAGAAAGACTGACGACCAGTACCAGCGGCGCAGCAGTTTGTATGCGCGATGGCCCAGCTTCTGGCTGTCGATCAGCGCGAGCAGCGCCGCCATCGGCGAAACCATGGTGGAGTAGGGCATCCACTTCGGATGAATAACGCCAAAGCCATCTGCGTTGGTGCTCGTCAGCCGCTGCAGCGCCTTCTCCATGTACTGCGCGGCACGCTTCCAGTCGCGTTCGAAATGCGCCGGCGCTAGGTTGATCAGGCTCCTGCTCTTGACGTCGAGGCCGCGCAGAAGCGCAATCGTGCGGAGCAGGTAGACCCCGTAGACGTCCGGCTTGCCCTCGGAATAGCTGTTCAGCAGCGGGTATTGCTGCATGCTGTCTTCCCAGAGGGCGTGCAAATCGATCTTGTATTTGTACAGGCGTGCCGTCAGCAGGTCGTAAACCGAAAGTGACACGCCCGCGCTGTTCATCTTTTCGAAGATCGCACAGACCTGCGCAATCTGGTCCGGGTCTTCCGGGTCAATTTTGTCGAGCTCGATTGTGGTGACCGGAAACGCGCTGATCGAGCGAATCATGTTGTCCCATGGATCGCGGTAGTTTTCCCAGTAGTCGTCGAAGCGCTCACGGCTGGTTTCGCGCAGCCACCACTCGTAGTCCTTGATCCAGTTGCTCCAGTTTTCAATCTCTGTAAACGGAAGCTGCATACGCTCGAATTGTCTCTGCCGGTCAAGCCACGGGGCGGCGTAGTCGGCGCGCTCCGTCCAGACGGCAGTCTCCAGTTCGCCCTCGGCTACCTTGCGCAGATTCAGGAAGAACCGGTACGGGTATTTCGTCCAGCGCAGCGGGATGTTTGGCGCAGTGAAGACATAGTGCAGCGACGTCAGCCGCTGCTGACCGTCGAGGATCATGTAGTCTGGACGCAGTTCGTCCTGGTCGAGGTCGATCCCTTCTAAGGGTCGCGCTGCAAATGGCAGGCTGTCAGGATCGGTACGTATCAGCAGGAATGTCCCGATGTAGTAGCCCTGCATGATGGATACCAGCAGGTCGCTGATGTCGCTGGCGCTCCAGACGAAGTTGCGCTGAAACTGCGGCAGGACGATGCGCCCGCGGCGCGCATCGTTGACCAGATCGATGAGTTTCTCGTGGTTCGGGATGGTTTTCATTCAGCGGCCTCTGCGATAGCTGCAATGGAGCGGAGCTCGGTTTTCAGTCTGCCGCGAGCAGCACGCGCAGCGCCTGCTGCGCGCGTCCGGCCGTCTCGGCGGCGGTGCATTTGCTGTACCAGTAGTAGGCTTCTTCGGAGGGCATCGCCCGTACTTCGCGCGAGATCGCTTCCATACGATCAAGCCGCGAGAGCGGCGCGACGGTCAGAAACAGCAGCGCCAGCCGCAGGCCGGTTTCTTCGTGCAGGTGGAAGGGCGTCTTGCGGCGCGGCGAGAGATCGGTTGTTTTGTAGCCTTCCGAGCGCAGCGCTTCAAGAATGTGGTCGGCGACCGCCTGCAGGTTGACGCCGCTCAGGGTGACCACACGCCGCAGTTGCGGCCTGGAGCCGTTGGCCCTGATCGGCCATTGGTAGACCGTGAGCGCGTAGTTGTTCTCGTCACGCGGCTCGATGTGCAGTTCAAACGGGCGTGTCGGGTCATGCGTTTCGCGCAAATCGCTGCCTTGTGGGGCAGGCGCTTGCGCTGGAGCTGCGCTTTGCAGGCCGGTCAACAGCCGATCATCAACCGTGAACAACCCTTGCCGGCCAGGCAGCGACACCGGCTGGGCAAGGCGACGTGGTCGCGCCAGCCGCCAGCCGACGAAGCCTGGTTCCCACGGCCCCGGGCGCAGATGTTCCCCCCGGGTTGCTTCGTAGCTTTCTTCGGTTAGCTCGATCACATCGACCAGATCCACAACTCCGAGGACTGCCCCACGCGGCAATTCAGCCGGGTTCAGGCCGTACAAAGCGGAAGCAGTCGCTTTCACCTTTTGCGCCGCATGGATGGCGAGCGGGCCGCGATACCGAGGCGCGTAGGTGCGTAATTCCAGCGTCCGTCGCCCCTGCAGAATCAACTCAGCCCACGGCTGTTGTACCGATATCGCCTTCATGGCGGTTACACTTTCTCTGCTTCGTAAGGCTCTGCAACCACATGCATGTCGCCAAAGCCGAGCGTGGTAAAGACATCGACAATCGTGCTGAACTGATTGTCGCGCAGGTTGAGGCCATTAGGAAATCTTATGGTCAGGGTTGATCTGGCATGAAGCTTCAGACTCGGTTCGCTGGCGAAACCGTCGGTAACGGATTTGATACGCTTGTAGCGATCCCAGCTTCCGGCGAACTGCAGCGACAGCGACTCGCCCTGGCTGAACTCAGCAGTGACCTCCTGCTCGATCCAGAAGTCCGCTCGGCCAAGCTGGGGGATGGCGAGCCCGAGCGACCGGATTTCAGTTGCAGCCTGTTTGTCATCGCCTTCCACGGTCACCGCCAGGCTGGCAATGCAGTCGACTCTGGCATCAGCGCAGGCGTCCAGGATACCTTGCAGCGCCTGTGCGGGCGCCCCCTGGCCTTCCAGCCTTGGCCTGACTGGCGTCGTCGGCGTTGCAACTCCGCCACCAAAACCGGGAAATGGTCTGGGCAGCGGTGGTATTGCTGTTGGATCTGAGGGAGGCGGGTTTGCCACGACGCCTTTGATGGGCCAACCCTTCGCTGCGTAGACTTCTGGCGTGTACAGCACCGTCTCGTCGCTGATCTGGATGGCGGGCAGCGGCGAACGTTTGTCATAACCGACCTGCTCGCGCGAGTCGTAGTACACCCAGACGCCCTGCTCGATGCCATGCCGGATTGTGGATTTCAACTGGTTGACATCGAGCAACATCCGCAGGTTCATTTTCTTCGCGAATGCCTGGCGCAGCGCCTCGGTTGTGATTTCGGTCTGGTCCCGGTTCCAGGCGCGTGATTTAACAAATTGTGCCGGGAGCGTGTTGTCTTCCTGCGTGAGTACTTTTTGCAGGTTTTTCAGTATACCCAGAACAACCTTGCTTTGATCCTGGTTGACCTCGCCCTGATCCTGAGCCGGGAGCTGCACGCGGCCCAGGTTCGCGTGCGCAACCGGCGCGTCGTCGCTCGGATAGTAGAGCCACCGGTAGGCCTTCGTGATGGCGATCCGCACTTCCAGTTCGACGCTTTTTGCGAGATTGGTCAGTTTCGCGCGCTGCTCTTCATAGAACTCGCCCATACGCTGCGGGTCACTCGTGATCCGCTGAATGGCGAGGTAGCGCTGGCTGATCGAAACCATGTTCTCGATCTGGTCGCGGTCGGCCACCAGAAACACAAGGTTATTTTTATACTCACGGAATGCTTCCTGCGTGCCTTTGCGCGAAAAGATACGCATCACCAACTCCGGCGGGGCCGAGTCGGTTGCCGAAGTGTTGGCAGCGTCATAATGCATGATCACCAGCCGGGGCAAGTTAGCATCGTCATCGACTTTCGCGGGTTCGCTTGGGAAGTAGACCGGGTCGAAGTAGCCTTTTTTCCAGACCTGGCGAATACGCGTATCAAGCTCTAGCTTGGCCTTGACCTGGCCAACGGCCCCCATTTCTTCGGTGACAATCTTGTTGATGGAGGGTTCTGTTTTGAAGCGGTAACGGCGACCATCGTATTCAATGAACCAGCCTTTATCGACCAGTTTGTCTGCCGCTTTGGCGACGAGGGCAGGGTCGTCCCCTGGCCGAACAACGGCCAGTGTCAGTTCCGTCGGATCAACGCCGGACGCGCCACCCTGGACGATGCTGTGTAAAAAGACGGTGGTCGCGGCGCGCTGTGTCAATGGCTCACCGGCGAGCGCTTCGTCCAGAAGTTGAGCGTGCGCTTTCGAACCTTGCAGCGGGCTGGCGATGTCTGCCTCAATCACCTGTTTGAAGCGCGGTCGCTCCAGCCGGCTGGTGAGTTCGGCGGCAATATCCTCGATAGCGAGATTGATATGATGCGGGTGAATCAGCGTCGTGCCGGCGGGCTGGCGTTGCCACAGGTCGCGAATGACCATCGCCAGCAGGCGGAGTGCGCCACGTGTGCGGTGGAAATTGGGTATCGTGCTGGTCTTGCGATTGAGCGTCAGCAGCAGTTCCGGATGAAAGGGATAGTTGTTGACAATCTCCTGGCGATACTCGGCCCGAGTCGCGCGCTGGGGCAGGTCGGCGTTCTTTGACAGGGCATCCTCATAGTAATCGACATACGCCTGCGCTGTCTCCTCAGCGGCCTGCTTATCAATAGAGCGGAACAAACGATAACAGACAATCGCCGCAATCTCGTTTTCTGCCGAAGGCGTGATCACGCGCTCTTGCCTGGCCGACAGGCGGCGAATCTCGGCGAGAACCTGCTCGATTTTCTGCTTAAATTCTTCGCTCTCACCGCTGAATGCGTCAACCGTATCGGCCAGCGTAAATACGACGACGACATTTTCTTTGCTGGCGGCAAATTCAAACAACGACATGAGGAATGCCGATGTCTGTTCGGCCAGGTCGGAGCGGCCGCTGGCAGCGGGGATCGTCTTTGCCGAACGCAAGTGCCTCGCGATCTCATCGATCATGATGAGCGCTGGCGTGTCGCCAATGATCCGTTCGAGCAGGCCAGTGCCGGGAGCCGTCTTGGTCCGTTCGCTCTCGGCAACCCACTCATAGCCCGCGCGCCCGCCCAGTTGATAGGCGAGTTCGCCCCAGAGCGTATAAGTTGTCGCGTCGTCGTGGCTAGTGCCCAGGATTGGATCAAGGTCCGCGCCTACAACGCCGGCAATTCGCACGCTGTTAGGCGCAGGAATTAGACCTGGCTCGACCAGACCTGTTTCGGGCGGAAGCTGTCCGCGGGCAGCGTGGTACAGCGCAATCAGGTTGTGCGTTTTGCCGCCGCCAAAGGCGGTTTCCAGGCGGATGATGGCGTTGTTGCCCATGCCTCGGCTTGTGAGCCGGCCAAGGGCTTCTTTAAGCAACGAGCGTAGGCCTTCGGTTGGGTATGTATTATCAAAAAACCTGACGGGGTCCTGGTAGACGTCTTCAGCGACGCCCTTAATTACGTCGTGAAGCCGGGCAGCGAATATCTCCTCGCGCAACTCGCCGGAAAGCACCTCGGCACGGGGAGTGCAGGTTTCAAAAATCGATCTCATCTGGTTATCCTGAGGGTGACTTGCGAAATCTAGTTTGCGATCAGATAACACCTGGCTTCGATTGTACCAGTATTCCGACGCGTAAAAAGAAAAGACTGCATTTCGAGGTAGAGTGGGCCGCTGAAAGGGCTCGTCTGTTAAGTGGTTAGACCTCTTCGCCGCGGGGCCTCGACTGATGTTCTGGTAGACCAGCAGCTCAATGCCGTCCGCCGTTCGACTCAGCCGCCAAGTGTCGTCTGCCTGCGACGTGACGCCGACCAGTTGCAACGAAAGATAAATCAGCATATACTATTGAAACCGATTTCAATAAATGATTTTTATAATGCCGCCGCGTAGATCACAAAACGACACCCTAACAATCCGGCATGTCGCCAAGCGGGTTGGTGTATCTCCAGCGACTGTTTCTCGGGTACTGAACGGTTACCCTTTTATCCGCGAGGAAGTGCGGCAGGCAGTCCTCACCGCAATTGCCGATCTTGGTTACAAACCAAACCGCGTGGCCCAACGCCTTCGCGCTACGCGCAGTCGACTCATCGGTATTGTCGTGACCGACATTACCAATCCTTTCTTCAACACGATTATGGCCAGCATTGAAAAAGTCTTTTTCGAGAAAGGCTACAGCGTGCTGATGAGCAACACTGCAGCCGACGTCCAGAAAGAACTGGAATATCTGGACATGATGGAAAATGAAGATGTTGCTGGCCTGGTGATTGCGCCCACAAGCGAGAATGTGCATCGCCTGGTTGAAATGGCTGAAGGCGGGCTGCCGATCGTTGTCATCGATCGCCGGCTGAATGGGGCGGATGCAAATCACATCGACATGGTCCTGGCCGACAATCAAAACGGCGCGCGAGAGGCGGTGGAACATTTGATACGCCTCGGCCATCGAAATATCGGCATTATTGGCGGTCCTCAGCACCTTACCAGCGGCCGTGAGCGTCTCGAAGGCTACTATCAGGCGATGGAAGCTGCACAACTTCCCGTTGCCAGAGAGTGGGTACATCTCGGCGACCACCGTTATGACAGCGGGTATGACCTGATGCGGCGGCTGCTCGAGTGTGACCCGCCGGTGACAGCAGTATTCGTCGGCAATAATATGATGGCGCTTGGCGCACTTCATGCCCTTCACGAGCAGGGAAAACGGATACCGCAGGATATCGCTATCGTCGGCTTTGACGATATGCCCTGGTCAACTTCTCTCAACCCACCACTAACTGTCGTAGATCAACCTACGGAAGCAATTGGCATTCAAGCGGCACAGTTGCTACTCGAACGTATTGCCAACCCGGAATTACCCGTGCGTTCGATAACGCTTAAGACCGCGCTGAAAGTTCGGCAATCCTGC
>Ga0207864_1003122_pt1 | contig 14393 bp, 12 predicted proteins | sample HigsolmetaAR202D_FD_184834 | JGI IMG/M metagenome (GOLD analysis project Ga0207864, IMG submission 184834) | Ionic liquid and high solid enriched microbial communities from the Joint BioEnergy Institute, USA - AR20-2-D (SPAdes) (version 2) ...
CGGGTACGGCGCGTCCGCGGCGAGGTCGGCGCCGAGGCCGTTCAGGCTGATGCAGGCGCGGGTGAAGCAGCCGGTGCCGAAGGTTCTCCGGCCTTTGCCCCCACTTGTTAGTCAGCTTGGCGACGCGCAAGGCGCCGATGTCCAAGCGGTGGAAGGCGAGCCGCGCTCCGTGCCGCACCGCCGCCGCAGCCGCTCACCGGGGACGACGCCCCATGCGGCCAGCCAGGCGATCTGCGGCATGTCGGTCCGCCGTCATCACCAGCGGCCGCCCGCGGATCGTCGCCTCGTAGGCCGGTCGCACGGTCCGGAGAGGGCCGGATGCGGGGCGAGCGGGCAGGGGAGCGTGGCCGCAGCCGCGGTGACCAGGGCTTTGCGGCGAGTCCACCGGATCCTCTTCATCACGCCGTCTCTGCGGTGCGTCACGGTCAGGGAGGATGCCGCGTCCCGGAACGTCACGGGTGCCGCCAAAACTCCAGCCCCCTGTACCAGGGCCGGGCGCCGAATGGTTTCACCGGAGCTTGGCGTCCCCGGATGCTGCGGGGTCCCGGTTCTTTCAGCAGAACAACGGCCTTGCAGCACGTCAAGACCGAGGCGATCGGTCGCCCGGCCGAACCCTGCGAGCAGATGGACGCCGGCTGCCAGGGGGCATATCCACGCGCGCCTGCTATAACCGAACGAATTTCTAGTAGCCGTCCTATAAATTCAGAGAATATCCATGGAAGAGCAGGCCGTCCCGCCAGTGTGACCTTTAACCAAGCCGCTCGAAAGTACGCCCCCGACGCCCGGGACGTCCGTCTCGATACCCATGCTCCCGCCGTGCTGCGCAGCGTCATCCACCGCGCCGCCTCCAAGGAGCTGAAACCCTTTGAAGGGGCGTCCAAGCGCTGCCAGGACCCGTTCGAGCGGGGGCCGCCGAAGAAGGTCGCCGCTGCGTGAGCACAGAAACAGCAGCAGCGGTGGCCTCGTCCGTGCCGCCTCGGCCATGGGGCGCGGCAGACCGGAGCCGCTCGCGTCACCCGAAATAAGGATGATCGAATTTCATCTTTTCGGATCGAGTGTTATTGGGACGGCGAACCGGCCCGCCGCAGGACGCCACCGAAGATCACCAAAAAAGACGGAATCGTCCCCATTCGCCCAGTAGTCTGCTGCCACCGACCGGCCGTGAGCAGACGGGAGTGCATGGTGGCCGCTGACGAATCGATCCCGCAAATCCGCACGGACGTCCCGGCATCCGCCCGCATGTACGGCTGGGCCCTGGGCGGGAAGGACAATTACGAGATCGACCGGCAGTTCGTGCTGGAAGGCGCGAAGCTGTTCCCCGAAGGCATCAACATGGCCCGGGAGAACCGGCTGTTTCTGTACCGGGTGGTGCGCTACCTGGCGGCCGAGGCCGGCATCCGCCAGTTCATCGACCTGGGCTGCGGCCTGCCCACCGACAACAACACCCACCAAGTCGCCCAAAAGCACGCACCCGACGCCCGGGTCGTCTACGTGGACATCGACCCGATCGTGCTCGCCCATGCCCGCGCCCTGCTGGCCGGGGACGGCTCCACCGTGGTCATCACCGCCGACATGCGCGACCCCGAGGCCATCCTGGAGCACCCCGACACCAAGCGCCTGATCGACTTCAGCGAGCCGCTGGCCGTGCTGTACCTGTCGGTCGGCCACCACCTGCTGGACGCCGATAACCCCCGCACCGTGCTGCACGGCGTCATCGACCGCGCCGTCCCCGGCAGCCACCTGGCCTTCACCCAGGTCGTCAGCGACGACCCGGACGCCCGCGCCAAGTCCAACGAGCAGATGAAAAAGAGCGGCGTGCCCTGGCAGACCCGCAGCCCCGAAGAGGTCGACGCGCTGCTGCTCGGGGGCGGTCTGGAGCCGGTCGAACCGGGCCTGCTCGACATCAACGACTGGCGCCCCGACCCGAACCAGCCGCCGCTGCCGCCCGTGCCCAAGGAGCTGGAGCCGTTCGTCAAGACGGCCACGCTCCGCCGCACCGTGTACGAGTACGGCGGTCTGCTGATCAAGACCGGCTGAGCCTGAGCGGCGCCGGTGCCGCGCATGCGGCTCGCGGCACCGGCGCACCGGGCGTCAGGCGCGCTTGGTCATGCTGTAGCGCAGCCGGCGCATCGGGTTTTCGATCTCGGGCTTGATCCCGGAGGTCTCGAACAGCTCCCCGACCCGGTCGGCGAAGTCAGCCGGGTCCCAGCGCGCCCCGCCGTTTTCGATGACGGCGGCGGACTCATACGGCCGGTAGAGCTCCACCGCATCGCCCTGCACGCCGAAGACCTTGCCGCTGATGGAACCGGCCTGGTCGCTGCACAGGAACGCCACGAACGGCGCCACGTTGTCGGGGTGCCAGAAGTCGAAGCCCCCGCCGTCCCCGCCTTCGATCTTGCCGTAGGCGCCCTCGGTCATCCGGGTGCGGGCGGCCGGGGCGATGGCGTTGCAGGTCACCCCGTAGCGGGCCATCTCCAGCGCGACGATCGTGGAGAACGCGGCGATGCCGGCCTTGGCCGCCCCGTAGTTGGACTGGCCGAAGTTGCCCAGCAGCCCGGAGGAGGACGCGGTGCACACGATCCGTCCGGGCCGCCCGTTGTTCTTCCAGTACTCGCAGGCGAAGTGGGTGGGCGCATAATGGCCGCGCAGATGCACCTTGATGACGGCGTCCCACTCCTCGGGGGTCATCTTCACCAGGGTGCGGTCGCGCAGGATGCCGGCGTTGTTGACCAGCGCGTCCAGCCCGCCGAACGTCTCCACGGCGGTGTCGATGAGAGCCTTGGCGTCGTCGATCTCGCTGACGTCGCCCACGTGCAACGCAGCCTGCCCGCCCATCGCGGTGATCTCGTCGACGACCGCCTTGCCCGCCTCGGCGTCGAATTCGTTGACCACCACGGCGGCCCCCTGCCGGGCCAGTTCCAGGGCCTCGCCCCGGCCGATGCCCCGCCCGGCACCGGTGACGATCGCGACCTTGCCGTCCAGAAGCGCACTCATAGCGTCGAACCATAATCGGCCGCCTCGGCCCGCCCCGACGGCCGCCCTCCGGAAAGTGACGCTCTCACACCCCCCGCCGTCACCTGCTGTGCTCACTCCCCGCGGCGACGGGCGAGCAACAGCAGCAGGACGCCGCAGGCGGCGCCGGTGAGCTGGAAGGCGGCCATGCCGAGCAGCAGGCCGGGGCCGCCGAGCGAGCCGGCCAGGGCACCGGCCAGGGCGGCGCCCACCGCCGCCGAGCCGATCTTGAGGCTGCCGCCGGTGGTGTTGACCTGGCCGAGCCGGTCGGCGGGGGCCTCGCGCTGGCGGACGGTCAGCGTGGCGGCGAACACCGGGCCGTCGCAGATCCCGGCGAGGAGGAAACCGGCCAGCGCCCACGGCAGGGAGGGCGCCCAGACGGTCACGGCCAGTGCCGTCCCGAAGGCCGCCATGCCGGCCATCAGCACCCATTCGGCCCGCCGCGCCGACAGCCAGCGCGCCGACCCCAGCGACCCGATCAGCGACCCGGCGGCGAAGGCGGCGATCAGCTGGCCGCCCACCCCGGCGCTGCGCCCGATGTGCTCGGCGAACAGGACGGCGGTGACCGCGACCGCCCCCATGCCCAGGAACGCCAGGGTGGTCGCCACGGTCACCGCGCGCAGCACCGGGTTGCCCAGCAGCACCACGATCCCCCCGGCGATCACATCCAGCGCCGGGGCCCGTCCCTTGAGTGCCGGGACGTCCTTCTTCATCTCGGGGGCGGGTTCTTTGGAGAGGGCCGCTCCAACCCGCTCATCGCGCGGTGTCTCCGCCTCGCCGGGACCGGCGTTCCCCGCAGAGGGGCCGCCGCTGCCCTGCGCCTCAGCGGTGACAGCGTGGCAGGCCGCTCCGCCGGGCCCGGCGCTCCCCGCCGGACGCCCTTCCTCCCGCGCCTCGGCGGGCTCTGGACGGGCCGTGGCGCCGCCGCGGCCGATCGCCGCGGCGGGCTGCTCGGAATGTTCCCCGGCCGCCCGGCGCCCGGCGTCCTGCGAGCGGGTTCCGGCGGTGTCGGGGCCGACCGCCGGAGCGAGTTCCGCGGCCGGTCGCTCCCCGGTCTCCTCCGGCCGCCGGGCGGGGGCGGGACGATGACCGGGGGGAGGGACGGACAGCAGCGGCAGCAGCGTCATGCCGAGGGTGGCGCAGCCGACGACCGCGGCACCGGCATAGCCCGCCCCGAGCGCCGCGGTCAGCCCGGCCGCCAGTCCCGGGCCGGCGATGGCGGCGATGTTGTAGGTCGCCGCCTCCAGCCCGTAGGCCCAGGTCAGCCGGTGGGCCGGGACGAAGCGGGGCAGCAGGCCGGTGAAGGCCACCACGACCGGCTCGGTACAGCCGATCGCGACGGCGAAGGCCAGCGCCAGCAGCAGCGGCACCCGCCCGGCCGTCAGCAGCAGGAAGGCGGCGGCCAGCAGGTAGCAGGCCGTCATCGTCAGCGCGAAGGCGCGCGGCCGGGCGGTGCGGTCGAGGGTGTGGCCGGTGATCGGGCCGGCCAGCACATAGGGGAGCATGATCGCCGCTTGGAGGAAGCCGGCGGTCGCGGCCTGTCCCGTTCGGGCCTGGACGACCAGCACCAGCGCGGTGCCCAGCCCTTCGGCGGAGATCCTCAGCAGCGTGGCGGCCCCGAGATGCACCGTGTGCGCGGAGGGACGCCGGACCACCCGGAGCATCAGCACCACAGCGGCGGATCGAAGTAACGCATGGCGTAAGTGAGCATAAATCGCCCGCCTCCGGCGAAACCCTGCTCACCGGCGAGCCCTGAGGCCGCTCGGGGCATCCGTTGGCCGATCCATTGATCACATATGGTGCATACCGACATAGACTGCACAGGGTGACCCCTTCGTACCGGGTTGACAGTGAGGTCGGCCGGCTCCGCACGGTGCTGCTGCACCGGCCCGGGGCCGAGCTCAAGCGGCTCACCCCCCGCAACAACGACAAGCTGCTGTTCGACGGGATCCCGTGGGTGGGCAGGGCCCAGGAGGAGCACGACGCCTTCGCCGAGGCGCTGCGCGAGCGCGGCGTCGAGGTGCTGTACCTGACCGAGCTGCTGCAGGACGTCCTGGAGTACGCCGACGCCCGGGAGCAGGCCATCACCGCCGCCGTCGCAGACCCCCGGCTGGGCGACCGGCTGCGCGAGAACGTCCGGGAGTACCTGAGCGACCTGGACCCCGAGCAACTGGCGCACACGCTGATCGCGGGGCTGGCGCACGAGGAGCTCAAGTCCGCGCACGGCCTGGTCTACCGGCTGATGGACCCGCAGGACTTCATCATCGACCCGCTGCCCAATCTGCTGTTCACCCGGGACTCCAGCACCTGGATCGGCCCGCGGGTGGCGGTGACCAGCCTGGCGATGCCGGCCCGCCGCCGGGAGACCTCGCTGACCGGGCTGATCTACGACTTCCACCCCCGTTTCCGCGGGATCGAGACGATCTACGACCCGCGTCTGGAGCCGCTGGAGGGCGGCGATGTGCTGCTGCCGGCCCCCGGGGTGATCGCGGTCGGCACCGGGGAGCGCACCACGCCGGCGGGAGTGGAGCGGCTGGCCCGGCGAGTGCTGTCCACCGGCGCCGCGCACACCGTGCTGGCCGTGCCGATCGCCCAGGAGCGGGCCACCATGCACCTGGACACCGTCTGCACGATGGTCGACGTCGACACGGTGGTCATGTACCCGCCGGTGGCCCATTCGCTGACCGCCTACACCATCACCTGGGACGACGGTGAGCTGCTCATCTCCGAGGAGCGTCCGTTCCTGGAGGCCGCCGCGGCGGCGATGGGGGTGGAGCGGCTGCGTGTGATCGACACCGGGCTGGATCCGGTGACGGCCGAACGCGAGCAGTGGGACGACGGCAACAACACCCTGGCCGTGGCGCCGCGCGTGGCGGTGGCCTACGAACGCAACGTCGAGACCAACGCCCGTCTGGAGGCGGCGGGCATCGAGGTGATCCGGATCAGCGGAAGCGAGCTGGGCAGCGGCCGGGGCGGCCCGCGGTGCATGTCCTGCCCTCTGCTGCGCGACCCGCTCTAACGTGCGGCGCGCGCAAGTCTTGGATGCTCGGGCGGTGTCGACGGGGGCACGACAGCGCCCGAGCTGTGCAAGACATTACAGCTCATCGAGGATTTTCGGCGAAAATGTGCGCCACGCCACATTCACCGGAGGGACGGTGCCCACCGGTGGACCTTTCCGGCACCTCGTGTCCTCGGGTCGTGACGGGGAGGTCGCAGTCAGGGACGATGCCGTGAGCCGAACGCGGTGCCGGACGCCTTCACGGCCCCGCCTTGGGCCACCTGCCGAAAAGGCTCAGTGCAGGCCGTGGCGGGAACCGTCCACCCCCGAGGAGGTGCGCTGCAGTTCCGCGATGTCCTCGGCGAACTCTTCGGCGAACGCCGCGGCGTGGGCCATGCCGGGGGCCGAGTCGCCGTCCTCCGTCTTCTGCGGGACGTGCACCACCGCCCAGACCGTGGTGCAGTCGCCATCGTGGTGGACGCCCCAGCACTCGGCGAGCGCCTCCACGATGCCCAGGCCTCGTCCGCCCAGGGAGGACAGCGTGGGCCGGCCGCGCCGGGGTTCGGTCATCGCCCCGCCGTCGCTCACCGAGACCTCTATGTCGTCCCCGTTGCACTCCCAGCGCACCCGGATCTGCCCGGACTCCAGGGGCCGCGCATGCCGGAGGGCGTTGCTGAGCAGCTCACTGAGGATGACGACGGCGTCGTCCACCGCTCCGGGACGCACGCCGAGGGCGCGAAGCTCGGAGCTGAGGCGCCGGCGGGCGATCGCGACGCTGGACGGCGCGTGCGGTAGCAGTACGACGCTCGACGCCCTCACCTCCCCGTACCCTCCGGGACTAGCCGGTTACTCTCGTGCTACGACCGAAATGCCCCGATGCGGACGACCGGAAACCTGAGGGAAATGCCATTTCCCCACAATGGGCGAGTGATCCTCCGATCACGGCCGATCACCCCCCAGAAGCAGACACAGGTACCAATGATCCCTCATGTGGACCTATCCACTCACAGCGGGGGTTACTCCTGTCGGAGACGTTTCGTCTGTCACATCCTGGACACAACACTCGGCTCGTCGCCTCACACCCCAAACCGCCCCGATCGGAAATATCGGATCAGTCGCCGGAGGCGTGAGCGGCGGGCAGGGTCAGCCGCATGACGGTGCCGCCGCCCGGCCGGGAGTGAGCGGCCACATCGCCGCGCTGGGCCTGCGCGAGGCGTTTGACGATGTAGAGCCCCAGGCCGATGCCGCCGAAGCGGCGGCGGTCGCCGGAGTCCCCCTGAAAGAAGCGTTCGAAGATCCGCTCATGGTCGCCGGGGGCGATGCCGACCCCGCGGTCCGCCACGGTGACCACCAGCTCGTCCCCCTCGGCCCAGGCGCGCACCGTCACCGTGCCCCCGTCCGGGGAGTACTTGAAGGCGTTCTCCAGCAGCTGGCCGAGGATGATGTCGGTGGCCATCCAGTCCCCCGCCACCTTCGGCAGGTCGGGGGCCACCTCCAGCTCCACCCGGTGCAGGTCCGACAGCGACCGGAAACCGGCCACCGACGCCTCCAGCAACCGGCCCAGATCGAAGTGCTCGATGGTCACCTTCAGCTCGCCGGTGCCCGCCCGCGACCCCAGCAGCAGGTGCTCCACCAGCCGGGCCAGCGCCCGCGCCCGCTCGGCGATGGTCTCCACCGCGGCCCGCCGCTCGGCGTCGCCCAGCTTGTCCCAGCGGCTGACCAGGGTGCTGGCGAAGCCCTGCACCACGGTGATCGGGGTGCGCAGCTCATGGCCGGCGGTGGCCAGGAACAGGTCCTTGGCCTCCTCCAGGGCCTTGGCCTCGGTGACGTCCCGCAGGTCGACCACCAGCTCCCCGGTCTCCTCGACCTGCGAGCACAGCATGTTCACCCACGTCCCCGACTCCAGCCGCACGGTGAGCGTGCAGCCGGGCTCGGGGATCTGCAGCGGCGGCGGCCGGCCGATCACCTGCTCGGCGGGCAGGCCGGTGAGCCGGGCGGCGGCCGGGTTCCACTGCCGGACGATGCCGGCGGCGTCCAGCACCACGATGCCGTCCGCGCTGGAGTCGATCACCGCCCGCTCGTGCGCCTGCTGCCGGACCGCATCGGCGTAGGCCACGGCGTTGCCGACGGCGACCCCGGCGTGCCCGGCCAGCAGTTCCAGCAGCTCCAGCTCGGTGTCCCCGGCCTTGCGCCCGGAAAAGAGCGCATACAGCGCCCCGTACGGCCGGTTCTGCAGGTACGACAGGCCGAGGGCGACCGTGTGCAGCCCCGGCAGGTGGGCGCGGATCGCCTCGTCCACCCGCCGGGCGCCGGCCAGCAGCACCGGCTTGCCCGAGCGCAGCAGCTCATCGACCAGGCTGGAGTCCAGTTCGGTGACGGTGCCGCGCAGCCGCTCCGGCAGGCCCTGCACGCTGACCAGCTCCAGGCTCCGGCCCTTGATCTGGACGAAACCGCCGGCGTCGGCCCCGGTCAGCTCCACCAGCGCGGCGGTGATCCGGTCCAGCACCGCCGGCAGGTCCCGTTCGGCGTTGAGGTCGGCCACCACGTCGTTGAGCCGGCGCACCAGGCGGGCCCGCTCGGCCAGCTGGTGCTGGGCGGCGTCCGTCTCGGCCACCGGGTGGTAGACGCCCATCCAGCCCAGCAGCCTGCCGTCGGCGTCGTGCAGGGGGCTGGTGTCGATGCGCACGTCGATCAGCTGCCCGTCGCGGCGCAGCCGCCGGGTCGCCACGGAGAGCTGCCCGCCCTCGCGGACGCGCTCCAGCACCGCGTTCTGCTCGGCCCGCAGCTCATCGGGGATGATCGGGGGCAATTGGCCGAGCACTTCGGCGGCGCTCCAGCCGAACAGCCGCTCGGCCGCCGGGTTCCACAGCGTCACCCGGAAGCGGGGGTCAATGGCGACGATCGCGTCGGCCGCGCATTCGATGACCGCACGGACGATCGCATCCTGACCGCCTGGAGCCTGCCCCACGTCTGTCATCGTGCCATCGCTTCCCGCACCGCGCCGGTGAAGTCGGTTGGAAAGCGTTCCACCCGATCTGCCCGGTGTTTGTGAAAAGGCCACCGCGGCTTTGCCGGGTCCTCTCCGGTTCGGCCGCGACCACCCCGGTGACCTGGGCTTCTGCGAGCCGGACGAGCCGCCGGCGAGCGAGTCGGAGCCCTGGTGAAGGAAATGATGCGCACCTTGGAGGACGACCGCCGTAACGCACACCACACCCGCGCGACGGCCGCGGAATCGGAACGCTCCGGCGGGTGCGGTCAGATGACGCGGGGCGCGGCGCCGGACTCGGCGACCATCGCAAGCCCCGCGCCGGCCCATTCCTTCATCCCGCCGTCGATATTGCGGGCCCGCCAGCCGGCGTTGTTGAGGGCCACGGTCACCTGGGCCGAACGCACCCCGGACCGGCAGATGACATACACGTCCCGGTCGCGCGGGATCTCCGCGGCCCGGTCGCTCAGCTCTCCCATCGGGATGTGCACCGCGGTCGGGATGTGGCCGGCCTCCCACTCGTCCTGCTCGCGGACGTCGAGAAGGTAGGCGTCCTGCGGTACGTCCGTGACAGCGACGGCCGGAACGTCTTCCCCGAAAAACATCACGTTGCCGCGACTCCTCCGCTTCCTTGCCGGGAGCGGCCCCTCACCGGGCCGATTTCCACGGGCCGGTGAAAACGGGCCCCGCCCTGAGAATGTCGGCCGCTGCGCCGATGCCGCCGTGCGCGGCCATACCCTTCCGCCGCGCACCGGAACCCGGCACCGGCGGCATGGTTCTCTTCAGCCATATGCCCGCCGTCACCGGCGGCGTCCCGCACACGCTACCCGTCCGGCGGCGGCGGGCCGAAGCGGGCGATGCTTTTCACAGAATTCGGCGGAACCCGATCGGGCCTCGGTGCGTCCAATGCGCATGCGGTACCGTATGCCCCTCGCCACAGCGGCCTGCCTGAGCGCTCTGGCCGCCGCCACACTGGCCGGATGCGGCGCTGCGGACGACGGCGGAGGCTCTGCCAAGGTGTCGCCGTCCTCGGCCGCCCAGACCCGGCTGACCATCGAAGTACGCTCCACGCCTCAGGGTTCCGCCACCACCTGGACCCTGACCTGCGATCCCGCCGGCGGCACCCACCCGAAGGCCGACGCCGCCTGCCAGGCCCTGGAGAAGGCCACAGATCCGTTCAAGCCCGTCCCCAAGGACGCCCTGTGCACGCAGATCCACGGCGGCGACCAGGTGGCCACCGTCACCGGCACCTGGCGGGGCGCCTCGGTGAACGCCCGGTTCAACCGTCTCAACGGCTGTGAGATTCAGCGCTGGGAAGAGGTGGCGGCGCTGTTCGCCGGCTGACCGCTCCGGAGCCGCCGGTCGCCGATGCGCGGTGCGGGCGGCTCCGGAGCCGGTCCCGGGCCCGCCGGCTTCCGGACGAGAGACTTCCGGACGAGACTTTCGGCCTGCGCGGTGTGGCCGCGAATGTCCCCATCCATGCCCTGATCCGGCGGGAAAGCCGCTCTCCGCTGTGTCTCGTCCCGGCAGCGTCCCCTTCGAACCCTCCGCCGGGATGGGGCGGCGCATCGAGTAGGTCAAAGAAGTTTGAGCTTGCCTTGACCCAGAAGGGGTAGCCGGTACGCAAGGCTGTGTCCACATGCCTGTGGACAGCTGTGGACGAAGCTGTGGATAACGTGGAGTGAGCCCGGATTCCCGGTGCCTACACGCTGCATACCTGTACAAACAGGGGCATAACTCTGCCCTCATACGGATCATGGCGCTCCACAGGCTGTGGATAACTTCTTCGCAACAGCCCTGCCAAAAAGGCTGCGAAGTCCATCCGCTCCCTTGACGCAGACGGCGCGCAGCAGCCGCCCGAGCGCGGGCCGCAAGGCGGGGAGCGCACCCTCACCCACCTCCTATGACGCATGTCTCATAAACGGGTAGGGGGTAGGGGTTGCAGCCCCGCCAGAGGGAGTGGCAGCATCGATGACAAGATACCCCCCAGGGGTAACCGAGGAGGACGAGGATGATCACCAGCACCTATACGGTCACCGGAATGACCTGCGGCCACTGCGTGGCATCGGTCAAGGAAGAGGTCGGCCAGGTCCCCGGCGTCACCGGCGTCGAAGTCGACCTGGACAGCGGCCGCATGACGGTCACCTCCGACGGCCCGCTGGAGGCCGCCCGCATCCGAGAGGCCGTCGCAGAGGCCGGATACCAGCTGAAGGACTGACGGGCCGTCCCGCCCCCGAGAAAACAGCCCGCCCCCACGATCCACCGACGGCGGAGGACCCGCGGGCCCCAAGGAGACTGCGATGACCACCGGTGCGGCGAGCGAGCGCATCGAACTGGAGATCGGCGGCATGACCTGCGCGTCGTGCGCCAACCGGATCGAACGCAAGCTGAACAAACTCCCCGGGGTCAGCGCGACGGTCAACTACGCGACCGAGAAGGCCACGATCAGCGCGCCCGGCGACATCACCGTCGAGGAGCTGATCGCCGTCGTCGAAAAGGCCGGCTACACCGCCGCGCTCCCCGAACCCCCGGCCGAACCCGAACGCCCCGCCGAGCCCGACGAGCTGCGCCCCCTGCGGCAGCGGCTGATCACCGCGATCGCGCTGTCGGTCCCGGTGATCGCGATGGCGATGATCCCGGCGCTGCAGTTCCGGTACTGGCAGTGGCTGTCGCTCACACTGGCCGCGCCCGTGGTGGTCTACGCCGGCTGGCCCTTCCACCGCGCCGCCCTGATCAACCTGCGGCACGGCACGGCCACCATGGACACCCTGATCTCGATGGGCACCCTGGCGGCGTTCGGCTGGTCGCTGTGGGCGCTGTTCTTCGGCGAGGCGGGCATGCCCGGCCTGCGGCACGACTTCACGCTCGCCCTCACCCGCGGCGACGGCGCGATGGCCATCTACCTGGAGACCGCCGCCGGGGTGACCATGTTCATCCTGGCCGGCCGCTACTTCGAGGCCCGCGCCAAGCGCCGGGCCGGCGCCGCCCTGCGCGCCCTGCTGGAACTGGGCGCCAAGGACGTGACCGTGCTGCGCGGCGAGCGAACCGAACGCATCCCCGTCGAGCGGCTCAAGGTGGGCGATGCGTTCCTGGTGCGTCCCGGCGAGAAGATCGCCACCGACGGGGAGGTGATCGAAGGCTCCTCGGCGGTGGACGTCTCCATGCTGACCGGCGAGTCCGTCCCGGTGGAGGTCGGTCCCGGCGACGCGGTCACCGGCGCCACCGTCAACGTCGGCGGGCGGCTGGTGGTGCGGGCCACCCGCGTGGGCGCCGACACCCGGCTCGCCCAGATCGCCCGCCTGGTGCAGCAGGCCCAAAGCGGCAAGGCCCGGGTGCAGCGGCTGGCCGACCGGATCTCCGGCGTCTTCGTGCCCGTCGTGATCGCCCTGGCGCTGGCCACCCTGATCTACTGGCTGGCCGCCGGAGCCGGTGCCACCGCCGCGTTCACCGCCGCGGTGGCCGTGCTGATCATCGCCTGCCCGTGCGCGCTGGGCCTGGCCACCCCCACCGCGCTGATGGTCGGGACGGGCCGGGGCGCCCAGCTCGGCATCCTGATCAAGGGCCCGGAGGTGCTGGAGTCCACCCGCGCGATCGACACCGTCGTGCTGGACAAGACCGGCACCGTCACCACCGGCAAGATGGCCCTGGTCGAGGTGATCCCCGCCGACGGGGTGGACGCCGGGCAGGCGCTGCGCCTGGCCGGGGCGCTGGAGAGCGCCTCCGAGCACCCCATCGCCCGGGCCATCGCCGCCGGGGCCGCCGAACGCACCGGAGCGCTGCCGAAGGTCACCGAGTTCGGCAACGTCGCGGGCCTGGGCGTGCAGGGCGTGGTGGACGGCCACGCCGTGGTGGTGGGCCGGCCCCGCCTGCTGGCCGAGTGGTCCCTCGCCCTGCCCGCCGAGCTGGAGCAGGCCATGGCCGAGGCGCAGGCCCGGGGCCGCACCGCCGTCGCGGTCGGCTGGGACGGCGCCGCCCGCGCGGTGCTGACCGTGGCCGACCAGATCAAGCCCACCTCGGCCGAGGCCGTCGCCCGCCTGCGCGAGCTGGGGCTGCGTCCGGTCCTGCTGACCGGCGACAACGAGCCGGCGGCCCGGGCGGTCGCCGAGGCGGTCGGCATCGACGAGGTCATCGCCGAGGTGCTGCCCGCCGGCAAGGTGGAGGTCGTCAAGCGCCTGCAGGCCCAGGGCCGCACGGTGGCGATGGTCGGCGACGGGGTCAACGACGCCGCCGCCCTGGCCCAGGCCGACCTGGGGCTGGCGATGGGCACCGGCACCGATGCGGCGATCGAGGCCGGCGACCTGACGCTGGTGCGCGGCGACCTGCGGGCCGCCGCCGACGCCATCCGCCTGTCGCGGCGCACCCTGGCCACCATCAAGGGCAACCTGTTCTGGGCCTTCGCCTACAACGTGGCCGCCCTGCCGCTGGCCGCCGCCGGCCTGCTCAGCCCGATGATCGCCGGTGCCGCCATGGCGTTCTCGTCGGTCTTCGTGGTCGGCAACAGCCTGCGGCTGCGCCGCTTCCGGCCGCTGTCCGGCACGGCGGGGCACGCCGCCGCGCCGGCCCCGGCCGCGCGGAAGACCCCCGTGGCCCCCTGACCGTCCCTCAGGGCAGCGGCACGTCCCAGAAGGCCAGCTCGTGCCGCATGCCCTCGAGGAACTTCCGTTCGGCCCGCTCGGGGTCGGGGGCCGCCTCATCGATCATCTCGGCGATCCGGCGGCCCAGTGCGGCAAAGTCCGGGTCCGCGTAGGTGTCCACCCAGCGCTTGTAGCGAGGTTCTGCCGGAGGGTCGGCGGCGAGGATGCCGCCCAGCGTCGCATACCCCCACATGCAGGGGTACAGGGCGGCCAGGCCCTCGCCGTAGGAGGCGGCCGACTCCAGCAGGAAGGACGTGTACGCCGCGCAGGCCGGTCCCTTGCGGGCCCCCTCCAGGTCGGCTCCGAACTCGGCGGCCAGCGTGCGGTGCAGCGAAAGTTCCTCGTGAAACGTCGCGTGGGCCAGATCGACCAGGTCGCCCAGGTGCCCGTCCGGGGCCTGCCAGGCCAGCCTGGCGAACACCCGCACGTAGTCCAGCAGGAACAGGTAGTCCTGCTCCAGCCACGACCGGAACACCCGCTCGTCCAGGTCCCCCTTGGCGATCCCCTGGACGGTCGGATGCTTCAACTGCTCCTCGACCAGCGGACGGCCGATCTCCTCCAGATGCGCGGCCAGGCTCATATCCGAAGTCTCACACGAAGCAGGGGACAAATCGAAAATCGCCCGCAAGGTCCACTGACACACGGTAACGTCGCCGTCACAGCCCGGACCGCTGCCTACCATGGAACGGCCATGGCAATCGGCCGGTCCGGGAGGGCGGAGATGACACGGATGAACATCGACATCGACGAAGAGGCCCTCGCG
>Ga0207864_1003131_pt1 | contig 14343 bp, 15 predicted proteins | sample HigsolmetaAR202D_FD_184834 | JGI IMG/M metagenome (GOLD analysis project Ga0207864, IMG submission 184834) | Ionic liquid and high solid enriched microbial communities from the Joint BioEnergy Institute, USA - AR20-2-D (SPAdes) (version 2) ...
GGGGGCGGCCGCCGCTTCGAGCCACCAGGCGGGCGTCGGTGACCCCTCCGAACGTTTTGCGCACGAGGAGCAGAGCGCTCCGGGCGCCAGCCCGCAAACCCCCGGTCGACGAGGTGCGAGTGAGGAGGGGTCACCGGCGCCCGCCCCCACGCTCAAGCTCGGCACGTACCGCGACCTCTGGGCCGGCCCGATCACGGAGCTGAACCCGCCGCTGCGGTTCCTGCGGCCGAAGCAGCGGCTGGAGGTATCGCCGGCGGACGCGGAGCGGCTGGGCGTCAAGTCCGGCGACCGCGTGCGGGTGAGCAGCGAGGGCGGCAGGGTCGAGGCCGAGGTGCTGGTCAAGGAGCGGGTGCGCGAGGGCGTCGCGTTCCTCGCCGAGGGCGTCGCCGAGGGCAACGCGAACGCGCTGCTCAACGGCGGCCCGGTCGCGGTCGCGGTCGAGCGGCTGAGCGAGGTGGAGGCGTGACGCTGCCGCTCGCCGACACGCAGTTCGTCGAGGCGACCTGGGTGATGATCGTCAAGTCGGTGGTGATCTTCGCCGTCATCTTCGCCGTCCTGCCGCTGATGACGGTCCTGGAGCGAAAGCTGATCGGCCGCTTCCAGCACCGCTACGGCCCCAACCGGGTCGGCCCCTTCGGCCTCCTGCAGCCGCTCGCCGACGTCGGCAAGCTGATCTCCAAGGAACCGTTCCGGCCCGCCAACGCGATCCCGGTCCTCTACGTCCTGGGGCCGCTGCTGCCGGTGATCTCCGGCGTGCTGGCGCTGGCGATCATCCCCTGGGGCGACGTCAAGGACGGGGTCGGCTTCTACGGCATCGACGTGCCGATCGGGATCCTCTACTTCTTCGCCGTCAGCGCGCTCGCCTTCTACGGGCTGCTGCTCGGCGGCTGGGCCTCGGGCTCCCGCTACAGCCTCCTGGGCGCGATGCGCTCCGCCGCGCAGCTGATCTCCTACGAGATCTCGATGGGCCTGGCGCTCCTCGGCGTGGTGATGATGGCCGGGTCGCTCTCGCTCGTCGACGTGGTCCGCGCCCAGGGCGAGGTCTGGTACGTCGTCCCCCAGATCGTCGGCTTCCTGATCTTCATGCTGGCCGGCTTCGCCGAGGCCAACCGTGCCCCCTTCGACGTCCCCGAGGCCGACGCCGAGCTGGTGCAGGGCTACCAGACCGAGTACGGGGGGATGCGCTTCGGCTCCTTCCTGCTGGTCGAGTACATGGAGATCCTCGTCGTCTCCGGGATCGCCGCGGCGATGTTCCTCGGCGGCTGGATGGGCCCCGGCCCCGGCTGGCTGGACCCGATCTGGATGTTCGCCAAGGTCCTGGCCCTGGTCTGCTTGTTCATCTGGGTGCGGGCGACGCTGCCGCGGCTGCGCTATGACCAGCTCATGAGCCTGGGCTGGAAGGTGCTGCTGCCGCTGGCGACCCTCAACGTCCTCGTCACCGCGATCCTGGTGGTGGCCCTGTGAGCGCGCCCACGAAGCCGTCCTACCTCGACTCGATCGACGTGATCGAGGTCCAGCGCGGCCCCGATCCGGGCGGCGCCGGCGGCCTGTACCGGGCCTTCGGCGAGACGTTGCGGGGGCTGAAGACGACCCTGGCGCGGCTGATCGAGGGCCCGGTCACGATCGAGTACCCGGAGGAGAAGACGCCCGTCTACCCGCGCTTCCGCGGCCGCCACAAGCTGCACCGCTTCGAGGACACCGGGCTGGAGAAATGCGTCGGCTGCTCGCTGTGCGCCGCCGCCTGCCCGGCCGACTGCATCCGCGTCGTCGCGGCGGAGAACGTGCCCGGCGAACGGGTCTCGGCGGGCGAGCGCTACGCCGCCGTGTACGAGATCAACCTCTCGCGCTGCATCTTCTGCGGCTACTGCGAGATCGCCTGCCCCTTCGACGCGATCACGATGGGCCACGACTACGAGATGGCCGACTACGACCGCAAGGACCTGATCTTCACCAAGGAGATGCTGCTCGCCGAGCCGGCCGAGCGCACGCCGCTGAGGAGCGAGGGCGAGTAGGGATGGAAGAGGCCCTCTTCTTCGTCGCCGCGATCGGGGCGCTGGCCGGGGCCGCCGGCGTCGTCGCCCTGCGCAACGCCTTCTACGGAGTGCTGGCGCTGATCGTGCACCTGTTCTCGCTCGCGGCGCTGTTCCTGCTGCTCAACTCGGCCTTCGTCGCCGCCGCCCAGGTGGTCGTCTACGCGGGCGCGGTGATGGTCCTCTACGTCTTCGTCGTCGCCTACGTCGGCGACGCGGCCGAGCCGGCCTGGGAGCCGATCCCGGGCCAGCGGCTGCTGGCGCCGCTGCTGGCGCTGGCGCTGTTCGTCGAGCTGTCGGTCGCCGTGCTCTCCTCCTCGCTGCTGGCGCTGGGCGGCGAGGGCCCGGACGTGGAGCCCGGCTTCGGCGACCCGGCGGCGATCGGCACCCTGCTGCTGGAGAAGTTCCTGCTCCCGTTCGAGGCCTCCTCGCTGCTGCTCTTGCTTGCCGCGGTGGGGGCCGTGGTGCTGGCCGCGCACCGCCGCCGGGAGGAGGGCGGGCGCGCCGCCGCGCCGGCGGGCGAGCGCGGGGAGGTGGCCGCCCGGTGAGCATGGAGTGGTACGTGGTGCTCTCGGCGCTGCTGTTCACCACCGGCGCCGCCGGGATCCTGGTCCGCCGCAGCCCGCTGGTGATCCTCCTCTGCCTGGAGCTGATGCTGAACGCCGGCAACCTGGCGCTGATCGCCTTCAGCCGCATGGTCGGCAACCAGGAGGGGCAGGTGTTCGCCCTCGTGGTGATGGTCGTCGCCGCCTGCGAGGTGGTGATCGGCCTCGGCCTGATCGTCGCCCTGTTCCGGCGCCGGCTGCCGCTCGACGTCGATGAGCTGAGGGAGCTGCGCGGGTGAGCGCCACCGCCTGGGCATGGCTGGTGCTGCTGTTCCCGCTCGCGGGCTCGATCGCGATCGGGCTCGGCTTCCGGGTGCTCTCGGAGCGGGCCGCGGGAGCGCTCGGCACGCTGGCGATCTTCGCCTCCTTCGCCTGCGCGATCGGGGCGCTGGCGCAGCTGCTCGGCGAGCCGGAGGAGGCGCGCCACCACGCCTCGGCGCTGTGGGACTACGCCAGCGGCGCCGGGCTGAAGATCGAGCTGGGGATCTACGTCGACCCGCTCTCGGTCTTCATGGCTCTGGTGGTGAGCGGCGTCTCGGCGCTGATCCACCTCTACTCGTTCGGCTACATGCGCTCCGACGCCGGCTACCGGCGCTTCTTCGCCTACCTCAACTTCTTCGTCTTCTCGATGCTGCTGCTGGTCCTGGCCGGGAACTTCGTGCTGCTGATCATCGGCTGGGCCTTCGTCGGCTTCGCCTCCTACGCGCTGATCAGCTTCTGGTACCGGCGCGCGACCGCGACCGCGGCGGGGATGAAGGCGTTCGTGATCAACGTCCTCGGCGACGTCGGCCTGGTGCTGGCGGCGATCCTCCTCTTCCGCGAGCTGGGCGCCTTCGACTTCGGCACCGTCTTCGCCCGCGCGCCCGAGCAGTTCGCGACCGACGAGTGGACGATCGTCGCGATCTGCCTGCTGCTGTTGGTCGGCGCCTTCGCCAAGTCGGCGCAGGTGCCGCTGCACACCTGGCTCCCGGACGCGATGGAGGGCCCGACCCCGGTCTCCTCGCTGATCCACGCGGCGACGATGGTCACGGCCGGCGTCTACCTGATCGCTCGCACCCACGTGCTGTTCGAGCTGGCGCCGACCGCGGCCGACATCGCCGCCTTCGTCGGCTTGGCGACGCTGCTCATCGCCGGCACGATCGCGCTCGCGGTCACCGACCTGAAGCGGGTGATCGCCTACTCGACGATGAGCCAGATCGGCTACATGGTGATGGGGGTGGCGATCGGCGCCTACTCCGCCGGCCTCTTCCACCTGATGACGCACGCCTTCTTCAAGGCGCTGCTGTTCATGGCCGCCGGCTCGATCATCGCCGCGATGGCCAACGAGCAGAACATCGACCGCATGTCCGGCTTCGGCCGCGCGATGCGGTTCACGGCCGCCGGGATGCTGGCCGGCTCGCTGGCGCTCGCCGCCTTCCCCGGCACCTCGGGCTTCTTCTCCAAGGACGAGATCCTCGCCTTCGCCACCGAGCGCGGCGGGATGTACCTCGTCTTCACGGTGCTCGGGTACTTCGGCGCCCTGCTGACCGCGATCTACACTTTCCGGCTCATCTTCCGGGTGCTGCCGGGCAAGCCGTGCCCGGAGGCCGACGAGCTGATGCGCACCGGCCACGTCGCCCACGGCGAGCCGCGCAACCCGGCCAACGGCGAGCCGGAGGACACCGACGTCGGCTTCCCCGGCCCCGAGCACCACATCGCCGAGCAGACGCCCTCGATGCGGGTGGCGATGGGCGTGCTGGCGGTGCTGGCGATCGTCGGCGGGCTGATCCAGATCCCCGGCGCCTGGCACCTGCTGGGCGACTTCCTGGCGCCGGTCTTCGCCGACTCGCACTTCGCCCACGTCCACCCCTCGGCGGGCGCCGAATGGGTCGGGCTGGCGGTCGGGGCCGCGATCTCGCTGCTCGGGATCTGGGCGGCGCGGGTGCTGTACGTGTCGCGGCCCGAGCTGCCCGGGCGGCTGATCGAGCGCTTCGGCGCCCTCCACCGCTTCCTGGTCAACAAGTGGTACTTCGACGAGGCGATCGACCTGCTCGTCGTGCGCCCCGCGCTCGCCGTCGGCCGCTTCGCCGACCGCGTCTTCGAGCGCTTCGTGGTCGGCGGCCTGGTCGGCGGCGCCGAGGGGACGGTGCGCGGCGCCGGCGGCGTCGTGCGCGCGGTCCAGAACGGGTTCGTGCGCAGCTACGCGCTGCTGCTGGTGATCGGCTTCGCCGGCCTCGCCCTCTACTTCCTGCTCAGCGGCTCATGAGGGCGGTGGGGAGATGATCAACGCGCTGCTGTGGGCTCCGCTGGCGTTCGGCCTCCTCGGCCTCTTCCTGCCGCGCCGCGCCGCCGGCTGGTGGGCGGCGCTGGGCGCCGCCGCGACGCTGGCGATCGCGGTCGCGCTGGCGCTCGACTTCGACTCCGGCTCCTCGGGCCTGCAGCACGCGGTCGAGACGACCTGGATCGCCGGGCTCGGCGTCGACTACAGCCTCGGGCTGGACGGGCTGAACCTGTTCCTGGTCCTGCTCACCGCGGTGCTGTGGCTGGGCGCGGTCGTTTTTGCCGCCTTCCGCGAGCAGGAGCGGGCGCCGCTGTTCTTCTTCCTGCTGCTCGCCGCCGAGACCGCGACCCTGGGTGCCTTCCTGGCCCAGGACCTGCTGCTCTTCGTCCTCTTCTTCGACCTGATGCTGGTGCCGTTCTACTTCCTGTTCGGCGCCTGGGGGCACGACCGCAGCGGCGAAGGCGGCCTCACCGCGCCGGCGGCGACCCTGAAGATGATCGTCTACACGCTGATCGGGTCGCTGCTGATGCTGGTCGCGGCGATCGCCACCGCGATCCTGTCGGCCGACGGGGGCGAGCTGACGTTCTCGCTCGCGGCGCTCGCCGAGCGCGGGCTGGGCGAGGGCAGCCAGCGCTGGATCTTCTGGTTCTTCGCCGCCGCCTTCCTGGTCAAGATGCCCGCCTTCCTGCTGCACGGCTGGCTCGCCGACGCCTACCGGGCGGCGCCGCTGGCGGCGCTGGCGGTGTTCTCGGGCGTGCTGGCGAAGGTCGGCGCCTACGGCTTCTTGCGCGTCGCGCTGCCGCTCTTCCCGGACGCCACGGTCGAGTTCCAGGAGGTGCTGCTGGTGGTCGCGCTGGCCTCGATCCTCTACGGCTCGGTGATGGCCTTCACGCAGACCGACGTGCGGCTGATCGCCGCCTACTCCTCGGTCGCCCAGCTCGGCTTCGTCACCGCCGGGATCTTCGCCCTGCGACCCGACGGGGCCGACGGGGCGATCCTGCAGATGGTCAACCACGGCCTCGTCGTGGCGCCGATCTTCATCGTCGTCGCGATCCTGCTCGAGCGCACCGGCAGCGAGGACATCCGGGCGATGGGCGGGATGGCGCTGCGGGCGCCGGTGCTGGCGGCGCTGTTCATGATCATCGTCATGGCGACCCTGGCCCTGCCCGGCTCGGCCAACTTCATCGGCGAGCTGTACATCCTCACCGGCCTGTTCCAGGAGAAGGCCGCCTTCGCGATCGTGGCCGCCGCCGGCGTCGTGATGGCCTCCTACTACGCCCTGCGCCTCTACCAGCGCACGATGCACAACCGCAAGCCGGAGGGCATCGCCTCGCGGGAGATCGACCTGCGCGACGGCGTCGTGCTGGTGCCGCTGGTGCTCTGCATCCTCGGCCTGGCGCTCTCGCCGCGCGTCGTCCTCAAGCCCACCGACGCGAGCGTGCGCCAGACCGTCGCCGCCGTGCGCGGCGGCGACGCGCCCGGGGCGACGCTGGCCGCCGAGGAGGCGCCCGCGCAGGGCCACACCGTCGCCCGCGCGGCCGGCGGCGCCGACGTCGAGGAGGGGGAGCGGTGACCTTCCACGAGCCGCAGATCGACTACGCGGGCATCGCGCCGCTGATCGCGCTCACGGCCGGGATCTGCGTCGCGCTGCTCAGCGCCGTGATCGGGCCGCTGCGCCGCGCCGCGCCGGCGCTCACCCTGGCGACGCTCGCGGCCACCGCCGGCCTGCTGATCTGGCGCTGGGGCGAGAGCGAGGAGCTGATCGAGGGCGCGTTGCGAATCGACGAGCTGGCGATCGCGATCGCGCTGATCGCGATCCTCACCGCCGCCGTCTGCGTGCTGCTCTCGCTCGGTGAGCCGGCGGCCGGGGAGGCGGGCGGCGGCGAGTACCACGCGCTGCTGCTCGGCTCGGTGCTGGGGATGACGTTGCTCGCCCAGGCGACCAACCTCGTCACCTTCTTCGTCGCCTTCGAGACGCTCTCGATCCCGCTCTACGTCCTCTGCGCCGCGCGCCTGCGCCGCGAGGGCTCGCTGGAGTCGGGGCTGAAGTACCTGATCGTCGGCTCGCTCGGCTCGGCGACGATGCTCTACGGGATGGCGTTCCTGTACGGCGCCTCCGGCTCGACCGACTTCGCCGGCATCGCCGCCGGGATCGACCGCGAGGGCCTGCTCGGCGACCCGCTGGTCCTGGTCGGGATCGCGATGGTCGCGGTCGGGCTGGCGTTCAAGGCCTCGATCGCCCCCTTCCACCAGTGGACGCCGGACGTCTACCAGGGGGCCCCGACCCCGGTCACCGCCTTCATGGCGGTGGCGACCAAGGCGGCTGCCTTCGCCGTCTTCGCCCGCTTCTTCCTCGAGGCGCTGGGCCCGCAGGCGGAGGAGTGGCGCCCGGCGCTGGCCGCGCTGGCCGCGGTGACGATCGTGATCGGCAACGTCGGCGCGCTCGGCCAGGCCTCGCTGAAGCGGATGCTCGGCTACTCCGGCGTCGCCCAGGCCGGCTACATGCTGGGCGGGATCGTCGTCGCCTCCGAGGTCGGGATCGCGGCGTTGGCCTTCTACCTCGCCGTCTACGCGTTCATGAACCTGGCCGCGTTCGCGCCGATCGTGGCGCGCGAGCGCGAGACCCCGTTCGGCGACGACATCCGCGCCGTGCGCGGGCTCGGCGCCGAGCGCCCGGCGCTCGCCTGGCCGCTGACGATCTCGATGCTCGGCCTGGCCGGGCTGCCGGCCACCGCCGGTTTCATCGGCAAGCTCTACCTGATCGAGGCCCTCGTCGACGGCGGCTACACGTGGCTCGCGGTCTTCATCGCCGTCGGGACGATGATCTCGCTCGCCTACTACCTGCCGGTCGTGGCGGCGATGTGGATGCGCGGCGCGGCGGAGGGAGCGCCGGCGATCGCCGGCGCCGACCCCGAGGCCGACCCGGTCGACCCGCGCGCCGGGCGCCGCGCCTACCTGGTCGGCCCGGCGGTGCTGGCGGCCGCGGCGACGGTCTTCTTCGGCGTCATCCCGCAGCCGCTGGTCGAGTTCGCCGAGCGGGCCGCGGGCGCGCTCTTCTAGCCTCCGCCCGCCTTGGGGGCCCTGGTCACCGCCGCGGCGATCGTCGCCGCCGGCACCGTGGGCGCCTGGGCCGAGCGGCGCCGCCCGCAGGCGACCGCGGCGCTCTCGCGCCGCCTGCTGCTGTTGCTGCTCTACGCCCTCGTGCCGCCGGTGATCTTCTTCAACCTCGCCGCGGCCGAGATCGAGCTGGACGAGGGGCTGGGGATCGGGCTGGCGCTGGGGGCCGTCGCGCTCTCGGCCCTGGCGGCCTGGTGGCTGGCGGCGCGGGCGCTCGGCCTCGACCGGCCGCGGGTCGGCGCGGTGATGGTGGCGGTGCTGAGCGTCAACACCGGCTACCTCGGCTACCCGCTCACCGTCGCCCTGCTGGGCCGCGGGGAGCTGTCGACCGCGGTGCTCTACGACGTCCTCGTCACCGGGCCGTCGCTCCTGCTGGGGGCGTTCGCGGTCGGCGCCGCCTTCGGCAGCCGGGCGGGCGACACGCCGCTGCGGCGCGTGGGCGCCTTCTTCACCCGTAACCCGCCGCTGTACGCGGCGGTGGCGGGCCTGCTCGCCCCCTCGTGGATGGCGCCGGGCGTCCTCGTCGACGCCTCGCAGGCGCTGGTGGCGGCGATCCTGCCGATCGGGTTCTTCGCCGTCGGCGCGACGCTGGCCGAAGGGGCGCAGCGCGGCGAGCTGCCGCTGCCCCCGCCGCTCACCCGGCCGGTGGTGGTGGCGCTCGCCTGCCGCTTGGCGCTCGCCCCGGCGCTGCTGATGCTGTTCGCGGCGCCGCTGATCGAGCTTCCCGCCGCCTATCGGCTGCTGGCGGCGATGCCGACGGGGATCAACGCGATGGTCGTCTCGCACGCCTACGGGCTCGACAACCGGATCGTTGCCGAGGCGATCACCTGGTCGACCGCGATCGTGGTCGCGGTCTCGCTCGCCTCGCTCCTCTTCTAGGCGTCCGCCCGCCCCCGGACGGGTAGGCTCGGGGGCGTGTTGCACCACGTCGGGATCGAGGTGCGGGCCGAAGACGTGCCGCGGGCGCTGGAGTTGTTCGATGCGCTGGGCTTCGAGCCGGTCGAGCCGCCGCCCTCGCTGGCCGAGGGCTTCACCTGGGTGGAGCGCGACGGCACCCAGGTGCACCTGATGCACACCGCCGCGCCGACCGTGCCGCCGCGCGGCCACCTGGCGGTCGTGGCGCCGGACTTCGACGCCGCCTGCGCGGCGCTCGCCGAGCGCGGCTTCGAGGTCGAGGAGCGCCGCCCCCACTGGGGCGAGCGGCGCGCGGTCGTTCGCGCCCCCGGCGGGCACCGGGTCGAGCTGATGGCCGCTCCGCCCGCCTAGCGCGCCCCCGCCTTGCCGGCGAACAGGTGGCGGTCGGCGCAGGCCAAGAGCGAGCGCTCGTCTGTGCCGTCGGCGGGGTAGGTGGCGAACCCGGTCGTCGCCGAGACCGGCAGCGTCTCGTCGTTGCCGAAGCCGCGGTGGGCGATCCGGTAGCGCAGCCGCGCCGCCAGCTCGTCCGCCTCTTCGGCGTTGGTCTCCGGCACCACGACCGCGAACTCGTCGCCTCCCTGGCGGAAGACGGAGTCCTCGCGGCGGATCTCGTCGCTCAGCGCCGCCCCGATTTCGGCCAGCAGCTGGTCGCCGGCCAGGTGCCCGTGGCGCTCGTTGACCTGCTTGAAGTCGTCGAGGTCGATGAGGATGACCACGAACTCGCGCCTGTGGCGGCGGTGGCGGGCGATTTCCTCCCCGATCCGCTCGTGCAGGGCGCGGTAGTTGCCGACCCCGCTCAGCTCGTCGCGCATCGCGATCGCCCGCAGCGCCTCCAGGCGGCCGCGCACCCGCCGCGCGATCGCCACCGCGGCCAGGGCGGCGACGAACACGCAGGCCGCCTCCAGCCCCGCCAGCAGCGCGGACTCGAGCGGCGAGAAGGAGCCGAGGACCAGCGGCGCCGCGAGCCCGACCGCGACCGCCAGCGCGGGCAGCGCCACCAGCAACGGGCCCACGGCCCGGTGCTGGATCGGGGCTGATTGCGATCTCGGGGCGCTCACCGGGGACTGGACGTCTGTTCGACCGCGCCTCAGGATATGACGCCGCGCCGACCCCGTCGGCGGCCGCGACTACGATCAGCCGGGTGCGCTACCCGGTCGAAGAGTTCACCCCCGAGGAGCGGGCCCTCCTCGCCCCGCACTTCACCAACCTGGACCGGCCGGTCTTCGCCCTCGTCAACCTGCCTGAGACCGTGAAGGGGGCGCTGTTCGCCCGCTACTCGCGCTACTCGGGGACCGCGCGCCGCCTCTTCCTGGAGGAGTTCGCGGCCGACGTGCCGCCGGGCGGGCGCCCCTTCGACGCCGCCGAGGGGGAGCGCGCCGCGCGGCTGTACGAGCGGGTCTTCGTCGGCTACGGGGATGACTCGATCGCCCAGGTCGGCGGCGCTCACGTCGCCTGCGAGTGGGTCTCCAACGTGCTCACCAAGGTCCTGCAGCGGGGGCGGCTGGCCGCCTACCTCGAGCAGTCGACCCGCTACATCCCCTACGACAAGCCGATGCCCGGCGGCGGGCACCGCTTCTACCGCGACGAGCGGCTGGGGTCGCGCTTCGAGGCGGCGATGGAGGAGCTGTTCGGGATCTACTCTCGCTCGCTGGGGCGGCTGCAGGAGTGGGCGGCGGAGCGCTGGCCGCGCGGCGAGGGCGAGCCGCAGGGCGCCTGGGAGCGCTCGATCCGCGCCAAGGCGCTGGACCTGCTGCGCGGGCTGCTGCCGGCGGCGACCCTCAGCCACGTCGGCATCTACGCCTCCGGCCAGGCCTACGAGCAGCTGGTCATGCGGCTGCTCGCCTCGCCGCTGCCGGAGGCGCGCGATTACGGGGGGATGATCCTCGAGGAGCTGCAGCGGGTGATGCCGAGCTTCGTCTCCCGCGTCGAGCGGCCCGACCGGGGCGGCGAGTGGATCGAGTACCTGCGCCGCCGTCGTGAGGCGACCGAGCGCTGGGTCGCCCGCCTCGGCCTCGACCGGCGCGGCGAGGGGCCGTCCTCGCCCTCGGTGGAGCTGCTGCGGGTCGAGGGCAGCGAAGACGACCTGCTCGCCGCCTGCCTGTTCGAGGCCGCGAGCGTGCCGGAGGACGAGGTCGCGGCCCGCGTCGCCGCCCTCGACGCGGACGAGCGCGGCGAGCTGCTGGCGGCCCTGGTCGGCGAGCGCGCCAACCGCCGCCACCGGCCCGGGCGCGGCTTCGAGGCGCTGCGCTACCGGTTCGAGATCGTCTCCGACTACGGCGCCTTCCGCGACCTGCAGCGCCACCGGATGCTCACCTGCCAGTGGCAGCGGCTGGGGCCGGACCTCGGCGCCGACGTCCCGGCCGAGGTGCGGGATGCCGGCCTGGGGGAGGAGTTCGAGCGCGGGCTGGAGATCTCGCGGGCCGAGTTCGAGCGCCTGGCGGCGGAGGGGATGCCGGAGCTGGCGCCCTACGCGCTCAGCCTCGCCTACCGGATCCGCTACCTCCTCGACCTCAACGCGCGCGAGGCGATGCACCTGATCGAGCTGCGCTCCGGGCGCGAGGGGCACCCGACCTACCGCGCCGTCGCCCAGGCGATGCACGACCGGATCGCCGCCGTCCACCCCGGCGTCGCCGCCGCGATGGCCCACGTCGACACCTCCGTCGAGCCGCGCCTGGAGCGGATCCTGGCCGAGATCCGCGCCCACCGCAAGCGCCTCGCCACCCGCGCCTAGCCCCCGGTTGCCGTTTGTAGCCCTGTGGGCGACAAACGGCGACGGGGAGCGCCCCGGCAGGACCCGCCGGTGACGTTTGTAGCCCTGTGGGCTACGAAGGACGGTCGCCGGGGGTCTCGCCGCCGCTGTCGTCGGGGCGCTCGCCGGCGGGCTTCTCGCCGGGGGTGGGCCAGGGGATCGCGCGGCCCTCCTCCCAGGCGCGCGGGCGGCCGCCGGGCAGGGCGCCGAGCAACAGCAGGCCGAAGTAGGCGAACCAGATGAAGGTGAAGAAGATCAGCCCTATCATCGTCGCGATCCCGAGCGCCATCCCCAGCGAGCCCCAGAAGCGGGTCAGCAGGCCGCTGCGCATCGCCCACAGGCCGGTGTAGAACATCGCCACCGCGAACCCGATCCCGCCCGCGAGGCCGAGCCCGACCACCAGCGAGGCGAGCGAGGCTTCGCCGATCGCGACGTCGGCGGCGTCGTCTTCGAGCTTGCCGGTCACGCAGGCGTCGAGCGCGCTTTCGCCGCTCCGCGGCTCGTGCTCCTCGGCGAACTTGCTCGCCCCGTCGTCGCGCCGCTCCTCGGCGCAGTCGCGGCGCGCCTCGGCGCGGCTGACCTCCGGCTTCGCGTCGCCGGCAACGAAGGCGTCGGCGGCTTCCTGGCGCGCCCCGGCGCTGAGCCCCGCGGAGAGGGCGAGGAACAGCGGCGCGGCGACGACGAGGCCGACCAGCTGGGTCCGCACCTGCGGCGCCCGCGCCGCGGCGGCGCGGAAGAGGAAGAGGATCGGCAGCGCCAGCAGCGCGAAGCCGAGCGCCTGCATGATCCCGGCCGCGGTCACCGAGCCGGCGTGTTCGTGGACCGAGCGCAGCAGCTCCGCGGTGCCGTCGCCCCGGGCGCGGTTGACCAGCCCGGAGGCGAAGATCAGCGCCACCCCGAGCAAGCTCGCGGCCGCGACCGGGCGCCGCCGGCGCTCCTCGCGCTCGACCACCGCTACCGCCGAACCCTGACCCACCCGCTCAGCCTCGCTCGTGGAAGTAGAACTGCGGCAGCGCGCCCTGGATCACGTCCTGGGTCATCCGCTGCGCCACCTCGAGGTTGCCGCTGCGCACCGCGATGTCGTCGAGGGTCGCGATCCCGGCCAATCGCTCCTCGGCGACGACCGGCAGCCGTCGCACGCGGTGGCGGACCATCAGCGCCGCCGCCTCGTCCAACTCCATGTCCGGGTCACCGGTGATCAGCGGGCGGGAGGCGACCGCCGAGGCCGGCCTCTCCGGGTCGGTCCCCTCGGCCAGCACGCGCACCGCGAGGTCGCGGTCGGTGACCATCGCCACCGGCACGCCCGCGGGGTCGACGATCACGACCGAGCCGACGCGGTGGTCGCGCATCAGCCGCGCCACCTCGACCGCGCTGGTGTCGGGAGCCGCGGTGACGACGGCGGAGGTCATGATCTCGCTGAGCCGCACGCCGCGTACGCTACCTGTATGAGCCGCCCGGAGCACACCCCGGTCGTCCCCCTGGAGGCGGGCGCTGGGCCCGAGAACCCACCCTGTCCCGCTTGCGGCGAGCCGTTGTTCGGCTGGCTGCCCGCCCTGCCCGGCCTCGCGGGGCCGGTGCGGCGCTGCGAGAGCTGCGGGCTTGGCGTGGCCGGCGACGTCGGCGGGCCCGAGGAGGCGCTGCGGGCGCTGGACGCGGCGACGCGCGGGGAGGGGGTGCGGATTGCCAACCGGGCCGGGCTCGCCTGCGCGCTCGGCGGCCCCGGCTGGGCGGGCCTGCGGCCGGGCGCCCGCTACCTGTTCAGCGTCGAGTCGGTGCGCCGCCTCGTCGCCCGCCGCGACCAGGTCGTGCCGAGGCGGCGCTGGGCGGCCGGGGAAGCGATCGCCCTCGCCTGGCAGACGCTGCTCAACAGCGTCACCTTCGGCCGCGACGTCGCCCTCGGCGCCCTCGGCCGCGCCGACGCGACGCCGGCGCCGCGCGCCTGGCAGCGGCGCATAGACGCCTTCGCGAGCGTCGTGCTCGCGCTGCCGGCGCTCGCCCTCGCGCTGCCGCTGGAGCTGATCGCCGCCGCCCTCGGCCGCGGCGGCGCCTACACGCTGAAGCTGCAGCTGCTCTAGGGGCCGGTTCTCAGGACAGGCCTTCGCGCGCCTCGCGGACGAGCGTCACGGCCTCCGGGAACAGGACCCGGATCGCGTCGCGGACCTGCATCGCCTGCTCGTCCGTGGTGCCGCTCAGCTGCAACCGCCCGATCGAGGCTACCGTCATCTCGACCGCGAGCCGGATCGCGTTGTCGGCCCAGGCGACCCGCTGCGAGGACTGCATCTGCTCCGCCAGCTCCTCCATGCGGGCACGGAACTCCTCCGGGTCGCCGAACAGGTTAAAGCCCTCCATCGGCTGGATGTAAGCAGACCGGGCTCCCCGACAACCGCGCGGGCGGCCGGTCGGCGGCCCCTCGTGCGCCTTCCGCGCGCCGGGCGTGACGGGATCGGCACGATCTGCGCGCCACGCGCGCGCCGCGGCGCCCTAGCGTCGGGCCCGTGCGGAGGGGACAGGAACGGGGCGAGCGCGGGGCGGCGGCCGTCGAGCAGGTGGCGCTGGCGGCGCTGGTCGCGCTGGCCCTCGCCGCCGTCGCGGCGGCGGTCGTCGCCGGGGGCGAGGTGGAGTCCGGGCGCCGCCTGGCGGGGACGATCGGCAAGCGGCTCGCCTGCG
>Ga0207864_1003141_pt1 | contig 14304 bp, 11 predicted proteins | sample HigsolmetaAR202D_FD_184834 | JGI IMG/M metagenome (GOLD analysis project Ga0207864, IMG submission 184834) | Ionic liquid and high solid enriched microbial communities from the Joint BioEnergy Institute, USA - AR20-2-D (SPAdes) (version 2) ...
CCGCCGTACATCGCCAACTGCCGGCAACGCCTTCCGTCGGCCGCGCCTCATACCCCGCCTGGCAACTCCGAGGCATCGGAAGGGCGCCAATGACCGTCTGCATGCAGAGGCAGCTCACGATCCTCGACGCCATCGCCCGCACCCGGACGCCCTGTAACCCGGTCATCCCGGAATACAGTCGCTGAGCCCCGAGCCCCGACCCCTGAGCCCCGAGCCCCGCCCCCTGAGCCCCGGATGGGAGGCGGAGTGCGGGTGGCGGCAATCGCCCCCAAGCCGCGCCAGGAGCATGGGCATCACTTCCGCCTCCATGCTCCGGGCATGTCCATAGCCGATCGGGGCGGTGCGGACGGCGGCAGGGGTGGGCGGGATGGGGCGGGTGCGGGAGAGGCGGATGGGGGGGTAGGCGGAGGCGGCCCATTCGAGGGCGGGGAACACGTGCGTCGACACCCTTCCGGTCGCGATCCACTTCTCTGCGAATCGCCTGAGCGAACCGACGTGGCGGTGGCGGGTGTCGCCGTCGAGGAGGAGCGCTGCGGTGGCCATACGGGTGATGTCGTCGCGGATGCGGGCGGCGGCGTCGGCGTGGCGGCCGCGGGCGAGGGCGTGGCGGGCGATGGCGCCGCCGGCGTCGATCCAGTCGATGAGGCAGGAGGCGCAGAAGGCGGCGTCGGCGGGGGTGAACGCGATGCGGATCGGCGGCGCGCCGGGCGGCCAGAGGGGGATGCCGTCGTCGAGGGCGTCGACGAGCATCGGGGTGCGCGATCCGGGCTCGAGGTCGGCGGCGGGGATGGCCCAGGACTCGACGCGGACGCCGGTCGCGCGGGAGGCGTGCTCGGCGTGGCGGGCGAGGGCGCGGGCGGCGGCGTCGCGCTCTTCGACGTCGACGTCGCAGATGGCGAGGACGTCGACGTCGGAGTCGGGGCGGAAATCGCCGCGGGCCTTGGAGCCGAAGAGGACGGCGCGGAGGATCGGCGGCGCGCCGGACTCGAGGGCGCGGGCGATGAAGAGCGCGACGGCGCGTCGCTCGGCGGGAGTGAGGGTGGGGACGGCGGGGACCCGGACGATCCGGGGGAGCTGTGCGATCATGGGGGCACCGGGCGGAGCGCCGGTCGGGGCGTGGCGCCGCACGCTCATCGCGTCGCCCCTCCGAGGAAGCGGCGGGCGCTGAAGCGCGGGTGGTCGTAGTAGCCGGGGTTGGGGGCGAGCGATTCGGGTGCGGCGCGGCCGTCCCAGACGGGGAATTCTTCCAGCGCATCCGATGAGTCGAGATCGAGGCGGACGATCCGGTGCCCGGGGTCGAGGTGCACGAACGCGGCGGGGACGAGGATGCGCTCGCCGCCTGCGGCGTCGGTGGTGCGGACGGCGAGGTGGCTGACCTTGAGCGCGGTCGTGTCGACGACGAGGTCGTCGACGGCGCCGACGTCGCCTCCGTCGGCGGTGCGGACGGGCCAGCCGCGGGGGTCGGGCTCGCGGTCGGCGATGCGGTGGCCGGGGAGGCGGGAGAGGAGCGCGAAGGCGGGCGCGCCCTCGACGCGGACGGGAGACTCGAGCTCGGACGGGCCGTAGATGGCGCCGGCCCACGGCGGGCGCGGGCGACGTCGCAGGTCGCCGTAGGCGCGGGCGTACGCCGTCGCCAACCCATCCTCGTACTCGCGGGTGAGCTGGGAGAGTCGGTGCTCCCACGGGGGGATCTCCTCGAGCCGGTCGCGGGCGAAGCCGGGGAGCCGGACGACGCGGCGGCGCGGCTCGGCGCGGGCGTGGCCGATCGGGACGAGCACGTGCTTGCGGAGGACGCCCAGGTCGACGTCGAGGTAGAGCGGCCGCCCCTCGCGGTCGAGGAGGAGGTCGTGGACGGTGCCGGCGCGCTCGCCGTCGTCGCCGGTGAGGACGGCCCAGCCGCGCACGTCGATCGGGCCCGCGGGTCGCCGGGGATCGTCGTGCTCGGACAGGGGGACCAGCGCCATGGTAGCCGCTCCGTCGGAAACGGTGCGTGCGATCGGGGTTTCCGACGGCGCGGTGGCAAGACGCGTTCCATTGCCATGACTGTGGGGTACCGGTAATTTTCGATATTTCAGGGCAAGGGAGCGGGAACGGGATCGCGAGGCGTATGGCGAACGACACGCAACTCATGGACAAGCTGGTCTCGCTGTGCAAGCGGCGGGGCTTCATCTTCCAGTCGTCGGAGATCTACGGCGGCACGGGCTCGGTCTGGGACTACGGCCCGCTCGGCGTGGAGCTGAAGAACAACATCAAAGGCGCGTGGTGGCGCGCGATGGTGCACGAGCGGGACGACGTCGAAGGCCTCGACGCGGCGATCCTGATGCACCCGCGGGTGTGGGAGGCGAGCGGGCACGTGTCCGGCTTCACGGACCCGCTCGTCGAGTGCAAGAACTGCCATCGCCGGTTCCGCGCGGACAACCCCGAGATCCAGGGCGGCCAGTGCCCGGTCTGCGGCACGAAGGACGCATTCGGCGAGCCGCGGATGTTCAACCTCATGTTCAAGACGTTCATGGGGCCGGTCGAGGACGCGGCGGCGACGGTCTACCTGAGGCCGGAGACGGCGCAGGGGATCTTCGTGAACTTCCAGAACGTGCTCACGACGACGCGGCAGCAGATCCCGTTCGGCATCGCGCAGATCGGCAAGGCGTTCCGCAACGAGATCACGCCGGGGAACTTCATCTTCCGGACGCGCGAGTTCGAGCAGATGGAGATGCAGTTCTTCGTCGAGCCGGGCACGGACGAGGAGTGGTTCGAGTACTGGAAGGCGCGGCGGATGGAGTGGGTCGTGTCGCTGGGGATCCGGCCGGAGAAGCTGCGCTACCACGCCCACGCGCCGGAAGAGCTGGCGCACTACGCGAAGGCGGCGTTCGACATCCAGTACGAATTCCCGTTCGGCTGGCAGGAGTTCGAGGGGATCCACAACCGGACCGATTTCGACCTGGGTCGGCACCAGGAGTACTCGGGCAAGCGGCTGGAGTACATCGACCCGGTAGACCGCGACCGGCGGTACATCCCGTACGTGATCGAGACGTCGATCGGCGCGGACCGGCTCACGCTGGTCGTGCTGGCGGACGCGTACCACGAGGAGGAAGTCGAGGGCGAGCAGCGGGTGGTGCTGCGGCTGCATCCACGGCTGGCGCCGATCAAGGTCGCGGTCCTGCCGCTGGTGAAGAAGGATGGTCTGCCGGAAGTCGCGGAGCGGATCCACAAGGAGCTCCGCGCGGCGGGGATCCCGTCGCAGTACGACGACAGCGGTTCGATCGGGAAGCGGTACCGTCGTCAGGACGAGGCGGGAACGCCGTTCGCCGTGACTGTGGACGGCCAGACGCTGGAGGATCAGACGGTCACGGTCCGAGACCGCGACACCCTCCGGCAGCAGCGGATCGGGGTGGACCGGGTGCTGGAGTACGTGCGCGAACGCATCCTCTAGTCCTCTGGGGCGAATGGATCCGGAGCTCGTACGACGGGTCGAAGCGTTCTGGGTCGACGTCGGCCGGGAGCAGTACCGGGCGCTGGCGGGGCTGGAGACGCGTCCGGCGCTGGCGGAGGTGTACGAGCGGTACGCGGATCTGTTCCGGACGGACACGATCTCCGCGGTCGCGGACGCGGAGCGCGCGGCGGAGGGCGAGTCGCGGCGTCGCCTCAGGGTGCTGAGGGAGTTCCTGGTCACGGGCGCGGCCGAGCGCGCCGGCGCCGACGTGCACGACCGTCGGCTGGCGTGGGAGGCGGAGAAGACGCTCGACATCGCCGGCGAACGGATCCCGCTACGGCAGGCGGTGAAGGCGCTGGCGGACGCCGAGGATCCGGAGCACCGCCGCGCGATCTGGGCGGCACGGATGGAGGCGCTCGGGGAGGCGGAGCCGCTGGACCGGGACCGCTTCGAGCGGGACTGGGAGGTCTTTCGGCTGGCGGGCGGCGGGCTGCCGGATGCGTGGGAGTCGCTGACGGGGATCCGGCTCGGGCCGCTGGCGGAATCGGCGCGGGCGGTCCTGGCCGAGACCGAGGCGATCTACCGGGACCTGCTCACGTACACGCTGCCGAAGCGGCTCGGCGTCACGCTCGCGGAGGCGACGGCGGCGGACCGGCCGCGCCTGGAGCGCGCGCCGTGGTTCGACGCGCATTTCGCGGTGGACGACCCGGTCGCGGTCGCGCGCAGGCAGCTGGCCGAGATCGGGTGGGACCTGGAGGTCGGCGGCCGGGTCGCGCTCGACCTGGAGTCGCGGCCGGCCAAGACGTCGCGCGCGTTCTGCGCGGTGATCCGCGTCCCGGACGAGATCGTGCTCGTCGTCTCGAGGGCTGGCGGGTGGCGCGACTGGTACGCGTTCTACCACGAGCTCGGGCATGCGCAGCACTTCGCGCGGGTCGACGCCGCGCTCCCCTTCGAGGACCGCGCCCTGGGCGACCACTCGGTGACCGAGGGGATCGCCCGGCTGTTCGACCGGCTCCCGACGCAGCCGTCGTGGCTCGCCCGTTACCTGGGGTTCCGCGGCGCGGATCGGGCAGAGTTCACGCGACACGCCGCGCTCGTCGACCTGCTGCAGCTCCGTCGGCAGGCGGCGAAGCTCCTCTACGAGATGGAACTCCACGGCGCCGGCCGGTTCGACGGGATGCCGGAGCTGTACGCCGAGCTGATGGAAAAAGCGACGCTCCTCCCGCACGATCCCGCCGCTTACCTGGACGACGTCGACCCTCACTTCTATTGCGCCCGCTACCTCCGAGCCTGGTCGCTGTCGGCACTGCTCACGGATCACCTGCGCGACAGGTTCGACGAGGACTGGTACCGCAACCCGCGCAGCGCGCCGTACCTGGAGGAGCTGTTCGCGCGCGGGCAGGCCGAGGACGGCGACGCGCTCGCGCGGCGGCTGGGCGAGGAGCGGCTCGATTTCTCGCGCGTGAGGGTACAGCTCGAGGAAGCGATCGCGTGACGAGATGGGGCGCCGCCGCGCCCCGGACAGGACCGCGCCCCCGGGGCGCACCGCTCAACACAAAGGAGGCGAAGTGGCCAAGAGCGTCGAGCAATTCACGTCCCGCTGGGGGATGATGCTGGCCATGCTGGGCATGGCGGTGGGGACGGGTAACATCTGGCGGTTCCCGCGCATCGCCGCGTCGAACGGGGGCGGTTCGTTCCTGATCGCGTGGGTCTGCTTCCTCCTCCTCTGGTCGGTCCCGCTGATCCTGACGGAGTTCGCGATGGGGAAGGCGGCGCGCCGGGGGCTGGTCGGCTCGTTCGCGAAGATCGCGGGGCCGAAGTTCGGCTGGATGGGCGCGTTTGTCGCCTTCACGTCCACCGCGATCATGTTCTACTACTCGGTCGTGCTGGGGTGGACGATCCACTACTTCTGGGCGTCGCTGACGGGGAACCTGTCGGGCGCGGGCTCGGCCGAGCTGTGGCAGACGTTCGCGTTCACGCCGAAGGTGCTGTGGTACCACCTGCTGGCGATGGGGCTGGGCGTGTTCGTGGTCGCGCGCGGGGTCCGGGGGATCGAGACCGCCGCGCGCTATCTCATGCCGGCGCTCTTCCTGATGGTCATCGTGCTGGCGATCCGTGCGGTGACGCTGGACGGCGCGGAGCGCGGGCTGGCGTTCCTCTTCACGCCGTCGTGGGACGAGCTGAAGGATTACAGGACGTGGCTCGAGGCGCTGACGCAGAACGCTTGGGACACCGGCGCGGGGTGGGGTCTGATCGTCACCTACGCGATCTACATGCGGCAGCGTGAGGACACTGCGCTGAACTCGTTCCTGCTCGGCTTCGGGAACAACTCCGTCTCGCTGCTGGCCGGGATCATGGTGCTGTGCACGATCTTCTCGATCATGCCGGATGCAGCGTCGGAGATCGTGGGCGCGGGGAACGAGGGTCTCACCTTCATCTGGATCCCGCAGCTGTTCCAGCAGATGCCCGCCGGTCGCTTCTTCATGACGCTCTTCTTCCTGGCGCTCATGTTCGCCGCGTGGACGAGCCTGATCTCGATGATCGAGATGGCGACGCGGGTGCTGATGGACGGCGGGATGTCGCGCGGCCGGGCGATCGCGCTGGTCGGCGGCGCGGGGTTCGTCTTCGGGATCCCGTCGGCGCTGAACCAGGCGGTGTTCCAGAACCAGGACTTCATCTGGGGCGTCGGGCTGATGGTCTCCGGGCTGTTCTTCGCGGTCGCGGTGCTGCGCTACGGCGTGACGAAGTTCCGCGAGTCGCTGATCAACACGGAGGACTCCGACATCCGGATCGGCCGGTGGTGGGACTGGGTGATGCGGCTCGTGATCGTCGAGGCGCTCGTGCTGGTGGTGTGGTGGTTCTGGATGGAGGGCGGGATCACGCAGGCGCTCGGCGGGAACTGGCGCGCGCTGTTCGGCACGTACGGGATCGGTTGGGCGATCGTGCAGTGGGGCGCTGCGATCGCGGTGTTCCTGGCGCTCAACCGGTGGCTGGTCGCGCGGACGGAGGCGACGGCGCCCGTGGCCGAGCCCGTCTCGAAGAGCGGGATGCCGGCGTCGATTCCGTGAGGTCGAGCGCGGGGCGCGCGACGGGTCGCCGCCCGACTCGCGCGCCCCGCGACGCATTCCGCGCGGTCCCCGAACACCGATGAAATTTCGAGATTTCGAGGCGCTCGCCTGGCAGTACTGGGAGGAGATCCCGGAGGAGTACAAGGAGGGGGTGGACGGGCTGGTCGTCGAGCGCGGTGCGCTGCCGCACCCCACCCTCGCCGACGTGTACACGCTGGGCGAGTGCGTGACGGAGGCGTATCCGTCGGATTGGGGCGGGCCGGAGACGATCCGGTCCGCCGTCGTTTTGTACTACGGCTCGTTCTGGCGCCTCTCGCGTCTCGACTCCGAGTTCGACTGGGAGGAGGAACTCTGGGAGACGCTGACGCACGAGCTGAAGCACCACCTCGAGTGGCTTGCCGACGAGGACGCGCTCGAGGCGATGGACTACGCCGTCGACGAGAACTTCAAGCGAGTCCACGGCGAGCCTTTCGACCCGTTCTTCTACCGCTCCGGCGACGTCGTGGCCGAAGGCGTGTGGAAGGTCGAGCGCGATTATTTCGTGGAGAAGGAGCTTCCCGCCCGCGCTGCGCCGCCGGAGGCGATCGGTTTCGTGTGGCACGGCCGGGAGTACACGGTCGCCCTCCCGGAGGACCTGGGCGACGTGTGCTTCGTGACGATCGAGGAGGGTCTCGAAGAGGCGCCGGACGGGGAGGTGTGCGTGGTGGTGGTGAGGCGGAAGGGGTTGGGGGAGATGGTGAGGGGGTTGCTCGGGCGGGCGGTGCCGGTGGTGGTGGAGGTGATGGGTAGGGCGGAGGTGGGGAGGTAAGGGCTCGGGGCTCAGGGCTCGGGGCTCAGGGCTTAGGTATTGGGGCTCTCCCTGAGCCCTGGGCCCTGAGCCCTGAGCCCCGGGGTGGTGGGGCGTTGGGGCGGCCTATCTCACCGCATTCCAAGCATCCACGAACCCGCGCCCGTAGAACGGATCCTTGCCGTTCCCGTTAGCCGTCTGGAGCAGTCGGGCCTGCAGCTCGGCGGGCGGCATGGGGCCGTGGCGCTGGAGCAGGAGCGCGGCGACGCCGGCGACGGCGGGCGCGGCCATGCTGGTCCCGGCCGACCAGCTGTACGAGGCGACGCTGGTCCCGGACCCGCGCACGGTGCTGATCACCATGTCGAGCGCCCAGCAGACCTGGGCGATCGGGCCCTGCAGCGTGTTGACGATGCAGATGTCCTCGCCGGGGAGCGCGAAGTCGCCGCCGGGCGCGGCGATGTCGATGAGCGAGCGGCCGAAGTTCGAGTACGACGCCGGCCGGTCGAAGTCCGTCGCGCCGAGCGCCCAGCCGAACGGCCCCGTCGCCGAGACGGAGATCACGTGGAGGTTCGCGGCGGGCGCGAAGGTCAGCTCCTTCATCGCGTCGGTGTCGATCGCGTCGTTGCCCGCCGCCGCGATCACGGTCACGCCGCGCTTGTGGGCGTAGGCCATGGCGCGGTCGATCGCCTTCATCAGGTCCTTGACCGCGTGCTTGATGTCCGTGGCCTTCTCGTCGAGGAGCGCGCCGAGGCTGAGGTTGATGATGTGCGCGCCGGCGCCGCCCTCCTCGATCGGCGTCGCGGCGTAGAGGATCCCCTGGATCATCCAGCTGAACTGCCCGGACCCGCCGTGCAGGACCTTGACGCCGATCAGCGTCGCCTCGGGCGCGATGCCGATCGTGCCGATCCCGTTGTCCGCGGCGGCGATGATCCCGGCGACGTGGGTGCCGTGCCAGAAGGTGCCGAGGTCCTCGTTGAACGGGACGCCCGGCACGAAGGAGACCGACCGCGCGACGTCGAGGTTCGGGGCGAGGTCGATGTGGGAGCTGTGGATCCCGCCATCCAGCACGGCGACGCGGACGCCGCGGCCCGTGTACCCGGCCGCCCACGCCTCCGGCGCGCGGATCGCGCCCGGCGCCCACTGGAGGGCGTAGAACGTCTCGTCGTCGCCCAGACTCGCGGCTTCGACGACGTCGCCGCCCGCGACCGCCTCGATGACCTCGACCGCCCGCGGCGGCTCGTGCCACTGGATCGTCACGTCGGGGAACACGGCCTTGACGCCGGGGGCGCGCTTGGCCCGGGCCTCGAAGTCGGGCGCGTCGGCACGCACCACGGCGACGCCGATCTCGCCGAATTCGCGCTGCACGTCGCCGCCGGCGGCGCGCAGCTGCGCGGCGAAGTTCGCCGGCAGCGTCTCGGTCGCCATCATGACGATGTAGTCGGACGGCGACGAAACTGCCGAGAACGACGGCGTAGGCTGGTTCTCGGGCTCGGTGGTCGCGTCGGCGCAGGCCGCCCACACGATGGCGAACGCAGCCAGGAACGCGCCGGGGAGTCTACGGGAACGACGTTCCATGCTGCACCTCCTGATTGGGATTTTGGAAGGCGGTCTGGGTGGGCCGGGCCCCGTCACCGGACCCGGAACGTCGGCGGCGCCGGCCGGGTCCACGCCGCGAGCGCGTCCTCGCGACGGCGGAACCCGGTCCAGCGCCGGACCGGGGTGGGCGCGCGGCCGGTCCGCCTCCTCGGGGGATCGGCCGCGCGTGACAATATCTGCATCGGACAGGTGGTGGGGCGCAAGGGGCTCGGGGCTTAGGGCTCAGGGCTTAGGTATTGGGGCTCTCCCTGAGCCCTGGGCCCTGAGCCCTGAGCCCCGGGGTGGTGGGGCGGCGGGGCCGGACCTATCATTCGTCCCATGCAACGAGTCAACAGCGAAACCGACGACCGCGCGGGACGCCTCACGCCGTACGAACTCGTCTTCCGGACCGGCGAATTCGAGTCGAAAACGTTTCCGCGGATCCTCGAGGAAGTCGGGCTGCGGGGTACGGACCCGTCGTCGCCGGAGCGGTTCCTGGTGCTGGAGTCGGTGAGCGCGGTGCTGCGCGAGCTGACCGGCGACGCGGCGGGCGCGGACGTGTACGGGTGGTACGGCGCGCTGCTCTACCAGGCGTGGCACTTCTGGCGGTTCGATCGGCGGGTGTTCGCGATCGAGGAGGCGCTGGCGCGGCGGCTGGTCGATGCGACGTCGCTCGTGGGGCGTTGGGAGCTGACGCCGCCGCACCCGGCGGGGTACGTGCAGCTCCCGCGGCACCTGTTCTGGGCGCGGGTCGAGGAAGGGGCGACGCCGGAGCCGGTCGACGGGTTCTTCTGGACGATGCCGGGCCGCGAAGATCCGGAGACGCCGCCGTACGACCGGCTGGACGTGCTGCTGGTGCTGGGGATGCGGCCCGGGCGGCCGGGGTTCGGGACGATCCCGATCGGGGTCGAGCTGGGCGGCGAGCCGGCGGGGCACTGGGCGGACGCCGATGCGCGTCCGGGCGACGTCGACTTCGCGAACATCCTCCCCGGCGGCGAGCTGCACGGGTGGTACGGACTGGTCACGGAGCTGGAGGCTCTGAAGCTGGTGTCGCGGATCTTCCGGTACGTGGCGGTCAACCCGGGGGCGCTGGGCGATGGATAAGCACGTGATCGCTGCGGTGCTGACGGAGATCGGCACGCTGATGGAGCTGCGGGGCGAGAACCCGTTCCGGGCGCGGGCGTTCTATGGCGCGGCGCGGGTGATCGAGGGGCTGACCGGCGACATCGCGGAGCTGGTGCGGACGGGGGCGCTGGCGAAGATCAAGGGGATCGGGCCGGCGACGGCGGAGGTCGCGCGGGAGCTGGTCGAGACGGGGATCTCGACGGTGCACCGCGAACTGCGGGAGGCGACGCCGCCGGGTCTCTTCGAGGTGCTCGAGGTGCCGGGGCTCGGCGCGAAGCGGATCCACACGCTGCACAAGGAGCTGGGGATCGCGTCGCTGGACGACCTGGAGCGCGCGGCGGTCGAGGGGCGGATCGCGGGGCTGGCGGGGTTCGGCGCGAAGACGCAGGAGAAGATCCTGGAGGGGGTGGCGTTCCTGCGGAGCGTGGCCGGGCGACGTCGCTGGCCGGAGGCGCACGCGATCGCCGTGGCGGCCGCGGGCGCGCTCGGGAGCGTGCCGGGCGTGCGTCGCGTCGAGGTCGCGGGCGGCGTGCGTCGGCTGATGGAGACGGTCGACCGGGTCGAGATCCTCGTCGAAGCCGACGACGCGACCGCCGTCCTCGCCGCGGTCGGTTCGCTGCCGGGCGTGGCGGAGGTCCGGCCGGCAGGCGACGACGCCGTCGCCGCCCGCCTTGCCGAGGGCGCGACGCTCTTCGTGCGGTGCGCGACGCCGACGTCGTTCGCGGCGGCGTTGCTGCATGCGACGGGTGGCGAGGAGCACTGGGCGGCGCTGGCGGAGCGCGCGGCGTCGCTGGGGCTGGAGCTCACGCCCGGCGGCCTGCTGCGCGATGGGTCGCCGGTCGGTGCGGAGGACGAGGCGGCGCTGTACGCGGCGCTCGGGCTGGCGTACGTGCCGCCGGAGCTGCGGGAAGGGCGGGGCGAGGTGGAGGCGGCGGCCGCCGGGTCGCTGCCGCGCCTCGTCGCCTACGAAGACCTGCAGGGTTGCTTCCACTGCCACACGACGTACAGCGACGGGCGGGCGACGCTGCGCGAGATGGCGGAGGCCGCGCGAGCGCGGGGGTGGCGCTACCTCGGCATCGCGGACCACTCGCGCGCGGCGGCGTACGCGGGCGGGCTCTCGCCCGACGACGTGCGTCGCCAGCACGACGAGATCGACGCGTGGAACGAGGAGCACGGCCGCGAGCTGTGGCTCTTCAAGGGGATCGAGGCGGACATCCTCCCCGACGGCCGGCTCGACTACGCCGACGGCGACGAGGAGGTGCTGGCGAGCATGGACTACGTCGTCGGCTCGGTGCACTCGTCGTTCGGGCTGTCGCAGTCGGAGCAGACGGAGCGCGTGCTGCGGGCGATGGAGAACCCGTACCTGACGTTCCTCGGCCACCCGACCGGTCGGCTGCTGCTGTCGCGGCGCGGCTTCGCGATCGACCTGGACGCCGTGATCGACGCTGCCGCGGAGCGGGGCGTCGCCATCGAGATCAACGCGAACCCGCACCGCCTCGACATGGACTGGCGCTACTGGCGCGACGCGAAGGCGAAGGGCGTGCGCACGGCGATCAACCCGGACGCGCACAGTGTGGAAGGGCTGGACGATGTGCGGTACGGAGTGGGAGTCGCGCGGAAGGGGTGGCTTGGCGTCGAGGATGTGGTGAATGCGTGGGGTGTGGGGGAGGTGGGGGCGTATTTGGGGAGGAAGCGGTTGGGGTAGGGGATCGGGGTTGGATGGGAGGGCTTAGGGCTTAGGGCTTAGGGCTCAGGGCTTAGGGCTCAGGGCTCGGTTGTCTGGTATCAGGCGACGCGACGCCGGCAGCCTCACTCCGGCTCCCGGCGTCGCTCGCCCCCTAGGCCCTGAGCCCTAAGCCCCGAGCCCCAGTACCAGGAGGCCACAGTGGCGACGGGAACGCGCAATAAATCAGGCCCGGCGCGGGTCCGGGAGACCAAAGCAGCCAAGCGGGAGCGGGCGCTGGAGATCCTGCGCCGGCTCGAGGGCGAGTACCCCGACGCGAAGTGCGCGCTGAATCATCGCAATGCGTTCGAGCTGCTCGCGGCGACGATTCTGTCGGCGCAGTGCACGGACGAGCGGGTGAATCAGGTGACGCCGTCGTTGTTCGCGCGGTATCCGACTCCGCACGATCTGGCGGCGGCGCGGCAGGAGGAGCTGGAGGAGATCATCCGCTCGACGGGGTTCTTCCGGAGCAAGGCGAAGAGCCTTCTGGGGATGGCCCAGGCGCTGGTGGAGCGGCACGGGGGCGAGGTGCCGGCGGAGATGGAAGCGCTGGTCGTGCTGCCGGGCGTCGGCCGCAAGACGGCGAACGTGGTGTTGAGCAACGCGTTCGGGAAGTCGGAGGGCGTCGTCGTCGACACCCACGTGAAGCGGTTGGCGGGGCGGCTGGGGTTGACGCGCGAGACGGATCCCGAGAAGGTCGAGCGGGACCTGATGGAGCTGCTGCCGCGGGACCGGTGGACCGCGGTGGAGCACCTGCTGATCTGGCATGGGCGCAAGGTCTGCGACGCGCGGCGGCCCCGCTGCGAGACGTGCGTGGTGGCGTCGCTGTGCCCGACGGGCGGGGCGCGGCTTGCGGTCGGGGATGGGGCGGCGACGGATCGCGCGGCGTCGAAAGGTGAGGTTGCGCGGACGACGAAGCGGGCGGCGTCGAACGGTGAGGGCACGCGGACCACGAAGCGCGCGGCGTCGTCTGCCGGTGCCGCGAGAAAGGGGGCGAAGCGATGAACGAGCAGGCGAAGCGACTCGTCCTGGAGGCGTTCACCTACGGGCTCTACGCGATCGGCGTGCGCCGGGGCGACGACTTCAATGCCTTCACGGCGAACTGGGTCACGCAGATCTCGTTCGACCCGCCGATGGTCGCGGTCGCGGTCGAGAACGACGGCGCGTCGATCGCGATGATGCGGGAGAACCGGGTCTTCAGCGTCAACGTCTTCGACGCGGGCCAGCGGCGCGAGGCCGGCCGCCTCGCCCGTCCCTACGCGCGCGCGCCGGAGAAGATCGACGAGTTCGCGTACCGCGAGGGGGTCACGGGCGCGCCGGTGCTGGAGGACACGCTCGGGTACGTGGAGTGCCGGATCGTCGAAGAGGTCGCCGCGGGGGACCACACGCTCTTCATCGGCGAGGTCGTCGACGCGGGCACGTTCCATGAGGGCGAGCCGCTCTCGATCAAGGCGGCGGGGTTCACGTACGCGGGGTAGGGCGCGGCCGGATTTCCGGCGCGCCGCGCCCGCTCGAGCCGCGCCGTCGCCTCTGCGCGCGTGCGGGCGCGAACCACACTTCACCACGAACGCTCATGCCCGAACCGCCCACTCCATCGCTCGCGGACTCGCGGAGCCCGTTCCTGCGCCATGGCGCCGAGCAGCCGGTGAACTGGTTGCCATGGGGGCCGGAGGCGTTCGCGCGGGCGCGGCGCGAGAACCGTCCGATCCTGCTCGACATCGGCGCGGTGTGGTGCCACTGGTGCCACGTCATGGACCACGAGAGCTACGAGGATCCGGAGACGGCGGCGCTGATCAACGGGCTGTTCGTGCCGATCAAGGTCGACCGGGACGAGCGGCCGGACGTGGACGCGAGGTACCAGCGGGCGGTACAGGCGGTGAGCGGTCAGGGCGGCTGGCCGCTCACGGCGTTCCTGACGCCGGAAGGCGAGGTCTTCTACGGCGGGACGTACTTCCCGCCGGAGGACCGGTACGGCCGGCCGTCGTTCCGGCGGGTGCTCGAGACGGTCGCGCGGGTGTGGCGCGAGGAGCCGGAGCGGGCTGCCGAGCAGGCGCGCCTGATCCGGCAGCACGTGTCCGCATACCAGCAGGCGGAGGTCGAGGAGGGCGACGTTACGCGGGGTATCGTCGACGGCGCGGTCGCCGCGTTCATGCAGGGGTTCGACGGCCGGCACGGCGGGTTCGGCGGCGCGCCGAAGTTCCCGAACGCGGGCGCGATCGAGCTGTTCCTGGACCGCTACCTGGACGGCGGTCGGGCGCTCGAGCGGCGGATCGTGACGTCGACCCTCACGGCGATGGCGTGCGGCGGGATCCACGACCACCTGGGCGGCGCCTTCCATCGCTACTCGACGGATGCCGAGTGGCTCGTCCCGCACTTCGAGAAGATGGCGGCCGACAACGGCGCGCTCCTGGAAGCTTACGCCCGGGCGTACGCGGTCTTCCGCGACCCGCTCTACCGCGCCGCCGCCGAGGGGATCGTCGCCTACTACCGCGAAGTCGCGCCGGCGCTGCGCGAGGCGGGCGGGTTCCCGGCGTCGCAGGACGCGGACGTCGGGCCGCACGACGACGGCGATTACTGGACGTGGACGCGCGAGGAG
>Ga0207864_1003144_pt1 | contig 14294 bp, 10 predicted proteins | sample HigsolmetaAR202D_FD_184834 | JGI IMG/M metagenome (GOLD analysis project Ga0207864, IMG submission 184834) | Ionic liquid and high solid enriched microbial communities from the Joint BioEnergy Institute, USA - AR20-2-D (SPAdes) (version 2) ...
TCCCTGGAAACGGATCTGTGGCTCCACGGATAGCGCGGGAATGCCGGTCCGTGCCCGGATGTCGTATTTCGGCCGCCAACCACTCTAGAGAACTTCGCTAATCCCGATCGTTTGCAGGTGCCGAATCTCGGCGGCTCGGGCGAGGGGTTCGCCGGGTGCTCGGCGGTACGGCCGGGCCGGTATGGCCGGCGTCCTTACAGGTCTGGTCAAAGATGTCAGTGGTGGTGCATAATCGCACTTCAAAGGCTGGGTGAACACCTGTCGGGAGGGTAGCCGACCCGATTCGCTGGGTGATCGAGGGGTGAAGTTTACAGATCACCTAACAGATAGTTGAATCTTTTGTTGCGATCCGCGTTTGTTTTGTGCTACCTAATCGACGGTGGGACAAGACCTGGCCCTCGAGGCAGTACCGAAAAGGCCTGGCGGACGCGACGGCACACGTCGCGGGCCCGATGACCCGAGCGTGGAGATTCCGCGCGCCGCGGCCGTGGCGCAATTGGACCCCGGCATCGGCGTGCCGGAGATCGCGGCCGCTTTCGAAATGAGCCGCGCCACGGCGTACCTGCGGCGGGCGATCGCCGGTGGCACGCCCGCGGACCAGGCGGACGAGGACGGCCCGGCCGGCGACGCCGTACCCTCCGCCCTCCCCGGACAGCGCGTCGCGGCCGAGGCGATGCCCGCGGCCACCGGACCGGCACTGACGCCCGGGCACGCCGCGGCGCTGCGCGCGATCCTGCTCGGCGAGCGCGCCGAGGCGACCGTCGGCCGGCTGTGGACGATCGAGGCGGTGCGCGACATGCTCGTCGGCGAGTTCGGCGTGCACACCACCGCCGACGGCGCCCAGGCCGCGCTCGGCGCACTCGGCCTGTGGCCGGACCGGCCGCCGCGCCGCCCGCACCACGCAGGAGACGCGGCCTGGGCCGCCACCGAGCTGCCGCGCATTCGCGAGCGCGCGGCGGCCGAGGGCGCCCGGCTGTACCTGGTGGAGGACACCCTCGTCGGCGACGGCACGCTGTGGCTGTTCACCGCGTCCCCGATGTACGGCCCGCTGCGGTTCGCCCTCTACGACCCGGCCCGCGAGGGCGGCGACGACCACCACCGGTTCCTGGCCGACTTCCTCGAACGGCTCGCCCGGCGGCCCGGCCCGCCCGCGCACGTCGTCCTCGAGCCGCTGCCCGCCGAGGACGCGCGGGCCGTGACCGCACTCGCCGACGCCTCCCAGGGGCGGCTGCGCGTGCACTTCCTGCCCGACGCCCTGCTGCGGCTGGAGCGCCTCACCGCGCTGTGGCGCGCGTCCCACGAGGCGACCGACCGGCGGGCCCGGGAACGCGACGAGGCCGCCCGCGCCCACCGGGACGCGAAGGCCGCCGAGGAACGGCTGCGGCTGGAACGCGACCGCGCCATCCGCGGCTGCCGCGACGCGGGCATCCCGGTCGCCGAGCTGGTCGAGCACACCGGCCTCGCCCCCAAGACCATCTACGACGCGCTCGACCGGACCACCGCGCCCGGCCCGGACGAGGAGGCCGGGACCAACCCCGTCACGCCGTGGCGGCAGCGGCTCGCCCGCCTCGACGCGGCGTTCGCCGCCTGGCGCCGCGCCGCCGACGCGGTACGCGAGCACGCCCGCAAGCGGGAGGAGGCCGTGGCCGCCTACCGCACCGCGCGGACGGCCGAGGAACGGCTGCGGCGCCGCCGGGACGACGCGATCGCCGCCTGGCGCGCCACCGGCGTCGCGGCGACCGCGATCGCCGCCCGCACCGGCCTGTCGATCGGGCTCATCTCCCAGATCGCGGGCAGACGCCCGGCGGCCGAGGCCGCGGCCCGGCACGGCGTGGCGAACCGCCTGCTCGCCGAGCTGGAGCGGGCCGGCGCGCGCTGGCGCGAGGCGACGGCGGCCACCGAGGAGCGGGCCCGCGCCCGCCGGGAGGCCGTCGACGCCTGCCGCGCCGCGCGGGCGGCCGAGCAGCGGCTGCGGGCCCGGCGCGACCGGGTGATGCTCGCCTGCCAGGCGGCGGGAATCCCCGCCCCGGACATCGCGCTCTGCGCGGGCCTCGACGTGTCCACGGTCTACCAGACGCTGCGCGTGCACCGGATCGAGCCGCGCGACCTGTCTTCCGTCGACCGGGTACGGCTGATGAGCCGCCTGCGCGAGGTGGCGCGGCGCTGGCGGCGCGCCGCCGACGCGGTCCGCGAGTCGGTACGGCTGCGCGACGAGGCGATCCGGGCCTGGCGGGCGAGCCGCGCCGACGAGGAGGCGGCGCGCCGGGAGCGGGACCGGGCGATCGCCGAATGCCGCGCCGCCGGGATCGGGGTGAACGTGCTCGCCGCGTGCACCCGCCTCGACCTGAGCACCGTCTACGCGGTCTGCCAGGCCGCCGGGGCCTGACCGTCACCCCGCTTCCGGATTGTCCTGACCATATTTGACATCATTGGTTAATCGGGACCTGACTAAAGAGGTTGGGTTTTGACTTAACGGAGCCGGGCCGAACACAATCAGAGAGCGATCGGCAACGCTCACCTCTATAGAGAACTCAACCCCGCCATCACCTTTCTGAGCTGGGCACTTGCATAAATTCCGGTGATCGTGCAGCATGCGTTCCGTGGGGATGCCAAGCGTCGCTCAAATACAGCCCGGCCGACGGACGAAAAACTTCCCGGACCCCTGTGTGAGTTCCGAACGGAGACGGTTCTCGTGCGATTAACGGGGGTACCGGTGAGCCATCGCCGTGCCGCCGTGGCGGATGAGTAAGGAGTAACGGCGATGAGCGACTGGAGGTCGTCAGAGGGGTGGAGGTTGATCCCGGACTCCCGGACTCCTGACCCTCCGGACGGTGAACCCGGTCCGTGGCGGGACCGGTCCGGCGCCGTGATGCACGGCGTCTACGAGCGCGTGTTCCGCGCGGTCGAGTCCGGCCGTCCCGCGTACGTGGAGGGCGTGGCGGCCTGGCACGGCAGGCGGGTGTGGAGTTGGAGCGGTCCGGAGATGCCGCGCTTCCGCGACCCGCGGGTGAGCCCCTGGAACCCGATCCTCGCCCAGGGCCTGCGCGCCGAGGACGCCGAGCACACTCCCTACCGCACCCCGTCGTGGTGCGACGAGTGGATCGCCGACGCGCTGCTGCGCAACCTCAAGCCGTACGGCCGGTTCGCCCTGCCGTACAAGGCGGCGATGGACTGGTGCGCCGAGGCCGGCCGGGCCGGGCTCGTGTACCGCGCCACCCCCGAGACCGCGAGCGGCGACGCCTCCGACGGCGCCGACCGCCGGTTATACATCGTCGCCGCGATCACCCAGACCTACGGGGAGGCGTTCGACCTCGACGCGCTCATCGCCGACTACCAGGACGCGCTGCCCGAGGAGCTGGCGGAGCCGCAGATCGACGCGCTGCAGCGGCACCGCGACGAGTCCATCGCCCTGCGCTACGTTCTCGCCGACGACGCCGACGAACGCTTTTGGGCGGCCCCGCGAGCGGTGCGGGGTCTGACCCTCGGCTACCCTCCCACCGCAACCGCCGCGCGCATCCTCGCCGAGGCCGAGCCGGCCGCCGGGTCCCCCCACCCCCGGCGTCCGTACGGTCCGGTCGCCACCGGTCCGCTCGGCGGTCCCGGCCACCCCCTCGGCAACGGCAGAACGAACGGACCGCAGATGATCAGAGTCCCCGAGTGCCGGCACCCCGGGCGCCCGCACGCCCGTGTCGCCGACATGACGCCCACCACCTTCGCCACCATCAGCCGCTGGATCGACCGCAGCTGGCCGGTCGACATGCCCCGGGGCACCCACCCCGGCAGCCCCGCCGAGCTGGAGCGCTTCGGCTACCTCATCGCGATCGCCTACCGCGCGTACGTGAGCAGCGATCCGGTGCTGCGCGTGCCGATCTCCGACGACCCCGACGCCGAGGGCGAGCTGCACCGGTACGTGTGCTGCCTGCTGCGCGGCATGTCGAAGGACCCCCGCGAGATCCATCTCGACGCGCTGTACGCCCGCAGGATGGCCTGGAGCTGACCCGCGCGGCCCTCGCCCGGCCGCCCCACGGCCCGCCGGGCGAGGGCCGGAGTCAGGCCGCGGACAGGCCGCTCGCGTGCGCCACCCCGCGGCTCGCCTCGAGCTGGGCGCACAGCGACAGCAGCGTGCCCTCCTCGCCCCACCGGCCGGTGAGCATCATCCCGATCGGCAGGCCCTCGGCCGACCGGTACAGCGGCAGCGTCACGCTCGGGCGGCCGGTCAGGTTCGCCTCGGCGGCGAACGGCGAGAACGCCTTCATCCGCGCGAACGTCTCGGCCGGGCCCACCCCGTCGGTGAACCAGCCGATCGGCGGGGGCTGCTGCGCCAGCGTCGGGGTGAGCACCACGTCCACCGCGGCCTCCTGGAACAGCATCGCGTCCCGCATCGCCCGGTCCAGCTCGGCGTGCGCCCGGACCACCTCCAGTCCGGCGGCGAGCCGGCCCATGCCGCGCAGCCACGAGGTGAGCGGCCGCAGCTCGCGGGCGTGCGCGGCCCGCACCGTGTGCAGCCGGGCCATGGTGAACCACAGCACGTCGAGGAGGCGGTCGCCCTCCGGGCCGAGCACCGGCGAGGTCTCCACCAGCTCGTGGCCGAGCGACTCCAGCAGCCGGCAGGTGCGCTCGAACGCCGCCCGCACCTCCGGGTCGGGCGTGACGCCCGGCACCGGCGACACCGCGGTGACCCCGATCCGCAGCCGCCCCGGGTCGCGGGCGACGCAGTCGAGGAACGACCGCCCGTCGCGCGGCGCGGTCCACTCCGGGCCCTCGCCGCCGCCGGACAGCACGTCGAGCAGCGCGGCGGCGTCGGCGACCGTGCGGGCCACCACGCCCGGCACGGTCAGCCCGAACGGGTCGGGCGTGAAGATTACCGCCGGCACCCGGCCGCGGGACGGCTTGACCCCCACCACCCCGCACGCCGAGGCGGCCACCCGCACCGCGCCGAGCCCGTCCACGCCGTGCGCCGCCGGCGCGAGGCCCGCCGAGACCGCCACCGCGGCCCCGCCCGCCGCGCCGCCCGCGGACCGGCCGGGCGCCCACGGGTTCCGCGCGGGCGGCGCCACGTCGCTCTCGGTGAAGCAGGCCAGCCCGAACTCGGAGGTGGTGGTCTTGCCGAGCAGCACCGTGCCCGCCTCGCGGAGCCGTACCACCACCGGGTCGTCGACCGGGGCGACCAGCTCGCGGTAGGCGGCCGAGCCGAGCGTGAGCCGTACGCCCTTGACCGGGGTGAGGTCCTGGACCGGGACCGGCACGCCGAGCAGCGGCGGCAGCTCGTCGGGGGACGCGGCCTGCAGCACCAGCCGCTCGGCCCGCCGCGCCTGCCGCAGCGCGAGCTCCGCGGTGACCGTGACGTACGCGCCCGCGGTGGCGTTGAGCGCGGCCACGCGCGCCAGGTGGTGCTCGGCGATCTCCACGGGGGACAGCACGCGGGAGCGTACGGCGGCGGCCAGCTCGAGCGCGGACAGCTCGTGGATCTGCGGCATCTCGGCCTCCGGTGGAACGGTCAGCGCGCGCCCGCCTCGGCGGGGGACGGGTCGGACGACAGGGGATCCGGCAGCTCGGCCGGCTCGAACGTGTGCGGGTCGGCGACCTCCTGGCGCAGGAAGCGGCCGGTGGACGGCTCGATCAGCCACACCCCGCCCTCGGCGTCGCGGACGGTGAGCCGGGCGAGGTGGCGCAGCGTGTGGCTCGGCGGCAGGTAGCCGTCGTCGAGGCTGCGGCGCAGCGCGAGCGCCGCCAGGTAGAGGGTCTGGAGCTGGGGGTGGATGAGCCGCTTGCCGGTGCGCGGGCTGGTACGGGCACGGGACCGGGCGGGCTGGTGCGGCAGCCACCAGGCGACCACGAGTGCGGCGGCGAGCGCCACCGCGGCGGCCACCCAGGCGGCGACGCCGAGCGCGTGCGCGTACGCCGCGGTGCTCTGGGCGAGCAGGTCGGCCGCCTCGGTCTCCGGCATGTGGGCGGCGAGCCGTACGGTGACCGCGACGTTGCCGAGCGCCGCCTCCCGGCCCTCGGCGGGCACGAGCGAGGCGGCCGGGGTCATGCCGCCCGCGTACACGATCCGGGCGAGGCAGCCGAGCACCGCCACGCCGAGCGCGCCGCCCGCCTGCCGGGCCGCGTCGCCGATCGCCGCGGCCACGTTCGCGTGCGCCAGCGGTACGGCCCGCAGCGTGGCCTCGGTGGTGGTGCGCATCGCCATCGCCATGCCGCAGCCGCCGACCGCGAGGGCCACCGCGAGCTGGCCGTACCCGGAGGCGGCGGTGGTCGAGCCGAGCATCGCCATCGCCGCGGCGATGAGCATGAGGCCGAGCACGGCCGGGGTCTTCTCGCCGTCCCGCCCGGCGAGCCAGGCGGCGAGCAGCAGGCCCGCGAGCAGCCCGGCGGCGAGCGGGAGCAGGTGGAGCCCCGCCTCGAGCGGCGCCATCGCGAGCGTGGTCTGCAGGTGCTGCACCACCACGAACAGCGCGCCGAACAGGCAGAACCAGGTGAGCGCGATCGCGGTCATCGCGGCGGCGAACCGCGGGCCGTGCAGCAGCCGGATGTCGACCAGCGGCCGGGGGCCGCGCGCCCGCAGCGCGAGCCCGATCAGCGAGACCGCGGCGGCGCCCGCGATCCCGAGCACCACCGGATCGGTCCAGCCGCGCGCCGGGCCCTCGATGATCACCCAGACCAGGCCGGTGAGGGCGGCGATGCCGAGCATGACGCCGAGCGGGTCGAGCGCGCCGATGTCCGGGTTGCGGGAGGCGGGCACGAGGATCGGCACGATCACCAGGGCGAGCAGGCAGATCGGCACGTTGACCAGCAGGATCGAGCCCCACCAGAAGTGCTCCAGCACCCAGCCGCCCACCGCCGGGCCGGCCGCCACGCCCACGCCGATGCCCGCCGACCACACGCCCACCACGCGGGCCCGCTCCCGCCGGTCCGGGAACAGGTCGACGAGCAGGGACAGTGCCGACGGCATGATCATCGCGGCGCCGACGCCCATCGCGGTGCGGGCGGCGATCAGCGGGCCGACCGAGTCGACCTGGGACCCGGCGAGGGAGGCGAGTGCGAACAGGGTGAGGCCGAGCACGAGCACCGGGCGGCGGCCGAGGCGCTCGCCGAGCCGGCCGGCGGGCAGCAGCAGCGCGGCGAGGGCGATCGTGTAGGCGTCGATCGCCCACTGCGCCTCGCTCGGGTCGGCGCCGAGCCGCCAGGTTAGCGAGGGGACCGCGATGTGCAGCACGGTCTGGTCGAGGCCGACGATCACCTGGGCGAGGCAGAGCACGGGGAGCGCCATCCAGCGGCTGCGGCGCGGCGCTGCGGATCGGGGCGGGGCAGTGGCCGGATCGGTCATCGTGGCGGCTCGCTCCGGGGCTCGGGGTTCGGGGACGGGTCGGCGGGGCCGGTCGGCTACGGCGTGCTCCGGCGGCGGGCGTGGCCCGGGGCCGGTACGGCCGCCGCGGGCTGCGGGGGACGGCGGCCGTACCGGCCTTTACCGGGATCTTTACAAGTGGTCATGTACGGCACGTCCTGCGGGTTTCGCTGATCGACCTGACGTTCGCGCCGCGGTAGCCCTCGTACTTCCAGGGGAGCCGGAAGGTGTGCTCGCGGCCCGGGGGCAGGCAGGTGCCCACGCGGGTCTGCGGGCGGTCGTAGGTGACCTTCACGTACCTGCCGGTGGAGCACCGGTTGCGGACCACGGTGAGCCCGGCGGCGCCGCCGGCGGGCGGGACGTGCCGTACCAGGTGCACGCAGGCGGGCGTGGGTTTGCCCGCCTTGGGGGCGGCGGCCGGGGCGGTCGCGATCAGCGTGCCCGTGGCCGCCAGGGTCAGTCCCAGCGCGGTGCCTGCCCTCGCCAGGTTCCGACTGGTCATCGTCGCTCTGTCCTTGCCGTCGAAAGGGTCGTGGCCGGGTGCCGGGAGCCCGGGCCGGTCGTCGGGACTCGGGTTTCCGGGATGGTCGGGACGCGGATGGCGCACGCAGGGGGTCGGGGGAGGAGGGGCGGATCCGCCGGCGGCGGGACCATCCCGGTGATCCGCTCCGCCCGGGCGCGTGGCCCGCGGCGGAGTGCCGGCCGGCGGATCCGCGGCTCCGCGGGAAGGGGCCCTTCGCCGGCCCCCTCCACAGGGGTGAGTTCCGCGAGGCTTTCGCCGATTTCGCAGCATAGGCACGGTCGATTATCCGGGGAATAGCCGTTATCAACCCGTGACCCTGACAAAAAGTTATGGATCGGGTTTTCGCTGGAAGCGGGCTTTGGGTCGGTCCGGGGCCGGAGGAACCGCTGCGGGTGAAACCTGGTTTTCGGGTCGGCCGTATCCGAGGGTATCGCCGGGGTCACGTCCGTGAGCTGCGGTTAGTCACAGGAGCATCAGTTTCCTCACTACTTGTCAGAAGACTTGTAAGGACGCGGTGCAGGTATTACGAATTGGTCACGACGGGGTCGGCCTATATCATCTCGGGCTTGATTTATTTACTCTCGACAGTGGGTTGACAAACCCAGTCAAGAAACTTGATGACCTTGTGATGTGCTGCCGGGCCGGGCGGCCGCGCCGCCGTACGGCGTCCTGCGCGGCCTTCGGCCGGGCTCCCCGTGCCCGCCGCCCCCGTCGAGGAATATCGGCGCGGTCCCCGACGGGGGCGGCGTTCCCCGGCACCGGGCCCACCGCGGACGACCGGCCGTGCGACCCGGGGGCGGCGATCCCCCTGGCCAGAGAGGACGGAGACCATGGCGATCCTGCCCATCGACCCCTACGTCATCCCGGACGACCTGCCCGAGAACCGGGTGGCGTGGCGGCCCGATCCCCGCCGGGCCGTACTGCTCGTGCTCGACATGCAGAACTACTTCCTGCGGGTGTTCGCGCGCTGGGGCGCGCCGTGGCGGGAGCTGATGGCGAACTGCCTCGCGCTGCGCGAGCACTGCGCGGACAACGGCATCCCGGTGGTGTACTGCGTGCAGCACGCCCGGCAGACCCCGGAGCAGCGCGGCCTCACCCGCGACTTCTGGGGGCCCGGTATCGGCGCCGACCCGGCCGACGCGCAGATCGTCGACGAGCTCGCGCCGCGCCGGGGCGACATCCGGATCAACACCTGGCGGTACAGCGCGTTCCAGCGCACCGGGCTCGCCGGCCTGCTCGAGGACCTCGGGCGCGACCAGGTGATCATCTGCGGGGTGTACGCCCACCTCGGGGTGCTGCTGACCGCGTGCGAGGCGTTCATGCGGGACCTGGAGACGTTCGTGGTGAGCGACGCGGTCGCCGACTTCTCCGTGGAACACCACCGCATGGCCCTGCACTACGCCGCCCAGCGCTGCGCCGTCGTGCTGCCGACCCGCGACGTCATCCACACCCTCGCCTCGCAGACCGCCGCCGCCGAGGCCTCCGACCTCAGCCTCGCCCGCGCCCGCCAGGCGTCGCTCGCCCGCCGCGAGGCCGCCGCCCGGCAGGAGGCCGCGGTACGGCGGGAGCGCCAGCTGCGCCGCGAGGCGCTCGCCCGGCAGAGCCGCCTCGTCAACCACGACATCGTCGTCCACCGCGGGGACTTCTCCGCCGAGGGGCGCAACGGCCGGGCGCTGCAGAGCGCGGGGCCCGCGTTCCACGGCCGCCCGCCGTACCTCGACGACCAGAGCGCGTGACGCCCGCCGGGCGTCGCGTCCGGCGAACACGGTGCGCGGGCGGGTCGCGGGCGTCTCGCCGCCCGAGGCCGATCGGTGTCCGAACCGGCCGCGCTCGCACGCCGGGTCAGGGCGTACGGGGGCTGCGACGCGCCTGACCACGCCACCGGGCATCGGCCCGGCGGTGCCCCCGACGGCGAAGGCGGGTGCGTACGGGGGAATCGGGTTTCGTGAAGGTCTTGCCACGCCCCGTGGCGCGCGCACGGGGCACCGTCCTCACCCGCCGGTACGGTCACCGACACCGCCACAAGGAGAGGCCATGACCACCGCCGCCATGCCGGCCGCCGATGTGGACCTGTTCGCCGACCCCGTGCTGGCCGATCCCTACCCCGCCTACCGCGTGCTCCGCGACGCGGGCCCCGCCGTGTACCTGCCCGGGTACCGCGTCTGGGTCCTCGCCCGTGATCGGGAGGCACGGCACGCCCTCGACCACCCCGAGGTCTTCGCCGCCACCCGTCCCGCGGGCCTGTCCGACGGCCTCACCTCGGGTGAGGCGGTTCGAGCGCCGGCCTGGCCTGCGTGCGGTCACGCGCGATCCGAGTCTGTCGAAGGCCGTCCCGGCGACCCGGCTCACCTTGCAGCGGGAGGCCGCCACGGCGGTGCCGTACCGGCCCACCGCCTCACGGGTGATCCGGCCGAGCGGTTGACCTGTGCGCCCGGCGGAAGCACCTGGGACGAGTCACTCCGCGCCATCGCCGCCCACCCGAGCCTGCGTACCTTCGCCGGCCTGCAGGCATTCATCACCGACCAGGCGGAGCGTCTGGTCGACGACCTCGTCGCCTACGGCTCCTTCGACGCCGTCACCGAACTGGCGCACCGGTTTCCGCTCAAGACGATCGGCACCCTGATCGGCCTCCCCGCCGAGAGCCGACCCGACCTGCTCCTCTGCGCCGAGGCGTCACTCCAGGCCCATGGCCCGCTCGACGAGCACACCGTCCGTACCCTGCTGGACCTTGAGCACATCTTCGCCCTCCTCGTCGCCGAACTCGCCGCCGCCCGCGCCCCGGAAACCGCGGTCCTCCCCACACCCACCGCGTCCGTCACCGCCCCGGTGCGCCGCGGCGGCGGCACCACTCCTCCCGACACCGCCGGCGCCTTCCCCGGCACCTTCCTCGCCCCGCCCCCCGGCGGCGTACTGGGGCAGGCCGCGATCGCACACCTGCTCAGCTCGTTCGCGATGCCCTGCGTCCACACCATCGCCGCCGGCATCACCGGCATGCTGTGGCTCCTCGCCACCCACCCCGGGGCCTGGCACGCCCTACGCGCCGACCCGTCCCTGGTCCCCGCAGCCGTCGAGGAGTCCCTCCGCCTGGAAACCCCGGTTCAGACCTGCGCCCGCACCACCACCCGCGACGTCCGCATCGGCGACGCCCTCATCCGCGAAGGCGAACGCGTCCTGCTCCTCCTCGGTGCCGCCAACCGCGACCCCCGCAAGTGGCCCGCCCCCGACCGTTTCGACCCCCACCGCAACCCCGCCGACCACTTCGTCGACGGCGCCCAGCCCACCTTCGCCAGAGCCCTCGCCAAGGCGCACCTGTGCGCCATCCTCGACGCCCTCGTCCGCAGAGCCTCGCACCTCTACCTCGACGGCCACCCCCGCCGCCGCCTCACCGGCGGCACTCGCACCCTTGCGTCCCTACCGCTCTACGTCTCTCCCGGTTGACGGGGCGGGGCATCGGTGCGGCCAAGGGTGTACTAGACGCCGCCGCACTCCATCGCCCGCTGAAAGGCCTCCCTGCTCTGCTCCTGATCCCCGAGCGCCTGCCAGACCTCTGCGGCCATCAGCCACACCTCGGCCGTCATGCGATTCAGCGGCTCCTCAGCCAGGGTGTTGGCGGCGATGTTGAGTGCGGTCGCGGCCTCATCGTTCCGGCCCAACATCTGGTATGCCTTGGCCAGGAACACCTGGCAATCAGCGAACGTCACGCCGTCCGTCTCTCCGACCAGGCGGATCGCTTTCAGCCCGTACTCGACGGCCGACTCGGGTTGGCCGAGCTCGATCTCCGCCCGACAAAGGAGGTAGTAGCAGTACGCGAGATCGAAGGTACTGGCCGCCGAATTACGAAGTTCATGTTCCGTCTGTAACAACTCGTCACGACACTCGGCGGCCTCTTCGGGACGGAGACGGAGCCGTATGTGTAGATATTCGGAGTGAAGTCGAGCACGATTGCGGGCATCGCCGCTTACCGACTGAATTGCCCAGGCGCGTTCGATGCGCTTGAGCGCTTCCTCGCGCTTTCCCAACATGTCGGCGACGACCGCGGCGTTCCAGTTGACGGCAACGATGGCACGTGGCGTCCCAAGCTCCTCTGCCGCGGCGAGCAGCTGAGCCGCATATTGTTCGGCTCTTAACAGGTCACCCCGCTCGTAGAAGACGGACATCAAAGTCGCGCCCAACTCGATGAGATGATCGGTCCACCCCTTCCCGATCATCGCGGCGATCTCGTCCTCCGCGGTCTGAGTGGCGAGCTCGAAGTCGCCTCGGTCGCGGTAGCAGCGAGTCAGCGCCAATGCGGTTCCGATGCGGAGCTCATCGCTCAAGGAATCACGATGATTCGCACGGAGATCGGAAAGAATGCGAACCGCCTCTTTAAGGTCGCCGCATGCCTCGATGGTTAGCGCCAATCCATATTTCGCAGAATGCAGGAGCTCCGGCAAGCGGGAGATGTTGGGATCGGAGGTTAATCCTTGATAGAGGAGTAGGGCCTCATCCTTGTTGCCGGATTCCAGTTCCGCACGCGCTGACTGTAGATCGTCTTTTAGTCTCCTGATCTCTTCGGCTTCGATGCCATGAAGAAGGTAGTCAACCGAACTGTTGAGCTTCCGGGCGATGGTCTCCAGCACCGTTGACGATGGTGTTCGGTTTCCACTCTCGATCAGTGAGATGTAACTTTCGGAGAATTCTGGGCGTGCGAGCTGTGCCTGTGTAAGTCCCAGCCGCAGACGGAGTTCCCTGATCCGCCTGTTCACCTCGCTCTGGCCGGACACTCAACCCTCGAAGAACCGCTCTTACCTAACACCAGACGACATCTATGACCACAGACCGTCGGATGAGGGCGGGGCCTGGTTCGCCATGGGCGAGATCCACGACTAGAGCCCGCCGCACTCCATGGCCCGTTGATAGGCAAGAATACTTCTTTCCGGCTCGGCCAGCTCCTCCAGCAGGGCGGCTGCGGCCATCCAGGTCTCTGCCGTTATCCGCGACGACGGCAGGCGGTTGAGCAGTTTCTCGGCCTCATTGATGTCCGTCAGGGCCTCGGCCCTCCTCCCGAGAAGCAGGTAGGCATGTCCGCGCATGAGATGGACGTCAGCGCGGAGGTCGGGAGTGGTGTCGTCGAGAAGACCGAGGGCTCGCGTCGCGTAATCAACGGCCTCCTCGGCGCGGCCGAGTGTTATCTCAGCGTGGGCCAAGTGAAGGAGGCAGTCCGCCAGATCCACCGTGCTGGCGGCAGACTCCCCGAGTTCGCGTTCGGCGCGTAGGAGGATCTCGCGACAGACGGCTGCCTCATGAGGACGGGTGCGGAGGCGGATGAACGCATAGTCGACGCGCAGGCGAGCGAGATTCCGTGGTTCGCCCGTCTCGGACTGAACCGCCAGTGCCCTTTCGGCGAGCGGTACCGCTTCTTCACCTCTTCCAGACAGATCGGCGGCGGTTGCGGCGTTCCAGCTGGCCGCGACGATTGCGCGTGGGCTGCCGAGCTTCTCGGCGGCTTCCATCAATTGACTGGAAAAGTGATGGGCTCGCAACAGGTCCCCGCGCTCGAGGTATGCGCTGAGCAATGTTGCGCCGAGTTCGACGAGATCATCGGTCCATCCCTGCTCGCTCATAGCGCTCATCGTCTCTTCGGCGACGTCCACCGCCATGGTGAGATCGCCGCGCTGGCGATAGCAGCGACACAAGGCGATGGCGATTGCAATGCGGCGCTCTCGGGTCAGGCTGTCGCCGGCCGTGTCCTGGATGCGCCTGAGAATGGCTATGGCCTCATCGAGATCGCCACAAGCCTCCGTGGCGAGAGCCATACCATACTCGGCCTCTTGCCGATGAGTGGGAAGTTGAGAGATGTTCGGGTTGTCGAGCAGCTCGGCGTATCGCCGTCTGGCTTCCATGACCTCGCCGTTGTCCAGAGCCAGGCGAGCATAGCGGAGATTGAGCTCCAGATCCTCCAGCTCTTCCGCTGTTACACCGTGGAGGAGATAGCTCACTGAGCAACCGAGTTTGCTGGCCAGGAGTTCCAGTACGGCGGGAGTGGGCTTCCTGCTGCCGCTCTCGATCAGCGAGATGTAACTGTCCGACAGTTCTGGATGCGCGAGCTGAGCCTGAGAGAGGCCCCGCTGCAGGCGCATTTCCTTGATCCTTTTGCTAATCGGGTCCTGACTACTCACGTGCACCCCTAAAATGCTTGGCTAAGAAACGACTGTTACAGGAGTAAACCGATGCGCCGAATCTTGACGCTGGCTCTCATAGCCGTCCTGCTCCCACTCGCGGTGGTGGCGGTCGTGAATCTTACGAGCGACAACGGGGAGCCGGAGGCTGCTTTGACGCGCTATCGCTACTGCTGCTAGGCCTCGTTCAAGCCGTCGACCGATCGCACAATGCAACAACCGGCCCGGCTCGTCGACCACGCCGCCGTAGACAATGCACAGGGGTCCT